>Ga0209347_1001693_pt1 | contig 33630 bp, 37 predicted proteins | sample AutmiccommuBRH23_FD_187382 | JGI IMG/M metagenome (GOLD analysis project Ga0209347, IMG submission 187382) | Deep subsurface microbial communities from Mt. Terri, Switzerland - Autotrophic microbial communities BRH/23 (SPAdes) (version 2) | ecosystem: Environmental > Aquatic > Deep subsurface >...
TTTTCGGTATCTTCTTGTTATCCGCCGAAAATGACGTTCACTGATTCCTAGCCTCTCCGCTCCTTCTTTTTGGATTATCCTTTTTTCAATTGCTTGTTCTATAATCGTCTTGCGCTTCAATTCTTCTTTCGTCATTGCTATTGTCCATTTCATCTGTTGTTGTCCTCTTATAGGACATTTTAACTTTGCCAGATTAGGACTTTACTACTTTGCCACTACATGTATATTTATTACCTTTACGGGAAAAAATTCTCATGTTATAATCTGCACTCGCCTCCAAGGGCGATTTATATTGTTAATTTGAAAATTTAACCATTTGGTAAGGAAAACAACAATGGATCATATCTTAAAATCATTAGAAGCACCTGTAAACCCCGATGTCCCTGAATTACGGACAGGAGATGTAGTAAATGTACATGTGAAAATTAAAGAAGGAACCCGCGAACGTGTTCAGGTTTTTAAAGGTACAGTAATCTACAAACATAACAATGGTACAAATTCAACCTTTACTGTCCGCCGCGTCGCCAGTAATGGAATCGGCGTAGAGAGAACTTTCCTGACCCGTTCTCCTCGCATCGCTAAGGTTGAAGTGGAACGCCACAGTAAAGTTCGTCGGGCAAGATTGTATTTCTTACGCAAACGGACTGGTAAGAGTGCACGTTTAAAACAAAAATTCAATTAATCGCTGATTAATTTATGATAACATTAAAGGTGCAGTCCTTAGATTGCACCTTTTTTATGTATCACCATACAGGAGCATAAATGCAGCCTATCATTGGTATTTCAGCGGGAAGAGATCGCAGTGATACAAATTTACAAAAGATTTGTTTGATCGAAAAGTATTCATCAGCAATCATTCAATCAGGTGGTATTCCATTGATTATCCCCACCGGAATTCCAAAAGGTGCAGAAAATGAGATCCTTAAACAGGTTGATGGAATTATGATAACTGGTGGTGGTGATATAGAAACCAGACGGTTTAATGGGCAAGATCACAACAGAGTATACGGAGTCGACTCTGACCGTGATGAGCTGGAAATCGGATTGGTGCAGGCTGCCGATAAGTTCAAAAAACCATTGTTAGGAATTTGCCGTGGCATTCAGGTTATAAATGTCGCTTTTTGGGGAAATTTATTAACTGATATTCAAGATCAAAAACCTGATTCATTACGCCATGATTGGTTCCCTGATTTTCCAAGAGATTTATTATCGCATAAGGTTGAATGTAAATCTGGATCATTGCTTGAGAAAATTACAGAAGTAAAAAATATGGAGGTCAACTCGTTACATCATCAGGCAATTATGAATATTGGCGATGGTCTGGTGGCGACTGCTTATGCTCCAGATGGCATTGTGGAAGCGGTTGAAAAAATAGACCATCCTTTTTTCCTTGGCGTTCAATGGCATCCTGAATGGTTGTTTTCATGGGAATCTACCAGAAAAATCTTCACGGCATTTGTTAATTCAACAAAAAACTGATGAAAAAGATTACTTTTCCTCTAAGAAATGCAATTGGAATTTTTGATTCCGGTGTTGGGGGATTATCAGTCTTTCGCGAAATTCGCAAGCAAATTCCAGACCATCCCATTATTTATTTTGCAGATCAATCCCATGTTCCTTACGGCCCCAGACAACTCGAGGAAGTCTACTCACTTTCAAAGGTTATCACCGAATTTCTAATTGATCAGGGTGCAAAAATCATCGTCGTAGCATGTAATACAGCATCAGCAGCCGCGTTATACCCCCTGCGTGAAGAATTTCCCAATACACCATTTGTCGGGATGGAACCTGCCGTAAAACCTGCTGCTGAAAGAACACACACAGGAAGTGTCGGAGTTCTGGCAACTCCAGCTACATTTCAGGGAAAGCTCTATAATTCTGTCGTTGAACGATTTGCAAAGAGTGTAAAGATTTATCAAAATACATGTCCTGGATTGGTGCAGGAAATCGAAAAAGGTAATTTCCAGGGAAAAACAACAAGATTAATCCTGGAAAATGCATTACTCCCAATGCTTGAAAATGGAATTGACACCGTTGTGCTGGGATGTACCCATTATCCATTTGTAATTCCTCAGATTAAAAAAATTGTTGGACCAGACATCTCAGTAATCGACCCATCCCCGGCAATTGCAACACAAACACTCAGAAAAATTTCAGAACTAAAAAACGATGGTCTTTTCTCTGAAGTGACTGATTCAATTTTATTGACAAGTGGATCAAGAATTGAATTTCATAGATTTATTAAAAAAATCAAACAGAATAAAAATATAGTTTTGGAAGTCGATTGGTCAAATGATCGGAAAAAAATCAACCTCGTACAATCTGAAAATGATTGACATGCTTATTTGTTATACTTAATTTATCTAGCAAAAAGTATCATAGCAGTAATCTGGGTTGGGCGGTTTTTTTTTGATGGTGGTCCCCATCAATAACACCCAGACTTCAGATGAAAAGATACACCAAAAAGGATGAACTAATGGAATTAGATTTAAACCCCTGTATAAGACTCACTATTGATGCAATTGGAAAACCAGGACAACGAACCTTTTTTATACAAGGTGAAACCGATAATGAAACGGTAACCCTCATTTTTGAAAAAATTCAATTACAGTCACTAATTGTCGCAATAATAAGGTTTATTGAAGACTTACATCAAAAACACCCGGATTTGGATCATGAAAATGGTGAATTCACAGAATCAACCATGAGAATTTCTCCGCCAGTTGATCCTCTCTTTAGAATTGGTGAAATTAACCTGGCTTATGAAAGTGAACAGGATAAAGTTTGTCTGGTTACAAATGAGATAATTTTTGAACAAAATGATCCCCCAATGCTTTTGTCAGAACAAGTCGAAGCGAGAACAGTGAATTTCTGGTGTACAAGAGATCAATTAAGCCAGCTGGCAAATTGGGGGGTAGATTTAGTCCAGCGTGGCAGACCGATTTGTCCATTATGCAACGAACCAATAGAACCTGAAGGTCATTTGTGTCCTAAAAAAAATGGTCATAAAAAAAATTAAATTGAACCAACTCGAAACAAAAATAATAATCCAGACGCTACAATTTGGGTCCTTGACATTAATTGGTCAGGCATTGCGAGGATCTAATTCTACTTTTTTAACTGAGTTAAAAGGAAAAGATCAAACACTCCTTGCAATTTACAAGCCCTCAAAAGGAGAACGTCCTTTATGGGATTTTCCTGACTTCACACTTGCACAAAGAGAAGTTGCTGCCTTTGTTGTCTCAACTCTTCTTGGATGGGAATTGGTACCTCCAACAATTTTCCGTATTCAACCCGCTGTTTATGGTAAAGGTTCATTGCAATATTTTATTGAGCATAACCCTATCAATCACTATTTCCAACCCCCGATTTTTAATCAAACCATATTTATGAAGATCGCTATCTTTGACTTGCTTATTAACAATGCTGATCGAAAATCTGGTCATGTGATTTTTGATTCAATGAACAAACCCTGGTTGATTGACCATGGTTTGTGTTTTAACATTGAGTTCAAACATCGCTCAGTCATTTGGGATTTTGCTGGTAATCAAATCCCAAATGAATTAAAAAATGATATCCAAAAAATCGTCCAGGTATTAGAATTAAATGAATTAAGATTAGTAAGAAAATTAAATATGTTATTATCAAAAAAAGAAGTATTTTCTATTATAGAAAGAGGAAAATACTTACTATACCAGGGAGAATTCCCGTATCCGGAACCAAATCGGCGTTCATATCCCTGGCCACCAATATAAACCACGGAGGTTAACATGCGCCAAATTTCGATAGCAATAATGGGTTTTGGAAATGTAGGTCAGGCACTTGCCACCTTATTAATAAAAAAGCAAGAGATTCTTAAGAAAGAATATGATCTGGAACTTTTGGTCACTGGCATTTACACGAAGAATCATGGCGCAGCAATAAACTCAGGTGGGGTTAATTTGGCTAGAGCTTTAGAGTATATCAATCAAGGTATTACATTATCCAATCTTTCTGAAAATAACCGAGTCTTCTCACCAGAAAAATTTATCAACGACAGCTCAGCAGAAATTTTGGTTGAATGTACGCCTTTAAATCCATTCGATGGGCAACCTGCCTTCTCATATAATAGAATCGCTCTTAATCGCGGAAAACATGTTGTGACAGCCAATAAAGGCCCTGTTGTATATGGTTACAACGAGTTGACTAAATTAGCGAATGATCGAAATAAGGGTTTCTTTTTTGAATCTGCGGTTATGGATGGTGCCCCTATTTTTTCTCTTTTCCGTGAAACCCTTCCAGCCATTGATTTAATTGGATTTAATGGAATTCTAAATTCCTGCACCAATTATTTATTGGATTTACTGAACAATGGTTCATCATTGGATGAAGCGATTATTCAAGCCCAGAAAATCGGTATAACTGAGACTGATCCCAGCGCAGATATCGATGGTTGGGATGCTGCGATAAAAGTTGCAGCACTTGTCACCGTCATCATGGGGATTCCTTTGACCCCACACCAGGTCGACCGTCAGGGTATTCGAGATATAACACCAGAAATGATTGAATCTGCAAAACAAAATAATGAAAAATGGAAATTAGTTTGTTCTGCAAAACGTCAGGGAAATCGATTGCTGGAAGCCATTGTTCGGCCGCAAAAAGTTGACATTGAATCGCAACTGTACCACATCCATGGTACAAGTTCGTTTGTCCAATTTAATACTGACGTCCTTCCAGGTCTTGGAATCATTGAAAATGATCCAGGACCATTAACAACTGCCTATGGAATGCTTTCAGATATTATCAGTATCACAGATAAGTTTAATGTACTACGATAATGTATTTTTGTACTTTTTTCAGCAGAATAATTATCAAAATAATTTCCTGGAAGAATTAATTTCAGGATTATCAATTTCGCAAAAAGCCATCGATGAAATTCACTTCTTAACTCTTTTGTCTGATGCTGTTGTAACTGATAATCTTTCACTTCATTCAGTACAAACATGGAATTTGTCCAACACACAACAATTCATTCTTATATTACTTTTGATTGATCGGGTTGCATGTCAGGAAAAAAATATTTTGATCATCCAAAAACATGAACAAAGTATTTACAGTATTTTAGTTGGATCAGGAAAATTGATTGGGAAATACAATGTATTGCCAATATTCTCGTTAGATTTTTCTGATTCTGTATTAAAAAACGTTAGTCAATCGAATAATTCTCAAACACAGGATTTAAGCAATTTTATTATTGCCGATCGTTCAAATGAAAAATCCGAAGACAATCAATATTTTTCTAATGAGCCTTTCTTATTTTTACTAAATAAAGGAATTCAAAATAAGAACAAAAGTATCAGTCTTCAATGTTATACAAATAAAATAATTTATACACTTCAGTGTAAAAAAGTATAAAGAAGGATGCTATCAATTGCTTTCACATTATAGGATTATCATCCAACAATTGAATTAGACTTTTAATTCACCTTTTTAATTGAATCAATTTTGATCAGTTGAATCGGTTATTATTTCTTCTTCCTGTTTTAAATTCTTCCACCTGACATAAAGACTGATAACATATCCAATAATCGATCCAAAAATAACAACATATCCTGCTATAAAATAATTAACTGTGTTTAATGTAGTATTCATATCTGCTCCATCTCACCGTATTTATCTAATCCTGAAGGTTGAATTTCATTTCCTCGACCTGGTTGGCAAGTTGCCCTAAACGGATACGATGCCAGACCAAATCAACAAACAGGATTGAAAATACTACAATACCGACCATGAGGGTCTGAAACATGGCGGGAGTCATATCAAATGTGCCTACAGCCGTCGGATCAGATCCTGCAATGACCACTGGGTGAATCGTTCTGAAAATTCGAATTGAGAAAAAAGTTAAGGGAACACTCAAAAATCCGACAATCGCGTAAACTGCGCCAAATCGAGCCCTACGTTCAGGGTCATCAATTCCTTGTCGCAGCATCAAATAGGCAATATAAACAAGTTCCATGATCGTCGCTGTCGTTAACCTCGGATCCCACGTCCACCATGTATTCCATATCGGCCTTGCCCAAATGGAGCCAGTAACAATATTGATGAAAATAAAAATAATCCCAATTTCAACTGCCGCAACACCAACCAGGTCCCATATTTTCTTCTTTTTTACAAGAAAAATAATTCCTGCCACTGCAGCAAACAGGAATGACAACATACCAACCCATCCGGCAGCGACATGGAAATAGAAAACTTTTTGCACCGCACCCATTACGCGCTCAATGGGTGCATAGAAAAACACCATCGCTGTCGCTCCTAATAAAGCGATTATAGTAACAATATCGAGAACTTTTAATGCCACAGGTTTTTTCATCTTCACCTCCAAATTTATTCTTCAACAACAGAATCGAACACCATAAACGCAACTGATGTGAATATTATGTCGTAAACGATCAATAAATTAAACCAGGTTTGCAAATCTTCCAATGGAAACCCATTCAATATACCCGCAGAAGCTTTCACGGCAGCGATTAAAACTGGTAAGATCACTGGAAATAATAAAATAGGCAGGAGAATATCCCGTGTTCTTGCTTGCACAGCCATGCTTGCCAGCAAAGTTCCAATCGCAACATATCCTTCAGAACCTAAGACAATCACGAGCAATAATGCGGGTGAAATTATATTTGTATTATATAGAATGGAATAAATTGGCAACACAATTAACGCAACAATCACCATAAAAATCCAATTTGCAAGACTCTTTCCGAAATAAATCGCTGTCCTGTCTACTGGTGCCAGTAGTAAACCATCAAGACATCCACGATCTTTTTCGACTGCCATTGATCTATTCAAACCTAATGTACCAGCAAATGTGATTGTTACCCATAATATGCCAGCCGTCAAAGCAGAGCGTGTTTTTGGATCAAGTTCCAGAGCAAAATTAAAAATAAAAATTACCAATAACGCAAAAACAAGCATCGCGCTGATTAATTCTTTCCCTCGAACCTCAGCAATTAGATCTTTCCATACGACCGCGAACATAGCTTTTGTAAATGATGTCTTAGTGTTCAATCTTATGCTCCCTGGTTGCATCAATTTCATCTACGATAGATTGATAATACGCCAGTAAACCATGCTGGGGAAGATCTTTTGCAAGTTTCGAAGATTGAATCATCCCTTTAGCCAAAACATCAAAGCGGGTTGCTAAGGTGGCTACACGCGGAAAATCATGCGATGTCATTACAACAGTCCGCCCTTTTGAAGCTATTTGTTGCAACAATCGATCTAGCATGTTGGCTGCTTCCTGGTCTAATCCCGTATGCGGTTCATCTAATAATAAAACCTCTGGGTCGTGTAGTATAGCTCTGCCAATCGCTAACCGCTGCTGCATTCCCCTTGAAAAAGTTCGCACTAAATCCTTTTTTCTCTTGAGTAAACCTACCAGAGATAAAATTTCCTCAATATGAGATTGAAAATTTGATAATCCATATAAACGACTGTAAAACCGTAAATTTTCTTCCGCGCTCAAATCACCATAAAGAAGTGGCAAATGAGAGACAACACCTAATTTCTTTCTGACTTCTGCTGCCTGTCCAGGTAAAAAGAATCCAGAAATTCTAATTTCCCCATAATTAGGTTTTGATAAAGAAGAAAGAATTCGGAGCAGGGTCGTCTTACCTGCCCCATTAGAACCTAATAATGCGACAAATTCACCTTGTTGAACCGAAAAATTCAATTTCCTTAATACTTGTTTATGTCCAAACCGCTTGACTAAATTTTTCACTTCAATAATTACGGTCAATTTAAATCCCCAGAATTTTGTTTGATTTTTATTATTTTTGTTAATTCATTTCTTCTATTATTGTATGCATCTGTTGGAATTTCGCCTGATTTATAAGCATCGTCCAACGCGATCACAGCATCCAATAGATTTTCCAAATCTTCTTCATCTGGGTCAAAATCACTGGATTCCACATCTGATTTCATTTTATTTCGCAGAAAATAAAATGAAAACGCAACCGCCAAGACCAGAAATGAAGAACCTACAACAATGCTGATTAAATTTCCCTCTTGAATAACTGATGTTGTTTCTTTGATTTTTCCAGTTAATTTTACATTTATTGCACTTTCCGCTGTCATCACACCACCGGAATAAGTTTGTATTTTCATTCCCTGAATATCTCGCTCTCCAGAAAATTCCAATTGATCACTGGAAAATTTGACCAGATTTGCAGGTAACATGAATATTGAGGCGTTAACTTGTAAAGGCAATTGAATATCTAAATTTAATGACTTTGTATATGGTAGTTCATAAGCGAACAAGATTTGAACAGAAGAATTTGCACCAAAAGTTTGCAAAGAGCCAAAACCATTTTCTAATTGAACATAATCACGCCCCATCACTCCTTGTTCAAATTGTAGATTTTGGGCACCCGCAGGAAGGGAAAATAGAATTACCGGTGACAGTTCATCTTTTGGAATAATTACTGAATCTGTTGGATTTTGAATCACATACATCTCAACAATTTGAAGAGTATCTTCGGTTAAAAAGTCAAAAAATACATGCATTCTCTCTGCATATAGATCCGAAGGATCAATAGAGACTTTTTTTATTTCAATGGGCAACTGAACATTGCCCTGGTTATCAATCACGGGATCATGCAACACATCCGAAGTATGCTGAACGCCGTCTATCAGCAAAGATGCCTGATATACCCTGCCAGATACATTCTCTAGATTTTGAAATGAATATGATCCATTTTCCAAAACTGGAGATTCAATCTGAAAAGCCATTTCCATTCCATCATATCCTGAAAGAGTAACAATGGTATTCTCAGGTAGTAATTCTAGATTCGTCAATTCTCCAATGATTGAAAATGTTGTTGGAATAACATTGGATTCTGGATTTGCTTCAGGTTTTGTTGGATTTATATCGATTTCATCAGACTGTGAATTATTTGTTTTTTCTGAAAAACCCAGGTATCGAACATAACTTGAAACAGCTAATTTCTCTTCAGTGGATAACGATTCTGAGAAATCATGCATTTCGGTTTCGATACCATTTTCAACTGTATTCAGAATATCAGTGATTGATTTTTCAGCCATTGCGCTAGCTTTTTGTAAAGGAAGGTTCTCAGGTGTATGGCATTCGACACAATTTTCTGAAAAAACGATTTCTCCACGGTTTATGAGATCATCCGATAAAGAAAGAGACAAAGCGTAAGCAGTGACATCCCATCTTTCACGATCACTAAGACTTTGGAACCCTGGCATAAATCTTTCAATATTTCCAATGGTTATTACCCGATACCAATCAATCGGTTTAATATCTTTGGCAATATTAAAATTTCCAATTGGGGTTACTGGATTCGGTAGTTGATTACTCTGGACTCCATCACCCATTCCAGTTTCGCCATGACAGGGCGAACATTTTTCTGCATATATCAACGCTCCGTTTTGAACATCTGGTTCAATCATTGGTAACACGATTGAGACGGACGGAGCCGGCTGTGGTTGAACTGGTTCTTGTCGCACAAGATTTGGAGGTGGTGTGACATCAGCTGCGAGTGAAACAGAACACCCGGACAAAATTACAATTAAAAAAATTCCAAAAATTAATTTCCTAATTTTTCTCATTTTCAACTTTCTCAAAAAATCACAAAGTTTTTCCACACTTAGAACAAAATTTATCGGTTTTTGAAACTGGTTTTCCGCATTTTGGACAAAAGCCATCTGGTTTGGATTCTTTTGATCTTTTTCTAGCAGCGATCATTGACTCAATGTCCACGTCTTTGAATATTTTTTCTGAAATGTCATCACCATCTACTCGATTCTCATTAATTACAGCTTCTATTCGTTGAACTTGATCTTCACTAATAACATCCCCATCAATATTATCGAGTGTTTTAATAACTTCCACCCCTTTTTGAAGCAGATATTGTCGTTGGACTGGATAATCTTCTTCTGGAATTTTACCCAAATGATAATCAAACTCAAGTTCCTGCAACGCTCGTAATATTCGATCACGTTCAGCCAATAATGCTGATACATGCATTTCTTTTTCAGCAGCTGGAAGGGCCTGGGTTACCAGAGATCTATGCCTTCGTTCATCCAGGAATGGCTGGAAAATAAAAATTAATACAACAATCAGAATTCCTACCAGCAAAAATATGGATCCTATATCCATTAATCATCTCCTCTATTGTTTTAAGGCACTATCGATCATGCTTGTTATTTCATTTATTGAGACAAAAGGGCCAATTTTCCTGGCAGCTAATTTTCCATTCTTATCGATCACATATGTTTCTGGTACCCCACTAATCTTAAATAATTGAGATATCGCAGTCCTTAAATCCGGGCCATTGGGGTACGTAATGTCAAATTTTTCAAGATATCCACGAGCTTCCGTTTCTGTATCGACATAATCAACACCAAGAAAAACAACTTCTCCGGATTCTTGATAATTTCGCCAGGCTTCTTCCAAGTCAGCGGCTTCTTGTTCGCAAGGTTTACACCAGGAAGCCCAAAAATTAACTACAATTACTTTTCCAATCAAATCTTCAGTTTTAATTATTTGTCCATCAAATGTTTTCAATTCAAATGGAGGAACTGAATTTCCAACCTGGATTGGTCCTTGTTGAGCGTTTTTTAATCCCCACCCCATCAATGCTAAAAATGCTAATAAAACCGCAAATACACCGATAATTACCCATTGGGGAAGTTTTTTGTGTTTGTTTTTATCTTCAGTCAAATTCTCCATGAATTCTCCTATGATAAATCTTTATCATTATTCAGATTTTTCAAAGCTTCTTCCATTTCTTGTATGTATTTATGGTCTTCATTTTTTATATCTTGAATAATATTATCAGGAGATTTTTTAATATGTTTCATGTTTTTGTAAACCAATACAATCCCACCAACAAAGAAAAGTGGTGGGAGTATATAAACTAACCAGTTTAATCCTCTGGCAGGTGGTTGAGCCAGAACCCTATCACCGTATTGATCAACAAAATACTGTTTGATTTGTTCCTTTGACCAACCTGCAATTAACTTTTCTTTAATTAATGCTCTCCATTGAGCACATGCTTGCGTTGGACAAACATCGAGGGGAATATTTTCACAGACGGGACAATATAATTCTTTAGCAATTGCATTTACTTCATCATCGCTAGGAATCTTATTCTGTCCATAAACGAAATCTTTAGGATAAAAAAGAATGAACCCTAACATAATTATCAAAATAAAAATAAATTTTTTTACAAAATTATCCATGATTTCCTTTTTCATTCATAATACCTATCAACAGATTATTATGGTTTGGTTATCATTTTTCCGGAATTCGTTTTTACAATTCGAGATGGTGCAAATTCTATACTTTTTTCAGTTTCAGGCCATGCAGCGATAAATGATCCAATAACAAGTAGTATTCCACCAAACCATAACCAGTTAATTAAAGGATTGTGAAAAACTTTAAATGTAGCACCACGTGAAGAGATTTGTTCCCAATTTACTAAGATGATATATAAATCATCTTCAATCGTACTTCTTACCCCTGGAATGGTCATAGGTTGTTGGCTATCATAATAAAAATCACGGCGTGGGTATAATTCTCCAAGATCTCTACCGTTTTTTGACACAGACAAAACAGCCCTGGCTACATTTCTACCATCTGCCACATCAAATTCAGCTAGATTTTTGTATGTTACAGTATAACCAGCAAGAGACATGCTCTCTCCAGGTGCCAGCCTTCCCTGTGTTTCTGTCTGGAATAATTCAATCCCAATTATCCCTATTGCCATAAAAACCACACTTAAATGAATGATGTATCCACCATATCGCCGACGATTTCGAAATGTCAGTTTCCAAAATGCTGTCAGATAATTTTCACCACTTCGACGATGTCTTGCAGTCGTACCTCGCCAAAATTCATATATTGTGACAAATGCTGCCAAAGACGCCAACCAAATACCTATTAATGCACCAACACTTCTGATGCCTGAAATAATTAAGACAATTAATAAAATCAGAGAACCAGATGCAGGTAACCATAAGGCTTTTCCCAAAGTTTTCCATGTGGAATGTCCCCAGGCAGATAATGGTGCAATTCCCATTAACAACAATAATCCCGCAAAAAGTGGTCCAGTTGTGCTGTTATAAAAAGGAGGTCCAACAGTCACTTTTTGACCGGTAAATAACTCAGATATCAGCGGATAAACTGTTCCCCAAAAAACAACAACCAGGATACCAATAAAGAGAAGATTATTAATTAAGAATAACGATTCTCTTGACAATAAAGATGTCATTACTCCTTCTGATCTGAGTTCATCCCAACGTTTAATCAATAATGCTAGCGAGATAATAAAAGATGCACCAATAAATACAAAGAACATCGGTCCAATAGCACTTTGAGCGAAAGCATGCACAGACGAGAGCACACCAGAACGAGTTAAAAATGTTCCAAAAATTACCAGTGAATATGTAAGAATAACGAGGATCATATTCCAGCGTTTAAACAATCCACGTTTTTCTTGAATCATTACAGAATGGAGAAATGCGGTTCCGGACAACCATGGCATAAACGCCGCATTTTCAACCGGGTCCCATGCCCAGTAACCACCCCATCCCAAAACATCATAAGCCCAGCGACTGCCAAGAATTAGTCCTATTGATAAGAACATCCAGGCAACCAGAGTCCATCTTCGGGTCAATCTTATCCATCGATCATCTTTTCTTCCCGTAATCAAAGCGGCAAAACCAAAAGCATATGGAATAACAAATGAAACAAAACCAAGGTATAACATGGGTGGATGGATCACCATGCCAGGATGTCGTAGTAAAGGATTTAATCCCCTTCCATCGAACGGATGAATGAGTTGACTCCCAGCTGGAGCGAACATCGTAACCAAATCCCGTCCAGTTGTTGTCGTCCAGAACCTGATAAATGGATTTTCAAAGGCAATAATCATAAATAAAAAGAAAGCCAGGGTCACCGAAGTAACTACAATTACCCAGGGAAGAAGATCTAAATCTCTATCCCACCTTCTTAAAGTGACAGCCGAACCAAATGCTGACATTAACCAAGCCCAAAAAACCAACGATCCTGCCTGGCCACCCCACAATGCAGTTATTTTAAGATATAAAGGCATTGTGCTGCTGGTGACATTATAGACATATTGAACTTCATAATTTTGATTGACTAAGAGAGCAATCAAGCTGATAACGGTTAGAGTCAAAAGCGGGAAAGTTAATAAAAGTGCTAATCTTGCACTTTCCACAAATTTATATAAATTTTTTCTTTCACCAATAACTGCAGCAACAACCGCATAAATACTTATAATTAAAGTAATGACCAAAGAGCCATATCCAAGATTTGGTAGCATAAATTCTCCGGTTTATAAATTGGAATCTCTAACTGTTTTCTGATTGATCTGGGACTGCTTCTTCGTATTTAGTTGGGCATTTAAGCAGTAATTCAGCCGCATGAAACATCCCATCCTCACCAATTTGTCCTGTCATGATTGCCTGCGCTTCATTTTGAAGCAGGTCTGGCATAACACCTTCATAAATTACTGTGATTCTATTTGAATTTGGATTGTTTACAGCCTGATGCAATACCATGGCAAGTCCACCTTCGGCATCAATTTGTTTGTTATCGCCAGGTACATGGGCAACATCAAATTTTAATATCAAATTATCAGTGTCGTATTCGATAGTATCTCCTAAAACTGCACCTGATACACGAATGTCTTTACCCACAATATCATCTTGTCGTTCTTTGATTTCATCTACAGTAAGGAAATATTGTGCGCCAGCTTTTGTATTTGTAATGATTAATAAGATGATAGCGGCAATTATTAACACACCACCAAACAGGAATTTTTTTTGACTGCCTTTAACAGGAGTTGTTTTTACAGAGTCTTCCATCAAACCTCCAGATAACTTATTGGTTAATGTTTATTTTTCCACAAAGAGATTAATAGAGGGTTAAATTTTAAAATTAAAATAAAAAACATCTCTATTGTCTTAATTTCAAAAATTATAACATCCAAATTTATCCGTAGAAACAAATATTCATTAGAACTCTTTAATTTTCTTTAAATTTTCCATGAAATTCGAAACTCAGATAATAAATTTTCAATTTTTTGGATAAATTCAACTTTAGGTGGAGGAGCTGGTTCATGACTTTCCAATTTATCAATAACGAACCTGGCAATTTGCATTGCAGAAGACGGTTTTCCAAGTTTTTTCGCATTTTCTTGTGTAACATTAAGTTTTTTATTACCATCCACCATCAAATCGCCAAAATTTTCAATAAATTCCGATGGATTCTTTACCCAAAAACCAGCATTACCATCCAGGACAAATTGTGCATTTCCTGTCTCTTGACCAGGAATCACATCAATCAAGATCATCGGTAGACCAGAAGCTAATGCCTCTGTAACGATTAAACCGCCAGCTTTTGCAATTAATAAATCCGAGGCTCTCATAAATTCTGGCATTCTATCCACAAATTCATACAAAAAAACTTTATGATGCCATTCTAAGGTCTTTAATTCATCGTAAAGAATTTTATCTTTTCCTGTTACGATGATTAGTTGAAAAGAAAAACCTGAATGATCTAAAATTGATAATTTTTCTTTAAAGTGCTCGATTCTTTTGCTTCCAACAGCCAAAATACATGTCAGGTTTTCATCCCAACTCAGGGTTTTTCGTAGTTCCTGTTTTGTTTCATGGATTAAAAAAATCATTGGATTTACTGGAATTCCAATAACAGATATTTTTTCAGGATCAACCCCTATTTCAATCGCGTCATATCTCACAATTTCTGTCGGGACAATTAGCCAGTCAACCTTTTCATTAAACCAAATTTGATGAACAGTTGCTAAATCTGTAACTATTGTCACCATTGGAATACTCTTTTTCTGCAAGGATCTCACTGCAACAAAAGGAGCCTGATACAAAGGATATGTATTAATTACGAAATCTGGCTTGTATTCTTCAATAATTTCATGAAAAACTTCGAACAATGAAACCACCAGGATTGTTTCCAAAATAGTCACAGGAATCGAAGCATCACTTAATTCATACCCAAATTTATATAATTCAGGCACATTTCGAACCCATTTATCATATTCGCTTTGAGACTCTTTTAAGAAATTAGGCGCTTTCTTATTGTCTAAAGGATTAATTAAAGATATAGAAAAAAGATCGGGGTATAATTCCTCAAAAGCGGACTTGAGTGCTATTGCTGCACTTCGGTGCCCAAAACCAGCATCAGCGGTTAAAATTAAAATATTCTTTTTCTGATTTTCCATTTCCTTTTTCTCATACCTCCGGCAATAGAATCCCTCTTAAGTAATTTAATAGAATGGTAAGTGCAAAATCTGATGACATTTCTTTATTCTCAATTCTATTCCCTCCAAATGTCTTTTTCCATGCCCAACAACCTTGATCACTGGAAAGACTGACCCAAACCAATCCAACTGGTTTATCAGGTAATCCACCACCAGGCCCTGCAATTCCACTTATCGATATACCAATGATTTTTTCTATTGGAAATTCTTTGTAAAATAATTTTCGTACGCCATTTGACATTTCGATAACAGTTTCTCTGCTTACAGCACCGTATTTTTCAAGAGTTTTTGCTTTTACGCCAAGTAATGAACGCTTTGCTTCGTAAGCATATGCACAAACACCACCGATATAATAATCTGATGAACCGACAACATTTGTAACACGGTGACTGACCAATCCCCCTGTGCAAGATTCTGCTAAGACTAATTTATAATCATTTTGTGATAACAATGGTTTAATTTTTTCTTCTAGATTTTCCTGCATTGAAAATCTCCTCTTTTTATTTATTTTCAAGAATCAAATTATAATTTCAAAGTAGATTATATTACTTAACGTGTCTAGGATTGATATTAATAAAATTATGCCATCTGCAACATTTCATTTTCCTACTGGTTTTTTTTGGGGTACTTCTACATCCGCTTATCAGGTAGAGGGAAATAATTCAAATACAAACTGGAACCAATGGGAAGCCATTACCGGAAAAATCTTCGAAAACCAAAAATCGGGTAAGGCATGTGATTGGTGGGCTGGACGATGGAAAGAAGACATGGATCGGGCAAATGCTACCCACCAAAACGCCCACCGATTATCAATTGAATGGAGTCGCATTCAACCTGAAATTAACCGCTGGGACGAGTCTTCATTAGACCACTATCGGGAAATCTTACAGGGTCTTAGAGATAGAGATTTAAGTCCTATCATTACGCTGCACCATTTCACGGAACCGATGTGGCTTTCAGAAATTGGCGGTTGGGAAAATGATGAAATTATTTCATTTTTTGATCATTATGTTGCTAAAGTTGTAGAGGGTCTTAAAGAATATTGCAATTATTGGATCCCGATAAATGAACCAAATGTTTTAGCTCATCAAGCATATATTGAAGCAAATTTTCCGCCAGGAAAAAGAAGTCTTAAATCCGCATTTAAAGCATTATCCAATATGGTGAAAGCTCATATTTGTGCATATTCTACAATCCATCGAATTCAACCTTTGAGCCGGGTTGGTACCGCGATTAATTACCGTGCTTTTTGGCCTGAAAATCACCTCAATCCTTTGGACCAATGGATGACAAAATTCCTCCAAAAGCAATACAATGATTCATATTTAAATGCACTTCGTGATGGTAAATTTAATTTTGCCTTCAAAAAGGAAAAAATATCCAGAGTAAGCAATAATTTCGATTTTTTAGGACTAAATTATTATTCTGGGGATGAAGTCAAATTTAATCTCTTCAAACCAAAAGATTTATTCCACCAACGTACTTTTCCGAAATTATCAGAAATAAGTGAAAATGGATTTATCGCTAATATTCCATCCGGCTTAGAAAATGCTATTCATTGGGCAACAAAATATAATCGTCCGATCATAATCACCGAAAATGGAATTGAGGATTCAAAAGACCAACTTCGCCCACAATATATCATTGAACATATCCATAAAATTTGGCGGGCAGCAAATTTAAGTGTTCCGATAAAAGGATATTTTCATTGGACATTGGCAGATAATTTTGAATGGGAACGAGGATGGTCGCAGAGATTTGGTTTGTGGAAGTTGGACGTAGTTGATCAGACAAGAATAAAGACTAAAAGTGCAGACCTATATTCTCAAATTTGTAAAACTAATTCGCTATCCAGTGAAATAATTAATCGATTCTGTCCTCAGATTTATTCAAAAATATTTCCTGAATAGAGTAACATCGATTGACTTGTAATTGTATTTTTTAATTATTTTTGATTGGAAGGTCAACAGAAAAGAGGGTTCCAAACCCAATTTCTGATTCGACATGAATCGTTCCTTTATGAAGATTGATAATATATTCAGAAATAGATAACCCCAAACCAAATCCAGAACTTGGACTCCGCGTTCTGGATTTTTCTCCGCGATAGAACCTGTCGAAAATTTTCTGTAAATCTTTCTTTGCTATTCCAGGACCATTGTCTTGAATATATATTCTGGCAAATTCGGTTCCCTTTTCTAGCTGGATTGTAATTTTTCCACCTTCAGGTGTGTATTGAATTGCATTCCCGAGCAAATTCAGCAATACCTGCTTAATCCGATCACGGTCTCCATTGATCTCAATTTGATCTACCTTTGTCATTATGATATTTAAGCGACCAGCTGCCAGGGTTTGCACATGGTTAAAAACCTCACAAATTAAATCATCCAGAGAAAAAAGTCTGAAATCCATTGGCATTTCGCCTGTCTCAGCCTGTGACAGGAACAATAAGTTGCCAACCAGTCGTGTTAATCGATCAACTTCATTCTCAATACTTACAAGTGATTCAAGATCATATTGTTTATACTTCTTCATTATCCCAACTTCACCTTTAATAACAGTCAAGGGGGTGCGAAGTTCATGGCTGATATCAGTAACTAATTGTTTTTGTGATGTAAGAATTTGATCCAGACGACCAAGTGTTTCATTGAAAGAAAAAATCAATTGCCCAACTTCATCGTCCTTTTGTTGATCACTTATTGGAATCCTTCTTGAGAGATCATTTGTCTCAGTTATTTCTTTTGCAAATTCCGTTACCATCATTAATGGATTTAATGTCTGCCTGGTCATTATCCAACTGATAATTGCAGCTACAATTAATGCAATAATCAAAAGGAACACAAGTACAATCGCCAGTGTGCTAAGTGTAATATCTACCAGCGTCAAATCAATAGCTATCTGAAGAATTCCGACAGATCCACGAGAGGTTTCTAATGGCACTGTCAAAACTCTTAACCGAGTTTCATCATGATTACTATTTCGGTAAACAACTCTCCCCTGCCTTAATCCATTTTCATCCAAAGAATCTGTAAAAATACTTGGTTTTGAAATAAGAAGCACATTTGAATTTTTCCATATTTGAACATATTGATTATCAATAGGTAAATATTCAAAGGCTATTTCTGAGATTATTGAATTTTCGGTTGTAACACTTAAGCCATTTATGATTCTTTGCGCAGACGATGTTAATAGTTGGTCAATTTGATCCAATAAAATAGAATTAACTAATCCATAGACCAATAACCCTAAAATTGCCAGTAGACCACCTATTAATCCGGTGAATAATAATGTCAGTTTTGATTGTAATGACATTAAGGCGTTTCACGCATCACATACCCTACCCCTCTTACGGTATGGATCAAGTGAATTTCTCCTTTTTCTTCTATTTTTTGACGCAAATAACGAATATATACATCCAGAACGTTACTTTCACCCCCAAAATCATATCCCCAAACACGATCGAAAATTACTTCCCTGGTCAGGACCTGACGTGGATGACGCAAAAATAATTCCAGTAAATCATATTCTTTGGCGGTTAAGTTAATTGTACGGCCGCCTCTATTTGCCAGTCGGGTCGAAGTATCCAGAACCAGATCAGCCATACTTAAAGTGAGTGTTCTCTCTGATTTTGTTCTCCGCAGTAAAGCACGAATTCGTGCGGTCAGCTCTTCGATTTCAAATGGTTTTACCATATAATCATCGACCCCAGCATCCAGACCTATCACACGATCACTTGTTGCATCTTTAGCGGTTAGCATGATGATTGGCACATTGTCTTCTGTGGACCGGATTCGATCACAGAATTCTATACCATCCATTCCTGGCAACATCCAATCAAGAATTATTAAATCAGGATGAAATTTATTATATTCATTTATTCCCTCCTCCCCATTTAATTTAGCTTCAACATTGTAACCTTCATACGTTAATGTTCTTTTTAGAACCCTCACGATAGCCTGGTCATCCTCAATGATTAATATTCTCTCATTCATGGTTAATCCTTCCAAAAAAAATTAAGAAATTTATTTGCATCAGACGATTTTAATAATTATAGATTATCTTTTGATAAGTTATTAAACATAATGAAAATTTTTTAGAAATTTCATTTTTTCGATACTAAGAAAAAACAACCTTTTGATGGATTATAATCATTAATATGAGCAAAATTGATATCCAACCCGCGCTTATTATTGAAACTAACAGCCAATTATTTGACATGATTTCGGATTTACGAAATTTATCAATGGTCAGTGTTGATACTGAATCGAATAGTTTATTTGAATACCAGGAAAAAATATGTTTAATTCAATTTTCCTCTAACCAACAAGATTATATTGTTGATACGATTAAATTACGAGACATTTCCTCATTAAATGAAATTTTTTCATCTACCAGGATTGAAAAAATTTTCCACGCTGCAGAATATGATCTCATGTGTTTAAAAAGAGATTATCATTTTGAATTTAATAATATTTTTGATACTATGATCGCCTCTAGAATACTGGGCATTAAATCTGTTGGTTTATCTGCTTTATTAAATGAATTTTTTCATATTGATGTGGAAAAGAAATATCAAAGAGCAAATTGGGGGAAACGTCCTTTGTCTGAAGAGATGATAACGTATGCTCAAATGGATACGCATTTCTTAATCGATATACGAAATATTTTGTATAAAAAATTAAATGAACAACGAAAATGGGATTTGGCCTTAGAAGATTTTAACCGAATAACTTTTATTGAAGCATTCGTGAATAATAAAAATAATGATCATTATTGGCGGATTATGAAAGGAAATGTTCTCACTTCACAACAAGAAAATGTCTTAATTGAATTATTCTTCTTAAGAGAGAGTCTTGCTGAACAATCTAATCATCCCCCTTTTAAAGTTTTTGGGAATCAAGCAATTCTGGAATTATCAAAAAAAATGCCAAAAAATGAATCTCAATTAGAAAATATTGTAGGTTTATCTCCGAAGCTAATACAAAAATATGGAGAGAAAATAATAAAAGCAATCTTAATTGGTTCTTCCAAAAGCACAAATATTAAAAAAGAAAAGATAAGACCAGATGCTAGGTTTTTACAGAAATATGATGCTTTGAAACAATGGCGGAAGAGAAAGGCAATTGAATTAAAAGTTGAATCGGACATTATTCTACCGAAGGAGCATATGGAACAATTGGCTCACCTGAAAGATTCTGAAATTTTAGATATTCAAAAAATTATGGATAATATTCCATATCGTTATGAAAGATTTGGACAGGAAATTCTGTCTGTCCTCGGAGAAATCGAGGCAATATGAAAATTCATTTCTTTGGTGCTGCTCATACTGTTACAGGATCTCAATTCCTTATTGAAGTCAATGGTTCAAAAATTTTAGTAGAATGCGGTATGTTTCAAGGGAAGCGCTCCGATACCTATCAAATTAATCAAAATTTCTTGTTTGACCCAAAGAAGGTAGACACTTTATTACTTTCACATGCACATATCGACCATAGTGGGAATATACCCAATTTGGTAAAACAAGGTTACTACAACCGAATATATGCAACAGAAGCAACTGTGAGCCTGGCAGAAATAATGTTAAGGGATTCTGGATACATTCAGGAAGCGGACATTCAATATGTAAACAAGAAAAGAGCTCGACGTGGAGAACCTCCTCTTGAACCTTTATATACTTTTGAAGATGCTGAAATTGCTTGTGATTTATTTACTTCAGTAAAATATAACCAGACATTCGAAGTAACAAAGGACGTATTTGTTACTTTTGTTGATTCAGGTCATATTCTCGGCTCAGCTTCAATAATTCTTGATGTAAAAGAGAATGGTCATTCCAAGCGAATTTGGTTTTCTGGAGATATTGGGAGAGATAATCTTCCTCTGCTTAAGGATCCTATATTGCCAGAAAATGCTGATTATTTAATTATGGAGTGCACCTATGGAGATAAAGATCATCGTGACCCAGAATTGGCTTTCTATGAATTTCGAGAAGTTATTTCAAAAACAATTAAAAGAGGTGGAAAAATAATTATTCCTGCATTTGCTGTGGGCAGAACACAGGAGTTAGTATATTTCTTGAATCAAATGCAAGCTGCTAACGATATTCCCACAATTCCTATATTTGTTGATAGTCCTTTAGCTGTTAATGCAACCGATATCTTTAAACAATATGTACATCTATTTGATGATGAAACTAAAAAATTTATTATAGAAGGAAAACATTCTGCATTATCCAGCCCAAATCTAAAATACACCAGGTCTGTCGAAGAATCCAAAGCCATTAATAATTTAAAGGGACCGGCTGTAATCATTTCCGCATCTGGCATGGCCGAAACTGGTAGAATTCTCCATCATCTTCGTAATAATATTGAAAACCCTCTCAACTCCATCATGATTGTGTCATGGCAGGCACCGCATACATTAGGAAGACGTTTAGCAGAACGACAAAAAACAGTCAGAATTTTTGGACAATTATTTGAAAGAAGAGCTGAGATTGCGACAATCGGAGGTCTTTCTGCCCATGCAGGTCAGGATAAGTTATTACAATATGGAGCAGCTACAAAAAAAACGTTAAAAGGAATTTACCTGGTGCATGGAGAGGAAAATGCAGCACAGGCTTTAATGGATAAATTCGAAGAAAACCACATTGCTCCTGTATATTTTCCCGAAAAATCTGAATACGTGGAAATTTGAAATATCCTCTGCTATAATTGGCGACGATTGAGGGAGAGATGCCGGAGCGGTTGAACGGGGCGGTCTCGAAAACCGTTGTGGTCTTATGGATCACCGAGGGTTCGAATCCCTCTCTCTCCGCAAAAAAAAGGCTGTCTATCCAATAAACAGCCTTTTTCTTTCAATTAATTTTGACCTTTTTATGGTTCTACTTGTTCAGGAATTACCATTCCTTCTAATATAATTTCTAATGCCATTGTATGGCTGCATCGGCCTCGGCTTTGGAAAAATTCACAATCACATGTCCATTGACCTTCCGTATATGTTACATTATGTGGATTATTTTCTCCCCCAATAACAACTTCTAATTTCTTTACCGAAAACCGGTCTTTTTGTTGTGCATATCTTTTGGCTTTTTCAATTTTTCCGATCATCCCATAATCCATTTGTAATCAATCTCCTTTCAAGATTTTTGAGTTAAGAAATAAAAAGCACGCAAAAATGCGTGCTCCTAAAATTCATATGTCAATAATACAATTGTGTCCATGAAATCTCCTGATTGATTCAATAATACGAATGTTGGAGGAAAAAGTCAACACATTTTTTGAAACAAAATTGCATCTTCTCCATCAATATAATACGAATTCCAAATTTCTTTTTGGAAATAACCATTTTTTTCATATAAACGAATTGCCTTCGAATTACTTTTCCTTACGGTAAGTTTCACAATATTTACATTCATCCGTCTTTCACATTCCTTCAATAATTGGTTAGCAATCCCTTGATGTTGAAATTCAGGCATTACAGCAATTGTTGTAATCCACCCAGTTTTTTCTTTTAATTTAATACTTCCAGCAATAAAGCCAACAAACTTTCCAGAAAACTCAGCTTTTATTTTTACAATACCGGGAATTGTTAATACTCCAATCAAATCTAATAATGGCCAATTGTCAACAGGAAAACAAATTTTTTCAAGATTTCGCAGATCATTCAAATCTTTCAATGAGGCAGGCACAATGATAATCATTAGAAATTAATTACCGAATTTAAAAAAAGACCTCCCGATACTCGGGAGGTCTTTAATCTCATTATTCAGTTTTTTTATTTTTAGCAACAAAATCAGATAGCAAACTGGTAAATTCCATCGGGAAAATATATTTCGTCGCTGGATTGGTTGCCATAGATTTTAATGTCTCGAAATATTGTAAGGTCATCGTCTGAGAATCGACGCCTTTGGCAATCGAAAAGATTTTTTCAAGAGCATCTGCATATCCTTCAGCTCGTAATAATTGTGCCTGTCTTTCACCTTCAGCAACCAAAATGGAGCTTTCTTTAACTCCTTGAGCCTTAAGAATCGCTGCTTGTTTTTCACCGTCTGCAACATTAATATCAGATTCTCTTTTACCAACTGATTCAGTAACAACAGCACGTCTAGTTCGTTCAGCTGTTAACTGTCTATTCATGGCATCCTGAACATCGCGAGGAGGCGTGATCTCTCGAATTTCCACGTTTGTAACCTTTACACCCCACCGCTCTGTTACTTCATCGAGTCTTATTCTCAAGGAAGTATTAATGGTTTCTCTTTCAGATAGAACACCATCTAGCATGATCCCACCGATTACAGAACGCAATGTGGTCGTAGCAATACCCTGTGCTGCTAATTCAAAATTGCCTACTGCCAAAACAGATTGGATTGGATCAACGACTTTGTAATACCAAAGAAAATCAATCGAAATAGGAGCATTATCATTTGTGATTGATGTTTGTGCGGGAATCTCTCTCACTTGCTCACGCAAATCAACACGAACTGCACGATCAACAAACGGAATCAAGATTACCAATCCTGGGCCTTTAGCACCAATACATCTACCTAATCGAAAGACTACCAGGCGTTGATATTCGGGAACAATTTTTATTGCTGTCCATAAGAACATCAATCCTAAAACAATCACCGCGCCAATCAAACAAGTTAATACTGTAAAATCCATGTTTTCCTCCAAATTTAATGTTTATCTAATTTTTCAACCAAAAGGACTAAACCTTCTTTGTTAATTACTTTCACCTTCTCGCCTTTATCAATCTTATACTCACTCCTTGCACTCCACTCTTCCCCAGATACATATACGGTTCCATCCTTAAACACATTTGTTCGAGCATCTCCCTCTTTACCGATAATATTACCTGGATCAAAATCGGGGGTTTTATCAATAGCTTCGATAATTTTCTTGACAACAATCCATAAGATTGGCGCATTTAATAATGTTACAACAATCGCGAGAATCGGAGAAACAGCAAAACCACCAGATTCAGACTTGAAAATTAAGAATGATCCAAGGTTTAACGAAACTATTGAAAGAATCAAATAATAATTTTTGATTGTTTTGCGATAAAAATAAATCAAAGGTAAAAACGGAACAAGAATGATAAAAGCCCAATAATGAGTCGGATTAGAAATTATCCCATAACCAGCCAATATCATTGAGAATAAACCAATTATTTCAACAATACCGGTTCCAGGAGTCAGCAATGCCAGAACGGATAGAACAAAACCGATGATTAACAATACATATGCGATATTGGGATCAATGATTGGATTCATGAATGAAAACCTTTCTTAATAATAATTATACATGAGAACCAGGATAATTTACCTGGTTATAGATGGTTTTTTAGTCCAGAGAATGTTTATGCTTACATGTAATTCGAGCTTTAAAGAAACATGATAAAATTTCCTTTATTTTACTGTGAATTTGTGAGGTATCTATGTCTGAACCATTCTTGGTTGCTGTTGCCTGGCCATATGCAAATGCCGAAATTCATGTAGGAAATCTAACAGGATCTTATTTGCCTGCAGATATTTTTGCTCGCTATCAACGATTAAAAGGCAGAAAAGTGTTAATGGTTTCAGGTTCCGATTCTCACGGAACACCTATCACAGTAAGAGCTGATTCAGAGAATACTACACCTTTGGAGGTTTACCATCGATTTCACGAAGGTTTTTTGGAATTATTTCAGAACCTTGGAATCACGTATGATGTATTTACCAGCACCCACACCGACAATCACTTCAATGTTGCTCAAAAAATTTTTTTGGCATTAAAACATAATGGTTTTTTATATCAGGAAAGCCAGGAGCAATGGTATTCTCCATCACAGAAAAGGTTCCTCCCGGATCGATATGTTGAAGGTACTTGTTATATTTGTGGTTATGAAAATGCCCGTAGCGACCAATGTGATAAGTGTGGAAGTCTATTAGAAGCAGGCAAATTGATCGATCCTAAGTCAAAAATTGATGGTTCTGCGCCGGAATTACGAGAGACTACCCATTACTTCCTGGATTTAAGCAAATTAGAACCTCAAATCGCTTCTTTTTTGAAAGAGCGTGAAAGTTTCTGGCGGCAGAATGTCCTGCGGCAATCGCTTGGACAAATTGAATCCGATGGGTTGCGCGGACGCCCGATTACACGAGACTTGGATTGGGGAATACCCGTTCCTCTTGAAGGGCAAACCGGGAAATGTCTTTATGTGTGGTTTGAAGCTGTGATCGGTTATCTCTCTGCAGCCATCGAATATGGACTGATGGAAAATGAACCGGACGCATGGAAAGAATGGTGGACTAATAAAGAATCCAAATCCTATTATTTTATCGGAAAGGATAATATCCCCTTCCATGCAATCATCTGGCCAGCTGAATTGCTTGGTTTATCAACCACATTTGATGAAATGATGGGATCTGAAAATCCCAGTTCACTGGTTTTGCCTTATGATGTCCCTGCCAATGAATTTATGAATCTGGAAGGACAGAAAATTTCAGGCAGTCGCAATTGGGCCGTATACGGTAGAGATTTCCTCACACGTTACGATCCAGATCCATTGCGTTATTATTTGACAGTAGCAATGCCTGAAGCCCGGGATTCGGATTGGGATTGGGATGAATTCTATCATCGCAATAATGATGAATTGGTTGCCACCTGGGGTAATCTGGCAAACCGTGTACTCTCCTTTGCTTATAAACATTGGGAAGGTATTCTTCCTGATCCTGGAACCTTGACAGATATCGATATTCAATTGATAAAAAATATCGAAACTGGATTTGACACTGTCGGCAATGAAATTGAAGCAGTCCATCTGCGAGCGGCCTTGCAGGAAGTTGTCAGATTAGCATCAGAAGTTAACAAATATCTCGATACGACAGCCCCCTGGACAGCGATCAAAACAGATAAGGAAGCAGCTGCCAGAGCAGTCTTCATTGCAATCAAAGCAATCGATTCGCTAAAAATTCTCTTCGCCCCATTTATTCCGTTTACCAGCGAGAAATTAAACCAATTTTTTTGTTACCCAGATCCATTATTTGGGTCACAATCCGTTTCAGAATATCAGGACAGTTTGGGAAAACATACTGTTTTAAGATATCACCCAGATACAGGCAAAGGGGAATGGAAACCCAGCAAATTACAACCAGGTGAGAAATTCCTGAAACCAGAACCACTTTTTAAGAAATTGGATCAGTCTATTGTGGAAGAAGAACGGGCAAGGTTGGGAAAAAAGGATAAATAGGGAAGACAATCCTACGGTTTCCTTGTGCCAACTACTTTTTCTTTTGAGAAAATTGCACCAATCAAAGATATGATTAGTTTTAGTCCAATCATTAAATACATTATCCAATTAATTAAAAAGAAATAGTCTTTAGATAAATTCTTTTGATAATATAAAAGGTAAGATCTGTGCCACTCAAAAATTCCTCTATAAGGGCTAGTTCTTGAACCTCCTCTACCACCCTGGTGGATCACAGACACGAAAGGAAGATAATAAACTTTCCATCCGGCTTTATTTGCTCGAAAACAAAAATCGGTATCTTCTTGATAGGCAAAATATCGTTCATCCAAAAATCCAATATCTTCGATTAGTTCTCTTTTTATCATCATACACGATCCTGAGACAGCATCCACCTCAGCAATTTCATCCTCAGGCAGATATGTTTTAACATAATTACCAATCACTTTGTGATTTTGAAAAACTCGATCTAATTTTAGAAAATACGACAAAACCTCGATAGGTCTTGCAAATCCACGTCTGCATTGCTTTTGAAAGGATCCATCCTGATTCAACACCTTTGGGATACAAATACCTACATCGCTGTGGTTATTCATCCATGAAATCAAGGATTGAAATGTTCCCGGATTTATTTTCACATCTGGGTTGAGTTGAATCAAATATTTCCCTTTAGCAACTTTTAAACCCTGATTCATTGCTTTTGAATAACCTAAATTAGTCTGATTTTCAATTAATTTAATACTTGGATAATTTTCTTTAATGAATTGCTTTGTCCCATCTTGAGAATCATTATCACTAATAATTATTTCGTATTCCAGATCATCAGAAATTGATGAGTATAAAGATTCTAAACAAATTTTCACTGGATCTAACGAATTAAAAGTAACAATAACAAAAGAAATATCCATCATTCCCCCTTCAAGACCCTCCGATAAACATCCAGTGTTTTTCGGGCTGTTTCTTTCCAGGTAAATTCTCTAGCCTTAAAAAGAGCTTTTTCTCTTAATTGATAACTGAAATCATCGTTCATTAATAAATTGTACATCCCATTGCTCAGTTCTGAAACATAATTCGGATTTATGAATGGCCCAGCATTCCCGAAAAATTCAGGCATAGAGGAAATAGTAAATGAAAGTATCGTAGGATTGTAAAGCATAATTCTATTATCTATAACCAGACATAAAATTGTTTTTAAAATAATTATATTGGTGTATTGCATTTTTATTGAACGTGGAAAATCAATCGTTCATCATCAACTTCATCGCAATTTCCCATTTCGGAATTTTCAATGAAAATGTTAATTCAAACTTAGAACAATCTAAAGCAGAAAACTGGGGTCTAATCGCTGGAGTCGGAAAATCTGATGTTTTCGCAGGAATTATTCTTTTTACCTTGACATGATAATCTTTTTGAAGGTTTTGGATTATTGATTGGGTCCATTCATATCTTGAGGAAAAACCTCCACCAGCAAGATGATAAACACCTTTGTTATTTTCAATCATTTTAATTAATTCATCCTTTGATTTTGGGATAAATTTAGTAGTTAAAATCGCTAGTGTCCTTGCCCAGGTAGGATTTCCTATCTGGTCATCAACAATTCTCAATTCTTCATTATTTTGTGCCCATTGAATTACTTTCTTTACAAAACCACCCGCCCTCAAACTATACACCCAACTTGTCCTAAAAATTAAATAATGACAACCACTATTAATTATAGCCAATTCACCTTCTAATTTTGATTTTCCATATACATTTAGAGGATTGGGTAGATCATCTTCTGTATATAATTTATTTTTGGTACCATCAAAAACATAGTCAGTAGAGAAGTGAATTAGAGGAATATTGTTTTTCCTACAATAAATAGCAATTTCTCCTGGAGTTTTACTATTTACTACCAAAGCTTTATTAATTTCTTGTTCTGCGCGATCAACATCAGTATATGCTACGGCATTGTAAATAGTATCTGGTTTTATTTCATGGATCAATTTAATGATCTCATTTGGTTTGGAAAAATCGATCTCAGGGTAATCAACAGCAACGATATCACCATAACACATTAATGTTCTGTGAGCCTCATATCCTAACTGTCCATTTGATCCTAATAATAATATTTTCATAATCCCTTAAATTCATCTATGAGACTTTGTAAATATTGTCCATATCCATTGCCTTCATATTTTGAAGCCATTTCAATTAATTGTTGAAGTGATATAAATCCCATTCGGAAAGCTATTTCTTCCGGGCAAGAAATCATCATACCTTGTCGATCTTGAACAGTTTGAACAAAAGTTGCTGCCTGAAGTAATGATTCATGTTTTCCAGCATCCAACCAGGCTACTCCTCTGCCGAGCACTTCCACGAATAATTTACTTTGTTCAAGATAAATCCGATTAATATCAGTGATCTCTAATTCTCCTCTTGGTGAAGGCTTAAGGTGTGCAGCGTACTCTGAAACTTTTGAATCATAGAAGTAAATACCCGGAACAGCATAATTAGATAATGGTTTTTCTGGCTTTTCTTCGATACTATACGCTTTTCCTGATGCGTCAAAAGCAACAACGCCATATCGCTCTGGATCTTTTACTGCATAAGCAAAAATTGTCGCTCCATCTTTACGGATAGATGCAGATTGCAATAATTTTCCTAATCCTCTCCCATAAAAAATATTATCGCCAAGAATTAATGCCACAGGTTGGGACTGGATGAAGTCACTTCCAACGATAAATGCATCAGCCAAACCGCGAGGGGATTCTTGTTCTGCATATGTAAAACTAATTCCCCACTGGTCTCCCGTGCCTAATAAACGCTTGAACAATGGTAAATCTTCAGGCGTACTAATAACTAAGATCTCTTTGATACCAGCTAACATTAACATTGATAGGGGGTAATATATCATTGGTTTATCATATACTGGCAGCATTTGTTTACTAACAGCCATTGTTAAAGGAAAAAGCCTGGTTCCCTTACCTCCAGCTAAAATTATTCCCTTCATGATTACTTCTCCCTCTTTTGATAATTTTGCAAAATCCATTCTGAAAAAGCATTATTTCCTGTTACATCGTCAACCCATTTTCTATTATTTAGATACCATTGGACAGTAATCTCTAATCCTTCCTGTAAACTAAACTTTGGTGACCAATCCAATTCTCCTTGAATTTTTGAAATATCCATATCATAACGAAAATCATGGCCAGGGCGATCTGTTACATATGTAATTAATTGATTATGGGGAAAAAATGGAGATCCAGGTAAATATTGATCTAATAAAGTACATAATTGTTGAACTATTTTAATATTAGTAAATTGGTTCATTCCACCTACATTATAAGTTTCGCCAATTTTCCCTTTCTTGATAACAGAAACTATCGCCTCACAATGATCCTCAACATACAGCCAATCTCTAATTTGCTGCCCATCACCATAAATAGGAAGAGGTTTGCCATTAACTGCATTTAAAATAATCAAAGGGATTAATTTTTCCGGGAATTGATATGGACCATAATTATTCGAACAATTAGTGATTGTGATTGGTAATCCAAATGTGTGATGATATGCTCTCACAAGATGATCACTTGATGCTTTTGAAGCAGCATAGGGTGAATTAGGTGCATAAGGAGTCAATTCAGTAAATGCAGGTTCTTCCAGTTTCAACATACCAAAAACTTCATCGGTAGAAACATGGTGAAACCGTTTGACTGAATAATTCTTTTCATTTTTCCATACGTTTCGAGCGGTTTCCAATAAATTGTATGTTCCAACTATATTAGTCTGAATAAATGCTCCAGGACCTTCAATTGATCTATCAACATGTGATTCTGCAGCAAAATGAACGATTGTGTCAATTTTGTGGTTTCTAAGGATATTTTCAACTAATTGTTCATCACATATATCACCTTGAATAAAGGTGTAAAACTTATCAGAAATTCCTTCAAGATTTTCCAAATGGCCTGCATATGTTAATGCATCCAGGTTAATCACATTCCAATAAGGTTCATTCGTCAGTACAAAATGAATAAAATTTGAACCAATAAAACCAGCCCCACCAGTTACTAATACATTATTTTTTTTGTCATTCATATAATTCTGATTCCTTTAACGAAGTTCCATTTTGATCTTTTACGGACAAAATTGGTAATATACTTTTTGCCAAAGGCCAATTTATTTTCAGATCTGGATCATTCCACAATAATGTTCTTTCACTTCTCGGATCATAGAAATCAGTTGTACTATATTCAACCTCAGCCCAATCGCTCATCACAAGAAAACCATGAGCAAAACCTTGGGGGATCCACAGCAGGGATCTGTTTATTTCATTCAATAATTTTCCTTCCCATTGACCAAAAGTCGGTGATGATTTTCGCAAATCAACAGCAACATCGAAAATTTCACCTTTTAGAACACGAACAAGTTTTCCCTGACTATTATGTATTTGATAATGTAATCCACGCAAAATGTTTTTCTTTGATCCAGAATGATTTTGTTGAACAATTCTGATATCGACTCCATTTATTTTATACTTGCCTTGATGAAAGCTTTCGTAGAAAAAACCTCTTTCATCTTCAAAAACTGACGGATTTATTAAGATTAGACCATTCAATTCTAATTGTTCAAAAATCATTTATTCCTCTAATTATTTTGACTTTTTCTATATGCAGAAATTGCTTCTTCAGGTACACCAATAAATTTTAATTCACCATGATCTAGCCAACTTACTCGAGAACAACGTTCTTGGATCGTTTGCATACTATGCGCAACAATAACTATTGTGGTTCCATTATTCTTAAAATCATCAATTCTATCAAAACATTTTTTTTGGAATTCTTCATCACCAACAGCCAAAATTTCATCTACGAGCAAAATATCCGGCCTGGAAGCTGTGGCAACTGCAAACCCCAAACGCGCCCACATCCCAGAGGAGTAAGTTCTTATAGGTCCATCAATAAAGGCTGACAAACCAGAAAAATCAACAATGCTATCAAATTTCTTTCTCATCTCTTCTCGGCTGAATCCTAAAAGAGCACCGTTTAGGAAAATATTTTCACGACCCGATAATTCTGGGTGAAAACCTGCTCCTAATTCTAATAAGGGGGAAACACTACCCATAATTTCAATCCGGCCAATTGTTGGTGGTAAAACACGAGCAAATAACTTAAGCATTGTGCTTTTACCTGCTCCATTGTGCCCAATTACACCGAATACTTCGCCTTCATTAATTTCAATATCAATATTTTTTAGAGCAAAAAACTTCCTGTGTTTAACTCTTCCTTGAATTCTCCGAATTATGTATTCCTTGAGAGTTCCAATGCGCTCTGAAGGCATTCGGTATTGAACAGAAACATTTGCCAATCTTATTTTATAACCCATAATTAAACCTTAAATTTTATATGCAAATTCATCAGATTTATACGAAAAGAAAAACCAACCAATAACAAAAAATAAAATTGCAATAATCGCAGGAAAAACAAATTCCTCCATTGTTGGAAGTCGTCCGTAAAAAATTGGTATTCTAAATAATTTAACTAATCCATACATTGGGTTAAATGTAGAAATGATGAAGTGGATATTTTCAGGCAAAATCTCCTCTGGATAAATGATCGGTGTTAAATACATCCAAGCAGTTAATATGATCTGATACATTTCGGCTACATCAGGGAAATAGACAGCTAGCGTTGAAAGAATTAAACCAAAACCCAAAGAAAATAGAGCTAACAACAACAAAGGAAATGGTATAAATAAAACAGATGCTCTAATCGGAACACCAATAATTGCCATCACAATCAGCATCGGTATGACTGTTAATACTGTATTTACGAGCCCCGTCCCGATTGCTGCCAAAGCAAAAGATGTCCTTGGCATATAAATTCTTTTCAACAATCCTCCTCCCCAAACAAGATTTACCATACTGGCATAAGTTGTTTGTGAGAAGAAATTCCATGCCATTAACCCACTAAGAACATAAGCAGGATAGCCTTCAGTCATCTTAAAAACTTGAGAAAAGGCTATTGACAACACGATCATCGTACCCAACGGGTTTAACATTGTCCAGCCAATTCCAAGAAAAGACCGTTTATACCTCGTAACGATATCTCTTCTTAATAATTGAGAAATTAGATAGCGATAATGGTATGCCTGTCTTAATTCTTCAAAAGGTTTTGCTGTTTTATTCTTTGCATCATAAATATATATATTGCGATTTTCTGACAATTATCACCTTCAATTAGACTTTTAATGAATAAAATTCTCCGAATTTATTAATATTTCTTTTTCAGGAAGAAATACCATATCAGCTTTGAAATAATTTCCAAATTCCGCCCGAACTAACTCTCCTATTATATATATTTCTGTGTCATGAGGAAAGTAATCAGGAAGATTATTCAACTCCATTGTTACACCAGTTATAAAAGGTGAAACAATCATAAAATTCATTTGACTATAATCTTTTCCTAAAGACCATTCAATATTAAATCCTGGCTCACCTTCTCCTGGATCATAATACCTGGGATAAAAGGCTTTTGTGTTGATATAAACAAATTTTGGATCATTCGGAAAGTCTTCGACTAAAGAAGCTTCCTCGAGCAAATTTTGAGAAACAAGTTGTTGGATAAAAACCTCTTTACTGATTTCGCCTTGATATTTTTTTCCAATCAATAATTCAGGGAAAAGCATGCCAATTGCGATACATCCGACAAAAATAATGCTCACAAGAATAATTGGTTTTGTCTTCTTTGAATTTTGATTATCTTTGATATTATTTAGATTTTCATTGAATAACAATTTTGAATTGTCATTTGTCAATCCAATTTTGATTAGCATAGAGTGTATAACCAGAAATAATCCAATCGCAAAATAAAGTATTACAATCCAATCAGTAACGATAACATATCTCCATCCAGATACTCTAGCAATACCATTAGATAAGTTATAAAAAAGGTGAATAGACAACGGGAACAAACCAAACCACCCAAATTTTTTACAACTGATAGAAATTCCCAGTCCAATTAATAATAAATTTATGATGATTGCTATAAATTGTCTGGCATTTATCTCACCCAACCAGGTTTCCTGAATAAAATCATTT
>Ga0209347_1001694_pt1 | contig 33616 bp, 31 predicted proteins | sample AutmiccommuBRH23_FD_187382 | JGI IMG/M metagenome (GOLD analysis project Ga0209347, IMG submission 187382) | Deep subsurface microbial communities from Mt. Terri, Switzerland - Autotrophic microbial communities BRH/23 (SPAdes) (version 2) | ecosystem: Environmental > Aquatic > Deep subsurface >...
GACAAGTCTATAAAGGAGCAGCGCGACAGGATGTACGCAGTCCCCGTATAGCGCTATTCGGCACCCAAATCATTACGTCATGAACACCGAACGCCTGGCAGTCCTGCTTCTGGGCCTCATGTTGTCGTCGTGCAGCAAGTCGGAAGACAACGCAGGTACACCACCCGTCGATTCCGGGGTAGCCACGGAATACACCATCTTCCTTGAGCAGGACGGAGAGATCAGCAGCACCGGAATCAATGCGGACGCCCTTAGCCTTAGCCAGGGCAGCAACCAGATTACGGTACTACCCGGGGGTTCCCCGGAAATTACCTACAGGGACGGAAATTCCTTCAGCTTCCTTCGCGTCCTCCCTGACTGCAACCCCGAAATCCGGCATCTTTCAAGTTCTGGCACCCTCAGGGAGCCACACGAACCATTTGGCGACCCTCCAGATTGCGAAAGCAGGTTCATTTCCCTTGCACATTCCGGGGAATATGTCTTTATCGGATATAGTAGCCCGGGTGCGGGCACAGGAGAGATCCTTTACAATATCAGTATCCTGGCACTGAATAACAGCAACGCGCCCCTGCCCATGATAGCCCTGGAGAACGAGCCGCTACAGTTAATCTGGTCTAATGACAGGCTGTTTGTCCTCGATTATGATATAGTATCCGGGAAATATACCCTTACCCCTTACAACATTCAAAACGGGGCATCTGAAGCGGGCCTGGATCTTGGCACCGGGGTCGTGAAAGTCCTTAAAAACCCGTCAGGCCAGCTGCTTGCAAGCTATGAGGGCCGACATTTAGTGGTGGATGCGGCGAGCCTGCAGATTATCAGCAGGGTCTTGTACAGTGATGGCAAGGATCCGCGGTACGGCCTTTCTCCGGCTACCTACTTTGATCCTTCAGGAGTTCTTTATTATGCCATGACCACGGAATTTATCAATACCTCATTTGCCCATATTGCCGGGGTATACGATTTTTCCAAACATACGGCATACCTGTACTATTTCGAGAATTACCTGAGTGCGGAAAGCATTGCCCTGTATGGCATCGGCGACACCAGGTCCGTGGCATTTGACCATCATAACGGCCTGCTGCTGATAGGGTACGAAAAGGCGGGTACTTCAGGAAAAGGAGGCCTGCTCAGGATCAAACCGGTTCCGGACCCCGAATTTATAGACCAGACCGACCTGGATGGCGTGCCGCTGCACCTCATTGTACAGTAAGCAGCTATTCAGGCATTGAAATATTTACTGTTCCAGATGGCAGGGTTAAAATTTTTACCCAGGGCAAAGCCGTAAAAAATCACTACCGCGGCTATGGATTTGAACATGAAAAAGAAAATGATCCAAAACTCCGCTGCAGAGGCCGTTTTGGAGAAAAGCCCGTCAGGGATCATCAGCGTGGCCACATAACTTATAAAAAGGACCAAAACAGTCAGGTTAACAATGTTCTTAAAGGGCCATACCAGCCATTTCCTAAGGGGATGCAGGTCGGTTCCCCATTTGTGTATCAGGTAGTAATACCCATTGCCTATTGGGGCAAAGAGGATGGGATCGTCTTTGTCTTCGAGTTTAAACAGCCGGGAAGGGGCAAGGATTTTGAACCCTTTTAACTCAGTACCGTGTTCTTTTTCCAGCCTTTTTACAACAGCCAGCGCTTCCGGCGGGATGTCACCTTTGAAATACCTGCTGTCTAGGAACCTCAGGCGGTAATCAATACAAATTTCCCTTATCTGTTCAAGGTGGTAGATGCGATGGCTTTCAAGCAGATCAAATTCGAATGAATTTACGGCGCCGGGGTTATTCCCTTGGAGGTTATTTTGTATGCGATCCTCATGGGCGGTGTCCCTTTCGAGGATTTCCGCCACATCACTCATAATCTTTTCCGCCGATAATTTCCGGCGGGAGGCCTCAGAAAGCCTGGCCTCTATGTTGGTTCTTTTAAGTAGCATTCCCTTTTTCTTTTAGCAATCCTATCAAATTTAGTCAATAGGTTTTTCGAATCCAATTCCGGCACAGACAAATGGTTCGTTAATTATTTGTTAAAGCATCGTCTAAATAGTGCCCGTCATACCGCCAAAAGACAGCCGATTTTGTATATTGACGATAAAATCCGACAGTTCGTCGGGTTTTTCAACATCAACCTTATTATGCCCGCAAAAATGGATTGCACCGTAAGCCCTTACACCCTTCTTCTCCTTTTTTTTACAGGGCTGGCGGTGGCACAGTATGCCCCGCCTCCTTTGGAAGCACCGGCTTACGGTTCATCAACTATAACGGGAACGCTCGGTTCCGGGCAACACAACGCCTTGCTGGCAGCCGTACGAGCTGCGGGCCTGGAGGAGTTGCTGGGAAGGGAGGGACCATTTACCATATTCGCCCCTTCCGAATCCGCGATCAGCGAATGGGCGGGCAGCGACCTGGGGGATAAATTGTTACCTGAAAACCGCCAGGAACTGAGGGCGATGCTTTCTTATCACATTATCGCGGGAAGGCATACGGCTGCAGGGATTCTGAAGGCCTTGTGCAGCGGGGCTGGCACTACCACCCTTACTACCGTCCAGGGAAATGAAATCCTTGCAAGTATGGAAGGGATTGAAATAATACTTACCGATTGTACAGGGAATTCCGCCAGGATTACCTCGGCAGATGCAGACAGGCAAAACGGGGTGATCCATTTTATAGATAGGGTGATTATGCCCAGGTAGGGATGATTATACGGATTTAACGCAATTCGGCCCCGAGTTCCTTCTCAAATTGCTGTTGCAACCTGCCCATAACCTTGTCTATCTGTTCATCGGTGAGGGTTTTTTTATGATCCTGCAACAGGAAGCTTACCGCATATGATTTCTTGTTTTCCGGCAGATTTTTACCATGGTACACATCGAACAGGTTTACCCTGGTCAGGAGTTTTTTCTCGGTGCTAAAAGCAAGGTCGTGTATTTGTTTGAAACTAATATCCCGGTCGATCAGGAGGGCAAAATCCCTTCTTACTTCCGGATATTTCGGGACTTCTGAATAGACCATCCTGCCTGCCGAAGCAAGTTTTACCAGGCTTGCCCATTCGAACTCGGCGTACAATACTTCCGCCTTTATCTCGAAAGCTCCGGGGATCCTTTGCTTCAGCACGCCAAACCGCACAAGGTTTTGCTTCCCCGAATTAATCGCCAGGGCTTCGGCGAAAATACCGTCTTCTACCGGAGCCGATTCAAAAGCCTGTATTCCAAGGCGTAATAGTATCTGTTCAATAATTGCCTTAAAGTAGAAGAAATCCGATTTTTTCTGCTCTGTATTCCAGCTCTCTGCAGTCCTGTTCCCGCTTACCAGCAGTGCCAGCTGTTTTCTTTCCGAATATCCGCCCTGGCCTGTATGGTAAACAGAACCGAATTCGAAGAATTTCAGGTCATGCCTTTTCCTGTTGACGTTATGGCGGGCAGCTTCAAGGACCGAGGGTAATAACGACCGGCGCATGGCGGATAATTCTGCACTCAGCGGATTGAGGATCCGTACGGTATCACCGGGTGTGGTACTGCTGAGCAACTTGTCGTATTCAGGATTGGTAAGGCTGTTTGAAAGGGTTTCGTAAAACCCCTGCGACACCAGGAGATCCCCGATAATGTTTTCCAGCCTGTAATCTTCAAATTTGGAAGTTGTGGCAACGGAAGCATTCAGTTTTTCCTGGGTATCTATGTTGTTATACCCATACACCCTCAGAATTTCCTCAATTACATCCACCTCACGTTGTACGTCGATCCGGTAAAAGGGGATGATAAGCCCCAGGCCGGATTCGGTAACGTTTTTTACCTGTATATCCAGGGAGGCAAGGATGGATTTGATGGTATCCTTGGGAATTTCCTGCCCGATGAGGTTATTGATCTTTTCGAATGTAAGGAATACCTGGTAATCATCTTTGCGCTTCGGGTAAAGGTCTACTATATCGGAACTGATGGTGCCCCCGCACAGTTCCCTGATGAGCAGGGCCGCCCGTTTGAGGGCATATTCCACATTATTGATGTCTACCCCCCTTTCAAAACGGAAGGAGGCATCGGTATTCAGCCCATGTCTTTTTGCCGTTTTCCTTACCGAAACGGGGTCGAAATACGCGCTTTCGAGAAAGATGGCTTTGGTATTTTCGGTTACCCCGGTATTAATCCCGCCAAAGACCCCCGCGATACACATGGGTTTCTCGCTATCACAGATCATCAGGTCTTCTCCGTGCATAATGCGCTCTTCCCCGTCGAGGGTCATAAAGCGGCTGCCGGCCTCGGCGGTCCGTACCACAATTTTTTTCCCATAAATCCTGTCGGCATCGAAAGCATGCAAAGGCTGCCCCAGTTCGTGAAGCACGTAGTTGGTAGCATCCACCACGTTATTGATAGGCTTTAAGCCAATGGCTTTAAGGCGGTTTTGAAGCCAGTAGGGGGAAGGTTGCACAATCAGGTTGCTGATGGTAACCCCGCAATACCTCGGGGCAAGTGCATTGTTTTCAACCTGTACATCGATCCTCAGCGAGCGGTTCTCGGTGTTGAAATTGCTAACCGAAGGCGTATGCAACTGGGGGTGGATCTTCCGTTGTAGTAACCCTGCTTTAAGGTCCCTTGCAACGCCGTAATGGCTCATCGCGTCGGCACGGTTAGGGGTCAGTCCTATTTCAAAGACCTGATCGGTTTCTATATTGAAAATCCCGGAGCAGGGGGTACCCGGTTCCAGGTCTTCGTCCAGCACCATAATCCCATCGTGGTTGTTGCCCAGCCCCAGTTCATCCTCAGCACAGATCATCCCCTGGCTTTCCTGCCCGCGTATTTTCCCTTTCTTAATGGTTGTAGCTTCCCCGTTCCTGCCGTAAAGCCTGGTACCTATTGTAGCAACCGGAACTTTCTGCCCGGCAGCAATATTCGGGGCACCGCATACAATTTGCAATGTTTTCCCGTCCCCTATATCCACAGAAGCTATTTTTAGTTTATCGGCATTGGGATGCCTGTAGCATTCCAGCACATTGCCCACAACCACCCCTTCAAGACTTCCCTTAACAGATTCGAATGGTATTATCCCCTCTACTTCCAGTCCCAGATCGGTTAAAAGTTCGGCGGTTTTCTGGGCCTCCCAGTCTATCGGAACAAACTGTTTTAACCAGTTATAGGAAATTTTCATCGGTTAGTTTTAATCGCCCAAAGATAAGACAATGGGCTGTACCATTCAACTGGGGAAGCTGAATCCCCAAATTTTTTATTCACGCTGATATGTCGTTATTTCACGCTTCAAAACCGGGTTTGGCATGTATAAGTTACGGATACTTATTTTGATGATAACGGCCTTGCAGGCCTGTAAAAAAGAAGAACCGGAAGGCCCCGCTCCGGGCAGGTGGCGCGGAAGCCTGATGGTGATGGATGGCCGGGAATTGCCTTTCAACTTTAGCCTGGTGCAACAGGATAGTTCTTTTGTGGCAGAAATCTATAATGCCGGGGAAGTATTGAAGGTTGATGAGGTCTGGTTTAATAAAGACAGCATTTATTTCCAAATGCCAGTGTTTGAAGATTATATCGCCGCATCCTTTCAAAGAAGCGAGTTGTCTGGTAGCCTTATTAACGAAAGCCGCAAGAGGCGGGTGCCCTTCAGGGCCCGATTCGGAGACCTTCCCCGTTTCCCTGATACACGAAATCCGCTGGTGGATGTGAGCGGGGAGTGGCAGGCTACTTTTACCCCGGAAAGCGGTGATAGTTACCCTGCCAAAGGAATATTTACCCAGGAAGACGGGATGGTCCGCGGCACTTTCAGGACCAAAACCGGCGACAGGCGTTACCTGGAGGGGGTGGTAAGCGGGGATAGCCTTAAATTATCGACTTTTGACGGGGCCCATGCCTATTTGTTCGTCGCTGGGGTAACCGACAGTTTGATGCGCGGGATGTATTATTCCGGAAATCATTACAAAGAGCCCTTTGTGGCCTGGAGAAACCCCGGATATGAGCTGCCGGATGAAGATTCCCTTACTTTCCTGAAGCCGGGTTATGATCGCCTGGAATTTGCATTTCCAGACAGCAGGGGTACTGTGGTTTCCCTGGCGGATGATCAATTCCGGAATAAGGTAGTGGTCGTACAACTTATGGGGACCTGGTGCCCCAACTGCCTCGATGAAACAAAATTCCTTGCTGCCTACCTGAAGGGAAATGACCATGAAGACCTGAAAGTGGTTGCCCTGGCCTTCGAATATTATAAAACCCCTGAAAAATCCTTTGAAGCCATTGATCGCCTTACGGCCCGGCTGGGGCTGGACTACCCCATTTTGCTGGCGCAGTATGAAGGTGCCGACAAGCTTCAGGCCAACAGGAAACTGCCCATGCTGGATCAGGTCTTATCCTACCCAACAACCATTTTTATCGACAGGCGGGGTAAAGTCCGGAGGATACATACAGGATTCAACGGCCCTGCCACCGGCCGGAAGTATATCGAATTTCAGGAGGAATTCGACAGGCTTATTAAGCAATTACTGGCTGAATAGAAAAGCCCCCTGCATGCGCAGGGGGCCTTCCAGGGTGATGAAATAAAAATGAAATTTTTAGATGATCGTGGATTTGCCCAACCCGATGTTTTCCTTGTTAATGCTAAGGGATTCATCGGAGTCTGTCACCTTATGGGCAATAAATTCCCCTACATGTTCGGTGCCATATTTGCTTTTGGGATCCAGGTCGGGCGTTACAATGTTTTTTTTCATGGCCTGGTAAACCGCCATCACAATGGCGTTGGTTTCTTCCTTCAGGCCGAAATGCTCCATCATCATGGCCGCAGACAGGATGGAGGCAATAGGGTTTGCGATATTTTTCCCTTTAGCCGGGGGGAACGAGCCGTGGATCGGCTCAAACAAGGCGTATTGCTCCCCGACCGATGCGGAGGGCAGTAAACCGATTGAGCCCCCTATGACACTGGCTTCATCGGAAAGGATATCCCCGAATAAATTTTCGGTAAGGATGATGTCGAATTGGCTGGGGTTGAGGATAATCTGCATGGAGGCGTTATCCGCAAACATATATTCCAGTTGCACTTCGGGATAGCTTTCCCCGATTTTAGCCACTACCCTGCGCCAGAGGCGTGAAGTTTCCAGCACATTGGCCTTGTCTACCAGGGTAAGTTTTTTTCTCCGGCCCTTGGCGGCCTTAAAGGCCAAATGGGCTATACGGCTGATCTCCTGCTCCGTGTATTCACAGGTGTCTGTTGCCCTGCTGCCGTCGGCGCTCAAATGCTTTTCGCCGAAGTAGATGCCCCCGGTCAGTTCGCGGTAGATTACAAAATCAGTGCCTTTCAGGACATGTTTTTTCAGGGGCGATTTCTCCATGGTGGTGGGAAATACCTTTATGGGGCGAATATTGCCGAACAGCCCCAGTTCCTTCCTGAGCCTGAGCAAGCCCTGTTCGGGGCGGACCGCTGCATCCGGGTTGTTGTCATATTTCGGGTCGCCAATGGAGCCAAAAAGTACGGCATCCGATTTCCGGCAGAGGGCAAGCGTAGCTTCCGGAAGGGGATCCCCGGTTTTATCAATAGCCACGGCACCAACCGCGGCCTCCGAAAAGTGGAACCTGTGGCCGAAGGTTTCTTCCACGGCCTGCAGGCATTTTACCGCCTGCGCAGTCACTTCCGGGCCTATGCCGTCACCGGGTAGCAGGGCTATCTTTAAATTCATTAAGCTAAACTTTCAAGATTAACCTTGCTGGCTTCAATAATCTCATGGATATCCTTATCGAGGATCTCCTTCTTTACATCGGCGAACTTCAGGAACTCGTCGTATACCACATCCAGTTGCACTTTGGTAAGCTCATAACCCACTTTTTTGGCCCTGTATGCGAGGGCTGCACGCCCGCTCCTGGCAGTAAGTACAATGGACGATTCGTTGACCCCCACATCTTCCGGGTCGATGATTTCATAGGTTTCCCGCTTTTTGATCACCCCGTCCTGGTGGATGCCCGAACTGTGGGCAAAAGCATTGGAACCAACAATGGCTTTGTTGGGCTGCACCGGCATGCCCATTTTCTGGGAAACCATCTGGCTGGTGCTGTAAAGCAGTTTACTGTTTATATTGGTGTCCAGATTAAGGTGGGGGTGCTGGCGAAGGATCATAACCACCTCTTCCAGGGAAGTATTCCCCGCACGTTCCCCTATACCATTTATCGTGCATTCTATCTGCCTGGCTCCGTTTATGACACCTGCGATGGAATTGGCAGTTGCAAGGCCCAGGTCGTTATGGCAGTGACAGGACAGGACCGCCTTGTGTATCCCTTTCACATTCTCACGCAGGTATTTCATTTTGGCGCCGTATTCCTCCGGCAGGCAATAACCCGTAGTATCGGGGATATTTAACACAGTTGCCCCTGCCTTGATAACCGCCTCACATACCCGTGCGAGGTATTCATTATCCGTCCTGCCTGCATCCTCGGCATAGAATTCCACATCTTCAACGAAGGTCTTGGCATAACCGACAGCTTCCACCGCCCTTTCTATGATCTTTTCCCTGGTGGAATTGAATTTAAACCGGATATGGGAATCAGAGGTGCCAATCCCGGTATGTATCCTCGGCCTTTTGGCATTTTTCAAGGCCTCGGCCGCCACTTCAATATCTTTCCGTACGGCCCTGGTAAGGCCGCAGACCCTGGCATTCTTTACTATTTTGGCAATCTCGTCAACAGACTTAAAATCGCCAGGGCTCGAGATGGGAAAACCGGCTTCAATGATATCCACACCAAGCTGGTCGAGCCTTTCGGCTATGACCAGCTTCTGCTTTGTATCGAGTTTGCAGCCGGGAACCTGTTCCCCGTCCCTGAGCGTAGTATCAAAAATATCTACCTTATCTTTGCTCATTTTTATTTCATACTTTTAATTCACCCAATTACGAAGATATGCATGGCTTTTTGACAAGCTGCGGCCGGGAAAAGGCCATTTACAACGTTAATAGAGAATTCAGTATAGTTAAATATCTGATAAACAAGTAATTAAATTGCTTTTTTTACGATGACAAGTGCCCCCAAAGATGCTCTGTTTGTATTGGTTAAATCGCTCTCAAAATCCGAGAAAAGGCAATTTAAGCTGTATGTGGGCAGGTTAGGTGTAAATACCGATGCCAAGTTCCTGGCGCTTTTCAATTTGCTCGATAAAATGAAGCGCTATGACGAAAAGGCGATCCTTCAAAGCGGGATTGTAACAAAATCACAGCTATCCAACCTCAAGGCACACCTGTACAAGCAAATCCTCGTAAGCCTCCGCCTGAACCCGGTCAACCAGACTATCAGGGTCCAGATCAGGGAGCAGCTCGATTTTGCCACTATCCTTTACCAGAAAGGGCTTTACAAACAAAGCCTGAAAATACTCGACAAGGTAAAGGCCATTGCCATCGAAAACGAGGAGAAGAACATTGCGTATGAGATAGTGGAACTGGAAAAGATCATCGAAACCCAGTATATTACCCGGAGTATCCCAGACCGGGCAGATGAACTTGCCGTGCAGGCAAAGGAATTGTCGGCCCATAATGTCATGACCAGTAAGCTCTCCAACCTTTCCCTGCAGTTGTACGGAATGATGCTCAAGGTAGGCTATGTAAGGAACGATGAGGATTACCAGAAGGTAAAACGCTATTTTGAATCCCACCTTCCCAAATACCATATTGATGACCTGGGTTTCCGGGAAAAACTTTGGCTGTACAAGGCCTACCTCTGGTATAGCTTCCTGGTACAGGACTTTCTTTCCTGTTATAAATATGCCAGCAAATGGGTCGACCTTTTCCATGAACACGAGGAAATGATTTACCAGAACCCGGTCTTCTACCTGAAAGGGAACCACTACCTGCTGGAATCGCTCTTCTACGTAAAGTACAGTTCACAGTTTAAATTCACCCTGGAAAGGCTTGAGAAAATGCTGGAAAGCAAAGCATTTCCCAGTAACGACAATATAAGTTCGCTGGCCTTCCTGTATGTGAATTTCAACAAACTGAACCTTCACTTCCTGGAAGGCACCTTCGACAAGGGACTGTACCTGGTAAAAATTATAGAATACGGGATCAGCAAACACCGCGACCGGATTGATGAACACCACATCATGATCTTCTACTATAAGATCGCCTGCCTGTATTTTGGGGTGGGAGACAACAGGAAGTGCATTTATTACCTCAAAAAGATCATCAACAACAAAAACCTGAGGATGAGGGAAGACCTCATGTGTTTTGCCAGGGTGCTGAGCCTGGTGGCGCACTATGAAGCGGGGATGGATTACCACCTCGAAGTACAGTTGAAAAGCACCTATAAATTCCTCCTGAAGATGAACGAGTTACACGCCGTTCAAAAGGAAATGATCAAATTCCTGAGGAATCTCGGGAATATCTATCCGCATGAGCTTAAAAATGAATTCCGGAACCTGTACGAACGACTGAAGAAGTACGAGCACCACCCTTATGAGAAAAGGGCCTTTTTATACCTCGATATCCTGTCGTGGCTGGAAAGCCATCTCGAAAACAAGCCGGTAGCGCAGATCATCAGGGAAAAGGCTATGACCGCCGCCCGTTAAGAAAGGCTTTTTAAACAGGCATTCCAGATAGGGTCATCCGGGGGAGTTGCAATGCATTGCAGCTGCTCCCCGCTTACGGGGTGCACAAAGCTTAGTTCCCTTGCATGGAGGTGGATGCTGCCGTCGGGGTTACTCCTGTCGAAACCGTATTTCAGGTCGCCTTTTACAGGGTTACCGATCCCGGCCAGTTGGGCCCGGATCTGGTGGTGGCGTCCTGTTTTTAGGTTTATCTCCAATAAGAAATAATGGTCTAACTGCAGCAGGAGTCGATATTCCATAATCGCTTTTTTGCCATCACTTCTTTCCTGAGGCCAGGCATAGGATTTATTTTGTTTAGGATTCCTTACCAGCCAGTGGACCAGGTTTCCCGACTCCGGCTCAGGCCTGTTTTTTACAACGGCCCAATAGATTTTCCTGGCTTCCTTGCCGGCAAACAAAGCATTCATCCGGGCCAGGGCCTTTGAGGTTCTCGCAAAAGCCACCACCCCGGAGGTGGGCCGGTCGAGCCGGTGCGTAACGCCCAGGAAGACCTTCCCGGGCTTGTTGTATTTCAGTTTGATATATTCCTTTACAATCTCACTGAGCGGCGTATCGCCCGTTTTGTCGCCCTGCACAATATCCCCAGGCCTCTTATTAACCACGAGGAGGTGGTTGTCCTCATACAGGACGTCGAGATTCAAAGGGGTGCTGAGACGGGGCTTTTTATTTTCGGGCAAGGGTCTTAGTATTGTTCTTCGTCGCTGGGGAAATCCCCCGTTTTCACATCGGTTACATAGCGCGAGATCGCTTCGCCCATGCCTTCATACAGGTTCATATAGCGTCGCAGGAACCGGGGGTTGAATTCATGGGTCATGCCCAGAAGGTCATGGATGACCAGTACCTGTCCGTCTGCATATTTTCCGCCCCCTATACCAATGGTGGGCACCATCAGGCTTTCCGACACCTTTTTGGTAAGGGCAGCAGGAATCTTTTCCAGGACAATGGCAAAGCAACCCAGCCGTTCGAGCATTTTGGCATCAGCCATCAGTTTGTCTGCTTCATGTTCATCTTTCGCACGCACGGTATAAGTGCCGAATTTGTAAATCGATTGGGGGGTCAGGCCCAAATGCCCCATCACGGGGATACCGGCGTTCAGGATGCGTTTTACTGATTCCTTTATCTCTTCACCTCCTTCGACCTTCACCGCATGGGCGCCGCTTTCCTTCATGATCCTGATGGCCGACCTGAGGGCTTCCTTGGGATCGCTTTGGTAGCTCCCGAATGGCAGGTCAACCACCACCAGAGCCCTGGAAACGGCCCTGATCACTGAAGAGGCATGGTAAATCATCTGGTCGAGCGTAATGGGAAGGGTGGTTTCGTGCCCCGCCATGACATTGCTTGCCGAATCGCCAACCAGGATGACATCGACCTGGGCGGCGTCTACGATCCGAGCCATGGAATAGTCATAGGCTGTAAGCATGGATATCTTTTCTCCATACTGTTTCATTTCAACCAGCGATTTTACGGTCACCCGCTTGTATTCTCTCTTTACTGCCGACATAGTAGTTTAGTTTGCCCGATAAAAGTAAGGAGATTTGTTGGAATCCTCAGGCCTGTTCGCCCCGGAGTTCGAATGTTCGGATTCCGCACTTTCAAATGTTTTTCGGCAGGGGTTTGGAACACCATTTAAAAGATTGCATTATTTTCGCGGGAAACTTCACGCCATGAAATACGTTTTAATCACGTTCTGCCTTTTTAACTCCCTTCTGCATGCCCAGGATGCCGCCGGCGAGGTACAGCGCACAATCGAAAAATTCTTCGAAGGATTTCATCAGAAGGATTCCAATATGATCATGCAAACAGTAAAGAGGGGGGCTATCCTGCAAACCATCGCAACTGCCAAAAATGGCGAAAATATATTACGGACGGAGGACTTTAACGATTTTCTGCGGTCCATTACCGGAATCCCGGACTCCGTAAAATTCAAAGAAGTGATAAATGATTACAGGATTCGGGTTGACGGTCCGATGGCCTCCGCCTGGACACCCTATGAATTCTGGCTGAACGAGCAATTCAGCCATTGTGGAGTGAATTCCTTCCACCTGGTACAACAGCAGGGGGAATGGAAGATCATCTACCTGATCGATACGCGAAGGAAGGAAAATTGCCCTTAGGTTCCGGGTTCCGGGTTCTGCGTTCCGGGTTCTGTGTTCGGCGTTCCGGGTGTTTTGGTTCAATGTTCAACGTTCAATGTTCAAAGCGTTACCTCTTACACCATGAAGCGAGCTACGCTCTGCTTCATGGCTGCCGACTGCCTACTGTGCTCCGGCTTCCTGAACAATTTTAACAATCGCTCATAAAGACTTCCACCGCCAGGCCACCCTCTGAGGTTTCCTTATACTTGGAACTCATATCCCTGGCTGTCTCCCACATGGTTTGCACCACCTTGTCCAGGGGGACCTTAATATTTTCCGGGTTGGTTTCCAGGGCCAGTTCGGCTGCATTGATGGCCTTGATGGCGCCCATGGAATTACGCTCAATACAGGGTATTTGTACCAATCCGGCTATGGGATCGCAGGTGAGCCCAAGATGGTGTTCCATGGCAATTTCGGCGGCTATGAGTACCTGTTCCGGACTGCCGCCCAGTAATTCGGTCAGCGCCCCCGCCGCCATGGCGGAAGAAACCCCGATTTCGGCCTGGCAGCCACCCATGGCGGCCGAAATGGTGGCTCCCTTTTTAAAGATGCTCCCAATCTCGCCTGCGACCAACAGGAACTTTTTTATATGCCCGAAATCTGCCTTGTGGTTTTCTATTACCAGGTAATACATAAGTACTGCGGGGATTACCCCTGCACTGCCGTTGGTGGGCGCGGTGACCACCCGCCCCAGGGAAGCGTTTACCTCATTTACACCAAGGGCAAAACAGCTGACCCATTTGAGGATCTGCCGGAATTTAACCTCGGTCTTCCGGATGGTTTCCAGCCATTCGCCGGGAGAATGGTAGGGAAGGTCTGATTTGAGGCTTTGGTACATATCAAATGCCCTTCGCCTTACATGGAGTCCTCCAGGAAGGCTGCCCCCGGTATGGCACCCCAGGTACATACATTCCAGCATGGTATTCCAAATCCGGCCCAGACTGGCATCTATTTCACTTTCGCTGCGCAGGGAACGTTCATTTTCCAGTACGATCCCGGAGACCGGCAGGCCTTTCTCCCTGCAATACGCTAAAAGCTCGGTGCCTTTTTGAATAGGGTAGGGGAATTTTCTGAATACTTCGTTCTTCCTGCGGGCGTTGATCCGCTCCTCTTTGACCACAAAGCCACCCCCTATGCTATAGTAGGTGTCCTGCACTTTTTCCTCCCCGCCAAGTTCCGCCTCAAAGGTAAGTCCGTTGGCGTGGAAGGGGAGAAATGACTTTTCGAAAACGATATCCGTTTTGGGATCGAAGGGAAGGTCCTTAACTCCTTTAAGCCGCAGGCTTTTATTGCTGCAGATCTGTTCCACCAGGGGGTGGATGGCTTCCACCGGGATCCGCTCCGGATCCGTGCCGGATAAACCCAGCATCAGGGCGTAATCCGTGGCATGTCCTTTTCCGGTCAGGGCAAGCGAACCGTAAACCCTCACTTTTACACTGATAACGCGATCAAACATCCCCGCTTCCTGCAGTTCGGCCAGCCAGCGTTCTGCCGCCCGCCAGGGGCCCAGGGTGTGGGAACTTGAAGGGCCGATGCCTATCTTAAGCATGTCGAATACGCTGATACATTCCATGGCAGCTTGTGGGTCCTTGGTCATGGTCCTAAGATACGAAGCTTAGGCAGACCCCGCTTTGTTTTTTAACCTGGCCTGCCAGTGGTTCAGGTTTAGGCTGTCTGCCGGCCGGGGAATTTTTCCGGTCCCTCAGGTCCCCGTACCCGGCTGGCTTCAGACGTAGGAGAAGATGTATGGGATCCATAAAAATGACATCCTGTCAGGTTTGCCTTGTTGGCATGTTGTTTGACACCATCTAATCGACCTTAAATTTGGATACACTAATAATAAAGAATAGCATAATGAGCAAAATTATCGGAATTGACTTAGGAACAACGAACTCTTGCGTTTCCGTTATGGAGGGCAATGAACCCGTTGTGATCCCGAACGCCGAGGGAAAACGAACCACTCCTTCTGTTATCGCCTTTGTTGAAGGCGGTGAGATAAAAGTTGGGGACCCTGCAAAACGGCAGGCAGTGACCAACCCACACAAGACAATCTACTCCATTAAGCGGTTTATGGGCAACAAGTATTCGGAGTCCAGAAAGGAAGCGGAAAGGGTGCCTTATAAGGTGGTGAAAGGGGATAACGATACCCCGAGGGTAGACATAGACGGTCGCCTGTACACCCCTCAGGAACTTTCAGCGATGATTCTTCAGAAAATGAAGAAGACAGCCGAGGATTACCTCGGACACACAGTGACACAGGCGGTGATTACTGTTCCCGCTTACTTTAACGATGCCCAGCGGCAGGCCACCAAAGAGGCCGGTGAAATTGCAGGCCTTAAAGTGGAACGGATCATCAACGAGCCCACGGCCGCTTCCCTGGCCTATGGACTCGATAAAAAGGATAAGGACCAGAAAATTGTCGTCTTCGATTTTGGTGGGGGTACCCATGACGTTTCCATCCTGGAATTGGGGGATGGCGTTTTTGAAGTGATGGCAACCGACGGGGATACACACCTTGGCGGCGATGATATAGACCAGAAGATAATCGACTGGCTGGCTGAGGAATTTAAAAAGGATGAAGATTTAGACCTGCGTAAAGATGCTATGGCGCTTCAGCGTTTGCGCGAAGCAGCCGAAAAGGCGAAAATTGAACTGTCGTCCTCCGCACAGACAGAGATCAACCTGCCTTATGTAACGGCTACGGCAACCGGACCCAAGCACCTGGTACGCACCCTGACGCGTTCCAAGTTCGAACAATTGATCAGCGATCTGGTAAAGCGTACCATCCAGCCTTGCGAAACAGCCCTTAAGGCAGCAGGCCTCAGCAAGAGCGATATAGACGAGATCATCCTGGTTGGGGGATCTACGAGGATCCCTGCCGTACAGGAAGCGGTGGAGAAATTCTTTGGCAAGAAACCATCAAAGGGAGTAAACCCGGACGAGGTTGTGGCAATCGGGGCAGCCATCCAGGGTGGAGTGCTTACAGGCGATGTTAAGGATGTGTTGCTACTGGATGTTACCCCACTATCCCTCGGGATTGAAACCATGGGCGGGGTCCTTACCAGGCTGATAGATGCCAATACCACCATCCCTACCAAGAAATCGCAGATCTTTTCAACTGCGGCTGACAACCAGCCCTCGGTAGAAATCCATGTCCTGCAAGGGGAACGGCCTATGGCGGCAGACAATAAAACGATTGGAAGGTTCCATTTAGACGGCATCCCGCCTGCACCAAGGGGAACGCCTCAGATAGAGGTAACCTTCGACATCGACGCCAACGGGATAATCAAGGTTTCGGCTACGGATAAAGCCACCGGAAAATCGCAGGATATCCGAATTGAGGCTTCGTCGGGCCTTACCGAAGAAGAAATCAAGAAGATGAAGGCGGAAGCCGAGGCTAATGCCGAAGCGGATAAAATGGCCAAGGAAAAGGCCGATAAGCTTAATGAAGCCGATAGCATGATCTTCCAGACCGAGAAGCAGCTCGGGGAGTTCGGCGATAAATTGTCTGAAGACAAGAAAAAACCCATAGAAGCGGCGCTTGAAGAGTTGAAGAAGGCCTATGAAAGCAAGGATATTGCCGTAATAAGTCCGGCCTTGGAGAAGATAAACGAAGCATGGAAAGTCGCATCCGAAGAGATGTACAAGGCCCAGGCGGAAGCCCAGCAACCGGGAGCATCTAAAAACGGCGAAGATTCCGCCTCACAGGGTGGTGCCAAAGAAAGCGACAATGTAGAAGATGTGGATTTTGAGGAAGTCAAGTAAGCAAATCACGATCTGAGTAAAAAGGGCGGACTATTCCGCCCTTTTTTTGTCAGGCGTCGAATTTGTTTTTCCCTTCATGGGGAATAGCCTAATTTTGTTGATATGCTGAACCTCCAACTCCCCGATTTAAATTGGAACTTCTTATTGCCGGGTTTCTTGCTCCCTGCCCTGGCAGTTTATGCGCAGGAAACAAAAATCTTCACCACCACAGACTACGATCTGCTGGGGAACGTAAAGAGTTGCCTTGTGCTCACCAATTACGGGAAGGAAGAGTTTGAATTCAGGCAGGACGGGAAACTTCGCAGAGCGGAAACAAGATTCAACGACAAGGATTACAGCATAACGTATTACAAATATAAAAACGACTTCCTCACGGAGCGGAGGGACGAAGTTTACCGGGATGGCACTTTTGAGGCAAATACCTCTATGGCGCACTTTTTTGAAAGGGATACGGTGTCCGGGGATAAGATTATCGAGCAGATCGTTAATTACCATAAGGATTTTGTTGATCGCTATGAATATTATTATGACCAGGGTGGCCGGTTAATCAGGATTGTGCGCTCGAGCCCTGAGGGGGTAGATGAAACCCTTATAGAATACAGTGAGCAAAAAGGTGAAACTACCACCACCTATTTCCTGAATGAGGTTCTCCTGAAAAGCGTCCGGGAATCTGTCAGGACCTCCAATGACGGATCTGAACAGCGGGTGGTACTCACCAAGGAATATATCAAGGGAGCACCGGACAAAGCTCTTGAGGCGGTGTATAACGCCAAAGGGAAAGTGGTTTCAGAAGTTTATTTTGAATACAGAAGTGCCGAGAAAACATTCGTTCCGGGCAAAAAAATCACGTTCGAGTACGGCGAAAAGGGGATGCTCAAAAGTGTATTTACTGAGGAGGCAGGCGGCTATACGGAAAAAAAGGATTACCTCTTCCAGTTCGACAATAGGGGCAACTGGATCAAGCAGATCATCACCCCTGATAATGCCTATACTACCAGGCGGATCGAATATTTCCCTGAACCTACAGCCGGCACACAGGAAAACTGAACGGCAAAGTTGTGCGTTTAGTTCCCGCTGCTCCTGCCTGCAGTATTATCGGCCTCAGTAACGGAACAGGCTGTTAAAGCCTCCAGTACGTGGAGCTGCAAACTCACGGCCTGTTTCCTGTAAAACTCCTTTGTTTCTTCAAGGGATTCCTTCTCCAGGGCTTCATCCGTTTTTGGTTCCAGGATTCGGTTGAAATCGAGCCCATCCTGGCAACTCAAAAGCCCTGCAAGTTCCTTCACGGATTTCTCGAACTCAAATATGTTTATTTCAGCCATCCGTTTTAGCGCCAACTGGGCTTCAAGTTCTTCAGGGTTCTTGAGGGGTTCCTCGGAAACGCTGAATTGAGGGCTTACTTCGGTAGGGATCTGCTTGCTTTCCCCACTGGTACAAAGATCCAGTGCCACGAGCAGGTCCTGGGCATTGGCTACTGCTTTTTTGGTATAGTAACGCCCCATTTCCCAGTCTTTCGGGTCCACGGCCTTGGTGAGGTTGCCTATGCCATTGTAGATATAATCCGCAGAAGTCTCACAGCCACATTCCTCGGTGAGGGTTTGAGTTTTCTCAAAAGCGATCAGGGCCCTTTCGGCATAGTAGCGCTGATGGTCGAAATTATCGGCGCTCATGGCCTTTTTGGCGTGGGCAAGGGCGTAACTGGCCGAAGAATAGGCATTGGTACAGTTTGCCTTTACCGCATGTAATGAAATGAAGCAGGCAAGGAAGAGTGTAAAGTTCTTCATAAACTATGGTGATTTGGGAATTAATTTTTGAGAGCCAAGTTGGGCAGATTTATGCGCTTGCAGAAAAATATGTTGTGAAGCCCTTAAAATTTGTAGTGTAGCGGAAATAGCGTGCCGTTAATCGATCTTTTCGGGAAAAGCATCATCGGGCACTAACCATTCCATGACCTTGCAATCCCAGACCGGTACAGGCGTCAGGTTTCTTCCCCGGCGTTTATTTCGATGAGGTCCCACTTATTGCCGTACAGATCCAGAAACACTGCGACAGTTCCATATGCCTCCCTCCGCGGTTCTTCCATGAACACGATGCCATTTGCCTTCATCCGGCTGTAATCCCTGTAAAAATCTTCGGTGTATAGAAACAGGAAAACACGCCCCCCGCCCTGTTTTCCAACTAGTTTCCTTTGGTCATTTCCAATTGCCCTGGCAAGTAAGAGCGAACAGTTTCCCTTTCCTTTGGGAGCTACTACTACCCAGCGTTTATCGGCTTCCAGCGGGCTGTCTTCAAGCAATAGGAAATCCATTTTATCAACAAAAAAACGGATAGCGCGGTCATAATCGTCAACCAAAAGGCTAATATTCCCAAGATATGGCATTATTCCAGGCTTTGGTACAGTTTCGGTTTTATATGCGCCCACTCCTCCGCAAGTATGCCGTAGCAGCAGGTATTGCGCTTGTAACCGTCCGTCAGGTATACATTTTTCCGCAGTACTCCTTCAAGGGTTGCCCCAATTTTTTCCACGGCTTTGCGCGAGCGGATATTACGTTCATCAATCCGGAATTCCACTTTTTCGAATCCCATGTCCTCAAAGGCGTAGCCCAGCATCAGGTATTTCATATGGGTATTGAGCCCGGTTCCGTGGAATGCCCGGCCAATCCAGGTAGCGCCAATATGCAGCACTTTATTGGGCCAATCTATGTTCATAAAACGGGTACAGCCCGCATAGGCCGCGGTCTTTTTATCATAGATAATAAAAGGTATTCCGGACTTATTCTCCCTGTCCCTGATAGCTGTATCCACATAGGACCTTAATGTTTCCGGGGTTTCGATGAAAGAAGGTGAATATTCCACCAGGCCGGGCTCGCTGGCAACGGGCAGGAGGTAACCGCAGTTTTCGGAAGTCAGGGGGGAGAGTTTAACCCGCTGGTTTTCAAGTATGGGTATGGAGGTCATCTCGCGAGTTCCTTTAAAAGTTCGTTTTTTATTTCATGCCCCCCGTTAAAAGGCCGCAATTCTATCTGTGTGCCAAAGAGCGCCCTTGCCTTGGCCAGTTCCTGCTCCAGCCTCACCGTATCCAGGTATTTGTCCTGGTCGCCATAGGCCATCCTTACCCGGGTTTCTGCACCAAGGAAAGCAAAATCCGCGGCGCTTAGCTCTTTCGGGATTCCGCCTGCGTATAGCAAGAGCCGGGAGCAGGGGATTTTCCTCCTGGCTACCCACCGCATGGCCACCGATACTCCTTGCGAAAAACCAAATACTATAAGCCTGGCAGGGGCAGGCAGCGCCTCGGCATTGATAACCGCGTCTACATAGTTCAGGATGTTTTCTATCTCGGTTTCGGTATTTTCGCGGGTGAGCCAGCTGGCGCCCACGTGCTTATATTGATTGTTTAGGTAATATTTTGAAGGAGCCTGAGGCACAATGATATAATTGTCCACCGGGTCCAGGGTTTTAAAATGGTTTGCAAAGTAGCGGCCCAGGTAGCCGATGCCGTGGAACACCACCCAGATATTCTGGTCAGTGCCCGTTGGTTTATTGAGGGTGAGGTACGAATTGGCGGCGGTGTAACTAACCAGTTTTTCCTGTTCATCCATGCTTTCAGTATACGAATGCCTGCTGTTGGCACCGAATGTTTAATTTTACGAAAAATATTTTCATGAACGAGTTCAAAGAAAAAATTCTCCGGGTGTGTAATGATATTTGTAAGGGAACCCTCATGGAAACCCTTGAAATTGAGTTTATCGATGTGGGGGAGAATTATCTGGTTGCCAGGATGCCCGTGAACTCCAGGGTATTTCAGCCTGATGGGGTTTTGCATGGAGGGGCAACGGTAGCCCTTGCCGAGAGTGTGGGCAGCGCGGCTTCCTATGTTTTTTTGGATGCCAGGGAATTTTTTGTACGGGGGATAGAAATTTCGGCCAACCACCTGAGGAGCGTCCGGGAAGGCTATGTGTATGCAAGGGCTACCATTGTACACAAAGGCCGTACCACCCAGTTGTGGAATATCATGATTTCGGATGGGGAAGACAGGCTGGTTTCCCAGTGCAAACTAACCACCATCTCCTTACCCAAAAAGTAATATGGCATCCCTGATAGCCGAGCTTAAGGAGCAGTATTCCCGTAAACTGCCGTTTGTGGCCTACCGGAAACCCCGGGAGGAGGTGCTCACTGCAATTCTACAGGGCGATTCAGAATTACACGGCCTCCGTGAGTATACGGAATCGGGCTTTGTATTCGCTCCCTTCATCCCCTCAGAACCCAGAATCCTCCTCCTGCCCGATAAGGTACTCAGGATGCGCTACCCTGCGGAGCCGGGGATACAGATTGACCGATCCGGGGTACCGGAGGTCAGGGCCGACGAGAAAAAGCGTTACCTGAAGCTGGCAGGAGCTGCCCGCGAACTAATTTCCAATGGGGGATGCAGCAAAATAGTGGTGAGCAGAAAGCAGGAAGCCCCTCTGTCATCCACGCCATTGGCTGCCTTTGAATCGCTCCTCAAAATGTATCCCACGGAATTCTGTTATCTGTGGTACCATCCCGGGGTGGGCATCTGGCTTGGGGCAAGCCCTGAGACCTTCCTGAGGCTGGAAGACGGCATCTTCAGTACCATGTCGCTTGCAGGGACCATGGCCAGTACAGACAAGACCGAAACGCCGAAATGGGGGGCAAAGGAACTGGAAGAACAGGCCCTTGTTACCCATTTTATCCGCGACGCCCTGAAGTCTTATGTAAGCAGCCTGCATGTTTCCGATCCGCTAACCGTCCAGGCTGGTGCGATGTTGCACCTGCAGAGCAGGATCTCCGGGATCGCAGGAAGCTGCAGCCTGGCAGACTTTATCCGCTGCCTGCATCCCACTCCGGCCGTTTGCGGGATTCCCAGGGCAGAGGCTATGCGTTTTATCCTGGAAAATGAGCATTATGACCGGGCTTACTACACCGGTTTCCTTGGGGAGATCAATATGCAAAATGGCGAGGCTACTCCCGGAAGCGAACAGGCCTGCCTGTTTGTGAATCTTCGTTGCATGTCACTTTCCTCCGGGCTGGCTGAAATTTATGTGGGGGGAGGGATAACTGCTGCTTCCATACCTGAAGAGGAATGGAAGGAAACCCGGCACAAGGCAGCCACTATGTTTGGGGTATTGCTTAATTCCGCTGATTGATTGGTTTGGCAAGCGTATCCGTTGTATTTTTGCCACGCCTATGAAGACATCCATCATTCCTTCGGCCCGTACGGTAATCAAGCATTGCAGGGCATGGGGTATCAGGAATATCGTTATTTCGCCGGGTTCCAGGAATGCCCCGCTAACCCTGGGGTTCACCAGCGATCCCTTTTTTAAATGCTACAGTATAGTGGACGAACGGGCAGCCGCCTTCTTTGCACTGGGGATGGCGCAATTTCTTCGCGAAGGGGTAGCTGTTTGTTGTACTTCAGGCAGCGCGCTGCTTAATTATTACCCGGGTGTAGCAGAGGCGTTTTATAGCGGGATCCCGCTCATCGTGATCTCCGCCGACAGGCCCGCCTATAAAATCGATATTGGCGATGGGCAAACAATCCGGCAGGACTTTGTTTTTCACCGCCATATTGCTCACACTGCCCTGTTGAAGCAGGATGTTACCCATGCCACGGCGGCAATCAGGGCTTCTGGCAAGGAGTTACCCAGGGAGGCTGCGGCCCTGGTGAGCATGCAAATCGAAATCCAGGAGTACAATGATACGGTCCTTGGCGAATCCCTTTCGATTGCGGTGAACGGGCAAATGCCAGTGCATATCAATGTCCCGTTCGAGGAGCCTTTATACCATACCACAGATGGTTCCTCCGGGGATATTATCCCCGGACCGCCGGAGGAGAAAGGCCGGCCGGATTTAAACGGATTGGAGGAATCCGGGGCGATCTGGCAGCAATCCGTAAGGAAAATGGTGATAATCGGCTCCGGTTATCCAGGGGCTTTAGAGGACCGTTACCTTCAATTGCTGGCTGATGACCCCTCGGTTATTGTTTTCACGGAAACCACATCCAATTGCCACCACCCTGGCTTCTTCCCGGGTATCGACAGTATCATTGCCCCCATAGAAAAGGCAGAAGACCGCCAGGAAAAATTCAGGAAACTGCAGCCTGAAATTTTACTAACGCTGGGAGGGATGGTCGTTTCCAAGAAAATAAAGGCATTTTTAAGGGAGTTTCGCCCCATGCATCACTGGCATATTGGTCCCGGCAAGGCCTACGACACCTATTTTTCCCTTACCCGCCATTTCAGGGCAAACCCTGGTGATTTTTTCGAGGCTTTTGCAGGTTTTATGAAACCTGTGCAAGCCGGTTATAAAAATATTTGGACCCTGGCCAGAGAAACCTATCGGGAAAAGCGGGCAGCATACCTGCAGACTATCCCGTTTTCAGATATGCTGGCCTTTCATCAAATCTTCGGAAATGTCCCCGAAAATTACCAGCTGCAGCTTGCAAACAGCTCCACGGTGCGTTATTCGCAGTTGTTTGATCTGCATCCCTCCCTGCAGGTTTTCTGCAACCGGGGCACCAGCGGGATAGACGGCAGTACCTCAACGGCCATCGGGGCTTCCCTGTTCGCAGATCATCCGACCCTCTTTGTTTCCGGGGACCTGAGTTTTCTTTATGACAGCAATGGCTTATGGAACAACTATATCCGTCCCGATTTCCGGATCATTGTAATTAATAACCATGGAGGGGGGATATTCCGGATCCTTCCCGGCCACCAGGACACGGATAATTTTGAAACCTTTTTCGAAACCCCCCAGGACCTTGATCTGTTGAAACTTTGCCAGCTTTACGGCCTGGAGCATTCCCGGGTGGAAAGCGAGCAGGAACTCACGGCAGCCCTGGCCACCTTTTACGACGCTTCGGAGACCGCCAAACTACTTGAGGTACAGACCCCACGATTGCTGAATAATAAAATTTTGCTTGATTATTTCGAATACCTATCTTAGGAGGGTATTCAACATAACCACACAGAAACCCCATACGTATGAGTAGTAAAAGAGATGAATTAGTTGAGAAATATGCAGCCCATATCCGGGAAAAATTTAATACGGCTCCGGATATTAGCCTGCTTGAAAAAGTGGCCAGGGGCCTGGGTCCGGCCATATATAACAGGGATGCATCTACCGTATCGGGCACGGATGAGCGGGAAATGGAAACTGTCAAGAAAAACTTTCTGATCAAAAAACTCGGCCTTGAAGACAGTCCGGAATTAATGGAAGCCATCAGGAAGGTCATGGGGACGTACGGGGCGGGTGAGCGTACAAAATACAGGGCTGTGGTTTATTATATGTTAACCAGGCACTTCCGTGCCGAGGCAGTTTACAGTTAAACGGAAAGGATACCCATGGAAGCCGTTCCTTAGGGGGGCGGTTTTTTTTTATCGCTAATTTTAGGCATACCTTTGAATAATGATAGAGCTGGGCAATTACAACACGCTGAAAATCCTGCGCAGTACCAGTGTGGGTTTGTTTTTGGGCGACGAAGATGTTGATGACCTTTTACTGCCCACCAAATATGTACCCCCATCATGGAAATTGGGAGATTCCATAGAAGTTTTCTGTTACCTGGACCATGAAGAACGGCCGGTAGCCACCACCTTAAGGCCCCATATCCGGAGAAACCAGTTTGGGTTCCTGCGGGTGGCGGAGGTTAATGAAATTGGCGCCTTTATGGACTGGGGCCTGGAAAAGCACCTGTTGGTACCCTTTAAGCAGCAGCGCGAACGTATGGAAGCAGGCAAATGGTATGTGGTGTACTGCTTCCTGGACGATCTGTCTTTCCGCCTGGTGGGATCGAGTAAACTGGATGCCTTTCTGGACAATAAGGCCATCAACCTTAGGCCATGGGAAGAAGTGGAACTGCTGGTAAGCCGTAAGTCTGATTTGGGTTGGGACGTGATTGTTAACGGCCGGCACAAGGGTCTTGTGTTTGCGGGGGATGTTTTCAAAAATATCCGGGTGGGCGATAGGCTGAAGGGCTATGTGCGGAATATCCGACCCGACAATAAACTGGATATCGTGCTGGAACCTTTGGGCCAGAAACGAAACCTAAGCGCGGCCGAAAAAATATATGAACGATTGCAGCAGCAGGGGGGATTCCTGGCCCTGCATGACAAGTCGGACCCGGGAGACATCAAGCAGGCCCTGCAGATGAGTAAAAAGAATTTTAAAAAAGCCATCGGGGCCCTTTACAGGGAACGAAAGATTGAAATCAGGGATGATGGCATCCACCTCCAGCCCGGCCAGTCCTGATCTCGCCGGAGGGCTGCAAATCCCGCACATAATAATCCGGTGTGGAATATCGTTATCATATAAGCTATTTATTTTGTTGATTGTAAGCTTTTTAATTACTTTTACCTAACAGATTCCCTAAACCTGTACAAAATGCCTTTTATAGAAGAAAGCGATCTCCTCGAATTGCACAAAGACATAGACAAGGCGCAGATCATCAATGAACGCCTTCTGGACCAGATCAAATACAAAAATAAGGAGCTAAAAAGGAGTAACCTCCAGCGCAATGTCCTTGCCGTGGTAACCGCGGTTTTCCTTATCGGAACCCTTGCCATTACTTCCTTTACCGCCGGCCTCAGCAGGAGTTCAGGTGGTTATGAAAATACCAACCTCCTGGTTTCCATAGACAGCCTTGACGCCATTAAGGGTAGGATAGATAACCTGAAGCAACAGAATGCTGAACTCAGCCTTGTGCGGGAATTTTATCTGGCGAAGCAATTCCTCGAAAAGGAGAAAATTTATTCCGTACAGATCAAATCGTTTGTAGATAATAACATCACGCTCGCTTCTGAAGCCCTTTCCAACACCATGTTTGTAAAGACAAACCCTTTCTATTCCTATTCACTGGGTAATTTTGCTACCCTGGAGGAAGCCCAGAAATTCCGTAAACAATTGGTGGATATGGGCTTTAACGATGCTTTCGTGGCCTCTTATAAAGAAGGGAAACGCATTCAAATAGAAGATCCCTATTAGCCTTGTCGAAATTTAAGGTGTGGCTGAACGCAGCCAGGTTAAGGACGCTGCCGCTTTCCGTTTCGGGGATCCTGATGGGCACTGCACTTGCCGGCCTTTATGGATACAGCGATTCCTTTATCCTGATTTTTGCCCTGCTGACCACCATAGGATTCCAGGTTACTTCCAACCTTGCCAACGATTATGGGGATGGGGTTAAAGGAACAGACAACGCCGATCGTATCGGGCCCAGCCGGGCCCTGCAAAGCGGTCTGCTCAGCAGGAGTGAGCTGAAGCAGGGGATCCTTGTTTCGGCACTCCTCAGCTTTGTGCTTGCCACCGCCCTGGTTTTATACGCTTTTCGGGAGAGCAGCATCTGGTATGTTGCCTTGTTCGCCTTCCTTGGGCTTGCCAGTATCTGGGCGTCAATTAACTATACCGTGGGAGACAGAGCCTACGGGTACAGGGGGCTTGGCGACCTTTTCGTCTTTGTTTTCTTTGGCTTGCTCAGTGTTCTGGGGAGCATGTTCCTTTTCACAAAATTCCTCACCCCAAGCGCCGTCCTTCCTGCGGTCAGCATCGGCCTGCTAAGCACAGCGGTATTAAACCTGAACAACCTCCGGGATTATGAAACCGACAAAAATTCAGGCAAGCGCACTATGGTGGTCCACCTGGGGATAGCCCGAGGGAAACGCTATCATTACGCCTTGCTAACCATGGCCTTTCTGAGCATGCTGGGGTTTACCCAGTTGCACTACCGCGATTGGAAAAGCCTCACCTGCCTGCTGGCATTTATCCCGGTATTTATCCATTTGCGAAAAGTTGCCAGGATCAGCGAAGCAGCACATTTCGATCCCGAATTAAAGAAACTGGCCCTTAGCACTTTCCTGCTTGCCATACTTTCTTACCTGCTGTTTAATTATTTTTTGTAAATTTGGATAAAGGATAACCACCTAAACCTCACGCACCTTGGAGCAACCTATTAAAATTCTTATCGTAGAAGATAATGTCATTATCGCCGACGACATGCAGTCTATGCTGGAGGAAATCGGATATGAAATTGTCGACAATGTAATCGTATATGAACAGGCAGAGGAAGTGCTGAAAAACAAGGATGTAGACCTGGTATTGATCGATATTATCCTGGCTTCCGATAAAACGGGCATCGATCTGGGGAAACATATAAGGGAGCATTACAACATCCCTTTTATTTTTGTGACGTCCAACTCAGACAGGGCAACGGTGGAAAATGCCAAAACCGTGAAACCAAACGGCTATCTGGTAAAGCCATTTGAACAACAGGATCTTTACACCTCGATAGAAATAGCGCTTTCCAACTTCACCTATGGCGACAAGCCCAGCCAAAGCAGGCAGGGGGAGGGCGAAGATGATGATGAGAAACTGATGTCCAATTCCGTTCTTAAGGATTCCATCTTCGTAAAAAAGCAACACCTGTACTACCGTATTCAATTTGAAGATATACACTTCATTAAAGCCGATAACGTGTACCTCGAGGTAAATACCAAAGACAAGAAATTCCTCGTGCGTTCACCGTTAAAGGATTACCTGGAAAAATTACCCAAGAATAAGTTCTACAGGGCACATAAATCCTATATAGTCAACGTAGACCATATAGATGCCATCAATTCCAAGGATATCCTCATCAACAACACCCTGATCCCTATTTCCAAAGATTTCAAGGAGTTTATAATCTCCGCAATGAATTCCTGATCCGGGATTATAAGGAAAAGTTTAACCGCTCAATAAATGGCTTCCAGGATGCAATAGGTGTCCTGAACCCTCTTTCACAACAACTTTCCGCAGGTTCACAACAATATTTTTTCCTGCCCGGGACTTCTGCCTACTTTAGCAGTGTTCATTTCAGGTTAAATTTTTTCATTTTCATATAGTGTTCTCGTAAAAGAGTCCTGTCGGTTCCGGCAGGGCTCTTTTTGGTTTTATCTGTCACAAACGGGTACAAGGCATGCAATGATCGATCTAAAGCCTATATCCCCGGTAAAACCGCAACTGCGCCACCGTATCTGGCATTCACAACAGAAATCAGCATTTACACAACATTATTGGAAAGTGTAGCTGCCTTCGCTGTATTTTTGGACTGATAGCAATATCGCCCCAAATCTTACCATTTACCATATATCGTACCAAAAGGCTATGCGACCCAGGCATGGTCTTTTTGTTTGCAACCCGGAAAGCAAAGCCCGGTTCGGGGACCTGCTTAGGGACGATGGGCCTTTTTAGGATGAAATGGCTGAGGAATGGGGCAACGCAGGAACAACAAACCCGCCAATATGATGAGGCCCCGGCTCCCTCACAACAATTGTAGGGCGGCTCCGTTAAGTAAATGTCGGGCAGGCAGCGACCCGAAAGCGTTTGTTTCTTTATTTTATGTACGGGGTAAAAATATTTCGGAACCCTGATAATGATATGACAAAAAGCATTGGCAATATTTTGATCCTCCTGATGGCGTTGGGCTTTATGAGTGCCATGGGGCAGGATACCCTTAGTCCTGAGCAGGACATGCTGCGCGAATTTCAGGATGTAGACACCGTCAATGACAAACTCGATTTCTTCTTTAATTCGGTTAACCGCTATGAAGAACATTCGGCATATGAGTGGCTGGATATAGTGAATGCCTACCTGAGCAATGCCAGGAATGCAGGAGAAACCTCCGCCATCGTAAATTATCAGCTAATACAGGCCCAGATTTATTATGATCTGGGTGATTATGACAAGAGCCTGGCCATTTCGAATGAGTTGTACGCCGGCCTGAGCCAATTAGAGCCGGGGATCAGCAGGCGGTTGCTCGACCTGATTGACGACACCTATGCGCAACTTAAGTTATTTGATAAGCAGATCGAAGTGCGGAAGCAGAAGCGCGAATTGGGGTTTATCGATAACATTGCCTTTTACGATATCTATGCGAACCTGGGGATGTATCGCAAAGCTATGAGCGACTACATCATGGAGGTTAAAAAAACCATCCCTGAAGATAACTTCTATGAACAGGCGGTTTACAATAATAAGGTGGGCGACTACCTGCGGATGGATAAATCGGCCTCTACCGCCATTACCCACCTCTCCAGGGCCAAAGGATTTATAGACGTTTACCTGAACGACCTGAATACGGTGAAATCCGAAGAGGAGATTGTAAATGGGAATTTGCTGAAAGGGATTATCGAGGGCAACATCGGTAAATGCTATGTGCAATTAAACCAGTATCAGGAAGCCATTCCCTACCTGGAAAACAGTATTGCCATAATCAGGGAAAACAATAGCGGCAGGCATTCCCAGCAGATCATTGAAAACACCCTGGCCCTGGCCGAATGCCACCTGCAACTGAGCCATTACCAGGTAGCCAAGCGTTTGCTCGATCAGGAACTCAACATTACAGCTACAGACCATGTGGTCAGGCGCAACAGGCTGCTGGCATACTTTTATGGCGCCATTTCCGATTACCAGAATGAGGCGTATTACCTTAAAAGGAATATGCGCATCCAGGATTCCATCAATGCCAACGAGTCTTCTTTCGCAAAACAACAATTACTGGCAGTGGTTGCCCAGGAAGACCTGGCCAATTCGCGGCGCATGATAGATGAGCAAAAACTTGAAATGGAACGCGCGCGTAACGAGATGCAGGCCAAGGATGAGCGGATCAACCTGGTATTCATTTCACTTATCTTCACGCTTCTGGGCTTTGCGGGCCTGGTATATGCTTATCTTAAAAGTATTAAAAACCAGCGCCTGATCGCCGAGCAAAAGCATATCATAGAAGCCTCGCTGGTAGAAAAAGACTCCCTGCTCAAGGAAATCCACCACCGCGTAAAGAACAACCTGCAAATGGTTTCCAGCCTGCTAAGCCTCCAGACTAAAAACACCCGGAGCAAGGCCGTGATCGAGGCGCTGGAAGAAGGAAAAAGCCGGGTTAAGGCCATGGCGCTCATCCACCAGAAACTGTATCAGAACGACGACTTGTCGGTAATAGAAATGCAGGGCTATATAGAAAGCCTGGTAAACAGTGTGCAGTCTGTATTCCGGAAAGGGGGGCACAACATCAACATCACTATTGATGCGGAAGGGGTAGAACTTGATATAGACAGGGCTATTCCTTTTGGCCTGGTGCTGAACGAGCTGGTATCCAACTCATTTAAATACGCCTTCCCCGAAGACAGGGAGAGCAACAAGATCTACATCCATTTGAGAAAGAATGGCGAGCATGGGTTTTTTGAGTACACAGACAATGGCATAGGACTTCCGGCAGATTCCGAGGAGCGTGTGAATTCCTCTATGGGGATAAGGCTTATGAACCGGCTTGTAAACCAGCTGCAATCCACCCTGAACATCGACAAAACCCCGGAAGGGGTTCGATTTTGGTTCAATTTTAGTTAAATTGAGCTAAAATCAATTAGTCATGAAAATCACCTATCTGGGCCATTCCTGCCTGTATATAGATACCGGCAGCTTTAAGCTTCTGGCAGACCCCTTTATTACAGGAAACGAAAAAGCCAGTGGCAAAGTCGATATAGCCCAACTCCAACCCGATTACATCCTGCTTACCCATGCGCACCAGGACCATACCCTGGATGTGGATGTTATAGCCCGGCGCACGGCAGCCATCATTATCAGTAATTTTGAAATTGCCTCCCATTACGAAGACAAGGGCCATAAGGCGCATCCCATGAACCACGGAGGAAGCCGGGAATTTCCCTTTGGCACCCTGAAATACGTTCAGGCCATACATTCATCATCCTTTGCAGATGGCAGCTACGGCGGGCAACCCGGGGGCTTTGTGCTCACGGTATCAGGTCTGTCCGTTTATATCGCAGGCGATACGGCCCTTACCATGGATATGAAACTTATTCCGCTTCAGTATCAATTGTCGTTGGCGGTACTGCCCCTGGGCGATAATTTTACCATGGGGATTGAGGACGCGGTACTTGCCGCCGATTTTGTAAGCTGCGACAGGGTCCTTGGATACCACTACGATACCTTTGGCTATATTGAGATCGATCATGACCAGGCCAGGGAGGCCTTCAGCAAAGCCGGGAAGAAGCTCTATCTGCCAGGTATAGGGGAATCCGTGGAAGTGTGATCAGACCACCCTGCTTCTCAATACAACCTTATGCAGCAGTCCCGGGAAAAAACGCTTCAGGTATACCCCGGCCACTTCCTTCCCCCCAATGTAAACTTCATATTTTTTGGCCTTAATGGCTTTTATCATCTTTTCTGCGAATTTTCCGGGTTCCATGCCAGCTGCGGTACGCCTGTCATTGGCGCCCTGGGCACTGCCTTTTCCCGTTAAGGCATTTTGCGCGATGCCGGTGTTTACAAAACCCGGGCAGACCAGGGTGACCGAAAGCCCGTCCCCGGCGTGTTCCATGCGTAAAACATCGAAGTAGCCGTGCAGGGCATGCTTGGCAGCGCAATACCCGGAACGGTAAGGAGAACCGAAGATCCCCATAAGGCTGGTTACGGTAACGAAATGCCCCTGTTTCCGTCCCAGGAAGTAAGGCAACAGGGCGTTGGTAAGGGCAACGGTACCCAGGTAATTGATATCCATCAGTTGTTTAAATACTTGCATTTCAGTATCCACGATCAGGGAACGCTGACTGATCCCTGCATTGCTTACTAGGATGTCTATCTTTCCGAAAATGGCCACAGCTTTTTCCACATGCCGGGGCATGAGGTCAGGACTGGCCAGGTCTAGCGGTAGTATTTCGACCCTGGAGGGATTTGTGCAGCTGTTTTTTACCTGATTTAATTTCCCGGTATTTCTGGCCGATAAGATGAGCCGGCACCCATGCCTGTCCAGGGCAATGGCCAGGGCTTCCCCTATGCCCGATGAGGCTCCTGTAATCCATACCACTTTTTCCGATATTGCTTTCATTGTGGCCGTTTTAGACTGAAAATATACTTAAATTTGAGGGTTTATCGAATGAAAGCAACTTACCGGAAATACATTCTGGATTTTAAAAAACCAGGCGGAACATCCCGGGGGATCATGACCCGGAAAGAAACCTGGTTCCTGCTGCTTGAAGAAGGGGGCAGGCGCGGCATAGGGGAATGCGGCATGTTCCGGGGTTTAAGTTCGGATGATGTTCCCGGATATGAAGACCGCCTTCGCCTGTTATGCCGTCAACTGGAGGCAGGTGAGGCAGTGCCGCTGAAGACTTTGGCAGCCTTTCCAAGCATCCGCTTCGGGCTCGAACAGGCACTGCTATCCTTTAACTCCCCGGACCCGTTTTTGCTCTTCCCATCGGCCTTTACCGACGGCCGGGAGCCCATCCCTATCAACGGTTTGATATGGATGGGCAGCAAGACTTTTATGCTGAAACAGATCAGGAAAAAGCTCGAAGAAGGCTACCAATGCATTAAACTGAAAATCGGTTCCCTGGATTTCGGGACCGAATTACAACTCCTGGCTGCCATAAGGGCGGAGCACCCTGCGGCTGAAATCGAACTCCGGGTAGATGCGAACGGGGCGTTCAGCGCGGAAGAAGCCCCGGAAAAGCTTAACCGCCTTTCGGATTTTGATTTGCATTCCATTGAACAGCCGGTAAAACAGGGACAGTGGGATATCATGGCGGCATTGTGCGAAACCTCCCCGGTGCCGATTGCACTCGATGAAGAGTTAATTGGCCTTTTCTCTGTAACGGAAAAAACAAAATTACTACAAATCATAAATCCCGCGTACCTGGTATTAAAACCCAGCCTGCTGGGCGGGTATTCCGGTTGCGAAGAGTGGCTTGAACTGGTAGGGAAGGCTGGCACAGGCTGGTGGGTCACCAGTGCCCTCGAAAGCAATGTAGGCCTTAACGCCATCGCGCAATGGACATTTGGCAAAGCACAGAAAATGGCCCAGGGGTTGGGTACCGGCAGCTTGTTTAAAAATAATTTTCACAGCCCCCTGACGGCGGCCGGTGGTTTCTTATCTTATGACACGAATACAAAATGGACCAATCAAATTTTTAAAACTTTATGTACATAGAACAAGGTTATAAGGGCGACATCGGTATCTGGAAGTTCTGGGTGCTGCCAATTGGATTTATTGCCCTGATGGCATTCAACTACGTTTCCATGGTGTATTCGCCGGTTAGTGTGGATGTGATGATGGCTGATCTTATAGATAAGCTTGGGGCCAATATGGTGCTTATAATCCTGCTGGCGCCCCTGGTGATCGGGCTTTTTGTAGTCTGGGGCTGGGTGAAACTGGTCCACCCCCAGTCTATTACCTCACTGACCACTTCCAGAAAGAAGGTGGACTGGAAGCGAATCCTTTTTGCCTTCCTGATATGGGGGGGCATCACTATTGCGCTAACGGGGGCAGATATCCTGCTCTCACCTGAAGACTATGTCTTTAACTTTCAGCCTATTCCTTTTTTTAGCCTTGTGGCAATCGGGCTGCTGCTGATCCCATTCCAGACGAGTTTTGAAGAGTACCTCTTCCGCGGGCATATGATGCAGGGGGTAGGACTTATGGCCGGAAACCGCTGGATCCCGCTTTTGGTTACCTCCCTCTTATTCGGCCTGATGCACCTTGGCAACCCAGAGGTGGAAAAGCTGGGTTCGGGCATCCTTATATTTTACATAGGCACCGGCCTATTCCTTGGGATCATTACCCTGATGGACGAAGGCCTGGAACTGGCCCTGGGTTTCCATGCAGCCAACAACCTTATAACCGCCCTGCTGGTTACTGCTGACTGGACAGCCTTTCAGACCAATTCCTTATTTAAAGACGTTTCCGCCCCTGAACTTGGGTGGGATGTGCTGATCCCTGTTTTTGTAATCTACCCGGCCCTCCTGTATTTCTTCGGAAAGAAATACGGCTGGACTGACTGGAAAGAAAGTCTTACCGGGAAGGTTTTACCAAAATCCAGGTTCCTTGCCCTAAATCAGCCCGATGGAACAACCCCCTAACCTCCATCCTTCGTTCCGGCTGAACGGATATGCGTATACCGGGGATCAACTTAAAGAACTGGCATATGAACTGGTGAAGGAGGGAGCAGGGTATGAACGGGAGATAGGGGATTTTCTGACCGACTGGTTATCGGCTTCCCCCACCGTACCGGTATATACCTCGGGATCTACGGGAAAACCCGGCCTTCATTTGATCGGGAAGCGGCAAATGATCCAATCTGCCCTGGCTACCATC
>Ga0209347_1001696_pt1 | contig 33565 bp, 29 predicted proteins | sample AutmiccommuBRH23_FD_187382 | JGI IMG/M metagenome (GOLD analysis project Ga0209347, IMG submission 187382) | Deep subsurface microbial communities from Mt. Terri, Switzerland - Autotrophic microbial communities BRH/23 (SPAdes) (version 2) | ecosystem: Environmental > Aquatic > Deep subsurface >...
CCGACCCGGGCCGGCAAGGGCTCCGCGCCGGCCACCGGCACACCGGGCGCCACGGGCGGCATCGCGCGGGCACCCGAGCCAGGGAGCGCCGGTGGCCCAGCCGCGGAGGGCCAGCGGCGCCACCGCGGTGCGGCGAAACCCCTCGACCTGGCCGCCGTGCGCTCCGGCTCACGCAGCACCGACGTCGGGGCCCTGCTCTCCAGCATCGAGGGGCGCGACCTCGGTCCGGCGCTCCAACAGGTCGGGGACGCCCTGCTCCGGACCTACCGGTCGGCTGGCCTGGTCGACCAGCGACGCCTCGTCCGGCCCTTGCGTGAGATCGAGAGGCTCCTCGGAGACCGTGTCTGGGAGGGCGACGACGTTCTCGCTGAGGAGATCGACGCCTTGCTCAGCGGGTCCGAGCGGCGTGGGCGGACGCTCAACGTCGACATCGAGGAGCTGTCGGAGGTCATGGCCAACGGTGGTGCGGACCCGGGCGGCTATCTGCACCTCGACACGGGGGAGGTCGTCCATGCCTTCCTCCACCACAGCATGGAGGACCTCGACACACCCGGGCTGCCGGAGAACGAGGAGGCAGGGCGGGAGGTCGACAACCTCTGGATCTATGTCGACCACGACACCGAGGCCGCCTATGCCGACATGGAGGCCTTCGCCCAGGCGGTCTCCGACCGGGTCGCGGGCATCCTGACCGTGGCGATCCGCGGCAAGGGCGCCTTCGCGCGGTTCCGCCGGACCGTCGACGAGCTGGACCTCTGGGGTGAGTGGCAGGTCTTCTCGGACGACCGGGCGTTCGGCCGCGCCCGGGCGCTGCTGCGGTCCCAGGGGATCAGACCCGTCTGAACGCGGCCTCAGGCCAGCTGCCAGGCGACGAGTCCGAAGAGGACCCCCAGGGCGTTGGTCGCCCAGTGCATCCCGACGCTCGCCAGGATGCTGCCGCTCCGGCGGCGCAGCTCACCGGCGACGAGGCCGCCGAGCGCCGTGAAGAGGACCGTCCCCGCGACACTGACGACCTGCTGCCAGGCGCCGAGCCCCACCATGACCGCGCCGAGGGCCGGGTTGGCCGTGACCGCGGCCGAGGCGGGCAGCACGTGCCAGAGCCCGAAGAGGAGCGACGAGCCGAGGGCCACCTGCCACACCCGGGCGTGTCGGGACAGGAAGCCCCAGAGGACCGAGCGGAAGGCCACCTCCTCGAGGAGGATCGTGCCGACGGGGATGATGACGAAGGCCGTGAGCAGGGCGCTGGCCGGCGGCAGGTGGTACCGGGCGTCGAGGAAGGCGGTGCGGGTCTGCGGGACGAGCACCCCGACCAGGTAGACGAGGGCGACGACACCGATGACGCCAAGGCCCCACCGCAGCCCGGACGCGTGGGTTCGGCGGCTCAGCCCGAGCTGGCGCCAGGTGAGCCCCGAGAACCGCGCGAAGGCCAGCAGGGCGACCGCGCCGGTGGGTCCGAGCCAGAGGGAACCCCACCCGAACACATGGTTGGCGAGGTTGAGGCCCACGAGGACGAGGACGACCACCACCGTCGCCCAGAGACCCGGGCGGCGCCGGGGCTGCACGGGGCGAGTGGCGGCTGCGACAGTCATCGGCTCGAGGGTCGCATTCATACCTGTGGATTACCCAACCGTGCCCGCTTGGTGGGCAGCGAGGCCCGCCTGTGGAGCCACACCGGTCCCTCTGGTCACGCGGGCACCTCAGCTGCGGCGCAGGACCATCCCTCTGACGTACTGCGCCTGCCCCAGGTGCTTGGCCGCGTCGTCGAGCACCGAGACGATTCGGACGCTGACCGTGACCGGCGGGTCCCAGCTGCGGTCGATGACGGTGCCGTAGTCGTCTGCCCCCAGACCGCGCAGGACCGTGAGGGTCACCTCGTGGACCGCCTCGTGGTAGCCGACGAGGTGCGCCGGGTCGGGGACCGCGAAGGCCCCGACCTCCGCCGCCGACATGCCGTAGCCGTGGGCATCAGGGTCGTAGGGCAGGTCGAACCGCGCGGCCCAGTCCCCCGACCGCCACGCGGACCGGACGTGACCCAGGCCGGCCAGCTGCTCGTCCTGCTGCCGGCTCAGGTGCCAGACGAGCCAGGCGATGTGGTTTGCCTCCGGGTCCGGCCGCCAGAGCAGCTGTTCGGTGCTGAGGCCGGCGACGACCTCGGGGACGCCCTCCGCGATCCGGCCGAAGCCGTCGATGAGCAGCTCGGTGGTGATGCTTGCGGAGGTGCGGCTGTCGTCCATGCCCCCAGCATGGCCCGCCTGCGGCTCCATCGAAAGAGCAGTTCGTCCCCCTTCACACCGGACGACACCGGCGCGCGGGCGGACGAACTGCTCTTTCGATGGCTACTTGACGGAGCCGCTCATGAGGCCACCGATGAAGTACCGGCCGAGCAGGATGTAGACGAGCAGGGTCGGCAGCGAGGCGAGCAGCACGCCCGCCATGATCGACGGGTAGTCCGGGTTCTGCCCACCCGCGAGCTCGTTGAGCGCGTAGGTCACCGGCCCGGTGTTGCGGTTCGTCAGGAACAGCGCGAAGAGGAAGTCGTTCCACGCCGAGGTGAACTGCCAGATCATCGTCACGACGAAGCCGGGCGCCGAGATCGGCAGCACGATCGAACGGAAGGTGCGCAGCATCCCGGCACCGTCGACCTTGGCCGCCTCGAGGATCTCGTTGGGCAGCGCCGTGGCGTAGTAGTTCCGGAAGATCAGCGTGCAGATCGGGATGCCGAAGATGACGTGGACGGCGATGAGCTTGGCGATCCCGTCGAACCACGAGAAGCCCGGGGTGCCCTGGACGTCCAGCAGCATCCCCTGGAGCGGGATCATCACGGCCTGGTAGGGGATGAACATCCCGAAGAGGAAGAGCGTGAAGATCGTCGTCGCACCCGGGAAGCGCCACTTGGCGAAGACGAAGCCGTTGAGCGAGCCGAGCGACGCCGACAGCACCGCCACCGACGTCGCGAGGATCACCGACCGGAAGAGGGCTGGCGAGAGCGAGTCCCAGGCCGCGCGCCAGCCGGCGATCGACCAGGCGCTCGGGAAGGTCCACGCCTGGCTCGCGTTGACGTCCCCGCTCCGCTTGAAGCTCGTCACGAAGAGGACGTAGAGGGGGATGAGGATGAGGATGACGAAGAGGATGAGGAGCGCGTAGCGCAGGGTCCGACCCAGGGCCGTGCCCTCGGTGCCGGGAGCCTTGCCGGTGGAGACGTGTGCTCCGAGCGCGTCAGTGCCCGGGGCGACCGGCGCCGTCTGTGCCGTTGCCGTGGTCATCCGCGGGTCTCCTTCTCCGTCTTGTTCGTGTAGATCAGGTAGGGCACGACGACGAGCGCGACGAGAACGAGGAGGATCGTCGCGTTGGCCGCCGCCGCGGTCGGGTTGTTCTGCTGGAACATCTGCGTCCACATGAGGGTCGCGGGCACCGAGGCCTTGTAGGAGTTCTGGCCGGCGATCGCGTAGATGAGGTCGAACATCTTCATCGACATGTGGCCGATGATGATCAGCGCGGACAGGGCGATCGGCGACAGCTGCGGGAAGAGGACGTGCCGGTAGATCTGCCGCTCGGTCGCGCCGTCGATCCGGGCCGCCTCGCGCTGGTCGTCGGAGATGCCCCGGAAGCCGGCGAGGAAGAGCGCCATGACGTAGCCGGAGAGCTGCCAGATCGCGGGGATCGCCATCGCCGCCATCGACAGCGTGTTCGGCGACTGCCACCACGAGCTCTGGAACCGCTCCAGCCCCATCATCGCGAGGAGCTGGTTGAGGCCGACCGCCTGCTCACCCTTGCCGGGAGAGAGGAGCCAGCGCCAGACGATTCCGGCCGCGATGAACGAGATCGCCATCGGGAGCAGGTACACCGAGCGGAAGACACCTTCCGCGTTGACGCCCTTCTCCAGCAGGACGGCCCAGAGCAGGCCGAAGACCATGGTTCCCGCGACGAAGACGACCGTGAGGACCAGGAGGTTGAAGAGCGCGTGCTGGTAGCCGTCGTCGCCGAGCAGATTGGTGTAGTTCTCGACCCCGCCGGGGTTGGTCACGCGTTTGGTCGCGCGGGTCACCGTGCGGTCGAGCGAGGTCAGGACGTTCTGGACGATGAGCCAGTAGACGAAGATCCCCACCACGATGACCGACGGGAGCACCAGCAGGAAGCCGGGCAGCCAGTCACGGACCTTGGTTGCCGTGCGCATGTGCGTCTCCTTGGAAGGACGGGAGGAGCGGGAGGGGCCGTATGCCGCTGAGCTGGCTCAGCGGCATACGGCTCACTTCCCTTGGTGCTGAGTGTGACTCAGGGCAGGTACTTCTTGGCCGCAGCGGCCAGGTCGGTGACGAGCCCAGCGTCGTCCTTGGTCGTGTAGAACTTGCTGATCGCGGTGCTCATGTCAGCGTTCCACGCCAGGGACACGGCCGCACCATGGGCGATGGACGAGACGATGTCGTTCGTCTTGAACGCCTCCATGGCGGACTGCTGGTAGGGCGGGAAGTCCGTCGCAGGCACGTCGGTGCGGGCGGGGATGGATCCCTTGGCCAGGTTGAAGGCCTTCTGGCCCTCGGCCGAGCCGATCAGCATGAGCCAGTCCTTCGTACCGCCGGGGTTCTTCGTGCCCTTGGGGAGGGTGAACGAGTCAGCGAGGAAGTCGAAGACACCCTCCTGGCCGGGAACGGCGAAGTACTGGTAGTCCGTCTGCTCCTTCTTGCCCTTGGCGGCGAACTCGGCCACGGCCCAGTCCCCCATGACGTTGTAGGCGGCCTTGCCGTCGATGACCATGTCGGTCGCGACGGGCCAGTCGTCACCGTCGGAGGCGGTGTTGGCGTAGGTCAGCAGCGTCTTGTAGTCGGCTGCGGCCTGCTTCACCTCGGGGGAGTCCCACGCGGTCTTGCCGTCGAAGAGGCCGTTGTACTTGTCGACTCCGAGGTCCGAGATGAGGACGGTCTCGAAGAGCTGCAGCTGCGTCCACGTACCGGCGACGGACAGCGGCGTGGCGACTCCGGAGGCCTTGACCTTCTCCATGTCGGCGATCCAGCCCTTGATGTCCGTCGGGACGGCGTTGATCCCGGCGTTCTTGAGCACCTCGGTGTTGGCCCACACGACGTTCGCGCGGTGGATGTTGGACGGCACCGAGTAGATGTTGCCCTCCACCGTGAGGCGGTCGAGGAGGCTCTTCGGGAAGACCTTGTCGCCACCGAGGGCGGCGATGACGTCGTTGACCGGCTCGATCTGCTCGGCGTCGATGTAGTCGAGCAGCTCCGCGCCCGCGTGGCCCTGGAAGGAGCCGGGCGGCTGGTTGTTCTGCAGGTCCGAGGCCAGCTTGGCCTTGGCGTTCGAGCCCGCACCACCGGCGACGGCGAGGTTGACGAACGTGTCGTTGGGATACTTCTCCTTGAAGAGCTTCTCCAGCTCGTCGAGGCCCTTCTTCTCGGAGCCCGCGGCCCACCAGGTGAAGACGCCGACCTCGCCACCGGCTCCGCCGGACGTCGTCGCCAGCGACGACGTGTCACCACCCGGCGTCGGGGTTGGCTCGTTCGACGACCCGCACGCGGCGAGGCCGAGGGCGGCGATCGTCGCGATCGCCACGGTTGCAACAGACCTGTTGCGCATTGATCCTCCTCGTTCCTGCCGTCCTGGCTGGGTGCCGGACGGCGTGGTGGTGTGTGCCCGGGAGCGGGCGGTGGTCTCGGGTGTCATGAGGCGCTCACGGTCCGCACGTCACGGCCGGGATGCCGTGGCACGCCTGACGCACGGACGATGAGACGGGTGGGCAGGACGACGACCTGGGCGGGACCCTCGTCGCCGAGCAGCCGGGCGAAGAGCTGCTGCGCTGCCTTCTGGCCCATCGCGGCCGGGTCCTGGTGGACGACGGTGACGGCGGGCTCGACGACGTCGGACAGCTCGAAGTCGTCGTAGGCGACGTACGAGAGCTGCGTCGCCCAGTGGTGCAGGGACGTGAGGGCCGGGATCGTCACGCGGGTGTTGCCGGTGATGACAGCGGTGACCGGGTCGGCGCCTGACGTCCACCGGGTCAGGGCGGTCCGCACCGTCTCGGGGGTGTGCGGACCCATGGCAACGAGCGGGGTGCCGGGCAGGCGGAGGTCGCGGAGCGTCGTGATGAACCCCTCACGGCGCTGCCGCGCGGTCCAGACGTCCGGCGAGTCACCGAGGAAGCCGATCCGCCGGTGCCCGTGGGCGACGAGGTGCTCCACGGCGCTGCGGATGCCGCCGAGGTTGTCCGACAGGACGGTGTCGACCGGTGTCCCGCTGAGGACGGGGCGGTCGAGGTAGACAACCGGGGTCCGGCTCGAGATGACCGTCGGGTCGGCGACCGGTGTCTCGCCGGCCGGCACGACGACCAGGCCGTCGACACGCCGGGCGACGAGACCCTTGAGGACCGAGCGCTCGCGGGTCGGTGAGCCCTCCGCCGAGGCGGTCACGAGGAGGTAGCGGTGGATCCGGGCCTCACGCTCCACGGCGGCGCTGATCTGCGAGTAGAACGGATCGGCGAGGTCCTCGACGACGAGCCCGATCGTGAAGGTACGGCCGTGGCGCAGGGTCGACCCGCTGTCGCCACGCCGGAACCCGATCCGTTCGATGACGCCCCGGACGCGTTCGGCGGTGTCCGGACGAACCCCGGGCTCGTGGTTGACGACGCGGGAGACTGTCTTGACGGAGACGTGCGCTTCGGCGGCGATGTCGGCCATTGTCGGCCGGCTCGTCGTCCGATCACGTGACTCCGCTGTCATTCCCCGATGACAGCAGAGTCCTGCTCCGGACGGCAACGCGATGTGACCTTCCCGTGACCGGCTGACGTGTTCCTGTCCGATGGCTTGTCCGATCAGGACAGTCCTGGCGCAACGCCTGACGTATGCCGCTGGGCTGGGTCGGCGCTACCGTGCGGTGGAGAGCCCCTGGCCTCATCGAAGGAGAACCATGCGGTCGAGCACCGACACCCTGACCACGACCGACGGCACCCCGCTCTTCGTCCGGCGCTGGCTGCCTGACGGGCCGGTCCGCGCCGTGGTCCAGCTCGCGCACGGGATGGCCGAGCACTCCGCGCGCTACGAACGGTTCGCGGAGCGCCTGACGCGGGAGGGGTACGCGGTCTACGCCGCGGACCACCGTGGACACGGGCAGACCGCTTCGTCCGCGACACCGGACCACGGGTACCTGGCCGACGTGGCGGGGTTCGACGCCGCGGTCGCCGACCTGCACGCCGTGACCGAGATGGCCCGGCGCCAGCACCCGGACCTGTCGGTCGTGCTCTTCGGCCACAGCATGGGGTCGTTCCTCGCTCGCGCCTACGTGCTCACCTGGGGTCACGAGCTCGCGGCGCTCGTGCTGTCCGGCACGGCAGGGGATCCCGGGGCCCTGGGTCGGGTCGGGCGCGTGGTGGCGCTGGCCCAGGCGCGGGCACGCGGCCGGCGGCACCCGAGCGGGCTGATGAACACGCTGACGTTCGGCCAGTACAACGCACCGTTCAAGCCGAACCGGACGGCCTTCGACTGGTTGTCCCGGGACCCCGAGGAGGTCGACAAGTACGTCGCGGACCTCGAGTGCGGCAACGTCTTCACCGCCGGCTTCTACGCGGACCTGCTCGAGGGTTTGGCGCGGGTCAATGCTGATGGGGAAGTGTCCCGGGTGTCGAAGGACCTGCCCATCCTCCTGGTCTCGGGCGAGATGGACCCCGTGGGCGACATGGGCAAGGGCGTCGCTCGGGTCGCCGCGCAGTACGAGCGGCTCGGCGTGCGTGACGTGACGATGAGGCTCTACCCGGGGGCGCGTCACGAGCTGCTCAACGAGACGAACCGCGACGAGGTCATGGACGACATCGTCGCGTGGTTGGCCGAGCGGCTCCCGGCGCACTAGGCCCGCCGGGCGGTGCGCTAGGTTCGGCGGCCATGGACTGGATGGACCAGCTGGTTGCCCGCCTCGAACCGGCGACCGGTGACGTGACGCTGACCGCCGCAGCCGTGTGGACCGTGCTGGCCGGCTCGCTGCTCGTCGTCGCGGTGGAGCCGTTGTGGCGCGTGCTCCGGATCGCCGTGACGCTCGTGCACGAGCTCGGTCACGCAGTGGTCGGGATGGCAGTGGGTCGGCGCTTCACCGGCTTCGTCCTCCGTGGCGACATGTCGGGGCACGCGGTGACCGTGGGGCGGCCACGCGGGCCGGGACGTGTCGTGTCCACGTGGGCGGGCTACCCGGCTCCGGCCCTCGTCGGTGCGGCGATGGCGTGGCTGGCCGGGCGGGGCTGGGCGGCGGCGTTCATCGCGGGCGTCATCGTGGTCCTGCTCGTCGCCCTCGTCCGGGTCCGGTCGGCGCTCACCCTGCTCGTCATGGTCGTCGCCCTGGCTGCGACGGGTGCGCTCTGGTGGTGGCGCGACGACGTCCTCCAGGCGCAGCTGCTGGTCGGCACGGGCATCGTGCTCGTCGTCGGGGCGTGGCGCCACCTCGCGGCCGTGGCGGGGAGCCGCGACCGGTCGAGCGACCCGGGAGTCCTCGCATCGCTGACGCACGTCCCCGGAGTCGTCTGGACCCTCAGCTTCGCGCTCGCCTGCGCGGCCGGCTCGTGGCTGCTGGCGGTCGAGGTGCTCACGGCCCTCCGCTGACTGAGGGAGGCAGGCGGTCCAGCTCCCCGGTCGGCTCCGGTCAGCTCCGGTCAGCTCCGGTCGGCCGCGGCCGGCTACCCGGCGGGCTCGCGGCTAGCTCAGGTCGAAAGGGGACTGGGGCGCCTTGAGGGTCGCGCCGAGCGCGTGGGCCAGCTCACGCTCGCGGTGCGTCAGCTCCAGCCCGAGACGCAAGCGCGACTCGGTGTCAGGACACTCGAGGAGGCGCTGACGGTCTGCCAGGTCGAGCGACACGATGAGCGGCACCGCATAGGCGAGCGCACGCGGCTCCTGTGGGATCACGGGCTCGCCCGCGCCCGGGTCACCTGCCCGCTGCTGGGCGACGCGGGCCAGCTCCCGGAACGCCTCGAGCTCGGCCCGCAACCGCCCGGCAAGCGGCGCGATCGCCGAAGGGTCCCCGTCAGGCTCGTCGAGCCACGACACCTGCGCCGTCGTGTACCGGGTGCCGGCAGTGCGGTCGACCGTCTCGAGCCGGAACCGGTCCGTCCCCTCGACGATGACGAAGAACCGCTGGCCTCCGAGGGCGGCCACGTGGGTGAGCAGGGCCCCGCAGCCGACGTCGTACAGCGAGCGGACCGCGCCCTCGCCGACCTCGTTCCCCTCCCGGATGGCGATGATGCCGAACACGGGCGAGTGCTCGTCCTGGGCGGCGATGAGGTCGCGCAGGAGCGCGACGTACCGCGGCTCGAACACCTGCAGCGGGAGCCGGGCCCCGGGCAGAAGCACCGCACCGAGCGGGAAGAGCGGCAGGGAGGCCACCCCTCCAGCGTAGGTCGCCGAACCGGCGTCGTCGCCCGTGGAGCCGAGTGGCCCGAGACCGGGGGAACGCTGGGGGCGAGCCCAGCGGCATCCGGCTCGTCTCGGCCCGCGCCGCCCACTGTGACCAACCCACTGACCCCCCAAGCGGGTCAGTGGGTACCACTGATGCGCGTGGCGGGTCAGTGGGTACCACTGACTCGCGTCGGGGGTCAGTGACGTAGTCGCCCGAGGGCACCGGGCGGTTCCCGCGACAGGCCCTTCGGAACGACGGAGGCCCCCGACGGATGATCCGTCGGGGGCCTTCGAACTGTGCGCGAGGGGGGATTTGAACCCCCACGCCCTTTCGGACACTGGCACCTGAAGCCAGCGCGTCTGCCGTTCCGCCACTCGCGCGTGACAAGCAGACAGTGTGCTGCATGACGGCCGAGATCGCCAAACCGGGCCCGCGGGCGACGGGTCGAGGTCAGATCGGGAACGACGGGGTCACCGATCTGACCTCAGCTCAGCCGTGGAACCGGCCCCTCAGAGGCCGTCAACGACGGTGGCCGTCATCTCCATGCACGACTCGTGGGTCTTCCGGCTGATCTTGAGCGGGTCGAGGTGGAGGCCCGGTGCGAGCGCCGGGTCGTACGGAATGTCGACGACCGCGCGAACCCACTGCTCGAAGTGCTCACGCGTGTGCACGCCGGCACCGACGTCGTTGCCCTTGGCCGTCGTGTGCGAGATCACGCAGACGGCGTTCTTGACGAGGTCGCCGCGGCCCATCGCCACGAGCGCGTCGAGGTTCTTCGCCGCGACGACGGAGGTGTCGTCCTTGAGTGACGTCGCGAAGACGAGCATGTCGGCGCGGGCCGCTGCTGCGAGCCAGTTCGGGGACAGTCGGTTGTTGCCCGTGTCGACGACGATCATCCGGTAGAAGCGGGACAGCTGGGTGTGCAGGTCCTCGAACTCCTGCTCCCCGATGACGCGCATCGCCTCGTCGTCGTCCGCCGAGGCGAGGACGTCGAACGACAGGCCGCGCTGCTCCCGGACCCAGTGCTCGAGCTCGGACGTGCCGGCGTTGGGGTCGGCCGCGATCGACGGCAGGGCGCCGAGGAGGTCGACGACGGTGCGGTGGTGGCTCTGCGACGGGGCTCGCATGCCGAGCGTGCCCTCGGTCTCGTTGTTGTCCCAGGCCAGGACCGAGCCGGAGCGGTACCGGCCGAGGTAGCTCGCGAGCATGAGGGTGACCAGGGTCTTGCCGCCGCCGCCCTTGGTGTTGATCACCATGATCGTCTTGCGGCCGGACAGGGGTCGGGCGATCCGGTCGATGCGGTCGCGTTCGAGCAGCTCCCTCAGCCCCGGTCCGAGGCCGAAGGCGCGCCGCAGACCGGAGCTCGCCTTGACCTTCTGCCGCTCCCCCTTCGAGCGGACCGTGATGAGGTCGTCGGCGTTCGGTCGCTCGTGGTCGACGTGCACCAACGGCTCCGGGCCGTATGCCGCTGAGCCCGGATCGTGCCCGAGCTCCACTGCCGCTGCGGCCACGTCCGGGTCGATCGGGGGCGTCGCGGCGTGCGCCTGCACGGCGGCGACGTGCACGCCCGGATGGTGCAGGCCGTTGAGGGGGGCCGGTGCGGGCGAGCCGGCCGGGGTCCAACCGGAGTACTCCTCGGCTGACCGGGCGGCCGTCTCGTCGTTGTGCTGCAGGTCGGACCAGTGGCCGGTGTCCGGGTTGAACCCGCTCGCGCCTGAGGGCTCCCACGCATCCCACCCGCTGAGCGCGCCGGTCCTCGGGGCGCCCGCCTGGTCCCCGCCGTGGTCGTAGGAGTCGGCCCAGTCGGACCGGTCGCCGTGGTCCGTGCCGGCGTACTGGCTCAGCTCGTCACGGGAGTAGAGGCTGACGCTGGAGTCGGGCTCGGGCAGCTGCCAGGACGTGTCGTCCCAGGTGGAGGACCAGGGATCGGCCGGCTCGGGGGCCTCGGCCGCGACGGCGTCGGTGGCCGAGTTCGTTGCCGTGGGGAGTGGGAGGGAGAACCCGCCGGGAATGGTGTTGTTGGCGGAGTAGCCGGGGATGCCCTGCCCCTTGGCGCCGCCGCTGTCGTCGTTGCTCATCGAGCACTCCTCGCTGGCCTAGCACATGCACGCGCCCGTACAGGCACGCTCGTCGATACTCCCATGCATCGGCCCGAGGGCAAACCCAATCGTTATCCAGCGGACACCCCGGCGCGGCCCGGTGACCGGTGGAATAGGAGGCTTGCGACCGTCCGCGGATGGGGCGTCCGGAGGGCCAGCCCGTTACGATGAGACGCCCGGGGCGCAGCCGGGTAGAAGAGGAGACGGCGTGGGAATCATCAACCGGGTCGAGCACGGTCTCGCCAAGGCTGTCCACGGCGCCTTCGCCCGCGCGTTCAAGTCCGAGGTGCAGCCGGTCGAGATCGCCTCGGCGATCCGACGGGCCATGGACGACCGGGCGGCGCTGCTCGGTCACGGGCGCGCCATGGTCCCGAACCTCTACACCATCGAGCTCAGCGCGACCGACTACGACCGGCTCGGCGACTACGAGGACGAGCTGTCCGACGACCTCGTCGCTGCCGCCCAGGAGCACGCCGACTCCCAGGGCTACCAGCCGGGCGGTCCGCTCGAGGTCATCCTCATCGAGGGAGAGGGTCTCGAGACCGGTGTCTTCCGGGTGCGGCCGGCCACGGCCAAGCGTCCCGGCAGTGACACGCCGCCACCGCCCCGCGCCGCGCCGCCGGCCCCGCGACCGACCCCGAGCGGCACCCTCGTCGACGAGCAGCCCTCGAGCCGGCCGGCTCGGGTCAACCCGTCAGCCCGGCCCTGGCTCGACATCAGTGGTGACCGGTACCCGCTGCTCGGCAGCCTGACGACGCTCGGTCGCGACGAGTCGGCCGACATCGTGCTCGACGACCCCGGGGTGTCGCGCCGCCACAGCGAGATCCGGGTGACCACCGACGGGCCACACCTCGTCACGTCGATCCGCGACCTCAGCTCGACCAACGGCACCTTCGTCAACGGCGAGCGCATCACGAGCGTGCGCCTCGAGGACGGCGACCGTCTCACGCTCGGCCGGACCTCCGCCACGTTCCGTGCGGGTCGCCGGTGAGGCGCTGCCCGCAATGACTGGAGCCGCATGAGCGAACTGACCCTCACCCTGCTGCGGCTGGGGCTGCTTGCGCTGCTGTGGATCTTCGTCTTCAGCGTGGTCGGCGTGCTCCGCACCGACATCTACGGGACGAGCGTCTCGCGCCGTTCCCAGCGCAAGGCCCTGCGCGAGCAGGAGCGTCAGCAGCAGCGGGCGGCGAAGGAGGCCCGGCGCGCCCCGGCGCCCGCCCCGCTGGCCGGGCCTGACCCGACGCCGCCACCGCAGCGGGCCCGCTTCGGCCGGGGTCGCTCGAGGGGTGCACCCACCAAGGTCGTCGTGACCGAGGGCCCCCTGGCGGGGACCTCGCTCCCGTTGCGTGGCCAGGCCATCCTCATCGGACGCAACCCCGAGTGCGCCCTCGTCCTCGACGACGACTACGCGTCCGGGCGGCACTGCCGCATCTTCCAGGACCCGGCGACCGTCGGCGGCTGGGTGGTCGAGGACCTCGGGTCCACCAACGGCACGTTCATCGGCCGGGACAAGCTGACGTCGCCACAGCCGGTCGAGGTGGGCACGACGTTGCGCATCGGCACGACACTCCTCGAGTTCCGGGACTGAGAGATGGCCATCGCCCTGCGCTACGCCGCGCGCTCCGACCTGGGTCTGGGGCCGAAGTCCCGCAACGAGGACTCCGGCTACGCCGGGCCCAACCTCCTCGTCCTCGCCGACGGGATGGGTGGCCACGCCGCAGGTGACGTGGCCAGCTCGATGATCGTCGGGGAGCTGGCGCCCCTCGACGACGAGGACATCGGGGCGGACCAGGCGATCCCGCTGCTCGAGCGCTCCCTGCGCTCCGCCAACGCCAAGCTGACTCGGGCGATGCGCGAGAACTCCGACCTCGCGGGCATGGGGTCGACCACCATCGTCATGCTGCGGACCGGAAACAAGATCGCCATGGCGCACATCGGCGACTCGCGGGCGTTCATGCTCCGCGGTGACAGCTTCAGCCAGATCACCAAGGACCACTCGTTCGTCCAGCAGCTCGTCGACGAGGGCCGGATCTCCAAGGAGGAGGCGGGCAGCCACCCCCAGCGGTCGGTGGTGACCCGCGTCATGACCGGCCAGCCCGACGACGACCCGGACACCTCACTGCGCGAGGCCAAGGTCGGCGACCGCTTCCTGCTCTGCTCGGACGGCCTGTCCGACTTCGTCGGGGCCGACGTCATCGAGGAGATCCTCGCCGGCGCTGCGTCACCGGAGGAGGCCGCGGACCGCTGCGTCGAGGTGGCCCTCAAGGCCCACACCCGCGACAACGTCACCGTCATCGTCGCCGATGTCGTCGACCCGGACGGTGACGACCTGCCCACCACGGTCCCCCAGGTCGTCGGTGCCGCGGCACGCAGCCTTCGGGACAAGACCAAGGCGATTCCGACGACGCCTGCGGAGAAGGCAGCCGCCCTCTCCCGCGAGGCCCTCGGTCAGAAGGAACGGGTGGACCCGGCACCGGAGCTGGCCGAGAGCACGCGCCGGTCCCGCCGGTCCAGGGGCCTGCGCCGCGCGCTCGCGACCCTGGTCGTGCTCGGCATCCTCGTCGGCGGCGGCTACGCGGCGTGGGCCTGGTCCCAACAGCAGTTCTACGTCGGCGCCGACGCCGGACAGGTCGCGATCTTCCGCGGGGTCGACGGCGAGATCGGCCCGATCGACCTCTCCGGCATCGAGGTTCGCAGCGACGTGGTCGTGACCGAGCTGCCGTCCGACGTCCAGGCGGCGGTGTCCCGGACCATCCCGGCCGCCGACCTCGCCGACGCCCGGGCCAAGATCGACCGGCTCCGCGCCGAGGCGCTGCGCTGCCGCGGCCTCGCCACCACCGGGATCCCGTGCGGAGACACCCCGGTGACGACGCCGACCCCCACCCTGACCACGCCGACCAGCCCGAGCACCCCACCGAGCACCCCACCGAGCACCGCACCGATCCCGACGTCGTCCACGACACCGACCACCGCGCCGGCCCCGAACGCAGCCCCGACACCGGCCCCGAGCCAGCCCGCCCGGGCGGCGCTGGGGTCGTCGACCGAGGTGGTCGGATGACGACCACCGTCGAGCCGGTCACCCCGAGGACGCGCCGAGGCGTCGAGCTGGTCCTGCTCATCGTGGCGATCGCCATCGTGCTGCTGGCCTGGGTGACCGTCGACCTCAACCGCAACGGCACGGTCCCCGCCGAGATCATCCCGGTCGCCGGCGGCCTCGTCGTCCTCGCGGGGGTCGTCCACGTGGTGCTGCGCTGGAAGGCGCCCTACGCCGACCCGGTCCTGCTCCCGATCACCACGGCGCTCAACGGCCTCGGACTCGTCATGATCCACCGACTCGACCTCGCCGCGGGCCGGCTCGGCGCCGACGGCAACGCCAACCAGCAGATCATCTGGACCGCCCTCGCGGTCGCGCTGACGGTCGCCGCGATCTGGACGCTGCGGGACCACCGGCTCCTGCGTCGTTACACGTTCATCTCGCTCGCGGTCGGGTTCATCCTGCTCATCCTGCCGCTCGTGCCGGGGCTGGGGCGCGAGGTCAACGGCTCCCGGATCTGGATCGCCGTCGGGCCGTTCAGCTTCCAGCCGGGCGAGTTCGCCAAGATCGCCCTGGCCGTCTTCTTCGCCGGCTACCTCGTCCAGACCCGTGACGTCCTCAGCCTGGCGGGCAAGCGCGTGCTGGGCTTCACCTTCCCCCGCGGGCGCGACCTGGGCCCGATCCTCGTCGCCTGGGTCCTGGCGCTGCTCATCCTCGTCTTCGAGAAGGACCTCGGGTCGGCGCTTCTCTTCTTCGGGCTCTTCGTGGCGATGCTCTACGTCGCCACGGAGCGGGTCTCGTGGATCGCCATCGGCCTGCTCCTCTTCGGGGCTGCCGTCGCGTTCGCCCTGTCGGCCTTCGCGCACTTCCAGAAACGGGTCGACCTGTGGCTCGACCCGTTCTCCACGGAGAACCTCGAGCGTTCCAACCAGCTTGCCAACGGGCTGTGGGGGATGGCTGCCGGTGGTCTCACCGGCACCGGTCTGGGGGCCGGCCGGCCGTGGCTCACCCCCTTCGCCGAGAGTGACTACATCTTCGCCAGTCTCGCCGAGGAGCTGGGGCTCATCGGGTCGGTCGGGATCCTCATGCTCTACCTGCTCTTCGTCGAGCGGGGCGTCCGGACGGCCCTCGGTGTCCGGGACGGGTTCGGCAAGCTGCTCGCCATCGGGCTGACCTTCTCGGTCGCGTTCCAGCTCTTCATCGTCATCGGCGGCGTGACCCGGCTCATCCCGTTGACCGGCCTCACGACGCCCTTCCTCTCCCTCGGGGGGTCGTCGCTGCTCGCCAACTGGATCATCATGTCCCTGCTGCTGCGGATCTCCGACCAGGCCCGCCGCCCTGTCCCGGAGCTGCCGCTCGGGGTCGGCGCCGACCCCGCGGCCGCGGAGACGACTCAGGTGGTGCGCCTGTGAACACCGCGATCCGCCGGCTCTCCGTGCTCATCGCCGCCCTGTTCGGCGCGCTGCTCGTCGCCTCGACGGTCATCCAGTTCGCGCAGGCCGGGTCGATGCGGGGCATGGCCGCCAACAAGCGCACGCTCCTCGACAACTACGCGCAGGAGCGCGGCTCGATCCTCGTCGCGGGACAGCCCATCGCCCAGTCCGTCGAGGTCGACGACCAGTACCGCTGGCTCCGCACCTACCCCGACGGCCGGCTCTACTCGCAGATCACCGGTTTCTACGCCTACTCCGTCGGCAACCCCTTCGGCCTCGAGGACGCCGCGGACGACCTCCTCTCCGGCAAGGCGGACCGCCTCTTCGTCCGCCGGGTCACCGACCTGCTCACCGGGCGTGAGACGGCCGGCGCCACGATCGAGCTGACCATCGACCCCAAGGTCCAGCAGGCGGCCTCCGACGCCCTGGGCAAGAACCGGGGCGCGGTGGTCGCCCTCGACCCGAGGACCGGCGCGATCCTCGCGATGGTGAGCCACCCGCAGTACGACCCCAACCCGCTCTCGAGCCATGACCTGGACAAGGCCGCCTCGGCGTGGAAGAAGCTCTCGACGGACCGGTCCAAGCCATTCACCAACCGGGCCATCAGCGGTGACCTCTACCCGCCGGGGTCGACGTTCAAGGTCGTCACCGCCGCGGCGGCGCTGGAGCAGGGCATCGTCGACGACGAGAGCTCCATGGTTCCCGGCCCCGCCGAGCTGGACCTGCCGCTCACGGACCAGCCGCTGCCCAACGAGACCCGTCAGCCCTGCGGCCCCGATGACCGCACCACCCTGCTCCATGCGCTCGAGATCTCGTGCAACACCGCCTTCGGCTCCCTCGGCCTCGAGCTCGGCGGCGAGCAGCTGCGCGCCCAGGCCGCCAAGTTCGGCTTCGGCGACTCGATCCAGATCCCGATGCGGGTCTCGCCGAGCACGATGCCGGCGGAGATGAACCAGCCCCAGGCGGCCCAGTCGGCGATCGGCCAGTACGAGGTCCGCACGACTCCGCTCCAGATGGCGATGATCGCGGCAGGGATCGCCAACCAGGGCCGGGTGATGACCCCCTACCTGATCCAGTCGGTCCGCACCGCCGACCTCGACGTCATCGACGGCCCGCCTGACCCGAAGGAGCTGTCGCAGGCGGTCTCGACGCGCACGGCCGACATCCTCAAGCGGATGATGGTCTCCGTGGTGGACAACGGCAGCGGCCGCCGCGCGCAGATCCCCGGGGTCGCCGTCGGAGGCAAGACCGGCACCGCGCAGCACGACCTCGAGAAGAGCCCGCACGCCTGGTTCATCAGCTTCGCCCCCGCGGACGACGCGCGGGTGGCCGTGGCCGTCGTCGTCGAGGAGAGCGGTGTCAGTGGCGACGAGGTGGGGGGCGCCGCGGTCGCGGCGCCGATCGCCAAGGCCGTCATGGAGGCGGTGATCGGCCGATGAGCACCTCGTTCCGACCCGGTCACGTCCTCGGCTCGCGCTACACCCTCGTCGCCCCGATCGCCTCGGGAGGCATGGGCGATGTCTGGTCGGCGACCGACGACGTCCTCGGTCGTGAGGTGGCGGTCAAGATCATGCGCGAGTCGCGCGACCCGGGATTCCGGGACCGGTTCCGTGACGAGGCCCGGCACAGCGCGGCGCTGCACCATCCCAACATCGCCGCCGTGTTCGATTCCGGCGACGACCACGACAGCCCCTTCCTCGTGATGGAGCTGGTGCCCGGCCGGCCGCTCTCGGAGATCATCGCCGCGTCGGAGGGCCAGGGCTTCGAGCCCGACACGGTGCGCTCCATCGTCGGCCAGGCGGCCTTGGCCCTGGCCGCGGCCCACGAGTCCGGGGTGGTGCACCGGGACGTCAAGCCGGCCAACATCATCGTCACGCCTGGCGGGCAGGCCAAGCTGACCGACTTCGGGATCGCCCGCGCCGGCGAGGGCAAGGGCCACACGATCACCGGGGAGGTGCTCGGGACCCCCGAGTACCTCAGCCCCGAGCAGGCCCTCGGCGAGACGGCGAGCGGGGCGAGCGACCTCTACTCCCTCGGCATCATCGCGCACGAGATGCTCACCGGCGCCAAGCCGTTCGACTGCGGCACTCCCGTCGCGACGGCCGTCGCGCAGGTCAACGACGAGCCGCCGCCGCTTCCGTTGACGGTGCCCGAGGACCTCCGCGCCGTCGTCGAGGCCTGCCTCGTCAAGGACCCCGGCCAGCGGCCGACCGACGCGCGTTCCCTCGCCGACGCCCTGCTCGCTCCCCTGGGAGGTATGCCGCTGAGCTCCTCCCCGACTGCCCTCTCCCCCCAGCCGTCCCCCACTCGGACGCTCCCGGCGCTGTCCGTCGCGGACGCCGACGTGACCGGCCCGGGCCGTGCGGTCGACCCGGCCCCGCGACCGACCCGGGCGGAGCTGCGGAAGCGAGCCCAGCGGCATACCGACGAGCGCCGCGGGCCCTCGGTGGCCTGGCTCGCCGTCCCGTTCGTGGCCCTCCTGATCTGGGGCGCCTTCGCCCTCGGGTCCCTCATGGGCGGCGCAGACCCCACGGCTACGCTCCAACAGCAGCCGACGGCGCCCCCGGCCGTCTCGACCACCAGCCCGACCGGCACCGCGAGACCGACGGCCTCCAGAGCGACGACCTCGACGTCCACGCGGGCGCAGGCGAAACCAGAGCCCACCGCGAAGGCGGAACCGACCGTGGATCCAACCCGTCCCGGCAAGGGGAACGGCCGTGGGAAGGGGAACAAGTGATGACGCAGGGCACGAACGAGAGGCAGAAGTCGTGACGACCACACCGCGCGTCCTCGGCGGACGGTACGAGGTCGGTCAGCTCATCGGCCGCGGCGGCATGGCCGACGTCCATCTCGGCCACGACACCCGCCTGGGGCGGCAGGTCGCGATCAAGATGCTGCGATCGGATCTCGCCCGCGACGCGAACTTCCTCAAGCGGTTCCGGCGGGAGGCCCAGTCGGCAGCGGGACTCAACCACCCGTCGATCGTCGCCATCTTCGACTCCGGCGAGGACGAGTCGTGGGTCGAGGGACCGAACGGCACCCTCACCACGCTGCCCTACATGGTGATGGAGTACGTCGACGGGCTGACCCTGCGGCAGCAGCTGACCGCCCACCAGAAGCTCGCACCGGCCGAGGCGATCCGGATCACCGAGGGCATTCTCGACGCGTTGGCCTACAGCCACCGGATGGGCATCGTCCACCGCGACATCAAACCGGCCAACGTGATGATCACCGAGACCGGCCACATCAAGGTGATGGACTTCGGGATCGCCCGGGCGATCGCGGACAGCGCGGCGACCATGACGCAGACCCAGTCCGTGGTGGGCACCGCGCAGTACCTCTCGCCGGAGCAGGCCCAGGGCCAGACGGTGGACGCGCGCAGCGACCTCTACTCGACCGGGTGCCTGCTCTTCGAGCTGCTGACCGGTCGGCCCCCCTTCCAGGGCGACTCGGCCGTCGCGATCGCCTACCAGCACGTCGGTGAGACCCCCCAGCCGCCGAGCGTGTTCAACGCGGCCGTCGGGGGCGATCTCGACGCGGTGACGCTCCACGCCCTGGTCAAGGACCGCACCGAGCGCTACCAGGACGCGGAGTCCTTCCGCGCGGACCTCGAGAACGTCCGGCTCGGTCGCCCGATCAGTGCGGCCGCACGCGGCGCCCTCGCCGCTGGTGCCGTGGGCGCGGCGAGTGCGGCGGCGACGCAGACGATGCCCGCGGCGAGCGCTGCGGGAGCGGCGGCGACCGTCGTGCAGGCACCCGTGATCACGTCCCGCCGCCAGCGCTACGAGAACACGGCGGGAATGCCGGCCGTCGGACACGACGAGGTCGAGGACCGTCAGCAGCGCGGCGGGGCGGGCCGCGCTGCTCTGGTCACCCTGCTCGTGCTCGCGGTCCTCGGCCTGATCGGCTGGGGGGCGGCGACCTGGTTCGGCAACCAGGAGACGCCGGTCGCGATGACGACCGTGCCCAACCTCCGAGGGTTGGACGAGCCCGCGGTCGAGCGGGCCCTGGCGCAGCGCGGCTTGCAGGGGAACCGGAGCGAGGCCTCCAACGAGATGGAGGCCGGGAAGGTCTTCGAGCAGAGCCCGCCTGCCGGGGAAGCGGTCCAGGCGGGGACGGTGGTGCGTTACACCGTATCGACCGGTCCGGCGAGCATCACCATCCCCGACGTGCGCAACTTCGACCGGGACGACGCCGAGAAGGCCCTCGCCGACGCCGGCCTGACCAACGTCGGTGTCGAGACGAAGGACGACCCTGACACCGCCAAGGACAAGGTCATCGAGACCAATCCGCCGATCGGGACCGAGGTCGGCAGGGACACGACGGTGACCCTCGTCGTCGGGAGCGGCAAGACCGTCGTCCCCGATGACCAGGTGGGCCGCGACTGGTCCCTGGCGTCCAACGCGCTCGCCAACGCCGGGCTCAACCCGAAGCGGGTCGACGTGGAGTCGGACAAGACTCCCGGCACGGTCCTGTCCGTGGCCAAGGAGGGGGAGAAGGTCGACATCGGCACCGAGATCAAGGTGGAGGTGGCCACCTCACCGGCTCCGAAGCCCACCACGGAGACGGTGACGACGACCGTGATCCAGACGCCGAGCGGGACCGAGACGAGCACGACGACCAGCGAGCCACCCGCTGACGGCGGTGCCGGCTGAGTCCGATCACACCGCCGCGGTGACGAGAGGGCTCAGCCCGGCCGAACGGTCCACGGCCCCCTCGTCACCGCACTCGGCGAGGAAGTTCGCGAGCATCCGGTGGCCGCCCTGGGTCAGCACGCTCTCGGGGTGGAACTGGACTCCATGCAGCGGCAGCTCGACATGGCGCAACGCCATCACGATCCCCGAGTCGGTGTGGCCGGTCGCGACGAGCTCGGCCGGGAGCGTCGACGGGTCCACGGTGAGGGAGTGGTACCGGGTCGCGGTGAAGGGCGAGGGCAGGCCCTGCAGCACCCCCGTGGCGTCATGATGGACCAATGAGGTCTTGCCGTGGAGCAGCTCGGGAGCCCGGTCGACCGTGGCACCGAACACGACCGCAAGCGCCTGGTGGCCGAGGCACACCCCGAACATCGGCGTCCTCGTCCGGGCGCACTCCTCGATGATCGCCACGGAGACGCCCGCCTCCTCGGGGGTGCCCGGACCGGGTGACACGAGGACTCCGTCGTAGCGAGCGGCCTCGCTCGCCGTGACGGCGTCGTTGCGGACGACGTGGCAGTCGGCCCCGAGCTGCTCGAGGTAGCCGACGATCGTGTAGACGAAGCTGTCGTAGTTGTCGACGACGAGCACGCGGCGAGCGGTGGTGGCGGACATGGCGGCTCTCTGGTCAGCGGATCGGGGTGGCGTGGTCGAGGTCGACGGATCCCGAGTAGGCGGGCAGCTCGGCTTCAGCGTGCGTGTGCACCGCCCAGCCCAGGCCCACCGCCTGCACGTAGTCGAGGTACGTGCTGATCGTCGGGTCGGCGTCGAGGCCCTGGAGCATCGAGTCGACGTCGCCGATGGCCTCGATGCGGTAGGGCGGTGCATAGACCCGGCCCTGGAGGATCAACGTGTTGCCGACGCATCGCACCGCGCTCGTCGAGATGACCCGCTGGTCCTGGATCATCATCGCCTCGGCGCCGGAGGACCAGAGGGCGTTGACGACCGCTTGGACATCCTGTTGGTGCACGACGATGTCGTCTGCGGTGTAACGGCTCGGAAGCTGGTCCAGGGAAAGGCTGGAGTCGTCGAGGACGACCTCGACCGAGGGGCCCTTGAGGGCGGTCGCCGCAGCGGCTGCACCGGTCTTCGCCGACTCGCGGTTGAGCGCCTCGAGGCGACTGTCCTTCGGACCGCGCTCCTTGGACAGGGCTTCGACCTCCTGCTGCAGCAGATCGAGCTCCTTCGCCTTGGCCTCGTTGCGCCCGTTCCCCTCGATGATGAGGGACGGCAGGTCGCGGTCAGCGCGGAGGTCGTCGCCCTGAGCGGCCTGGAAGCTCATCGCGAACATGAGGCCCGCGCCTGCGGTGACGATGGGCACGAGGAACCGCCATCCGAGCCTCGGTCGGTCACCGCCGGGCTGCTGCGCGTCGTCCTCGGAGGGCACCGGGTTCCGGGGTGCGTCGACGTCGGACTCGCGGTCCGGCCGGACGTCGGTCACCATGCGTGAAACCTCTCAACTAGGCTGTGCACACCTATTCTCACCCACGCTCTGAGCCGAGGAGCCTGCAGTGCCCGAGTCCAAAGGCCGTGACCGCAAGACCGCGGCGTACATCCCACCGCCGAAGTCCAAGGCCACCCAGCCCAACCCGACGTGGTGGGCACCCGCATTCATCACGCTTCTCATCCTCGGGCTGCTGTGGATCGTGACCTACTACATCACGGAGTACCGCTATCCGATCAGCGCGATCGGGGTCTGGAACCTCGCCATCGGCTTCGCACTCCTCATGGGCGGCTTCATCATGACGATGCGGTGGCGCTGACCCCGGGTTGTCCACAGCTTGTCCCCAGCTGGGGACGAATGACAACGATGTAACTACGTCCACAGGGTTGTCCACAGCGGTGGACAACCCTGTTCGACGCCTTCGACGCCTCGCGGGCATCTCAGCTGTGGTCCCCCGAGGTCAGCCGGGGTCCCACGGGTCAGCGGCGGAACGCGGTGAGCTCGCGGATCTCGACGGGGACCGTGAGGTACTTGGCGACGGTGATCACGAGGAGCAGCGCGAGCACCGCACCGAGGGCCAACCAGGTGAGGCGACGCACGCTCTGGCGGCGGAACAGGACGATCGCCCCGGCGCAGGCCAGCCCGGTGACGAAGCCGCCGAGGTGCGCCTGCCAGGAGATACCGGGATAGAGGAAACCGATCGCCGCGTTGATGGCGAGGGTGGCATACATCCCGGCGGACGACCGGCCGAGGTGGCGATTGAGGACGAGCAGCGCTCCGAACAGCCCGAAGATCGCCCCCGAAGCACCCACCACACCGGTCACCCAGGCCTCATCCTGGCCGGTGACCAGTCCGTCGATGGTGGGTGAGCCCGCGAGGAGGGTGACGCCGACCTGACCGCCGATGCCGCTGATGAGGTACAGCGCCGCGAAGCGGGCGCGGCCGAGCATCGGCTCGAGGTACTGCCCGAGCGTCCACAGCGCGAACATGTTGAACAGGATGTGGAGGTAGAGCTGCGGCGAGTGGAGGAAGGCCGCCGTGACGAACCGCCAGGGCTCCGTCCAGCCGAGGTAGGGCGCGAACGCGAAGTCCTGGGTCACCTCGTCGGAGCCGAGCTGCGCGACATAGGCGACGGCGCAGATCCCGATCAGGGTGTAGGTGACGATGGGCCGGCCGTCGGTCGGCCGGCCACCGAAGACCGTCCGGGTCGTCGGTGCCGTCCGAGCCGCCTCGCGGACGCAGTCGACGCACTGGATGCCGACCGCGGCGGGGCGCTGGCACTCGGGGCACGCGGGCCGGCCGCAGCGCTGGCACTTGACGTAGGCTTCGCGGTCGGGGTGGCGGGGGCACACCGAGGGCCCGGCCGGCTGTTGCCCAGCCCCCGGGGCGATGGGGGGCTGGGCTCCGGTTCCACTGTCGGACAAGGTGCGTCAGTCCTCGATGGTGACCGAGTTGATGACGACGTCCTCGCGCGGCTTGTCGTTGGCGCCGGTCGGGAGACTGCCGATCTTGTCGACGACCTCACGGGACGGACCGTCTGCGACCTCACCGAAGATCGTGTGCTTGCCCTGCAGCCAGGTGGTCGGCGCCGTCGTGATGAAGAACTGGGAGCCGTTGGTGCCCTTGCCCATCCGCTTGCCGGCGTTGGCCATGGCGAGCATGTAGGGCTGGGTGAAGTCCTTCTCGGGGTGGATCTCGTCGTCGAAGGTGTAGCCCGGGCCGCCGAAGCCCTGACCGAGGGGGCAGCCGCCCTGGATCATGAAGTTCGGGATGATGCGGTGGAACACCAGTCCGTCGTAGAACGGGGTGGGGTTGGTCCGGCCGGCGTCGTCCTTGTACTCCTTGTCGCCCTTGGCGAGGCCGACGAAGTTCTCGACGGTCTTGGGCGCGTGGTGCGGGAAGAGCTCGATGACGATGTCGCCGTGGTTCGTGTGCAGGGTTGCCTTCATGGGCCCAATCCTCGCACGCCGCCGGATGCCGCTTCGGAGGCCGCCGTATGCCGCTGGGCTGGCCGGGTGCCTCGGTGTCCGCCCGCTCGGGGCCGGTTGACGGGTGGTGGCTGGGTATGAGGAGGGTGGACCCGGCGGCCCGTCGGGTGAAGGATCGAGACAGGAACCCCCGAGCGAAGGAGCGGCCATGTCATTCATCGACAAGCTCAAGCAGAAGGCGGATGAGCTCGGTCTCAAGGAGAAGGCGGACCATCTCGCCGAGGAGGCGAAGAAGGTGGCCGAGCAGGCCCGGGAGAAGGCCGGGGACCTCGCGGCGGAGAACCGGGACAAGGTCGGGTCGGTGCTCGACAAGGCGGGCGCCAAGCTCGACGAGAAGACCGAGGGCAAGTACGCCGACAAGATCGCCAAGGCGAAGGAGCAGGTCGCCAAGGGTGTCGACAAGCTGGCCGAGGGCGGCACGCACGGCTCGGGAGGCGCCGCGGCCAGTGGGGCCGGAGCAGCTGCGGCCGGGGCGGGTGCGGCCGGGGCGGGTGCGGCCGGGGCGGGTGCGGCAGCGGCCGGTGGTGCCGCGGCCACGCCGGACGACTTCGACATCATCCCGGACGAGGAGGAGGTCGCCGAGGAGGTCCTGTCGGTCGAGGTCGACCCGGAGGCCCCGCTCGACGGCCCACCCGAGCCTGACGTCAGCCTCGGCGCACGGCGGCCCGAACGCGCCTACGACGAGACGGGTGAGCCGATCGACGACCTGCCGCTCGAGCCTGATGCGCCGGATGTCCCGGGCTCCGAACGTTGGTGACCGACGCGGCACCTACCGCGCGGGAGTGTGGAAGTGAGCCCGGCGGCATACGGCATCGTGCGTTGACGTGCGTATGCGCTCAAGGTGGGTAAGGACCAGAGGACCTAGGAGGAGTTGCATGTTCCGAACGAAACCGACCCGATCCGAGAGGCTCAAGATGCAGGTCGTCGAGGCTCGGGAGCACGCTGCCGCCACGGCCAGCGAGCTCGGCCACACGGCGGGCGAGCGGCTCGCCGTGATGCGCGAGCAGGCGGCGCCGGTTGCGACCGACGCTGCTGAGCGCGTCAAGCTGGCCCTCGACGAGGCGAAGCTGCGCGCGGCTCCGGTCGCCGCGGACCTCGCAGAGCGGGCCCGGCCGAAGGTCGAGTCCGCCCAGTCGACGTTGGTCGACTCGCTCCTGCCCAAGGTGGGAGCGGCGATCGGGGTGGCTTCGGCCGCCCTCGCCCAGGGCGCCGACGAGGCCAAGGAGCGGATGCGCGACGAACCCCGTGTGAAGCACGCACGGGAGTCGGCGCGGGACCACAGTGACCGCGTGCGTGATGCCTATCGCGTCCTGAGCGGCGAGGCCGTCGCCAAGCCGGTCCGGCACGGCCGGCGCACCTGGCTCATCGTCATCGGTCTCGGTGCCGCCGCCGTCGCAGCCGTCGCTGCGTATCGCCGGCAGCAGGCCGACGACCCGTGGGCCACCTCCTCGGACGGGAGCCTGGGCGGGACCGGCGCCTCGACCGCCTTCGACGCGAGCCCCTCGCTCAAGGACAAGGCCGCCGAGAAGGTGGGCACCGCCAAGGAGGCCGTCACCGAGGCAGTCACCGGGGCCGCCGCCAAGGCCAAGGACAAGGCGACCGACCTGGCCGCCAAGGGTCAGGCCGCTCTGTCGGACGCCAAGGACCGCTCCTCCGACGACCTCGTGACGGACGCGGAGGTGGAGCAGGCCTCGACGTGGGCCGACGAGCAGCTCGACGAGCCCGGAGCCACGCCGTGGGGCAACGAGGGCGAGGTCACCGCGGTGGACTCGACGCTCGGCTCCGACGCCATCGACGGCTCGGTCGGCACCCTGCCGAGCGAGACGCGGGGCAGCACGCCGAAACCCAAGGCCTGAACGCTTGGCTGGGCCGGCTCGGGCCCAGCACGTGGCGCAAAGCAGACGGACCCGGTGCCTGAGGCACCGGGTCCGTCTCCGCTTGAGCTGGCTCGCACCGACAGGGGGACAGCGCGAGCCAGCACATGCAGAAGGGCTGGGCGCGGTTCGTGCGGGCCCAACCCTTCGCTGCCTCCAAGTGTAACCGAGCACTGGCGGGTCTGGCGAGGGGTTCGGTGAAAGTTCTATCACGAATGTGGGCGGCGTCACGTCGCGTGACCCGCCTCGTCGAGTCTCGCACCCCGTCAGGCCGATGCGCCAGATCTGGTTCCTGTGGGTTTGGTCAGGAAATGGTCAGGGAATGGTAGGGAACGCCGGGACGGACACCGGCATCACGCGTACGATTCATGGTGCAGGGGGCGCACCACCGGGGGGGTGGACCAGTGCACGCGAGTCTGAGGCTGTCATTGGACGAGGTCGGGGCTGACCGCGCACGTCTCGAGGTCCTGCACCGCCAGCTTCGGGACGAGCTGTGGCACGCTGACGCGCTCGAGGTCGCCGTCCTTCCGGCGGAGTCCGGTGCCGCGCCGGACGGGACGCGCGCCCTTGGCCCGGCCGAGATCGGCGCCCTGGCCGTCGCCGTCCTCGGCTCCGGCGGGCTGCCCACGCTCCTCGCCTCGCTGCGAGGCTGGCTCCGCCGTGGAGCCCCGTCCGAGCGCTCGGTCCGCCTCGAGATCGACGGCGACGTCATCGTGCTCGAGGACGCCGATGACCTCGAGCGGCATCAGCTGCTGCAGGTCTTCCTCGACCGGCACGGGATCCAGGGGTCGGCATGAGCGGGACGCGGCGCGCCCTCATCGTGGCGAACGACACCTACGACCACGCCAGCCTTGGCCAGCTCAGAGCGCCGGCAGCAGATGCCGAGGCCCTGGCCGACGTCCTGGGGGACCCGGAGGTGGGCGGGTTCACCGTGACCGTCGTGCACAACGAGCCGTCGTACGAGGTCCAGGGCCGGATCGAGGACGCCTTCGCTGACAGCCGCCCTGATGACCTGCTCCTGCTCCACTTCTCCGGGCACGGCCTCAAGAGCGACACCGGTGAGCTGTTCGTCGCCGCCCGGAACACCCGGCCGGACCGGCTGGGTTCAACAGCGGTGTCCGCAGACTTCATCCAGCGGTGCATGAAGACGTCGCGGGCACGCAGCATCGTCCTCTTCCTCGACTGCTGCTACGGCGGCGCGTTCGGTGAGGGCGTCACCGTGCGAGCAGCCGGGCCGGTCAACGTGATGGACAGCTTCCCCGCCGAGCGGCTCGGTGGCGGCCGGGGCCGGGCGGTGATCAGCGCCTCCAGCGCCATCGAGTACGCGTTCGAGGGGACCGCTCTGGCTGCGGACCAGACGGTCAGGCCGTCAGTCTTCACGTCGGCGGTGGTCGAGGGGCTCCGCACCGGCGACGCGGACCGGGACGAGGACGGCCTCGTCTCACTGGATGAGCTCTACGACTACGTCTTCGACCGGGTCCGCGCCGAGAACCCGAAGCAGACCCCGGGTCGGGACGTGGAGATGGCCGGCGACCTCTACGTCGCCCGGAGTCGACGACGCCGGCTGCGTCCGGCGCCGATCCCCGAAGCCGTCGCGGCCGCCCTGAAGGAGGCCAACCCGACCTTCCGACGCGGAGCGGTGAGCGAGCTCCGGGACCGCTTGCTCCACGATGACCCGGCCGCCGCACTCGGGGCTCTCGAGGCCCTGCGCGACGTCGTCCGCACCGACACGAAATCCGTTGCGGACGACGCCGCAGCGGCCCTTGCCTCCGCTCGGATGACCGTCGTGCCGGTGTCCATCGACCTCGGCGGAGGCGGAGTCGGGTCGGAGCCGCGGACCGGCATGGTCGAGGTGCACGGGCCTGCCCTGGTCCAGGAGCTCACGGTGCAGGCGGATCCGCCCCTCGAGGCGCACGTCGAAGACGACGGCCGGGTCGCGGTGGAGCTGCCCCCTGGTGTCGAGGCGTTCGCCGGTCAGCTCACGATCACGAGCCCGCTCGGGTCAGTCGTCGTCCCGGTGACGGCCTCACCCGCACCCGTCGCGGACGCTGCAGAGCAGGCAACGGAGCCCGGGTCGGGCGAGACCGTCAGGCCCACCCCTCAGGCGGAGACCCTGGTCGAGAGGCGGCTCACGCCGGTCGCAGCCGGCGTGGCCGGACCAGCGGAGAAAGCTCCGACAGCAGCCGTCGAACCGCCCAGGTCCACTGCCGCCACCGAGTCACCGTTGCTCTCGAGCCGGGCCCGGCGACTGGTCGCAGCCACGTCTTCTCTCGGCGGCCTGCTCATCCTCGCCAGCTTCACCGCCCCGTGGGTGTACGGCGGTGTGGCCGAGGCCCAGTTCCCCGGAACCACGGCGGGACTCTTCATCGTCGCCGTGGCAGCGACCGTGGTGGCCATCGCGGTCATCGTCGACCAACCGCGCGGACTGGTCGCGACGGGACTCGGCCTCGGTGTGGCCCTGGTGGCCGCGACCAGCCTGCTCACCCCCTTCGGGATGCTCGCCACGGACGCCACGTCGATCCCCACCGGACTCCTGCTCGGCGTGGCCGGCGAGCTGCTCGTCGTGACGGCCGGGCTCGTCACGCTGGCGTCGCTGTTGCGCTCCGGACAGGCCTCCGGAGCCTGGGCTGGGCTGCCAGACCGGCGCGGACTGGTCGGTTTGGGGATCGTGTTGGTCGGTTCAGTGACCTTGATGCTCTATGCCGGCTGGCTGTCGGACCGGCCGGGCAGCACGTGGGGGGCGATCATGATCGTCTGGGCCGTCACGTGGCTCGCCGCCGGCGCCGTGGCCACGAGCACCAGACCCGCCACCTTGGCCCGCGCCTTCCTCGCCGGCTGGGCGATCACGGCTCTGAGCCAACCGGTGTCCGACATGCAGTACGAGTACGGCGGCGAAACCTTCCCGGCTCAGCCGGTGGTTCTCCTTGCCCTGCTGGGGCTCGTGGTCTGGGCGGCGGTCCCCTCTCGTGAGCGGCCGGCCGCCGGCCACCGGGAATGACCCGCACCCGGGCGGGAGGGCTGGGAGGGATCCTGCGCGCGAAGGAAGCTCAGCGGCATACGGCCTGATGTCAGGCGGGATCGGAGCCGAGGTCGGGGTAGAAGCCCTCGATGTGGGCGGCCACCTCGTCGGCGGCCCGTTGGGAGTCCCGCGCCACGATGGCGTCATAGATCCGGCGGTGCTCGGTGCTCAGCTGCGCCGCCACCTCGGGGTAGTCGGGACGGCCCTGGAGGCGGGTCAGCAGGGTCGAGCGCATCGCGTTGCGCAGGGCCGTCGTGAGCTCGGCGACCAGCGTGTTGCCGCTCGCGCGGGCGATGGCGACGTGGAAGGCCGTATCGGCGTCGTTGAACTGCTCGACGGTGCTGGCCGGATCCTCCATGTCGGCGAGCGCCTTCGCAAGCTGACGGAGATCCTGCTCCGTGGCGTGGGTCGCGGCGAGCGCCGCGGACTCGCGCTCGAGGGTGATCCGCGCGCGGACGAGGTCCTTCGAGTTGACGCTCGCGACGAGGACGTGGAGGCGGATGAGGCGGGTCAGTGCCTCCGCGGGAGCGGACGTGAGGATCGTGCCCGCGTCGCGGCCTGAGCCGGTCGCCTGGCTGATCAGGCCCATCGCCTGGAGGACCCGGATGGCCTCCCGGACAGCGACCCGGCTGACGCCCAGGGCGGCGGCGAGCTCACGCTCGGCCGGCAGCCGGTCGCCGACGTGGAGGCGGCCTGAGGCGATCTGCTCCTCGATCCGGTCGAGGACGAGCTCGTAGGTGCGCGGCCGGCTCACCGGCTCCCAGCCGTCCCGGGCCTCATCCGGACCTGTCATCTCTTACTCCTCGGATCGCCCACACATTTCGGCCCGCCTCTTGACGCCATCCTAGGCGCACCCTACGGTGGCCTCACCTCGCTGTGGTCCTACCACAGCACGGCAGAGCCACACCTCCCTTACAGCGCCGTAACCAGTCGTCGTGCCCGACGGCTGGCAGAAGGAGTTCCCAGATGCTCGCGACCGTCCCCATCGTCACCGGCCTCGTCGCCGACGACTTCACCCAGTCCCTCGCCCCCGTCGGCGGCAGCCTTGCCCTGTCCGCGCTCGTGGGGCTGCTCCCGCTCGTCGTCGTCTTCCTCCTGCTCGGGGTCCTGAAGACCCAGGCCTGGGTGGCCGCCCTCGCCGGCCTGGGCACCGCCGTGCTCGTCGCGGTCCTCGGCTACGGGATGCCGGCCTCGCTCGCCGTGATGTCGGCGACGCAGGGCGGCGTCTTCGGCGTCTTCCCGATCATGTGGATCGTCCTCACGGCGCTGTGGCTCTACCAGCTGACCGTGACCAGCGGCCGGTTCGAGGACCTTCGCGCCACCTTCAACATGGTGAGCGAGGACCCACGCATCCAGGCGGTCCTCATCGCCTTCTGTTTCGGCGGTCTGCTCGAGGCGCTCGCCGGGTTCGGCGCACCGGTGGCCATCACGGCGACGATGCTCATCGCCCTCGGAGTCGCGCCGCTGCGGGCCGCGGGGACGGTCCTGCTCGCCAACACGGCGCCGGTCGCCTTCGGGGCCATCGCCATCCCGATCACCACCGCGGCCACCCTGACCGGCATCCCGGAGTCGACGATCGGCGCCATCGTCGGTCGGCAGGCCCCGCTGCTCGCGGTCGTCGTCCCCCTCCTCCTCCTGCTCGTCGTCGACGGCAAGCGGGGCCTTCGCGAGGTCTGGCCGGCCGCCCTCGTCACGGGACTGTCCTTCGCCGTGGCCCAGTTCCTCACCTCGAACTTCCTGTCCGTCGCCCTGACCGACATCGTCGCCTCGCTCGCCGGCCTCGGCGCGACCGTGCTCTTCCTCCGTGTCTGGACCCCCGTCGGCGCCCGCGAGGCGCACGAGCGTCTCGAAGCCGGTCGGCACCAGGAGCACGCCGCAGCCGTCGCTGCCGGCCGCACCCCGGCTGGATCAGTGGCCGGCTCAGTGGCCGGCTCAGTGACCGGCTCAGTGGCCGGCTCAGTGGCCGGTTCAGTGGCCGGCTCCGCGACGACGGCCACGGCCACCCGGGCGCGGGTGGACGGCACCTCGGCTGCCGGGTCCGACGGCGGGCGGCTGCCCACCGCCCGGATCTGGATGGGCCTGTTCCCCTACCTGCTCGTCATCGCCGTCTTCTCGGTGTCCAAGCTCGTGCCGCCGGTCAAGGCGTTCCTCGCGGGCACCGACCAGAAGATCGCGTGGCCGGGCCTCGACGGTCACGTCCTCAGTGTGGCGGGCAAGCCGATCTCCTCGACCGTCTACTCGTTCCAGTGGCTGTCCAGCCCCGGGACGATGCTGCTGCTCTCCGGCATCGTCGTCGCGATCGCCTACCGGATCAGTGCCCGGCAGGCCGTGCGCGACTTCACCGACACGGTGGTCAAGCTGCGGTGGGCGATCCTCACCGTGGCGGGCGTCCTGGCGCTGGCCTACGTCATGAACTTCTCCGGTCAGACGATCTCCATCGGCACGTGGATCGCCGGGACCGGAGCCTTCTTCGCCTTCCTGTCGCCGGTCCTCGGCTGGATCGGCACGGCGGTCACCGGCTCCGACACGAGCGCCAACGCGCTCTTCGCCAAGCTGCAGGCGACGGCCGGGTCGCACGCCGGGATCGACGAGAGCCTGCTCGTCTCGGCGAACACGACCGGTGGCGTCGTCGGCAAGATGATCAGCCCGCAGAACCTCACCATCGCGGCCAGCTCCGCCGGGCTCGACGGGCAGGAGTCGGCCATCCTGCGGCGCGTCCTGCCGTGGAGCCTGGGGCTGCTCCTCTTCCTTTGTGTCCTCGTATTCCTCCAGTCGACGCCGATTCTCGGTTGGATGTTGCCATGAGCACTCAGGGCACCACCCCCCGGCTCCACCCCTCCGGCAGCGGACTCCCGGCCGACGTCCTGGTCGAGCTCCGTGGCATCGTCGGTGACCAGTACGTCCTCAGCCTCGACGGCGACGTCGAGCCCTTCTCCCGCGACGCGACGCCGCTGTTCCGGGCCCGCCCGGACGCCGTGGTCCTGCCGGGCACCACCGAGGAGGTGAGCGCCGTCCTGACGCTCGCGTCGCGGCGCGGCATCCCGGTCACCCCCCGCGGGGCCGGCTCCAACCTCGCCGCCGCGACGATCCCCGAGCACGGCGGCATCGTCCTCGTCCTCACCCGGATGAACCGGGTGCTCGAGGTGAGCGAGGGCGAGCTGCTCGCCGTCGTCCAGGCCGGGACGACGACCGTGACGCTCGCCGAGGCGGCGGCCGCCAAGGGGCTGCTCTATGCACCCGACCCGGGCAGTCGGACCGTGTCCACCGTGGCCGGCAACGTCGCCATGTGCGCGGGCGGCCTGCGTGGCCTGAAGTACGGCGTGACCCGCAACTACGTCCTCGGCCTGGAGGTCGTCCTCCCGACCGGCGAGGTGATGCGGACCGGTGGGCGGCTCTGGAAGGACGTCGCCGGCTACGACCTGACCCGGCTGCTCACCGGCTCCGAGGGCACCCTCGCCGTGATCACCGAGATCACCGTGGGCCTGCTGCCGATGCCGGCGACGGCGATGACCGGCCTGGCCTACTTCGACCACCTGTCCGACGCCGGCCGGGCGGTGGCCCGGATCATCGCGGAGGGCACGCTGCCGGCGACGCTCGAGTTCCTCGACAACCGGTGCGTCAACGCGGTCGAGGACTACGCGCAGCTCGGCCTCGACCGCGAGGCGGGTGCCCTGCTGCTCTTCGGTGACGACGGCGGAGAGGAGATGGTCGCCTCGTCGTTGCAGCGGATGGCCGACGTGTGCACCGCCGTCGGCGCCCGTGGCGTCACCCTCGCCCAGGACATCGCCGGGTCGGAGGCGCTCCTCACGGCGCGCCGCTGCTCGTTGCCGGCGCTGGCCCGGCTCGCGCCGATCACCATGCTCGAGGACGTCACCGTCCCCCGGCCCCGCCTCGCCGAGATGGTGGAGACGATCGACGCCATCGCCACGAAGCACGCCGTCACGTGCGCGACGTTCGGCCATGCGGGGGACGGGAACCTCCACCCCACGATCGTGTTCGACCCCGACGACGGCGATGCCCGCCACCGTGCGGAGGCGGCGTTCGACGAGATCTTCCACGCCGCGATGGCCATGGGTGGCACGATCACCGGTGAGCACGGGGTCGGCGCGGCCAAGCGCCCCTGGCTCGCGGCCCGCTTGGGCCCGGTGCAGATGGCGCTGCTGCAGCGGATCAAGACGGCCTTCGACCCTGCCGGGATCCTCAACCCGGGCAAGCTGGGCTCATGACGGACCGCGGCCTCTTCGACAAGGACCTGCTCGCGGCGTGCATCTCCTGCGGTTTCTGCCTGCCCGCGTGCCCGACGTACGCCATGACGCAGGACGAGCGATCCAGCCCGCGCGGCCGGATCACGCTGATGCGCGCCCTCGAGACGGGTCGGCTCGAGGAGGACGACCCGACCCTGCAGGAGCAGGCCTCGTTCTGTCTCGGGTGCCGCGCCTGCGAGACGGTCTGCCCGGCCGGCGTGCAGTACGGCGCGCTCCTCGAGCAGTGGCGCGACCACCAGTGGCGCGGGCGGCACGTCCCGCCCGCCGCGCTGGCCCTGCGAGCCGGGATGCGGGCCACCCCCCTCATCGAGGCGGCCGGCCGCGTGCGCGGGGCCGCGAGGCCGAC
>Ga0209347_1001698_pt1 | contig 33549 bp, 31 predicted proteins | sample AutmiccommuBRH23_FD_187382 | JGI IMG/M metagenome (GOLD analysis project Ga0209347, IMG submission 187382) | Deep subsurface microbial communities from Mt. Terri, Switzerland - Autotrophic microbial communities BRH/23 (SPAdes) (version 2) | ecosystem: Environmental > Aquatic > Deep subsurface >...
GCAGAACGACTCGAGAATGGGGGCGGCGCCGCTCCTTGCGCTCCTAATTGTGGGAAGTGGGGTTGCGTTTGCCCAGGAAGCAGAGGCCCAGGAAGCAGAGGCCCAGGAAGCAGACCCGGAAGCCTTGGCTGCCCTGCCAACAAATGAGCGGGCACGCACGAATGAGGATGCTTCTGGGGAAATTATCGTAACCGCACAACGGCGCGATCAAGATTTAATTGACATTCCTATATCGGTCTCTGTTTTAGACGATCGCGCGATCAAGGCGGCGGGGTTAACGACCTTCAGGGACTTACCCGCTATCGCAGTGGGAACGAATATTGCAGCTGTAGGTGGGTATGTGCAACCCACGATAAGAGGAATAACGACTACAGTTATCGGCATTGGACAAGAAAACAACGTGGCTACCTATGTCGACGGATTTTATCAACCAAATCCGCTTGCACTTAATCGAAGTTTGCAGAATATCGATGGCATTCAGATACTAAAAGGACCTCAGGGCACGCTTTTTGGCCGGAACGCCACAGGGGGTGCAATCCTAATAACGACTGCAAACCCGTCATTTGATCGCTCCGGTTCGATCGGCATAAGTTATGGACGATATAATGAAATAATCGGGGATCTTTACTATACCCAGGGCATAGACGATCGCGTTGCCTTAAATATTAGCGGATCTCTGAAGCGCAATGACGGATATATCAAGGACATTGGCGGCTTCGATACGGCCCCCGTCCGCAACTTGCACTTGTCATCCAAGCTTTTATATGAGCCGACAGCAAACCTTTCGTTCATACTTAACGGGCGCTTTGACAAGGTTTCCAACGGAACCGGGTTCGCCGTAACGGGTACTGACCACCTATTGGCCAAGGCGCTCTTTCCGGGCACGCAAATTGTCGAGGATGAATTTAATAAAACGTCCTTGACAGGAGAGCAAGTTTCAAAATCGGAGGTGCGTGGAGTGACGCTCACTGGAGAATGGAAACTGAGCCCCGATGTAAATCTTACGTCGTACAGCAGATACGATAAGACCAAAGACTTGATCAATTTTGATCAAGATTACTCACCCATTCAGTTTGTAGATCTTTTGTTGATTCAACGACAGCGAAACATATCGCAGGAGTTTAATTTAGAGCTATCTTTAGGCGACCTCGAAGGTATCCTTGGTGCATCTTACTTTGATAGTCGGTCCTTGAGGCCATTATTTTCGGCGCAAGTTAGCCCAGATCCCAACGTTCCGCGCGTAAATCAAAGCAGTCTGATCAAGAACCAAGCTCTTGGTGTCTACGCCGACGTAACATACAAACTTGATGGCGCCTGGTCGCTCACGGCGGGTCTCCGATACTCGTGGGAAGAAAAGGATTATCATTTTGAAAGCCCTCCAAGTACAACCATAATAGACAGCGAAGTGGCATCGTGGTCGAGCTTTACTCCAAGACTAGCCATTACATATTCTATTGACGAGAAAACCAATCTGTACGCCACGTGGTCTCGCGGTTTCAAAAGTGGCACATTTAACTCCGCCGTTCCGAGCCGAACGCCGATTGATCCTGAAAAGGTTGATGCTTACGAAGTAGGCTTGAAGGGAAGAGAGTCTCGTATAAGCTATAGCGCGGCTGCCTTTTACTATGACTATACGGACTTGCAGGTGTCGGTGACAGTTACCGAGAATGGCGTAGCCCTGACTAGGATATCCAATGCCGCGAGCGTGGAAATCTACGGTGCTGAGTCAGAGCTTGTCTTTTCGCCCGTAGATCGTTTAAATCTGCGTTTAGGGCTTGCATACACTCACGCCAGGTACGCCGAGTTCGCCGGTGCTCCAGTTTTTCTGCCCAACCCAGCGACAGGTTTTAACCAGGCAGCCGTTCAGGATTGGAGCGGTAGGCGGGCGCTACGAGCTCCTGACTGGACCGGAAATCTTCTGGTGGACTATGTCATTCCAACTAGCGTAGGAAGCCTTAACTTATCCGGAAATTTGAATTTCTTCAGTCGCTATGCCCCTACGACTGCGCTTTTCGATCCTCTAACCGGCAAAGGTTCATTCGAACAACCGGCCAACGCACGCCTGAACCTGAATGCCGATTGGATGCTGTATGCCAACTTTACTGTGGGCCTTTTCGTAAGGAACGTCACCAACGCCAAAGTTCTTCTGCGGACTGAGGCGAGTGGCTTTGGGGATTTCGAAGTTTATGAAGAACCGCGGACGTTCGGCGTTACACTCAGAACTGAGTTTTGAGAAATCAGACGTTTCCCTCGATGTTTGATACTCGCATTCTTTGGGCAGTTGGCAAGGATCTTGGAATGATGACGTGAGCGGCTTGGTTGGAGTGGGAGCCCAATTTCATCGAACAAAATGATGAGATATTGGATATTCTGCTAGCCGAAGCTACGGCTCAGGATTTGCCACGGTTTGGGCGCGGGAAGGGGATCTTGAAATGATCAGGGATGAAATTATAATTGACGGTGTGGCGCATGGGTACGACTTTTCGCCTTCCAATCGAACTGAGTACTGCACGCCCGAACAGTACCGCAAGATGGCAATGTTTATGGCTCTGCGTGGACATCAACCGCTAGAGTCAAAAGATCCTGGGTTTATGCTAAGCCCCAGGGAGTTCTCGGCACGATGGACAGCAGAGGCACTCGCTCACGCGTTTTTTGTTGAGAGCGACGTAGATATAGTGTTCTACCATCATGTGAATATAGATTATTATTTTAAGGGAGGGGCATCGCGCTGGGACACGGGAGTTGAGTTGAGGAACATCGCGCCCGGTCGAGTTTACCTTTATGGCTATGTCGATACCTTTGCGACTGATAAGGGGCGAGTCTTCGCGGAGATGGAAAGGCAAGCGGAACAGGGCGTGGTCGGCTTCAAATTTTACCCGTCAAGCGGCTTTTTTGACGGCAACAGGAAGCTGATTGAGCTCCAGTACGACACACCGGATGACGCTTACCTATATTTCGAAAAGGCTCGGGAACTTGGGGTCACTCGGTTAGCGTTTCATAAGGCCCAGCCTGTTGGTCCAGGATCATTGGCTGGGTTGCATCCCTCAGATTTATCATCGGCAGCTGCGGCCTTTCCTGAACTCACGTTCGAAGTCGTTCACGACGGTTGGCATTTTTTGGATGAGTGCGCGATACAGCTGCGAAATCTGCCGAACATATACGCCAATCTGGAGTGTGTGATTAACTTGGTGGTTCGACAGCCGCGGAGATTTGCACATATATTGGGCCGGCTGTTGTCCTACGGCGGGCCGGATCGACTTATCTTTGCGACTGGATGTGCTTTTGGTCATCCTAAGCCGGTCTTGGATGCTTTCATGAAGTTTTCTATGCCAGAAGACCTAATCAAAGGTTACGATTATCCAGAGGTGACGTGGGATGACAAACGGAAGATACTCGGCGGAAACATGGCACGCCTGCACAATATAGATTTGAACGGCATCAAGCAATCGATCGCCGATGATAGGTGGGCCAAGCTACGGGCTTCCGGGACACCGCCTCCCTGGACTAGGCACCGGGAGATCATCAGCTCTCCTTCGTACCCTTATCCGCAGTTTAGCGAAAGTGACTTCTCGGAAGACGAAATGCGATCTTACAGCTGGTAGTGTCCGTCGTCACGTCAGAACATTTGGCACAACTGAACTGATGGGGTCGTCTAATTGCGGGTCAAATAGCAAGAGCTTTATTTTGCTTTGATATCGTATGCCAGGTGCAGGGTCGTCTTCGCGGTCGGCACTGGCCGTCGCATGATGGAGCTGGACACCCGCAAAAACCCCTCGCTTTGAGCGTGCGATTGTGATTCATTCGGGGCACTGGATGGAGAATTTCGATGCACCCACGCAGCCTTTTTTCGCTGGCGGAGCAGCTGGAGCGGTTGAGCAAGGACGGCGATCCGCTTGAGGTTTTGGCGGCCACGGTGGAGTTCGAGCGTTTCCGGCCGCATTTGACCCGCGGGCTTGGCTACAGCGACAGGGCCAGGGGCGGGCGGCCGCCGTTTGATCCGGTCGCGATGTTCAAGGTGCTGGTTGTGCAAGCGCAGCATAATCTGTCGGATGCGCGCATGGAGTTCATGATCCGCGACCGCTTGAGCTGGATGCGTTTCCTTGGCTTTGATCTGGGTGCATCGATGCCGGATGAGAACACGATCAGGCACTATCGCAACCGGCTGACCGAGAGCGGCACACTCGAGGCATTGATGCAGGCGTTCGAGCAGCAACTGCGCGAAGCGGGATACTTGGCGATGGGTGGTCAGATCGTCGATGCCACGCTGGTGCCCGCCCCCAAACAGCGCAACACCGAGGACGAGAAGGTCGCCATCAAGGCGGGCAAATCAGCCAGGCAGATCTGGCGCGGCAAGGCGAACAAGGCGCATCAGAAGGATGTCGATGCGCGCTGGACAGTGAAGATAGGGGGCAAGATCCGCTATCGTCCCGACGGAACGCCCCTGCCGCAGATCGCAACGCCCGTGTTCGGCTACAAGTCGCATATCAGCATCGACCGGCGCTATGGCTTTATCCGCAAGGCGGCCGTGACCTCGGCGGCAGACAGCGACGGGCGGCAGTTGCGCCGGGTGATCGACACCAGCAACACCGCTGGCGATATCTGGGCTGACAGCGCCTATCGCTCGAAGAGGAACGAGCACTGGCTGACGCGCACTATGCTCACAAGCCGTATCCATCATCGCAAGCCCAAGGGCAAACCCATGCCCGAGCGCACTGCCAGAGCCAGTGCGGCCAAATCAGCCGTGCGGGCCAGGGTCGAGCATGTCTTCGCCCACCAGAAGGGGCGTTATGGCCTGTTCATCCGCACCATCGGCTTGGCCAGGGCGCAGGCCAAACTCACGCTCGCCAATCTGGTCTACAACTTCGACCGCCTGATCTTCCACGAACAGCGTGCAGCCACGGGATAGGTGCGCCTGAAATCCACCGATCGGGCTGAAAGACCAATAAAAACCACCCCAGAACCGCCAATCGCTCCCCTCAAACGGCACATCTCGCGCTGCGATCAACAAACCGGCCAATCACGACATCAAAATCACAGTTGTTGCGGGTGTCCAGCTGACAAGGCGACGGCTGAAAAACGCGGTCTTCCACTCCGTTGTCGCCCTGCAGGCGGCCATCAATCGCTTCATCAAGGAGCACAACGAGAACCCGCGCCCCTTCGTCTGGAAAGGTGATCCAAACGAAACCATCGCTGCTGTCCGCCAAGGGCCCCAAACGTTGGAATCAACCCTATAGCAGCCCGGCCTCCCGGATAAGCGGCATGACGTCGCTGACCCAGAACTTCAGGTCTTCCTCATAGTCTGCAAAGCTCATGTGAACCCCGCCAAGCCCCTGCTGTTTGAGCGTCAGGAAGCGATCCACGACGTCCGTCGGCGTCCCAACGATGGGCGGGAAAGTCGCCGTTCCTCCGAGCGCCAGCGAAGAGTCGAGCGAAGGGCCGCAATCCTCGCGTGAAAATTTCCGGTTATGCCCGGCGAGCGTCTCGGGATCGAAGCCGTCTTTGAGGCGGTCGGCCACTATCTCTGCCTCTTCCCGGGAGCGGCGGCAAACAGCATACTGCAGTGCGGTAGCCCGAACGCCCCGCAAACTAAGGGGTCCGCACTCCTCGCCGACAGACGAATTAGGCAAGACGAACCGCATCTGGCAATGGTCGATGAGGAAGTCCGCGCTGTCTGGCGTAAGATCGGCTGACATGATCAGGGGAAAAGGACTTTGAATAGGACGAGGGGAGATGTGAGCTTTGTAGACTTGATAGAATTCGCCATCGTAAGAGACGAACTCATTAGAACTCCACAGCATCTTCACGATTCTGACGAATTCGTCGGCGACCCGGTAGCGCTGAGCCAATACCTTCTGCTCAGCAAGCGCGCCACCGAGATCTCCAATCGCAAGATTTGGCATGAGGTTCACTCCCGCCCGGCCTTGGCTTATTTGGTCGAGTGTGGCTAATACACGGGCGAAATAGACCGGTGAACATTCCCCCAGCGCGCTGAGCGTAGGGAACAGGAAAATCCGCTCGGTTAGCGCGGCGATGCCGTTGGCGAGAGCCACCGCCTCAAGCGAATGAGTGCGATGCCTGCCAGCGACCCCCCCCGGAGGAAAGTACTGCGACCCCATGAACAGATAGTCTAGCCCGCCCTGGTCTGCTGTCCGTGCGAGCGATTCAAGGTAATTCCAGCGCCAGTTCGTGCTCGATGAAACGTTAGAGAAGGTCCAGGCCCCTTGCTGCAAGGGAAGCGCGAGGCCGACAAGAAAGCTGCGCGCATCGAGTCTCCGGCGCACGTCCGTCGAAAGCCCGACAAAATCTTCGGCGCGAATGCGCTCCATCCGATTATTCATAGCGCAAGTTCACTATCGTCATGCCTTATTTACCAAATCTATGCAGAATTTCCTTCCAGCGCTCGGGGGAATGACGCCCGAAACGCCTAAAACCGGAATTCAGCGCCAAGGCCGAATTCACGCCCACGATCGAATGCGAACACATCGTGCGGTCCGCCCTGGTTGGCGTAAACCGCGTTGCGTTCGTCGGTGATATTGTCGGCCCAGACGCTGAGCCGAAAAACCTCGCCGGGCAAAACCCAGGTAATCCGTCCGTTCGCGCGGAAGTATTCCTTCTCCCGCGCTGTCTCGTTCAGGCCGAAATAGAAACCGCTGTTATAGGCCAGGTTCGCCGAAAGCAGAACGCTGCTGCTGCCCGCCGGAATTGTATAGGTTCCGCCTAGATTGGCGGAAAGCTTGGGGGCTTGGAGCATCCGCGTTCCGGAGATGTCGCGGACAACCGGAAGATTTCCGCCCGTGGCAGGATTGTCGGCATAAACCAGTGCGTTAGGAAAGCTCGTGAATTTAGCGGTCGGTGTCCAGGCCAGACCCGCGTTCATTGCCAGCGAGGGCCCGGACCAGCCGATCTCGAATTCCGCGCCCTGGATCTTCGCATCCGCGGCGTTGAGCAGCGTGATACTGGTTCCCGCGGGGCTGACGTTCCAGGCCGTGAATTGCAAGTCTGTGTAATCGTACTGGAACGCGGATAGCGCAACGTAAATCTGACGCGTGGGAGTTCCCTTCACCCCGATCTCCCAAGCCTTGATCTCCTCCGGATCGACGAGGTTCACAACTTGCGAAAGGGCGTTGTACACGCCGCTCTTGAAGCCGGTCCCATAGCTCACATAGCTCTGCCAATTGTCGGAGAGCTCGTATTTTCCGACAATGCGGTACGTGACATTGTCCCAGGACTCGTCATCCACCGTACTTCCCCCACTGAGAAAATTACGAAACGTGAAGTCCTTGCGTTCCATCGTGTAGCGGATGCCCCCGATCATGCTGAAGCGATCGGTGAATGCGTACGTCACTTCGGAGAAGATTGCCTCAGATTGGCTGTCAACGTCGCCCTGCCGGTCGAAACCGGGCTGACCGAACGCGAATTCCGGATCATAGGGCTCCCGTGTGATCGACTGATCATCGTTGACTGCGATATATTGCCGGAGATAGGCGTCGCTGCGCCAGATAAATACGCCCGCGATCCAGTCGACTTTATCCCCGATTTCGCCCGAGACGTTGATTTCCTGACTCAAGTTGACCCACTTCGAAGGGCCGGTCGTCCAACCGCCCGCAAAGCTCGTTCTGTCGAGATCGGTGTTGATCCGCCCCTCAATGCGGCGAAGGGCAGTAATCGATGAAACGTTGATCGCTCCTATGTCGAAACCTGCATTGAGCGTTGCGCCTAATGTACTACCGTCCAGCCAGGATTTGCGACTAAGCGAGACTTCATCCTTGGACGAGGGCAGCACGACGCCGGGAACGGCCGCGAACTGGCTCCGACCGAAAGGAAATGGGACCAGCGCATAAGTGGCTTCGTTGTAGAAGTCGGCCCAGTCGACAGTCAGGAAAACCTTGCCGCTTGAGCCCGGCGGTTCGAACTGCAAGCGGATACGGGCCGCATCATCCCTGATGTTACCTACCTCTTGGAAAGCCGCACCGGGCGAAATATTGCGGACGAAATCATCGGCTTGGCGGTGACTCCCGGCGATGCCGACGGACCACGAGTCGTTGATGGAACCGGCCACATATCCGGCGAGGTAAATCGTGTTAAATTCTACACCATAGTCAACAAGTGCCCGCGCCGTGAGCGGGCCGTCCGGATCGCGGGTGATGATATTGACTGCTCCGCCGGTAGTATTGCGACCGTAAAGGGTTCCTTGCGGGCCTTTCAGGACTTCAACGCGATCCACGTCAAGAAGATTGCTGAATCCTCCGAATAGCGAAGGATTGTAGGCACCATCGATATAAGTTGCCACGCTGGGATCGTCGCCCGGCCCCACGCCCCGCGAAGCGATAGCCCGGATCGTCGGCGCGAAGCTGTTGCCATTATTGGTAACGATAACGCCGGGAACAACCATGCCGAGATCCCTTGTGGTCACGACGCCCCCCGAAGTCAGCTGCTCACTGCTGAGGCTAGTAATCGTCAAAGGCACATCCTGCAGGCGCTCCTCACGCTTTTGCGCCGTTACGATGATCTCCCCATTTGGTGGGTCCTGCAACTCCGTCGCGGACTCAGGCGCCGCTTCGTTATCTATTCCTTGTTCGGAGGCATTCGCGATCCCCGACTGCGCCGCGGCGACAAGCGCAAATGCCGATACTCCCCATCGAATGGGACACTGTTCGAAATTGCCCTTCATGTTAAATTCCCTCCCTTGTCGTTCACAGAATTCAGATGCGTTTTTCACCATCACTGATTGTACGGCAGTATTCATACAACGGGTTCAGGCGGGTGAGATGTCCGGTGTCTGATGCGCCACATGGACCCTGACGAAGCGCCTTGAATCGAAACCGTCCGGCACTTCTGGACTGCGGAAAAGCTCGACGCTCGGCGCCACCTCCGCAAGAGAAAGCGCGAGGAACAGCAGGTTCTTTTCCTGCGGGTTGAAGCGGTGCAAATTTCGCTCGTTGAGAAAGCCGAGAACCTCTTCAATTCTTGGGAAGATTTTCTGGTAAAATTCGTCCAGTTCCTCGATCGTGCTTTCGATCCGGACAAGGTTGCGCTTGCGCTCCGTCGGTTTGGACCACTTGGCGACCAAAGGCTCCAAGTCCTCGAACCCACTGGGAAGATCAGCCATTGACTACTCCTTTACTTTTGATTGCGTTGTGACACTTGGCTTGGCTGCGGCGCCTTGTGCATCGCAGTCCGCGCGCTCCGTGTACCGAAGAACTTCCTCGAGGTGCCTGGTCCTGGCTGCAACCTTCTCTTTGGCGGCGGGAGAAAGACACTCCGGCGTCCAGTCAAAGTTGTCGTCCCAGACGATCCGGAACTCGTCCACGTCTGGCAACCGAGTGACTTCGCGGCGCAAATGTTCCTCGAAATATGGCATGTACATGCACCCGGGGGCCGTGAGGCGGATCAGCATCGTAACCGACCACCGTCCAGATGGAACCTCTTCGAGCCGGATGTTCCGGATCATGCCCATATCCGCGACGCCCAAATTGAGATTGCGGGCCATGCTACAGGGATCGGGCACGGCGTTCGCCGCTTCCCTAACCCTGTCCATCAAAGATAGGCCGTCGTTCGCCATCACAGCGCAACGCCGAACTGGTAGGCGCGATAGTCTTCTTCGGTGAAGTCCTCGGCCTTGTATCGCTTGTGGCTGTAGTCCGGCGAGTTGATGATCTTGCGATGTTCGGACCAGGGGGACCGCTTCCCCTCAGCACGTAGCTTGCTCCAGTGATCGTCCTTGATCTTCTCCTTGATTGCGGGAATATCGAAATTATGCAGGCGCGCGAAGTTGAGCCCGAGGATATTCTCCTTGTCCTCATCCGTCATTTCGGGAAAGCCGTACCCTTCGCGTAAGTCCTTGGGCATCTCGAAATCGCGAAACGCTTGCAGGACGGGCTCGGGATGGGCGACCGCGCAGCCAGAAGCATAGAGGAGCCGACTCGATCCGGCGTAAAGCAGGAAACGACCGAGTATCTCGGCGAACCGGCGCGGCTGGCGCACGATCAGATTGATCGTGCATTCGAGATTCGCGTAGATGTTGGGAACAATCCGCAGCTGCATCGAGCACTCGTCGAGGAAATGCCAGCCGTCGTGCACGACTTCGAAAGTCATGTCTGGGAAGGCCGTGGCGGCAGTCGAAATGTCATTGACCTTCAAGGCATCGACCGAACCGGGGCCGACAGGCTGGGCCTTGTGAAAGGCAAGATGCCTTATCCCCAGAGTTCGAGCATGCTCGAAATAGGGAAAGGCGTGCTCCGGAGAGTCGTACTTGGCCGTAATCAAGATGCGGTCGTTATCGAAAAAGCCGCTTGACGGATAGAATTTGAATCCAATGACTCCTTCTGCGGCTTGGCGACGCATTTCGTCGAACACCCGGTCCCGATCCGGATCAAAGGTGTCGACGAAACCGTAGAGTTTCACTCGGTCCGGTGCGATATCGCGCAGTGCGGTCCCAATATCCCACCTGGAAACGCCGTTCTTACAGTGGGCAGGGATCGAGACCGGATGATAAACTGCCATATCGACATCGCTTTCGACAAACAGGGCGTGAGCGATGGACTGCGCCGGCCAGCGCACGATGAACTCTTCAGGCGTCATTGCAAAGCCCGGCTCGGTGGATTCCAGAGGCTGGTGTCCGCGCAGGGTCATAAATAAGCCCAGCCGCCGATAGTGTTCCTCGTCACAGTGATCGGACCTGTTCTCGGGCGCGTAGTCATAACCGTGCGTCACGGCATCGATCACAAACTTGTCGTCTAGCACTTCAGCTCTCCCAAAATATTCATCCCGAACCGCGCTAACGGTAAATCTCGGCCGCTTTTCAGCTCAAGCCTCCAAATACTCATCGACGATCTCATTGAACCTCCGGATGAGAACTTCTTCGTCGTTCAGGAAGAATTGGCTCTTGGCACCGGAGTTGAGGACAGACTGTGTTCTCTCGAGCGTGCTCAAATCTTCAAGAACTGTGTCGCGGAACAGGTTCTTCATCACTTCTTGCGCGAACAGATCGCTCGCATTTTCTGCAGGCCGGTAATATTGCTTCACCTCCCATACCGTTCTGTCGACAGATAATGGCCAGAAGTTGTAGGTTGTGAAAGAATTTAGAAAGAAATGAAGATTCATATTCGGAAAGATCGTGGTAATTTCAAAGACCCAGTCTTCCGAGTGCGTCGGATTAATTCCCGGCGGCAATCGCGCTGCTTCGTTCGTGGCTTCATAGCGCTTCATTCTCGAACTTTGCTGCGCGGCGAGAATTGAAGTCGGTTTTGGCCGATACGCCCTATTGCCGCCCATCGAGATGCACTGATGGGGGCCGTAGACATGAAACGCGAGCGCATGACTGAAAGGATTTTGGGCCGAAGTGAGCGCGCCGGCCACCGAATTCCTGTGCAGAGCCTTGACATGGTAGGATTCGGCAAACGCGTCCTTCGCCACCTTCCAGTTTACGTCGACCTCCGCCGCCCAAGAATAGCATTCGGACATTTCGGAGAGGGGAAATCCTGCCATCTGCGCGCCGAATTCGCCCAGATATTCGGCAAGCGTTTGTTCGGGCTGGCGGTTGGCGTTGACGAACACAAAGCCTTCCCAGATGTCCGCAGACAGCGGCGTCAGACCGAGCTCGTTCTTGCACAAGCCTGTGAAGCTCTTCTCATCTGCAACCCCGCGGAGCCTTCCGTCGGTATCGTAAGTCCAACCGTGGAAGAAGCAGGTGAACCCCTTCGACGAGCCGGACGGTTCGATAGCGACCTTGTTACCGCGGTGCGAGCACATGTTGTGAAAAGCCCGCACTTTTCCGTCTTTGCCCCGAACCACGATAATCGAAGTTCGGAGGACCGCCAGGTCCTTCACAATGTAATCGCCAGGGTTGGGAATTTCCTCGACCCGGCAGACGTTCAACCAGACCTTGCGGAATATCTTTTCGCGTTCCCGCTCAAAGAAATCCTCGTCGAAATAAGGCTGTATCGGAACGGGCCCGGTGCCCATCTTACATAGCTGCTCGGACCACTTCGACGGCGTAGCTTCCATTGCCTTCCTAGCCTCCTCTTAACCCGTTCGGTCATTGGACCTTATAAGGCCTCTATCACCAACCCCGCTAGCCGCTCGACTTACCCACTCTTCCCAGGTTGTCAGCGGCGACCTTTGCTTCAACTCTGAGGACTAGACTGATAAGCTTGATTACTCCATAGGCCGCCACTAAAGACGTATCACAATGTGAGAGGAGAGATGGTGCCCGACAGTCTTCCGATGGCCTCGCTCGACAAATCGATTTCGCTCCTGATGGCGGTCGTCAAGGACAGCGGCCGTCGCCCGTTTTCCGCGATTAGCGCAGAGGTGGGGCTCCCCGCTCCGACCGCATATCGGATCGCCGCCGCTCTGAAGAAGCGCGGCCTTCTGATGAACGGGCAGCGCGGCTACTACGTGGCAGGAAGGACGCTACATGATTTGGGTTGGCGCGCTTCGGCGAAGGAGGTGGCCACTGCCGCGTGTCGTCCGGTCCTGCGGGAACTCTCACGTCAGACAGACGCGACGATTCACCTGGGCGTTCTCGAGGATGACATGGTCACCTACATCGCCAAGGTGTCGGTTACCGAGGACGACCTGTTTACACGCGAAGGAATGCAACTCGAGGCCTATTGCTCGGCAATTGGCAAGATGTTGCTCTCTGGGCTGCCCGATGCGGTATTGCAAAGGTATCTCGCTTCCGGTCCGTTCTACAAGCTGACCGACAATACGATTGCGGATCCAACCAGACTTACAAGAGAACTGTGCAGGATCAAAAAAGACGGCTTTGCGATCGATGATGCCGAAGTGGACCCGGACCTGCACTGCCTCGCGGTGCGGCTCGTCGAGGAGCCGATACCTTTGGCGATGTCCATTGCCTACAGGCGCGGGGGATCCAATGCGGCTGATCTCCTGCCGCATTTGGCCAAACTTCGCAAATGTGCACAGACCTTGCGACCGCTTCTTTCCAGATGTCTTGTGCCGATTGAATAGTCGAACGGCCAGGCGCCCGGACCAGATTGAAAGGTGTTGCGTTCGCCTAACCGATGGCTGGCTCACGGCTCTTATCACAACGTGAGATTCGCTGGGGGCAGTGCACTGTTCGGACGGCCATCCGCGGACTATAGCTGCAATACCCTCTTCGGTCGAATCCGCGCGGGTCGGTTTCTTGCAAGAACATGACACGTTGGGGTTACCGGAACCCACGCAAAGTATGTTCGGGAGAGCTATGATCACCGTTTCGAATGAAGTCGCTCGCGCCGAGATCGGCAAGTCGCTGGTCGTGGATAACTGTGCAACCAATTATCATGATGATGGCGAAGGCGCGGCAGTCTTGCTCGTCCATGGTTCGGGGCCGGGCGTCACAGCCTGGGCTAACTGGCGGCTTAATATGCCCGAACTTGCTAGGCGGTTCCGGGTCATTGCGCCAGACATGTTCGGGTTTGGCTATTCCGATTCGAAGGGCCGAATAGAGAACAAGCAGATCTGGGTTGACCAACTGGCAGCCCTGCTTGACGATCTTGGCATCGATAAAGTGTCGATGGTGGGCAATTCGTTCGGTGGAAGTATTACCCTGGCTTTCATGATTGCCCATCCCGATCGGGTTGAGCGTGCAGTGTTGATGGGGCCGGCCGGTATTGAATTCCCGATTACACCCGCGCTTGAGGAAATCTGGGGCTACGAACCTTCGGTCGAAGCCATGCGCTCATCACTCGAGTATCTTGCGTGGGATCACAGCAGGTTGACTGACGATCTGGTCAAGTCGCGATATGAAGCAAGCGTCCGCCCAGGTGCGCATGAACCCTACCATGCTACCTTCGGCGGCCCAGACCGTCAGCGCAACATCGCGATGCTGGCAAGCCGCGAAGAAGACATTGCCGTGCTGCAGCACGAGGTGCTGATCCTGCATGGCCGGTCCGACCAGGTCATTCCGCTGGAGTCGAGCGTGCGTCTGGCAAGCCTGTTGCCCCGTGCCGATCTGCACGTGTTTGGCGAATGCGGCCATTGGGTTCAGATCGAGCGTATGGCCAGTTTCAACCGGATTGTGTCTGAATTTTTCACCAACGGCCTCAAGGGCTGACGGGACAAGGAGAACTGAAATGGCTGTGACCGGTGTACTGCGCCCTGGGTATGTGCAACTGCGGGTTCTCGACCTCGACGAGGCCATCCAGCATTACCGAGACCGGATCGGTCTCAACCTTGTCAGCGTCGAGGACGGGCGGGCCTATTTTCAGGCGTTCGACGAATTCGACCGGCACAGCATCATCCTGCGCGAGGCGGATACCGCTGGACTTGACCGGATGGCGTTCAAGGTCGCGAAAGACTCCGATCTCGATCATTTTGCCGAACGCCTGCTCGACGCCGGCGTGAACGTCGAGGTCATTCCCGCCGGAGAAGATCCGGGTGTCGGACGCAAGATCCGCTTCAACACGCCGACCGCGCACGTGTTCGATCTCTATGCTGAAATGGAGCTGTCCGAAACCGGACCCGCGGTGCGCAATCCCGATATCTGGACCACCGAACCACGTGGTATGCGCGTAACTCGCTTCGATCACTGTGCGCTCAACGGCGTCGATATTGCCGCGAGTGCCAAGATTTTCGTCGAAGCGCTCGACTTTTCGATCACCGAGGAACTGGTCGACGAAAGCTCGGGCGCACGCCTCGGGATATTCCTGTCGTGCAGCAACAAGGCGCATGACGTCGCGTTCCTGGGCTATCCGGAAAACGGTCGGATTCACCACGTCTCTTTCAACCTCGAATCCTGGCACGACGTTGGACACGCGGCTGACATCATCAGTCGCTTCGATATCTCGCTCGATATCGGCCCGACGCGCCACGGGATCACTCGCGGCCAGACGATCTATTTCTTCGATCCGTCGGGCAACCGCAACGAGACGTTCAGCGGCGGCTATTTCTACTACCCGGACAATCCGCGCCGCATGTGGCAGGCAGAAAACGCGGGCAAGGCGATTTTCTATTACGAGAAGGCGCTGCATGACCGCTTCATGACGGTAACCACCTGACATGGAAGGGTTGGTGACGATCAGGACGATCGGACACGGCCTGGCCACGCGCGCGGTTTCGGCCGCCGTCGCCAAGGGCGAGGAAGCGGGTTGCCCGGTCGTTGCCGCAGCCATTGGGGCGGGGGGCGAACTGGTGGCCTTGGTGCGCGCGAGCGGGGCACCCTTTCCCTCGTCGCAGATTGCCCAGGACAAGGCCTATACCGCCGCCAGCTTCCGGGTCCCGACGCCTGAAGTGTACCAGATGGTTTCGGAAAATCCGGCGCTGTGCGCCGGGATAACCGCGCAACCGCGCATCGCGATGTTCGGCGGAGGGCTGCCGATCGTGATCGACGGCGAATTCGTCGGCGCGATCGGCGTCTCGGGCGGATCCGAAGAACTTGACATTGCCTGCGCCAAAGCCGGCCTCTCCGCGATCGGCGGGGCACAGCATTGAGCGTCCGGTGATCCGATACATTGGAACGATAATAATCAGATGACCAGCAAAACGCCTCGATACGTTACCGACACCATTCTCAATTTCATTGGGGGCTCATATCGTCAGGGCAGCGATGGAAAGACCTTTATCAACGTCAACCCTGCAACCGGGCAAACGATTGGCACAGTCCATGAGGCAAGCGAAGCCGACGTGGCCGACGCGGTGGCGGCGGCCAGGGCGGCGCTTAACGGTCCGTGGGGAAAGATGACAACGGCCGAAAGGGTCAAGTTGATCGTCGCGGTAGCCGCCGAGATCGAGCGCCGTTCGGATGATTTTCTCGAGGCCGAGGTAGCCGATACCGGCAAGCCCCGTCACGTGGCATCGCATATCGACATTCCGCGTGGTGCGGCAAATTTCCGGATGTTCGCCGATGTCGTCGCGACCATGCCAACCGAATCCTTCACGACGCCGACCCCTGATCAAGGGCAGGCGATCAACTATGCCGTGCGTAAACCCAAGGGTGTGATTGCGGTGATCTGCCCTTGGAATTTTCCGCTGCTGCTGATGACCTGGAAGGTTGGACCGGCTCTGGCTTGCGGCAACACCGTGGTGATCAAGCCGTCGGAGGAAACGCCCCGAACGGCGGCGCTTCTGGGCGAAGTGATGAACACGGTAGGGATACCCGAAGGTGTCTACAACGTCGTCCATGGTTTCGGCGCGGGCTCGGCCGGCGAGTACCTGACCTCCCATAAGGATGTCGATGCCATCACCTTTACCGGCGAGACCGGCACTGGCGAGGCGATCATGCAGAAGGCCGCCATCGGGGTTCGCGATGTGTCTTTCGAACTCGGCGGCAAGAATGCGGCGATCGTCTTCGCCGACGCTGATCTCGACAAGGCGATAGAGGGCCTCTCGCGCTCGGTCTTCCTCAACACTGGGCAGGTTTGCCTCGGCACCGAGCGCGTCTATGTCGAGCGGCCGCTGTTTGATGAATTCATCCGGCGGATGACGCTGGCGGCGCAGGCATTCAAGCCCGGTGCCATCGACGATCCGGCCTACCTTGGGCCGCTGAGCAGCGCAGAACACCGCGATAAGGTACTCGGCTACTACGCCAAGGCGCTGGAAGATGGGGCGACTGTCGTCACCGGCGGCGGAATTCCCAAGGTCGATGGGGATCAAGCCGGCGGCTTCTACGTCGAGCCGACTCTGTGGACCGGCCTCGCACACGACAGCACTGTGATGCGTGAGGAAATTTTCGGTCCGTGCTGCGGCGTAATCCCGTTCGACTCCGAAGACGAGGTCGTCACGCTGGCCAATGACACCGACTACGGACTGTGCGCGACGATCTGGACTGTAAATGTCTCGCGCGCGCACCGGGTAGCAGCGGCGATGCAAGTAGGTGTGTGTTGGGTCAATTGCTGGTTCCTGCGCGATTTGCGTACAGCCTTCGGCGGATCGGGCCATTCCGGGATCGGCAGGGAGGGCGGCGTACATAGCCTTGAATTCTACACCGAAACCGAAAACATTTGCGTGAAACTTTGAGATCGTGACCATGGAAACCACCATAGACCCTAAGGTCATTCAACAAGCCGCCGAACGATTGCGCGGCGCTGCGACAAGCGGGAAGCCCGTGGCTCCGGTTCGCGATCTCATATCGGCGGGCGGCGTGGATGCGGCCTATGCCGTGCAGGAGGTCAACACCCGGCACTATCTCGGCAACGGCCGGAGACTGGTTGGCCGCAAGATCGGCCTCACTTCGCTCGCGGTCCAGCGGCAGCTTGGTGTCGACCAGCCCGATTACGGCATGCTGTTCGCCGACATGGACGTACCTGAGGGCATACCGATCTCGCTCAATCAGGTGATCCAGCCCAAGGTCGAAGCCGAGATCGCGATTGTCATCGGCCGCGACCTGCCCCATCCGGACCTGACGACCGCCGAAATGATCCGCGCGGTGGAATATGTCGTGCCGGCGATCGAGATCGTCGACAGCCGGGTGGCCAACTGGGACATTCGCATCTGGGATACGGTCGCCGATAATGCCTCCAGCGGCCTGTTCGTACTGGGCGCGGTTCCGCGCAAGCTCGACGGGCTCGACCTGCGCGAATGCGGCATGGTGATGGAGATCAAGGGCGAGCCCATTTCTGTCGGTGCCGGCATCGCCTGTCTTGGCAGCCCGATAACCGCGTCCTTGTGGCTGGCGCGGGTGATGGCGCGGGTCGGCCGTCCGCTGCTCGAAGGCGACGTAATCCTGTCCGGCGCGCTTGGTCCGATGGCCGGCGTGAACCGCGGTGACGTTGTCGAGGCGAGAATCAACGGTGTCGGAACGGTGCGGGCAGAATTCGCCGCGGACGGCAACTGAAGATTGGATGAAAGACAAGCGTATGGCTAAAATGAAATGTGCGATCATCGGCTCAGGCAATATCGGTACTGACCTGATGATCAAATTGCTCAAGGGGTCTGATGTGCTTGAGCTCGTTGCGGTGGTCGGCATCGACCCAGCATCGGAGGGGCTAGCGATGGCCCGCGAGCGCGGTGTCACGACCACCCACGAGGGGATTGAGGGGCTGCGCAAGCTGCCGGTCTATCCGGAGATCGGCATTGTCTTCGATGCTACCTCGGCCTATGCTCACAAGGAACACGATGCTGCGCTGCAGAAGGACGGCAAGTTGGTCGTTGACCTGACGCCTGCTGCTTTGGGGCCGTTTTTCGTGCCGCCGGTGGATAGTGCGCTCGACGGCCACGTTCGCAATGTGAACATGGTCACCTGCGGAGGCCAGGCGACTATCCCGATCGTTGCTGCCGTATCGCGCGTGACCCCGGTTCATTATGCAGAGATTGTCGCATCGGTTTCATCGCGTTCGGCGGGGCCGGGAACCCGCGCCAATATTGATGAATTCACCCGGACCACGGCCAAGGCGATCGAGGTCGTCGGGGGTGCGGGCCGCGGGCGCGCGATCATCATCCTCAACCCGGCCGAGCCGCCGATGATCATGCGCGACACGATCTTCACGCTTACCGATCAGGTTGACGAGGACCTTATCCGCCAGTCGGTGCAGGACATGGTGCAGACCGTCCAGTCTTACGTGCCCGGCTATCGCCTCAAGCAGGAAGTGCAGTTTGAACGGTTCGGTTCGAATCAGCCATTGAAGATTCCCGGCTATGGCGAGTTCACTGGCCTCAAGACCAGCGTTTTCCTCGAAGTCGAGGGCGCGGGCGATTACCTTCCGAAATATTCCGGCAATCTCGACATTATGACCGCCGCGGCCAAGGCGGCCGGCGAGCGGCTCGCGCAGCAAAACCTGGCAAAGGTGGCAGCATGACCTTCAATCCCAAAACCGACAAGCTCTACATCCAGGATGTCACCCTGCGTGACGGGATGCACGCGATTCTTCACATGTACGGCACTGACAGCATCCGCACGATCGCCAAGGCCCTGGACGATGCCGGTGTCGACGCCATCGAAGTCTCACACGGCGATGGTCTCAACGGCACGTCATTCAATTATGGCTTTGGCTCTCACACCGACTGGGAATGGATCGAGGCGGCCGCCGACGTGATCAAGCGGGCGGTGCTGACCACGCTGCTGGTGCCCGGCATCGGCACTGTCGAGGAGCTTCGCCGCGCATACGCATTGGGCGTCCGCTCGGTACGGGTGGCGACGCATTGCACCGAAGCCGACGTCGCCAAGCAGCATATCGGCATCGCCCGCGATCTCGGCATGGACGTCTCGGGCTTCCTGATGATGAGCCATATGATCGACGCTGAAACGCTGGCCCAGCAAGCTCTGCTGATGGAAAGCTACGGCGCGCATTGCGTTTATGTGACCGACAGCGGCGGTGCGCTCGACATGGACGGTGTGCGCGATCGGTTGCGGGCCTACAACCGCGTGCTCAAGCCGGAAACCCAGCGCGGTATGCATGCCCACCACAACCTGTCGCTCGGTGTCGCGAATTCGATCGTTGCTGCTCAGGAAGGGGCCGTGCGGATTGACGCCAGCCTCGCCGGGATGGGCGCAGGGGCCGGCAACGCCCCGCTGGAAGTGTTCATTGCTGCCGCTGATCGCAAGGGTTGGAACCACGGCTGCGATGTTATGGCGCTGATGGACGCTGCCGAAGATATTGTCCGTCCGTTGCAGGACCGTCCGGTGCGGGTCGACCGCGAGACTCTGAGCCTGGGTTATGCTGGCGTCTATTCAAGCTTCCTGCGTCACGCAGAAAAGGCTGCCGAACAATATGGCCTCGATACGCGCGAAATTCTTATCGAACTGGGCAAGCGGCGCATGGTCGGCGGGCAAGAAGACATGATTGTCGATGTTGCGCTCGATCTTGTTTCCGCGCGGGCGGCATAGGCGAATGGTAATGGACAAGCTTGCACGATACGCGGAGACCCTGGACAGGGCGGCGCTGGACGCCCGCGCGACACCGCAGCTGACGCACGGCGATCCGGATCTGAGTGTGGCCGATGCTTACCTGATCCAGAAGCTGTCGGTCGATCGCCGTCTGGCGCGCGGTGAACGCCGGATCGGCGTCAAGATGGGGCTGACCAGCCGGGCCAAGATGCTGCAGGTCGGCGTCGATGAAGTCGCCTGGGGTCGTTTGACCGATGCAATGCTGATTGAGGAAGGCGCGGCGATGTCGCGCGCCCGCTTCGTCCACCCGCGGGTCGAGCCGGAAGTGGCGTTCCTGATGAAGGCGCCGCTCTCCGGCAGGGTCACTGCGGCCCAAGCGCTGGCGGCCGTCGAAGCGATCGCCCCGGCAATGGAAATCATCGACAGCCGGTACGAGAACTTCAAGTTCACGCTGACCGACGTGATCGCCGACAACACCTCGTCCTCTGGCCTGGTGATCGGACAATGGAACGATCCGGCCACCGATTGCTCGAACCTGGGTGTGATCCTCGAAATCAACGGCCAGGTGACCCAGATCGGTTCGACTGCCGCCATTCTCGGCCATCCCTTGCGGTCGCTGGTTGCGGCAGCGCGGCTTGTCGCCGAGGCCGGCGAAGAAATCACGGCAGGCGACATCGTGATGGCTGGCGGCATCACCGCCGCGCCCAATCTCGCGCCCGGTCAAACCGTCCGCACGACGATTCAGGGGCTTGGCTCGGTCATGTTCCGGGTGGAGGTGTAAATGCCGATCATCGAGGTCAATCTGCTCGAAGGACGATCGCCTGAGGACAAGGAGCGGCTGATTCAGGCGCTTACCGACGCGGCGGTCACGTCGATCGCCGCGCCGCGCGAGTCGGTTCGGATCATCCTGCGCGAAATGCCGCCCGGGCATTTCGCGGTGGGCGGTCAGTCCTTTGCGGCGAAGGCCGCCAAAGCGGTTTCGGGTGATGGCTAAACCGCATCGAATTCAGATCGTTGGCGGAACGAAATTCATCTGCCGCGAGGACGAACGGGTTCTGATCGCGATGGAGCGATGCGGAGCAAGCGACATCGGGGTTGGCTGCAGGGGCGGCGGTTGCGGAATGTGCCGGGTCAGGGTTGTCGCTGGCGATTACAGGACCGGGAAGATGAGCACGGCAAAGGTTTCGGAGACTGAGCGCGAAGCGGGCTATGCCCTCGCTTGCCGGCTGTTTCCGGCCAGTGACCTTTTGATCGAAGTTGAATGAATTCTAAGAGCCTGGTCCGAAAGAGGTTGAGGGGCTGAGGTTCATGTGATTTCGGGAGTTTGCAGGCATCTTGGAGATAGTCATGTGGACTCCAGCCACCCGCGCGCAGCATACGCGGGTTTCGAAGCGATACCAGACAGATTTGAGCGACCCAGAGTGACAGTTGATCGCGACATTTCTGCTGATGCCCGGTTCGACTGGGCGGCGGCGGGAGTGGCCGATGCGCGAGATCGTGAACGCCATTTTCTATGTGCGGCGCGGCGTGATCGCGTGGCGATTGCTGCGGAAAGACTTTCCGCCATGGCAGACGGTCCACCGCTGGTTTGCCTGGCTGCGCGACGAGGCCGTGTTCGAGCGGATGAACCATGCCCTGGTCGATACCGATGGCAGGGCTCTGTTGGTCGAACCGCACACCGTCGATGTCCAGGATCGTGATGGCGGCGGCGCAGTGCTGCAAATCTCGCGCAGCCTGTTCCCTTTCATCGAGAAGGTCTGGGCCGATGATGGCTACCACCACGAGCGCGTCACGCAAGCTACCAGCATCACGGTCGAGATCGACAACAAGATCACCGGGCAGACCGGCTTCGTTGTCGAACGCTTCTTCGCCTGGATCAACCGAAATCGCCGCCTGGCCAAGGATGTCGAGGCAACACTCAAATCCGCAGCAGCCTTCCTCTACGTCGCGGCCGCCATGCTTATGATCCGCAGACTTGCAAGGTCAGCGTGAGTTTCGAAACCGACTCTTGCAGATGGTTGGTTCACAGCTTTTATCACAACGTGAGATTCGGTGGGGGCCGTGCGCTGTTCGGACGGCCATCCCTGGACTAAGCTCTGTGCCGATAACCGCAACAGCTGCGGCATGGTTCACTGACGGATTGCCGTCTCGGCTCGAGACTGCTTAGATCGCGCTGTGAGATGGTGCACGTGCGGCACTACTGAGAGCATTAGCTGTTAAGTGGGTCATTGATGGGAGCAGGATTGATGCGGTTGCGCGGAAAGGTTGCGATAATTACCGGAGCGGCGTCCGGAATCGGCCAGGGGGTCGCAACCCGGTTTGCGGCCGAGGGCTGCGCGGTGTTCATCCTCGACCTCAACGAGGAGAGCGGCAAACAGACACAGGATGCAATAAGAGCCAAAGGCGGCGACGCGACGTTCCAGTACGCCGACGTATCGCGACCGGATCACTGGTCGGAAGTTGTTGCCAAGGTCCTTGAGCGACAGGGCAGGATCGATATCCTCCATAACAACGCCGCCCGCATCATCTACGGCAAGAACGTGCTGCAGACGAGCGAAGATGACTGGGACGACGAGCTCGCCACGACACTTAAGGGGGTATTTTTGGGCTGCAAGGCAGTGCTTCCTTCCATGGTTGCGCAAGGCTCCGGGTCCATTATCAATACCTCGTCGACCGCCGGTATCAGCGGAGTTCCCCGCTTCGCCGCCTATTCCGCTGCGAAAGGCGGCGTGATCCAACTGACCCGCTCCGTCGCGGTGGATTTCGGCCGTAGCGGCATTCGAGCAAACGCGATCTGCCCTGGTATCATCGAAACTCCAGCAATACGGCCGCTACTTGACGACGAGGAATACTCCGCCGCCACTCGGTCTCGCTTAATGCTGAACAGAATTGGCCAGCCCGACGATATCGCATCCGCTGCGGTTTTTCTGGGGTCGGATGAATCTGGGTTCGTCACAGGCGCGGTCATCGTCGTGGATGGAGGAAGGACGGTCGCCTACTGACCCAGAAACAGCAGGCACCGTTCCTCGTGACCAAATCGCAAGATCGGAGAGAGACAAATGCAAAATAACTGTCAATTAATTGGAGTTGATGACGCTTTTCCTCTTAGGATTACTTCAGAATCGATGCGTTCTCCTGAATACTTCAGGAAAGAAGTCGATCTATGCTTTGTAAAAAACTGGATACTGGTTGGGAGAGTTGAGGAAATTCCTGAAGCTGGAAGTTACATAACCAAGGATCTTCCTTTCGGCCACGCCTCTATCCTGATTGTTAACACGAAGAATGGAATCAAGGGTTTTCGCAACATATGCAGGCATCGTGGAAATAAGATCGCCTGCGCGGCCGCAGGGCAAGCCCGGGCATTCACCTGCACGTTTCATGGCTGGACCTACGACTGTGATGGCAAGCTAAGGGGCGTCCCAGATGAGGAGGCCTTTCTCGATTTGGACAAGGCTCGGCTGGGACTTATCCCGGTCCACATCGACACATGGAACGGCTTTATTTTCGTCCATCTTGGGAATGAAATCCCCGCGCCACTCAAGGAGTATCTTGGCGACCTGTATGGCTTCTTCAACGGTTTCGACTTCGATAAGCTCAACGTCACATGGTCTTTCAAAACCGAGGTCGAAGCCAACTGGAAAATTTGCTTCGACGGCTTCCTCGAGCAGTATCATTTCGCGTTTTCCCACCGGACCACGGTGGCCAATACATTTCTAGCGCCGGATAATCGTTTCGGCCGGTTGGGCTGGCATCAGTGGTGGGATCCCCATTGCGTCTGTTCGATCACGGGCAATCCTTCGCCCCGACGTCCGCCGATTGGGAAGGTTCTGGGTGGGCCGAATGTCGCCGGTAGCCTACCGCCCGAGCCGTTCGTCATCAGCAAGAACATGAATCCCACCCAAGACGATAACTGGGAGCTGGACAGCGTGATGCTGTTCCCCAATTTCCTCATCCAGGCCCATCCGAAGAGCTACAACGTTTGGTGGTTCTGGCCCGTCTCCGCGACAAAGTCTGTGTTCGAATACCGGCGGTATGAGCGCGCCGCCCGAAACGCCGGCGAACGGTTCGCGCAAGAATATTATCTTTCCCTCGTTCGTGATACGTTCCTACAGGATCTGTTCGCCTTCGAGCATGTGCAACAAAGTATTTCCTCAGGTGCCATAGATGAATTCCCCCTTAGCCTGAGCGAAGCGCGCGTTGCGTATCTTCATCATCAGGTTAACAAGCGACTGGCCAGAGAGCACGACCCCGTGATTGAAGGAGAGGGAGATGTCTGTTCGAGCTGAGACCTCTAAACGGGATGCCTCGTTAGTGACACTACCCTCTTTGAGAACGATCCGAGGCCCAGCGGTCTACGGAGCCAACTCCGCAGGCGCTCAAGAGGTGCGCAGTGGCGCAGACTCGCACTTGGCTGATGGAGGCGACGATCTGCAGCCTCACCAAACTCGGCTATTCCGACACGACGACTACGAAGTTTGTGGCGGAAGCCGGCTTTCCTCACGGCGCTGTGCTCGATCATTTCAAGAATGGTGGGGCACTGATCCAGTCGACCATCGGCGCGTTTTTGGGGAAGCGCCTCCGCCCGTTAAGGTGCGCGCCCGACAATCCCGCGCCTGGGCACTGAATGCTACTCTACGATGCGACGATCGAAGCAGAGCTCAACAATATCGAGTGGCAGATCTTTCTGCTCTGCCCCGCCTCGAGGAAGGCTCAACTCGAATGCCTCATGACGCTTCGGACCACCCGCCACAGGATTTCAATGAAGATAGGGCAACTCCAGCTGCACCTTTATCTCTGGAGAAAGAAGAAAACTACGGGCTGCTGATCGCTATGGCCGCAGCAGCGGCCGAGCGCGCAACAGAGCATTGCGACTTGCTTCAGGCGCCGCTCCTAGAGACGCGTGCCTTTCGCCTCCCCGCATCTGCATGGGCGAGGCTTAGTGATGGGAATGCCGGGGCAAGCGCTGCCGACGCGTTGGCGGCATGAGAGGGAGCAAAGGGGTGGGGCCATTAAAGGGCGTCAAAGTAATCGACCTTACAAGCGTGCTGATGGGTCCCTATACCACGCAGATTTTCGCCGATCTTGGCGCCGATGTCATCAAGGTCGAAAGTCCAGACGGGGATACGACCCGCTACCTGCCGCCGGGACCGACGTCGGACTGCGGTGTCATGTTCATGAACCTGAACCGAGGCAAGCGCAGCCTCGTGCTGGACCTTAAGCAGCCTGCGGCCAGGCAGGCGTTGCTCCGGCTCTGTAGCCAGGCGGACATCTTTATCCATTCGATGCGGGCGCAGGCGATTCGGAGCTTGCGCCTTGATTATACGGCAATGGCGGAAGCCAACCCGCGCCTCGTCTACGCCAATCTCTACGGCTTCGGCCGGCGGGGACGATACGCCGATTACCCAGCCTATGATGACATCGTGCAGGCGGCCTCCGGCCTTGCCGATCTGCAGGCGCGCCTCAGCGGTGGAACTCCTACTTACCTCGCCACGGTAGTCGCCGACAAAGTTACTGGTCTCACCGCCGCTTATGCCGTGCTCGCCGCCCTCTATGCGCGCGAAACGACGGGGGTAGGCCAAGAGATCGAAGTCCCCATGTTCGAGACACTGGTCTCGTTTGCGATGGCCGAGCATCTGTGCGGCTCCCTGTTCGAGCCGCCGATTGGCCCACCCGAGTATCCTCGCGTCGTCGCCGCCGAACGCCGGCCCTACCGAACGAAGGACGGATATATCGCGGTCATGATCTACAACGACAAGCATTGGCGCGCTTTCTTCGACGTGATCGGCAACCCGGAATGGTCGAAGGATCCGATATTCGCGAACATCCGCTGCCGAACCGAGAATATTCACGACGTGCTCGGTCGCGTCTCAGCGCTGATCGAAGAGCGGACGACGGACGAGTGGATGGAAGACTTCCGGGCGGCACAACTGCCTGCAATGCCGCTCCGAAGCCTGCCCGACCTGCTCCACGACGATCATCTGGAGGAAGCCGGTTTCTGGGTGCGGCGGGAAACGGAGCATGGGACAGTGCGGTTTCCGGGCATCCCGACCGATTTCTCGGTTACGCCCGGGGAGATCGGCAATCCCGGTCCGCGGCTCGGCGCGCACAGCTTGGAGGTGCTGGAAGAAGCGGGCTTCAATGCTGAGGAGATCGCTTCGCTTCAGAAGACCGGGGCTTTGGGGAGATGACGTCAGAGTCCAACCAGCATCGGCTTGTCTCTGCTCGGGTTCTTGGGGTCGCAGACGCGCGCGACGACAGCGCCTATCGTTCAGCCAGGAACGAGCACTGGCTGGCGCGCAACATGCTCACCAGCCGCATCCATCGCAGGAAGCCAAACCCGACTTGAACAGTAGTTCGCGAACGAACGCGGAACACGGCAGTACAAGTGATTGATTTTACAGAGGGCGAATTTCCGCTGGAAAAGGGTGTAGTGCTAAATAATGTGCTGTGAGTGCTGTTTTTACTTGACTCTGGTCTGCTATATGACTGCTAATTCAGCGTCATGTTCGTCCGTGAAAAGACCATCAACGGCTACACCTATCTCTACCTGGTCGAGAGCGTGCGCGAGAATGGCCGCGCCAAACAGCGCATCATCAAGAACCTCGGCCGCAAGGACGCGGTGCTGGCGTCGGGCGATCTCGACCGGTTGGCGGCGTCGGTCGGGCGGCATGCCGAACGCGCCATCGTCCTGCAGGGGATCGAGAGCGGTGCGGGGGAGTTCGCGCCGCGCCGGATTGGCGGGCCGTTGCTGTTCGGACGGCTGTGGGAGCGGACCGGCATCCACGAGGTGCTGGACGATCTTCTCGCCTCGCGCGGCTTCGAGTTTGCGGTCGAGCGCTGCGTGCTGGTGGCGACGTTGCACCGACTGTTCGTGTCGGGATCGGATCGCGACTGCGTGAACTGGATGCGCGATTACGACATCCCCGGCAGCGCCGATCTGGCGCTCCATCACTTCTACCGCGCGATGGCGTGGCTGGGCGAGGAACTGCCCGACGACGAGCAGGCCGGGGCGACGCCGTTTGCCCCGCGCACGGTCAAGGATGTCATCGAGGAAAAGCTGTTCGATCGGCGGCGTGACCTGTTCACCGACCTGAGCCTCGTGTTCATGGATACGACCTCGCTCTCCTTCTACGGCGAGGGCGGCGAGACGTTGGGTGAGCGGGGCCACTCCAAGGACTATCGCCCCGACCTCAAGCAGATGATCGTGGCCTTGGTGATCGATGGCGAGGGCCGCCCGATCTGCACCGAAATGATGCCGGGCAACACCGCCGACGTCGCCGTGCTGGTCCCGATCGTCCAGCGCCTGCGCCACCGCTTCGGCATCGGCCGGGTCTGCGTGGTCGCCGATCGCGGCATGATCTCGCAGGCGACGATCACCGCACTCGAGGAGCGCAAGCTCGACTATATCCTCGGCGCGCGCGAGCGCTCCAGCGCGGTGGTGCGCGATGTCGTGCTGGGTGACGATACCCCTTTCACGCCGCTCGCCATCGACCGCCAGCGCGGCGAGACCCAGCTCTTCATCAAGGAGGTCAGGGTCGGCAAGCAGCGCTACATCGTCTGCCGCAACGAGGCCGAGGCGGCCAAGGACAAGGCCGAGCGTCAGACGATCATCGCCGGTCTCCAGGCGCAGCTGAAAAAGGGTGACAAGGCACTGGTCGGCAACTCGGCCTATCGCCGCTACCTGCGCACCACCGGCAAAAAGGCGTTCGAGATCGATGCCGGCAAGCTCGCCGAGGAGGCGCGCTACGACGGCATCTTCGTGCTCCGGACCAACGCCCGGATCACACCGCTCCAGGCGGTGCTGCGCTACCGCGACTTGCTCCAGGTCGAAACCCTGTTCCAGGCCGCCAAGGCGACGCTCGACACGCGTCCGATTTATCACAGCTCAGACGCCGCGATCCGCGGTCAGCCGTTCCGACACAGCCCGCACTGACAGCCCCTGGCCATAGGTCAGGCGCAGGATCGATCGCATGTCCTTCACGTTCGTTCGTCTCGCTTGTTTCCGTCTCGGCATCATCCCTCCCATCACATCGATGAAAGGGCTCCATACCAGTCCGGCGCGCCCGAAAGACGAACCTCATCCCCGCCCCGAACACTGTCCGGGAATTAGCGGAATCGCTGTCCCGTATTTACCGAAATCACTGTCCGGGAATTACCGAAATCCGTGTCCGGGAATTTGCGAAACACGCACGCGACTGCGAGGCCGCCGGCGTCAAACCCGAATGGCAGCCGCTGCTGCGCGATCTTGATCGCATGCAGATCGCTACCCTGACCAAAGACGGCAAATCGATCACCGTCCGCACGCCCGTTCGCTTCATCGTCCGTCCCTTCGAAAGGTCCGGACTCTAATCATTCCTGGACGGAAATCAGGGGGTCACGTCAAGCACCACCGACCTCCAGGACGGCGAGTGCGGACAGATCCTTGAGAGACCCTCAAGGGACAACCGCCAAGCGACTGCAAATTACAGATCTACGGCCTAGGCGGCAACGCTCTTGAGCAGATCGGTCCCTGGCGTCGGGTTCCCTTCGGAGGCACTGTCGACATACTTACTTCGCACCCAGGCGAAATGCTGAATTAATGCTTCCTGGCGTGAGAGCAGCATGTGAGATCGAGCGCCCGAATCAAGCACACGCTGAGTTTCCTCGGGGTTCTTCACATCTTCGCGCACCGCTTCACGAATAACGATGTTCCGGAACTGGTGAAAAAGGTAATCTCGGATCCCGGCCACATCAGGAGCATAAATTTTGGACTCTAAAACCGTGCGCGTCGGAGAAATCGGCCAGAAATGGTGGGTCATGAGGCGACTCGAGACAATGGCGACGACGTTGGGGAAGCATGTCCAAAGGTCGAAGCCGAAGCGCTTGGTCTTTGTCGGGTTAACCCCTTCGGGAAGCCTGTCCGGGTGGAATTCCGGGGCTGGATTGGAGCGAGAAAAAGCTGACATAATACGCTCCATTTCCGGTCTTGCTTCTTCGACCTTTGGATCGAGCGGCAGATAGGGCAGCGCTGAATTCGAATAGAGGGAATCGGGGTTAGCGGGCGTGCTTCCGTAGTGATGACGCTCAAAGAGTCCGATCTGGTGCATGTGATATAGGCTTGTGTCGATGAAATCCGGCAGTGTGGGCCCGTGAGTGAAGGGAACATGATAACCTTCAGAGAAGGCATCTAATACTACCTTCCAGTTAGCTTCAATCTCAATCCTGTAACTGCTCATTGGAACGAGCTTTTCGAACGGATATTCTTCTAAAATGTCGCCAAACTCACCGAGATATTCCCGAAGGCCCACCTCATGCTGAGGATCGAGATTGATGAATACAAACCCGTTCCAAGTCTCACAATCAATAGGGGTTAGACCGTTGGCAGATGCGTCGAAATTGGGAAACTCGGCGCGGTCTGGGGCACCCGCGAGCTTACCGTCACTCTTATAGCGCCACCCGTGAAAAGTGCATTGAATGCCCTTTTTGGGACAGGCGCCGGATTCATTCCACACGACCTTGTTGAGCCGGTGGGCACACACGTTATGAAATGCACGGATCACACCATCCTCGCCGCGCATGACGAGTATGGATGTTCCGATCATCGCCAAGTCCCGCACGAAGTAGCTATCAGGTTCCGGGACGTCTCGAGTTCTGCAGACATTGAGCCAGCACTTGCGGAAGATATGATCTCGCTCCTTCTTAAAAGACTCTTCCGAATGATAAGGTTCGACGGAAATGCTCCCGCCGACACATTCGGGCACGCCAGGTCCATGAATTACTTTCGTGGTACTTGTCACGATTCCGATCCTTCTTTTGAAGAGAATTTTGGAAGTTGCATCTGCCAGAGACAGGGGGTTAGCACCTCTAGGCGCTCAGCTTCGACAGCGAGAGGAGACCCGCCCGGCTTCTGATGAATGAAGAGCGGCGAATAAACTTCGAAGAGTGCCAAGATGAGATTCAGTAAATTCTTGTCCTCATACGCCCAATCATAGGGGTGACCCCGGCCCTGCAGATAGTCGCTCATCTCGGCCAGCCTTGGCAGGGTGGTGTCGTAGAAGGGACGCATCTCATCTAGGGTGGAATCCGAAACCTTCATAAAACGATCAGACTCCGTGGACAACGCCCAAATTTTCGCAAAAGCCTCAAGATCGGCGAAGTCGTCTGGCAACATTTTCATCTACTCTTCCTCACGTGTCCCTTCATTTCGCCATCGACGATGGCCCTTGACTTGAACAGCAGCCATAAGAGGCTCGACTGTCTAGTGCCAAATTTGACCACAAGCCATTTGATAAACTCTCAGCGCTACGTGACCACGCTTTATTACTGCCTCGACCGAACTTCCACTCGTCTTTGGGACAAACTCCAACCAATCTTGGTCAAAATCTCCGGCTAAATTCGACACCGATCTCCGAGGCACTCCGGAAAGCTGCCTTTCGGCGACTCTGCGAGCCGAAACAATGATTGCGTTGCCAGAAGCATCCTCATTCGTACGCGCCCGCTCATTAGTTGGTTGTGCAGCAAATGCTTCCGAGTCTGTCTCCTGGGCCGCTGCTTCCTGGGCAAACGCAACCCCACTTCCCACAATTAGGAGCGCAAGGAGCGGCGCCGCCCCCATTCTCGAGTCGTTCTGCATTTTCTCCTCCCCAGAGCTAATTTTTTATCTGCTCAACTTATCCTAGATTCGGACCTGAGTCTATAGCCCTTGCGTATGCGCAAGCTTTGCTGTTGCGACTGGGTGTTTTTTTAAGGGGTATATTGGCATATGATGCATTTTCGTTTATTCCTCCTTGCTTATGAGCAAGGAATTGGAGTACGCAAATGGGGTGCTTGCCTGCTATGGAAATTGGTTGCCGGTACAGTCTTCGCTTGGGGAGCGAAGCGCAGCCGGTAAGGAAAACGACGCGCGATCCCGTTCCGTCAAAGTAGACCACAGTGGGTGCGGCTGCGGTTGCAGTGATGGGGCTATCAAGTTGCCCTCCACCTGCGTGGGATCGAGGCTGATTCCATGAAAAGATGAGGCTAATGAAGAAATCCCCACGAAATGAAGGCAAGGTGAAAATGTTGTATTCCGAGATCGGGCGCGAGATTTCCGGCCATTACAGCGCCGCTGATTTGGACGCTGACGCCGAGGCTCGCATAGGTGTGCCCGGCGAGTTCCCCTTCACGAGACATATTCACGCAAGCGGAAACCGAGTTAGGCCTTGGGCCCCCAGTCTCTACTCCGGTTTCGGGTCCGCTGAGGACACCAATCGCCGATTCAGATTTCTAATTGATGCGGGCAACGGTAGGGCGAATGTTGCCGCCGATCTCCCAACCCAGATCGGCTTGGACTCAGACGATCCGCTCGCCTCAGGGGAAGTTGGTCGCTTAGGCGTCGCGATCGATTCCCTCGAAGACTTTGAAACGATGTTCGAGGGCGTGCGGCTTGTGGCGGTGAAGAATGAAGAGCAGCAGGCGAGCGCGGCGGTGTTCAGGGCGCGCGATCTTCTGGTCCGAAACGCTTCTGCCAAAAAAATGAGGCGAACTTCAGATTCAGGTGACTAGAATTCAAAATTGAGCGACACACCGTACACTCGGGGCTCTTCATATACCCTAAAGTCCCCTGTCGTGCTCGCCTCTGTCCGCTGGAGCACGTTCACATCGGTAACGTTTCGAACGTATAAAGCAAGGGAGAGCTGTCTCTGCAGTTCCCACGCTACGCGCAGATTCAGTCTTGCATATGGCTTCTGCTCGAATGACCCCTTTCCAGTTTCCGGATCGAATTGAGCGGTCGTTGGCGCAAAGCGACTGGAGAAGCTAAGATTTCCTGAGAAGTTCAAATTTCCGATGCTGGATGGGAGCATATAGTCCACCAGCAGGTTGCCAGTCCAATCTGGGGCACGAAGAGCGCGCCTGTCACTCCAGTCCTGGACGCCACGCTGCCTTAGTTGCGTCAATTGGTTAAGAAAGAATACAGGCGCTCCCTCAAATTCCTTGTACCTAGCATGAGAATACGCAGTACCAATGTGCAAATTTAGCCGATCGGCGATCTCTGCGGAAAGTTCAGCTTCAATCCCATAAATTTCTGAGGATGCAGCATTAATTATTTTTGTGAGCGCTACCCCATTTTCTTGAATCGTCGCAGAGACTTGTAGATCACTATAATCGTAATAATAGGCCGCTGTAGAGAAGAACACCCTATTGGAGCGCCCTTTGATGCCAAACTCGAACGCAGTTATGCTTTCCGGATTTATCGGCTCCGTACTCGGGACGCCTGTGTTATAAGTCCCGCTCTTGAACCCTTTCGACCAGGAAAGGTAGAGGTTTGTGTCGTCCAATAGTCCGTATGTCAAAGCTAGGCGAGGCGATACACTGTCCCACGCTTTAACGGCACTTTCAACTATGGTATTCCCAGGCGGAGCTTCAAAATGATACTCCTTTTGCTCCCACGAGTAACGGAGTCCTGCAGTGAGAGTAAATCTCGGTGTTATGCGATACGTTCCGTCAGCGTAGGCGGCAATCGACTTAGTTTTTAGCCAACTAGCTTGATCTACGGTGGGCACTGAAGGGTCAGGACTTACCTGCACAGCAAAAAAGGGCTTTGATGAATTGCTATCGAAATAGAAACTGCCGATTACAAGGTCTAATGGACCTGAATTGTACGAGAGAGTCAGTTCCTCTGATGCGTTTCGCTGCCTAAGCCGCTGGAAAATGTCTATAAATTTAATGGGCGAGTAGTCTTGGTCGAAGTGCGTCAAATCTTTCGATTTGTCATAGCGCGTGAAAGATGCCAACGTAATTTCATCGGCAATTTGCAAATGTGCAGTTAAATAGCCGCCATACATTTCTGAACTGGACTCTAGGAATGGAGTTAGCGAGGTTCTGTTCCGAACACCTTCCACGATTGGTACGTCCGGGAACAATCTTTTCGCTAGCAGATAGTCCGTGCCAGTTACCGCAAATCCAACAGCATTCGAGACTTTATCGTAACGAAAATTCGCAACCACCTTAAGCGAATCAGTTGGCTCAACCAGAACTTTGGACGAAATGCTCGAATTTCTGATTGGCGCCGTGTCATATCCCCCTATGTCTTTCACGTAATTGTCACTGCGCCTTAAGCTTCCCCCAATGTCAATTGCGACGTGATCACTTAGCCCCTGCGTGTGATATCCACTAAATACCACTTCGTTGAAGCGCCCATAGCTCAAGTTGAACAGGCTTCGTCGGTTGTATGACGGATCTAGTGTCTTGACCAAAATAGCTCCACCAGTGGCATTCCGGCCAAACAGCGTACCTTGGGGGCCCTTCAGCACTTGAATGCTCTCTATATTCTTTAGATCCCTATTCAGCGCGAGAGGGTTCGGTTGATAAAACCCATCGACATAGGTTGCGATGTTGTTTTCCTGGCCTATGCCTATGACTGTAGTCGTTACTCCTCGAATTGTCGGTTGAACGTAGCCACCTACAGCTGCTATATTCATAGCTGGCGTTACAGCAGTTAGCTCACGAAAGTTCGTGATCCCGGAGCTCTCTAGTGCCTTGGAAGTTATGATCGAGACAGACAGAGGAACATCGATCAAGTTTTCGCTGCGCCGTTGTGCAGTTACGATGATTTCCGCTGAAGCGGTGTCATTCGTGCGTGCCCGCTCATTTGTTGGCAGGGCAGCCAAGGCTTCCGGGTCTGCTTCCTGGGCCTCTGCTTCCTGGGCAAACGCAACCCCACTTCCCACAATTAGGAGCGCAAGGAGCGGCGCCGCCCCCATTCTCGAGTCGTTCTGCATTTTCTCCTCCCCAGAGCTAATTTTTTATCTGCTCAACTTATC
>Ga0209347_1001701_pt1 | contig 33535 bp, 29 predicted proteins | sample AutmiccommuBRH23_FD_187382 | JGI IMG/M metagenome (GOLD analysis project Ga0209347, IMG submission 187382) | Deep subsurface microbial communities from Mt. Terri, Switzerland - Autotrophic microbial communities BRH/23 (SPAdes) (version 2) | ecosystem: Environmental > Aquatic > Deep subsurface >...
CCTCCGTCATCCGGAGGTGGCGGGCCTCCGTCATCCGGAGGTGGCGGGCCTCCGTCATCCGGAGGTGGCGGGCCTCCGTCATCCGGAGGTGGCGGGCCTCCGGCCCTAACCTCCGGCTATCCGCCAGCGCCCCCTGCGGGGGCTGCCCCCGCTCGTCGCCTCCGGCTCCTCGCTCGCCACCCGCTACCAACCGAACTTGCTGTTGCTCTTCCTAGTCCCTAGTCCCTAGTCCCTAGCCCCTAGTCCCTAGCCCCTGCTTTTCTGGCAACTGCCTTGCTCCTCGTGACTCCGATCCTTGCCCAGGGAAACAGGGGAAACCACGCCATTGACTCGATCCAGATTCTCAGTTGCCATCCTCATCGCGTTTCTGCTCTTCGCCGCGGTCATGGCCGTTGCTTCAGGCTGGTACGGCTACCGCGTCTGGACCGAGCTGGCGCCTGGCTCCTGGCGGACGCCCACCACGATCCTCGCGCATGATGGGGAGACGTTCCTCGAAGTTTACGGATCGGAGTGGAGGCAGACCGAGCCGATCGTGCTCGAGGAGCTTCCGCAGCACATCCCGGCGGCATTTCTCGCGGCCGAGGACGTCCGGTTCCGCAGCCATCCCGGGCTCGATCCGATCGGCCTCGGAAGGGCGGCCCTGGCCAATGTCCGGGAGGGAGGCGTCACGCAGGGGGGGAGCACCATCACCCAGCAGCTGGCGAAGACGCGATTTCTCACCACCGAGCGCACGTTCTCCCGCAAAGCCAGCGAAGCGCTTTATGCGATTCTGATCGAGCTGCGGCTCTCAAAGGACGACATCCTCGAGGCGTATCTGAACGACGTCTATCTGGGGCATCGAAAGGGAAGCACGGTCGTCGGTCTGGACGAGGCCTCCGAGGTGTATTTCGGCAAGAAGGCGTCGGAACTTTCGGTCGCCGAGGTTGCGCTTCTGGCGGGGATGATCCGCGCGCCGAATCGGGACAACCCGGAAGAGAATCCCGACGTCGCGAAGACGCGCCGGGATGCGGTGATCGCCACGATGCTCGACAAGGAGTGGATCGACCAGGCTGCGCACGACGAGGCGGTCGAAGCTCCGGTTCGCTTCCGGAGAGGGTCGATGCCGACCCGGCCTCACCCGTGGTATCTGGCGGCATTGCGGACGGAGCTCGCGGACAAAATCGGCGCGCGGCGCATGGGGAGCGGCGGACTGAAAATTCAGACCGCCGTCGACCCTGGGATGCAGGCGGCAGCCGAGGAAGCTGTCGAGTCGGGAGTGCAGCGGCTTCGCAGCCGGCGACGGTGGCTTCGTCGCAGCGAGGATCCGCTTCAGGCCGCGCTTTTGAGCATCGACCCCGCGACCGGCGGCGTGCGCGCGCTCGTGGGCGGGGTCGACTACAGCGAGTCGCAGTACGACAGGACGCGGCGGATGAAGCGGCAGCCCGGATCGGCCATCAAGCCGTTCGCGTACGCGGCTGCTCTGGCGAGTGGAGATATCACCGCAGCTTCGATTCTGGTCGATGAACCGGTCGAGATTGAGCTCTCCCGGAACGACATCTGGAAACCGCACAACTACGACGAGGAGTTTCGCGGTGAAGTGACGGTGCGCGAGGCGTTCGAGAAGTCGCTCAACGTGCCTTTGGTGCGCCTGGTCGGCGACCTCGGTCCGCGCGCGGTCAGGAACGTATTGAGCGACGTCCGCGCGGGAAAGGATTTCTCGGACACGCCGGCAATCGCGCTGGGGGTTGACGAAGTCGGCATGAGCGATCTCGTCGGCGCCTACTCGGTCTTTCCCAACCTCGGGTTTCGCGTGGAGCCGCATCTGGTCGAGAGCGTGGAGACCTCGAGCGGGCGCACGATCTATCGTCACCGCGCGAAGCCGCGGCGCGTCATCGAGCCCGCCGTCGCTTACGTCGTTCACTCGCTGATGCGCGGCGTGGTGGAGCGGGGAACTGCCGCGAGTCTCAACCGGCAGGGGCTTGGCTATGTCGCCGGCAAGACCGGAACCACGAACGACTACCGCGACGCCTGGTTCGTCGGATACACGCCGGACCTTCTAACGGCCTCCTGGGTTGGATTCGACGATGGGACGCCGCTTCGAATCTCTTCCGCTGAAGCGGCGCTGCCGATCTGGTCTGCGTTCATGAGGCGGGCGCCGCATCAGAAAGCGACCATCGATCCTCCCGAGGGGGTGACTCTGGTCGATATCGGCCGCGCGAGTGGCGGTCTATGGGCTCCCGGGTGCGGCGAGAGATTCCGCGAGGCGTTCCTGACCGGGTCCGAGCCGACCGAGCCATGCAGGCCTCGGCCCGCGGCGCCGGTCTATGCCGCATTCGAGGAGCCGGCTGTAATCAGCGCGGAGAAATTTCGGGAGTGGATGGAAGGCTCCCCCGGAGTTGCGCCGGTCGAGATCGTGATCGATCCGGGATCGGGAGAATTCGACCCGAATCCGGACGTGCTCGACGAAGAGGAGCGGCGCGAGGTCGATCGGCAGCTCGAGGACGCGCTGCGCGAGCCCGCCCCCGCGCCGGTGCAACCCGCGCCGGGGACCGTCGCTCCGCCGATCGACCGGGTCGATCCGCCGGCAATCGAGCGGCCCGTCCCCCCGGTTGAAGAGATCCGACCGCCGGATCAGGGCGAAAAGGGGAAGGGGCCTCCTGGCGGAGTGCCGCCTGGCCAGCAACGGCGGGACGATCGCGAAGGGCGTCCGGAGCCGCCCGATACCCAGCCATGATTGAACTGGACATCCTTCTTGCAGCGTCCGGTTTGCGGGGCCGCGCCGTCAGGCTGCGTAGGGCCGCGACGACGACTGGCCCGATCAGAGGAGAAGTTTGATGACCCGAACACTGCGCGCGCTGGTCGCGGACGATGACGTCGAGGATCGGACGACGATCTGCAAGGTCCTTGTTGCCTGCGGATTCGACGTGGACGAAGCCGACAATGGGCGCCAGGCGCTCGATCTGATTCGACAGGCCGACTACGCCATGATCGTCCTCGACATCCTGATGCCTCAGGTCGACGGATTCGAAGTACTCAAGCACCTCAAGACGCGGGACCCCGAGGTTCTGGCGCGCACCGTTGTGGTGTCACGCCTGAACTTGAGCGATATGAAGGTTTTCTTCCCCTTCTGCCAGGTGCTCGAGAAGCCACTCGACGTGAAGGAGCTCGAGACGATCGCTCGAATCGTTCGCAACTCGGCGAATCCGCCCCCGGAGAATTGATCGTGGCCGGACTCTCCAGAGTCCGGGGCCTGACGGACCGGGCTCTGGAGAGCCGGGCCACTCGCGTAGAATTCGATGATGGAATCATCCCTTGCGACCCAGCCGGCCGTGCGCCGGCTGACCCGGTTTCTGGCCGAGCTGATCAGTGAGACCAACGGCCTCTCGCTCGAGCAGACCCTCGAGCTCGCCTGTCATTCGCTCATCGCCGAAGAGGATCCGGAGATCGGTTCCCTCGTCGGTGAGTTTCACGAGCTGCTCCGCCGGTTCCGCATCGACGAGGTCCCGATCACTCGCCTTCTCGATCACCCCTTCTCGGAAGCGATGCGCGCGTTCTTTGGCGGTTTTCCGATCACTTATCGCGACGAGCACACCCATCTGACCGGATCGCTCGACGCCGAGTTCATCTACCCGAGACTGGAGAAGCTTCTCGGAGGATCGGAGCGCGCGACCTACGAAGCGAAGATTGTCGAAGTTTACGGCGCCGACAGCTTGCCGATCCGCAGCGTCGGCGACGTCGACCGTTTGATTCGTCTCGGCGAGGAGGACCGCTTCGACCGTTACCTGAAGATTCTCTATCTCGCGAAGCTGGTTCTGACCGACCGGCAGGCGCACCGCGACGCCGCCTATCACATGGCGAAGCGGCTGCACGGCGCATACAACGTCGGGGCGCTGCGGCTCAAGTTCACCCTCTTCCGCTCCACGACGGAGTCGAGCGAGCAGATTCCGGGCATCGACGACCTCTCGCCCGAGGACGTCGTGCTGGGACTCTATGAAGGGTTCCGCAGCTTCCAGAGTGAAGTCCCGTCGTTCGAGTTCATCCTCTCGCCCAGCTTTCGCAAGGAGCCGGGGTTCTACGACGCGGACCGATATCCGTCGAAGCGGGCACATTTCGATGACCAGGTGCGGCAGATCATCCTGATGCTCGGTCGTTATCCGGAGCTGGTCCCCGTCATGAGGGAGATCGATACGGTCGGCAACGAGAAGGGGTTCTACCGGAAGGCGCATTTCCAGGAGATGCGCGTGGGAATCCGGAAGCTCCAGGCGTACGGCTTCCGCACCCGCAGCCATCACGGGGAGACCTGGAGGACGCTGAGGCAGGGTGTGCAGGCGGTCGACAACGCCATGAACATCTGGCACGTCGATGCGATCGAGCACGGCCTCAGTCTCGGGATCAACCCGAACTTCTATTTCCATCGTGTCCTTCAACGGGTTCTCGAGTCGAACCGCAAGGGAGAGCCGCCCCGCGCGGGCTCGCCGGAGCTCGAGGAGCTGGGGGACATCCAGTGGGACGGCCGCGAGGCGATCCGCGACAAGATCCTGAGAGGGGAGCGGCTCACCGGGCCGGAGACGACTCTCTTCACCAAGGCGAAGTTCCATCTGGCGAAAGAGGTCGAGCACTATCAGCACGACGTCATCAACCGGATGATCGACAAGCGGCTGTCGCTGATCTCGCTTCCATCGTCCAACCGGAAGCTCACCGGGCTGCTCGAGGACGACAAGGACCATCCGTTCTCATGGTGGGAGAAAAAGGGCGTGCGGCTCGGTGTCGGCACCGACAACTACGTCACGCTCGGCTCAGACTTCCTCCGAGAGATGCTCATTCTCCTTTACACCGATCCACTGGAGCTGAAGATCACCAAGCTGCTGATGGTCGCGACGGGCGAGTCGCGCCGCCCCTACCTGAGCCACCTCCTCTGGAAGATGCGGAAGAAACTGCAGGCGGAGTGACCCTTTCTGAATGTTTGCGTTGCGGCCGGTTCGCGGAAACAATGGTCGTTCACCATTCGGATCAGGGAGGCCCCCGTGCTGCTACGCGCGCTACCCGTGTTTTCTTTCGTCGCTGCCTCGATCTTCGGCGCCGTTGAGCCGGGGCTCCGCCAGATTCCAATGGAGCCACTCCCGCCCTACGCTCTGCATCAGAAGGGCGGGGTCGACGGAGAGGCCAGCGACCTCACGGATCCGACTGGCGACGTCGATCTCCAGGGGGTGACCCCCTTTACCCCCATCGTGAAAATCGAGCAGGGTTTGCTCGGAGCCGAGACACCTGCCTGGATTCTGAAGACGACCCTCCCTCTCTGGCTGTTCGAGCAGGGGACCCAGCAGTGGTCGGTCGAGTCGTATCAGATTGGGAATGGCAACGCGACGCGAGTCGACACGGTCGGTCCCGGCACGCTTATTCTGGAACAGGGCTCCACGCTCTTCGACATGCAGGACGCCGGCGTGCGCGGAGACCTCGATCTGCTCGGAGCGCACGCGCAGATCGGGTTCGGAACGAATGTGACGAGCTTCGTCAACTTCAGCATTTACTTACGGGGCCCGATCTCCTCGATCGGGGACGCGAGCGCCGCATTCGTCATCCGCTTGCAGGGAGCGAGGCAGACCGAGGTTCAGATCGATGCTTTCCGCGGGCGGTGGTGGGAGTCGATTTACGGGTTCGGATCGAACGTCGTAGCGACCGGTCCCCACTACGACATCGTGCGCGGGCGAGGATGGATCGAAGGAAGCGACTTCCGCTTCGAGCTGACGCTCGCCGGTCCCCTTCCATCGGCGCCGAATCCGGATCTGGGGATACCCGAGTACCAATGGGTCTTCAACGGATCGCAGAGGGTGATTCGATACACATCGACGGGTCAGTTCGGCGGATGGGAAGGGACCGTGGCGGGGAACGCGCAGGCTCCGCTCACGATCTCGCACTCGGGGAGCGTCATCACGGGGCGCGTTCCGCTTTCCGCCCTTGGCCTCGGCACGGGCTTGCAATGGGCGGCCTACACCGACGCGCGCATCGAAAAGTTTGCGTACGCTCCCTTCAGCACGAACATCCTCGACTCGGTTCCCGACTCGGGATATGGCGACACGGATACGCCGGCTCCGCCGGTGATTCGCTCATTCACAGCATCCCCGACCCGCGTTTCGCGCGGCACGTCCGTGTCGCTTCTCTGGAGCACCGCGAGCTCCGATTCCGTGTCGATCGGAGGTGTCGGAACGTTCGGAGCGAGCGGCGGGACGACCGTTACGCCGCAGGAGACGACCACCTACGTGATGACGGCGAGCGGTCCGGGAGGATCGGCCAGGTCAGAGGTGAGAGTAGTCGTGATCACCGAGCCGATCGTCGCCGTCCTCGCTCTTCCGGAGGGGATGCTCCAGGAAGCAGGAGGTTCGGCCGGCCAGGACTCGTTCGTGCTCACGAACGCCGGCGGCGGTCCAGAATCGATCGTCATGACGCCCGCGGGCGGGTTCTTCACGATCGATCCTCCTTCTCTGTCGCTCGCACCTGGTGCGAGCCGGACGATCCAGATCGCATCGAGCACCACCTCAACGGGCGAATTCCTCGGGTCGGTGCGGGTGGAAGGAACGAACCAGGTCCTCAATGTTCCGGTTCGCCTCCTCGTCGTCGCCCCGCCCCAGGGCACCGTCGATCCGGAGCCTCAGACGCGGCGCGTGGACGTCTCTGCGGCGGCGGGCGGAACGCCGAGCGGTGCGGTCGTCTTCGCGAATCGAGGCTCGGCGATTCTCCAGGCAGTCGCGGTGAGCAGCGTTCCCTGGATCGTTCCCCAGACGGCTCCGGTCACCATTCCCCCGGGCGGAAGCGCGACGGTGACCTTCACGATCGATCGCTCCCTGCGCGAGGCCACGGGCGCCGCGATCGGGTCGCTCTCGCTCCGCTACTTCCAGGGAGGAAGCGGGAAGGGGAGGGTGGGCGCCGAAGGCGGTACGTCCGCCACGACCACGACGGTCCGGGTCATCGACACCGTCACGCCGGTTGCGACGACGACCGGGATACCGTCCCTCTCGCCTGGCGAGGTGCGGCTGCTGCTGACCGGGGTGGGCCATCTGGTCGGAAGCGTCGGCACGTTCCTCTCCGACGTCGCCTTCACCAACCTTGGGACCGGAAATCTATCCGACATCGAGTCCTTCTTCCGCCCCAGCAACGCGGGTCAGCCGACCCTGCGTGCTGGACTCGGCACCCTTGCCCCCTCGCAGCCCGTCACCTTCAGCGACATCATCGCCAAGGTCTACGGATACGAGAGCCACAGCGGCACCCTTCACGTGCGGACAGGGAGTCCCGTATCCCTTTCGCTCGTCGGCACGGTGCTCGCCGTTTCCGACCCGCGCGGAAACTACGGAACCACGATTCCGGTCCTGCGCTCGGATCGGGGAGTGGCAGCTGGAGACCGAAGCTGGATTCCAGGGGTGCAGAGCGACGACACGGTGCACACGAACCTCTATCTACAGGAGACCGCCGGAAAGGGGGCGACGGCCGTGGTGACGTCCCACCGGGCGGACGGCACCGAGATCGGATCGCAGACCGAATCCCTCGAAAGCTTCGGCATGAGACAGCTTCAGCGAGTCGCACCCGCGGGAGCGTCGTATTTCGTCGTCCGAAACGATGCCGCCTCTGCAGGAGAGCTCCTCGCGTATGCGACGCCGGTCGACCGCGGGAGCGGGGATACCTGGAGCTACACTGACTGGCCGCGCCTTCTGGGCTACGATGCGGGGCAGCCGATGCTGATCCCGATCGCGGGAACGGTGCGAGGAGCGAACGACACCTTCTTCCGCACGGGCGCCGGAGTCGTGAACGCCGGCAACACGACCTCCTCGGCTACATTTCTTTATCGGGATCGCAGCGGCTCCACGCTCTCACGGACTCTCACGCTCGCCGCCGGCGAGGCTTACGAGACGAATGACCTGCTCGGCACCCTTTTCGGGATTCCCGATCAGGCGATCGGCCACGTCGTCGTGACGCCCGCCTCGGGTCGATGGGTGGTCAATACACGAACTTACACCACCAGCCCCGGCTCCTCATCGACGTATGGAAGCGCCTCACCCACGCTGTCTCTTTCCTCGAGCATCGGCCGGGGCGAGTCGCGCCGGTTCGGAGCGATCGAAGATGCGGCGGCCGAGACGATCGGCGCGCGAATGGGAACCACGTATCGCACCAACCTCGGATTGATCGAGACCTCGGGAGCAGCGGCGACCGTCCGCGTCACGATGCAGTACGCCTACCCCGCCAGCACCACCGTCACCGCCAGGGGAGCGGTATCGCGGGATTACACGCTCCCGCCAAACGGATTTCTTCTGCTCAACCGGATCTCGAACGAGCTCATGGGCGAGACCGTGCGCAACGGGATCGGTGACCTGACGGGACTGGTGCTCGACATGCTGGTCATGGACGGTGAAGGACGCGTCGCGACGTTCACGTCGAGCGTCGACAACGGAACGGGGGACTCCATCCTGAGGGTGGAGTGAGCGACAGAGTGGCGGAGGATTCATCCTCCGCCTTCGAAGGGATAAACGCATGGGCGAAAAATCGCCGGCTGTTCGAGCTCTTGAATCGCCGGACAGGAGGAAAAGCCATGACTTCCGTTGATGCTGTCTCTGCATCTACGCCGGCCGCAGGCTCCGTTGACAGGGCCTACGCGGGTTTCGGGATCCGGCTGGCGGCATACCTCATCGATATGATCATTCTCATGATCATCACAGGCATCGCCCTCGTCGTGGTGATGCTGCTGACGCTGGTATTCATGCGGAACGAGTTCGCGCTGGAGACGGGTCTCGCGGTGTCGAATTATGTCGGCTCCCTGATCGCCCTCGTTTACTTGATCTATTTCTGGGGCCGGAAGGGAGCGACGCCGGGCAAGATGTTGCTGAAGCTTCGCGTCGCGCGCCGCGACACAAACTCCGGCGGGGCCGGAATCGGCGAAGGCAGGGCGTTCCTCCGGGTGGTCGGCTATGCGGTCAACGGCTTTCTGTTTTTTCTGCCGTTTCTGATCATTCTCGCCAACCGGGAGCGCCGGGGTCTGCACGATTTTCTCGCCGGCACTGTGGTCGTCCAGGAGCGTTGAGTGGCGGAGGATTCATCCTCCGCCTGAAGGGGAAAGAAGGAACGTCATGAACGAGAAATCACTCTTCACGAAATTCTGGACAGATGAATCGAAGACCACTCGCAAGGTCCTCGCGAGAATTCCGGAAGGGTCGGATTACCGCCCGGATCCGAAGTCGCGCACGGCGCGCGAGATCGCCTGGCAGATCGTGTGCGAGGAAAAGATGATCATCGAAGCGCTGGAGAGCGGCAAGGCGGAATGGGCGCCGCCGCCGATGCCGGCGACGATGAAGGAAGTGCTGGAGGAGTACGAGCGGCAGAGCGAGGCGATGGAGGCGCGCTGGAAAGCGCTGCCGGCAGAGCGGTGGGACGGGAATCTGGAGTTCTTCGGCAAGCAGCGGCCCGCGTCGCCGATGGCCTGGAGTTTCCTCTTCGACATCGTTCACCATCGCGGACAGATCTCGACATACCTGCGGCCGATGGGATCGACCGTCCCGCAGATCTATGGACCGAGCGGCGACGAGCCGTGATGGATTCTCGACGCGAAGATCGGGTTAGAATCCGGTACACCGTTCTGGAGGCTTGATGGAATCGCGCCAGCTCTATGGCTTCTACATGCTGATGGGAATGCTCGTCGCAGCGCAGGCAGTCCACTGGTTCATTGGGGGGAAGAACGTCGCCGCCTCCGACCTCCGCACCATCGCGGTCATCGGACAGATCGCAGCTGGCGCGGCCCTGACTCTATGGGCCTGGACGCAGCGGCGGAAGCTGACCAGATCGACCGCGAAGTAAGGAGCATCGCTACCGCGGCGTCGTCAGCCGCCTCGCGCTCGAAAAATCATCCAGCCGAGGATGAGGACGACCGCGATGAGGACAATGCGGGCCGCGCCCATGAGTCGCGAGCTCGCGACGGGTCGCGTTCCCTTCGGCTTGATTCCGGTGACCGCGGCGACGGCCGCGAGGGCAACTGCAAGGCCGAGCCAAACGATCCAGTCCATGGGGACCACGGTACAAGATGCAGGCCATGATTCCCTGCGCTGGCGCAAATGGCGCGATCCTGCCATTTTGAGTTCCTTCGGTCGCGCGCCAGCACCGCGCCGGGAGTCACTTTTCGCGGCGCTCCCTCAGGATGACGGAAGCTATGGCCTTTGCTTTTCCTGGCCCCTGGCCCCTAGCCCCTAGTCCCTAGTCCCCAGCCCCTAGCCCCTGCCTCTAATTGGTCCGGTCATTGCTGGCCCCGTTCGGCTCGTGGCCTTTTCACCCTCAATCGAGAACGGGCGACCCGGACGCACCCTCCGGTTTAGACCCGTCGCCATGGCGGCGGGCGTGGCGACCCTTCTGCTCGGGGCCTGCCGCGGCGAGCAGTCGACGCTCGAGCCCGCCGGCCGGGGGGCGGATCAAATCGCTACCCTTTTCTGGGGAATGGTCATCGGAGGTGCGCTGATCTGGATCGCCGTGGTCGCGGTGACGATCTATGCGATCCGCATCCGCCCCTCGTCCCATGACGAGAGGACGGCGAGGCTGCTCATCATCGGTGGCGGTGCGGTCTTCCCCACCATCGTCCTCGCCGCACTGCTCGCCTGGGGCCTCGCCATGATGCCGGGGCTGCTCGCCGCTCCTCCCGAGGGAAGCCTGGAGATCGCCGTCTCGGGAGAGCAGTGGTGGTGGCGGGTCAAATACCTCTCGTATGACGGGACGCCGCTCGAAGTGGAGACCGCGAACGAGATTCATCTTCCCGTGGGGGAGCCGGTGCGATTCAAGCTGGACAGCCCTGACGTCATTCATTCGTTCTGGATTCCCTCTCTGGGCGGGAAGATGGACATGATCCCCGGGCGGACGAACGTCCTGACGCTCCACCCCACCCGCACCGGCCGGTTCCGCGGCGCGTGCGCCGAGTACTGCGGGGCCTCCCACGCGCTGATGAGTCTTTGGGTTGTCGTTGAAGAGAAGGAAGCGTTCGAGCGCTGGCTGGCGAAAGAGGCCTCGCCTGCGAGCGAGCCGTCCGACCCGATCGCGGCGGCCGGCCGTGATCTCTTTCTGTCGAGCGGCTGCGGGGCGTGTCACGCGGTGCGCGGTACGGATGCCGACGGCGTCGTCGGGCCCGATCTCACGCACGTCGGTGGACGTTTGAGTCTGGGCGCGGGAACGCTCGCGAACGATCCAGTCGCATTTCGAACCTGGATTCACGATCCGGAACGAATCAAGCCCGAGGTGAAGATGCCTCCGTTCGGGATGCTGGGGGACGAGGGGATTGCCGCGATCGCGCGATGGCTGGAGGGACTCGATTGAGCCAGGACCCGCAGCCCCTCGCCCACGAGCCGCCTCTCGCGCTGCGGCGCGACCAGGAGAAGCGGCTCGCCCACGCGTGGAAGGCGCCGGAGAAATGGCGCTACTGGTCGGCCGTCAACAATTCGGTGGTCGGGGTCTGGTACACGGCGGCCTCTTTCATCTTCTTTCACTTCGGCGGGCTGCTCGCCCTGCTGATGCGCGCCCAGCTCGCCTTTCCGAACGGCGGGCTTCTCAGCGCCGACCGCTACAACCAGGTTTTCACGCTTCACGGCTCGGTGATGATGTTCCTCTTCGCCGTTCCGATTTTCGAGGCGATCTCGATCATGCTGATGCCGCAGATGCTGGGCGCGCGGGATCTCCCTTTTCCCCGCCTCTCCGCCTACGGATTCTGGGCTTTCGTGATCGGCGGCGTCTTCGTTTGCGGCTCGATTTTCTTCAACGCCGCACCGACCGGCGGATGGTTCATGTATCCGCCGCTCACGACTCGATACTCGGAGGGGATCGGCGCGGACATCTGGCTTCTCGGCCTGAGCTTCATCGAGGTCGCCGCGATCGCCGCCGCGGTGGAGCTGATCGTCGGCGTGCTGAAGACGCGCCCCCCTGGCATGCGGATCAACCTGATGCCGCTCTACTCCTGGTACATCCTGGTGGTCGGCGCGATGATCCTCTTCGCGTTCCCGCCGCTCATCGCCGGTGACGTCCTGTTCGAGCTCGAGCGGATGCTCGACTGGCCTTTCTTCGATCCCGCGCGCGGCGGCGACCCGCTGCTCTGGCAGCACCTGTTCTGGATCTTCGGTCATCCCGAGGTCTACATCATCTTTCTTCCGTCGGTTGCGCTCGTGGCGATGATCATTCCGACGTTCTCGCGAACGCCGATCCGGGGATACGGCTGGGTGGTTCTCGCGGCGGTGGGGACGGGGTTCATCAGTTTCGGTCTCTGGGTCCATCACATGTTCACCACCGGCCTGCCCGGCGTGTCGATCGGCCTTTTCTCGGCCGCATCTCAGGCGGTCGCGATCCCGACCGGCGTTCAGATCTTCTGTTTCATCGCCACGCTGCTCGCGGGGCGAGTGGTGCGCTCGACTCCGCTGCTCTGGATCTTCGGCGGGATCGCGACCTTCGTGCTCGGAGGTCTGACTGGCGTCATGGTGGCCATGGCGCCATTCGATTTCCAGGCGCACGACACCTATTTCATCGTGGGACATCTTCACTACGTGCTGATCGGCGGGGCCGTCTTCCCGATCGCCGCGGGGATCTACTATTTTTTCCCGATCGTGAACGGGAAGAAGCTGTCGGACAAACTCGGCAGGATCTCGTTCTGGCTGGCGCTGATCGGATTCCACGTCACGTTCTTCCCGATGCACCTGACTGGACTTCGCGGTCTCCCTCGCCGGGTGTTCACGTATCCGGAAGGCCTCGGGTTCGATGCGCTGAACCTCGTGTCCAGCGTCGGCGCGTTCATTCTCGCGGCCGGCTTCGCGGTCCTCGCGTGGGATGTAATCCGGCCAAACAAGGAAACCTCGCCGCGCAACCCCTGGAAAGCGGGGACTCTCGAGTGGCTCACCGAGATGCCGGGGCGTTCATGGGGAGTGCGGTCGATTCCCGAGATCGACTCGCGCTATCCGCTGTGGGACCAGCCGAACTTTCTCCGCGATGTCGACCAGGGGCGCTTCTATCTGCCCGACGCGGAAGAGCTGAGGCGGGAAACGATCATCACCTCGACGATTGATTCGAAGCCGATTCAATGCCTCCGCGTTCCAGGGCCGAGCTTCCTGCCGATGATCGCGGCCCTCTTTACCGGCGGCGTATTCATCCTCTCGACGTTTCATCTCTGGTGGCCCGCGGCGATCAGTGGAGTTCTCGGGCTCGGCACGGTCCTGGTCTGGCTCTGGACCGGCACGGCGGAGATCCCGGAGAAGGACGCCAAGGACGTCGGACTCGGCCTGACTCTTCCGCTTTACGCCTCCGGTCCGGCCTCGGTCGGGTGGTGGGCGATGTTCATCACCATGCTCGCCGACATGACGGCGTTCGTGTCGCTCGTCTTCGGCTACTTCTTCTACTGGACGATCCACGAGGACTTTCCGCCCCATCCCTCGCCTGGGCCGGGAGTGTTCTGGCCGGTTCTGGCTCTGGTGCTGATGCTGCTCTCCTGGGGGCTGACGCTCCTGGCGAAGCGGTGGAACCGGGCGGATCGCGGAGGACTGTTTCACGCGGGGCTGGCGGCGGCGGTGCTGCTTGCAATCGGCGGAGGGGCCGCTCTGATTGCGGGGCCGAAGGTGACGGGACTCGACCCGGTCAGCCACGTCTATCCGGCCATCGTCTGGGTCCTCGTGATCTGGACCGCGATTCACGTGGCCGTGGGGGTGATCATGCAGGCCTATTGCATCGCCCGGAGAGCCGCCGGACGGATGAGCGCGCGCCACGACATCGACATCGCGAACGTGGTCCTCTACTGGCATTTCATGGCGATCACCGCGGTCATCACCGTTGGTGTGATCGCGGGATTCCCTCTGGTGAGCCGATGATCGAGACTCAGGCCAAACCCGTGAAGCGGGAAGGGGAGGGAAAGCAGCTGTTCCTTCTGACGGTCTCGCCTCTGATCTGGGCGGCTCACCTGCTGCTCAGCTACATCACCGCGGCGGTCTGGTGCGAGAAGTTCGTTTCTCCCGACGGCTCGCTCGCCACGGTGCGGACCGCGATCGTGATTTACACGGTCATCGGGTTCGGGGCAACGCTGCTCGTCGCATGGATCGGGTGGAGGATGGACCGGCTCGATGCCGCCGCTCCGCGCCACGACCGCGACAGCGCGCGCTCGCGCCACGGCTTTCTCGGGTTCGCCACGCTCCTGCTCTCCGGAATGAGCGCGGTCGCCATCCTCTACCAGGCGATGGTCGTCATCTTCATCAGGAGCTGCGACTGATGCGCGCCGCTCTTCTCGTCTCGGGAATCGTCGTCCTTGCGGCGGTCTGGCTCGGACCCTTCCCGGCGATGGCGCCGCACGCCTTCTTCGCGCACATGACGATGCACATGGGAGTGGTCGCCGTCGCCGCACCACTCATCGCTCTCGGAATTGCGGGGAGTCGGTGGGACCCGGTGCCGCGCCTTCAGCCCCTCTTCTCCCCGATTCCGGCATCCGTTCTCGAGCTGATCGTCGTCTGGGCGTGGCACGCTCCCGCCCTGCATCATTATGCGAGGCACTCGACGGAGGGGCTGGTGATCGAGCAATCGGCCTTCTTCCTTTCGGGGCTTTTCGTCTGGCTTTCGGCGTTCGGCGGAGGACGCACCCTGCGGGCGGCGCGCGCAGGGCAGGGAATCGTCGGGCTGCTGCTCACGTCGATGCACATGACGCTGCTCGGAGCGCTGCTCGCTCTCCCCCCTCGTCCGCTGTACGGCCACAGCGAAGGCTTCGGAGGATTGAGCGCGCTCGAGGATCAGCACCTCGGCGGCGCGATCATGCTTCTCGTCGGGGGCGTCTCCTATTTTCTCGGCGGCCTCTGGCTCACGGTGCTGCTGCTCAGGGAACGAACAGCTGCCGACGTACCGGGCGTTCCCATTCCCGCAGATGAGGTGCAACGATGATCCGTTCCCTGATGCGCGGTCTGGGCCGCGCGCTCGATGCGCTGCTCTGGAGCCTGATGCTTGCGAGCTCCGCGCGCGCGCGCCCGGTCGAGCGAGCAGTCGTCCGGCGCGAGGAGAGGAAGAGAACCTGGAAGAAGCGGCTGTTCGAGGCTGCGATTCTCTTCGCGGTTCTCGGAGTGCTCGGCGCGCTCGTCGCGATCTCCGGCATCGTCCCGATCAAGGCGAGCTCGGGTCACTGGCCGATCACCGCCTGGTTCCTGAACTTCTCGATGGCGCGGTCGATCTCGACGCACACCATCGGCACGAAGACGCCTCCCCTCGACGATCCGGCGATGGTGCTCAAGGGAGCGGGCCACTATCAGACCGCGTGCGCTGCGTGCCATGGCACGCCCGGTCTCGAGGGTCCGAGGATCGCCCGCGCGATGACGCCTCACCCTCCGTATCTCCCGCCGATGATCGGCGAGTGGGAACCGCGGGAGCTGTTTTACATCGTTAGGCACGGCGTGAAGTTCACCGGGATGCCGGGCTGGCCGGCCCAGGAGCGCGAGGACGAGGTCTGGGCGATGGTGGCGTTCCTGCTGAAGCTCCCGACGATGAGCGCCGGCGAATACGACCGCCTCGTGTACGGGGCGGCGCCGGAAACCGGGGAGCCGGCCTTGCTGCCGGAGCTGCTCGGGCCGCAGGCGATTCCCCACAGCGTCATCGAGAGCTGCGCGCGCTGCCATGGGATCGACGGCCGGGGCCGCGGATCCGGAGCGTTCCCGAAACTGGCGGGGCAGAACCCCGCATACATCTATTCCGCGCTCCGCGCTTTCGCCGCTGGTGAGAGACACAGCGGCATGATGGAGCCGGTCGCGGCAGGACTCTCAGATCAGGAGATGCGCGCGCTCGCGCGTTATTACGGAGGACTCCCTGCCGGTCCGGCATCGGCGCGCGCGGCGGACGCGCGCGCGGAGGCGATGATCGCGCGGGGTGAGGAGATCGCGCATCGGGGGATCCCCGCCCAGAGAGTGCCCGCCTGCCACGACTGTCATCATCTCGAGCGAGCTGTCACCGAAAGACCCTACCCCCGCCTCGGCGGCCAGTACGCCGATTACCTGGTCCTTCAGCTCGAGCTGTTCAAAGAGGGCAAAAGGGGAGGATCGCGTTGGCAGCACCTGATGCATCCGGTCGTCGAACGGTTCGAGAGTGAGGACATGCGCGCGGTCGCGACGTACTTTGCATCCGTTGAGCCCCGCGGCTCAGACGCTGGCGGAGTGGCAGCACCCGCGGCCGCTTCGAAGGCCATCGCGCCTCCGACCGCTTCGGAACCGTAATTCGCTGCGCGCGATTCAGACCTTGCGTTTGATGAATGCGTAGATCGCGACGGCGACAGCGATGACGATCAGGATGTGAATGATGCCGCCGACGATGTCGAATACGAGGCCGACCAGCCAGATGGCCACGAGCACGGCCACGATGAGCCAGAGAATGTTCGCCATGAGATTCCTTTCCGGTTCTGAGATGTGAAGTAGAGAAGCTTTCACGATCCTTGCCGGTGTGGAGAACCCCGCTTGCGGGAGACTGAGGCGTTTCTCACACCCTCTGAGGTGAAGCCGGTTGGAGGCGGGAACGATCCCGCCCCCAACTTCTCAGCTAGTTACGCCCGCTGCGGTTCTCGTAGGTTGGCCGCGTCGTTCTGGGGTTGCGCGCATCGATCAGACGCTGAACTTCAGCCACGGCCCGAAGCAGCTGTGGGTCCTCGCCACGCCAGACCGCAGCGGGATCCTCCGGCACCTCGATGTCCGGATCGACGCCGTGTCCTTCGCGGAACCACGTTCCGTCCGGAAGGTACATCCGGAAGGTCGGGACGGTGACGGCTCCGCCATCGATCAGCTCCGGGTTTCCACTCAGTCCGATCAGCCCGCCCCAGGTACGGGTTCCGATGAGCGGCCCGAGCCCGGCCTGCTTGAAGTACGCCGGAAAGGCATCGCCGCCGGATCCGCTCCAGCCGTTGATCAGCATCGCCTTCGGGCCGGTGTGGGAGATGAGCGGCCACTGCCAGTCCTTGCCGTGGCGCCGAGCCCAGAACGCAACCGTCGGCCTGTTGAGCAGCTCGATGAAGCGGTCGGGAATTTGACCGCCACTGTTGAAGCGCTCATCGATGATCAGGCCATCCTTGTCGTACTGACCGAGGAACTGGCGAACGAGCTCGGTCTGACCTTCACGACCGGTGTCCGGCACGTAGATGTAGCCGATCCTGCCGCCGCTGATGCGCTCGACCGTCCGGCGGTTCTGATCGATCCACGCGAGATGCCGGAGCCGGACGTCCTCATCCGGAGTGAGAGTTTCGATGACGACCTCCCGCGCTCCCTCGAGCGAAGGACGGCTGTTGACCGACAGCAGGACAGCGGAATCGGCGAGGCCTTCAAACGCCACCCAGATGTCACGCGAAGGGTCGATGGGGCGGCCGTTCGCCGCGACGACCCATTCACCGACCTTCACACCGGCGCGAGCCAGGGGTGAGCGGACCTCGGCATCCCACGGCGCGCCCTCGATGATTTTCGCCACTCGCCAGGATCCGCCTTCGAGCTTCCAGTCGGCGCCGAGCAGTCCTCCGCTCCGGCGGGTGGGCGACGGCTGATCTCCGCCGCCGCGGTAGGTATGGGATGCATCGAGCTCGGCGATCATCTCACCGAGGATGTAATTGACGTCCGACCGCGTATTTGCCTGGTCGATCAGCGCGCCGTACTGCGTCCGGATCGCGTTCCAGTCGAGTCCGTGCATGTTCGGGTCATAGAAATAGTCGCGCTCGAAACGCCAGGCATCGTTGAAGATCTGGCGCCATTCGGCCGCGGGATCGACGGTCGTCTCGAGCGATGCGAGGGCGAGTGTCTCTTCGAGCTTCTGGTCCGGCTCGAGCTTCACGATCGACAGATTCTTCTCGCGGAGGGCGAGGATCTTCTCGCCCTTCGCAGACAGCTCGTAAGCGTCGACTTCAGCGAGAATCGTGTTCTCTTCTCTTTCTTCCAAGTCCCAGTAGTGAAGCGACGACGGCGCATCCTCAGGAGCTCCCGCGGCGGGACGCCGAAGGTAGAGAAGCTTCCCGGCGGCAGCCGAGAGCTCGTCGTAGTTGGCGCCTTTCGGCGGCAGGATGACTGCCCGCAGCTCGAAGCCATCGAGGTCGATCGCCACGGGAGTGGGAGGCTTCACCGTGTCGAGCCTCTTCTTCTTCTCGTCGTCGGTCTCTTCCTCTTTTTCGGGGGTGGCCGCCACGCGCTCGGAGTCATTGCGCGGTGCGAGCGGCGACGGAACGTCGGCGCGCAGGGGTACGGCCACGAGCGTTCCCGTGTTCGGATAGATCCAGGTGGTGTCGACGTCGCTGTAAACAGGAGCGAGGCTTCGGCTCGAGACGTAATAGAGATACTTGCCGTCGGGGTCGAAGGCCGGGTCGCGGTCGTTGTAGAAGCCCGAGGTCACCTGACGTGTCTGACCGTTTCTCGAGTCGTAGAGCGCGATCGCTGTGGTCAGGCGCTCCTGATCGCGGGGGAATGCGAGCCAGCGGCTGTCGGGCGACCACGCGACGTCGAATTCCTCGAGTCCGTCATGGTTCTGCCACTTCTGCTGATCGATCTTCGAAAGCCGATTCGCCTGCCGGTCGAACACCTGGAGTGTCTGCGTGTGATCGATGAATGCCAGCTTCGAGCTGTCGGGCGACCAGGCGGGCGCATAGCGGAATCCCGGGCCCATTGAGGTCAGGATCTTTTCCTCGCCAGCCTCCTCGGCCGGGCGGACAGCGAGCTCGTACTCTCCGGTCCGGTCGGTGAAGTACGCCATCCACTTTCCATCAGGGGACCAGACGGGGTGCCGCTCGGCGAAGCCGGAGGTTCCGGTAAGGTTGAGAATCGGGCCATGCTCGGCAGGAAGAGTGAAGACTTCTCCCCGGGCTTCGACGGCAACTCTTCTCCCGGATGGGGAGATGGATGCCGACCGAACCAGGTCGCCCACCTTCCGCACGGTCGGCTGCAGAGTCGCGCGATCCGTGACCACGCGGACCTCGACAGCGCTGACTCTTTCGGTAGAGAGATCCATGAGGTGCAGGTCGCCGGCCGCCGCGAACACGATGTCCGAGGGGCCGATGGAGGGAAAGTGAACGTCGGCCTCGGTGAAACGGGTGAGCTGCTTCAGCGCCGAGGAGTCGAGATCGTAAGACCAGACGTTGAAGCGGCGCTCGGGACCACGATCCGACAGGAAGTAGATCTTCCGTCCGTGCCACATCGGCATTTCGTCGTTGGCGACATCGGGAGCGATCGCCTTCACTTCGCCGGAGGCGAAGTCATAGATCGAAAGATCGGCGGCCATTCCGCCGCGATACCGCTTCCACGTGCGGAACGCGCGCGATTTGATCGTGAATGCGAGCTGCTTTCCGTCGGGAGAGAGCGAGGCGAATTCTCCGTACTCGAGCGGAATCGCCTCGGGCATCCCGCCGTTCCGGGCGAGCCGGTAGAGCTGACTGAATCGCTGACGCCCGCTGTGCCGCGGGGAGGCCATCAAAATCGCGCTTCCATCGGGGTACCACCCCAGGACCCGGTCGTCCATCGGATGGTGGGTCAGCCTCTCCGGTAACCCTCCGGTCACCGGAATGACGTAGATGTCGGTGTTGCCGTGATAGTTGCCGCTGAACGCCAGCCACCGGCCGTCGGGAGAGAAGCGCGGCATACTCTCTTCGCCTTCGGGAGAGCTGAGTCGCATGGCGACGCCTCCCTCCTTCGAAACGATCCAAATATCGCCGCCGTAAACGAAGGCGATCCGGGTATCGGAGACGGCCGGGTTGCGAAGCATGCGCGCGTCGATCTGCGCATCGGCCGTCGACGCGAACGTCGGAAGAAGGACGGCGATGGCCGTCAAAATACGGATCAATCTCATGAATCCTCCTGCGGAACCGCGGGACCAGGTCGAGTTCCCCAGTCTATCAACGGAGGGAGTGGGGGAAAGTTATGCTGTCGCCATGAAGATCGTGACGCTGGACACGCTGGCGCTGGATACCGTCATTGCGACTTTCAACGAGGCGTTCGCCGACTACGCCGTGCCGGTCACGCTCGATCGAGAGCGCTTCCTGAAGATGCAGAACCGCCGGGGATTCGCGCCGGAGCTCTCGGTCGGCGCCTTGGAAGGCGAGGGTCTCGTCGGGATCTCCCTCACCGGCTTCGGGACCTGGCTGGGCGCGCCGGCCGGATACGGGTCGGGGACGGGGGTGATTCCCGCCGCGCGAAATCGCGGACTCGCCGGAGACATGGTGGAGAAAGCCGTAGGGCTGGCGCGGAGGGCGGGAGGGGGAAAATATGTCCTGGAGGTGATGTGCCAGAACGAGCCGGCGCGGCGGGCGTACGAGCGGGCCGGGTTCACTATCGAGCGGACGCTCGACTGCTGGACCCTCGATGAGATATCCGAAGGAAGCGAAGTCGAGATCGAGATGCGCGAAAGTTTCATTCCCGCGCCGGCGGGCATGGGTTCGTGGGCTCCGTCCTGGCAGAACTCGGACCAGTCACTGGCGCGGGCACCGGAACGGGTAGTGACACTCGCGATCATGCGGGGCGGGAGGCAGGTCGGGCATGCGGCGCTCTGCCCGGAAACGGGCGACTTTCCGCAGTTCGCCGTCGCGCCCGGGGCGCGACGGCAGGGGATCGGGCGCGCCCTGCTCGCTCGCGCGAGACGGATTTCCCGTTCGCCGCTCCGGATCATCAACACCGACGCGTCCGATGCCGCGACGAGCGCATTTCTGATGGCGATCGGCGGGACGAGAACGCTGGCGCAGTACGAGATGGTTCGCGAGGGATGACGCCGTGGCTGAGGATCTTTTCCTCAGCCTCCGGATCGTGCGGCGGAGGAAAAGATCCTCCGCCACTCAGGACGACTGCTACCCCAGGATGGTGCGGAGCGCGCCCGTTAGTGCGTTGATGTTGTTGAGCGAGGAGCTTTCGCCCATCAGGCCGATGCGCCAGATCTTTCCGGCGAGCGGACCGAGTCCTCCTCCGACCTCGATGTCGTAAACGTCGAGGAGTCGCCGGCGCACGGCGGCTTCGTCAATGCCGGCGGGGACGAGGACGGCGTTGAGCTCCGGAAGGCGGAACTCGCGGTCCACGAGGAACGAGAACCCGAGCTCGGCGAGAGCATCGCGAAGGATCTGGTGATTCTTCTGGTGCCGCGCGAACCGCGCCTCCAGCCCTTCCTCGAGAACGATGCGAAGAGCCTCGCGCAGGGCGAAAGCCATGCTCACCGGGGCGGTGTGGTGATACGCGCGCTGACCGCCGCTCCAGTAGTTGCGCAGGAGCGAGACGTCCAGGAACCAACTCCGCACCTTCGTTCGCCTCTTCGAGACGGCTTCGAGGGCGCGCTCGCTGAAGGTGATGGGGGAGAGGCCCGGCGGCGCGCTGAGGCATTTCTGCGTTCCGCTGTAGAGAACATCGATGCCCCACTCGTCGGTGCGCACGTCGATTCCTCCGAGGGAAGTGACCGCGTCCACGACGAAAAGAGCGCCAGCTTCCCGGGCCATGCGGCTGATCTCCTCGAGCGGCTGGCGGACACCGGTCGAAGTCTCGGCGTGAACGATGGCGACGAGCTTCGGCCTGAGATTCGCGAGCGCCTTCTTCACGTCGTCGGGATCGATCGGATGGCCCCACTCGGCCTCGACGCGCGTCACGCGCGCGTCGCACCGCTCAGCGATGTCGGCCATCCTGCCGCCGAAGACTCCGTGGATGCAGATGAGCGCCTCGTCACCCGGCTCGAGAAGGTTGACCAGCGCGGCCTCCATGCCGGCGCTGCCGGGAGCGGAGATCGCAAAAGTCATCTCGTTGCTCGTGCGCATGACCGCGCGGAGCATTCCGCGGACCTCGTCCATGATCGCGACGAACTCCGGATCGAGGTGACCGACCAGAGGCTGCGCCATCGCGCGAAGCACGCGCGGGTGCACGTTGGAGGGCCCAGGCCCCAGAAGAATGCGCTGACTGGTGTTGAGCTCAGGCGGGATCTGCATGGCGCGGAAAGTCTACTAGACAAGCCAGAAGCCAGAAGAAAAGGCAAGCCAGAAACCAGAAGCCAGAAGCCAGAAGAAAAGTCAGAAGCCGGACCATGAACCGCCGCCTTTGTTTTTGACTTTACTCCTGCCTTCTGCCTTCTGCCTTCTGCCTTTTCCTCTGCCTTCTGCCTTCTGGCTTGCCTCTATCTCTCCGCTCTCCACTTCGCAACCATCTCGCGCTGCTTTGCGGCGATGTCGACGAGGCGCCGCAGCTCGGTGAGAGGCTTTTCGTGGTCGTCCACCTGGAGGCGCAGCACGACGTCATGGTTGAGCCAGACGCCGCCTCCCTCCTTGACGATGAGCATGGCGGCCGACTGCATTCCGCGCGTGTCGCCTCCCGCCTCCTGGCCGGCGTCGAGGGCGGCCATCAGCCTCTGCGAGAGGTGTCCCCCGGTGTTCTCGAACGCCTCGACCATCTTCGCGACCACCGCTTCCCCGGCGAGGATGTTCCCTTGCGCGGTGCAGTACTTTCCGCTGCGACTCCCGGCCCAGGCCGAGGCCTTGGGGCCGGTGAAGGCGAAGTAGTTTCCTTCCGCGTCCATGATGGCGAGCTGGCGGCCCTGCCGGGTCCAGTCTTTCGGGCGCGGATCGGGATCGCTCGCCCAGAGCGCCTCCACGGCGGCCTTCGGTGAGAGACCTTCGCGGAGCAGCTCGATTCCGCGAGGGCCGTAGCTGACGTCGACTACGGCCTGGGTCGCCACGACGCCGACGCCAGCCTCGGCCCACAGCACGCCGTTGCCGACCGAGAAGACGCGCGACTGCACGGCGCCTCCGACTTCTCCGGTCGCCGGGTCGAAGCCGAGGATCGAGAAGGTTGCGATCGGCTCGGGCGCCTGGGCGAACAGGGGCAGCGGGGAGAGAAGGGCGAGGGCAAGGACGACAAGCAGAAGCGAGCGGGAGCGCATGGATTCTTCCTCCGTCGAAGGATTCTATCGTTAGACGCAGGGGCTGGCCGGGAACGCAGGAACCGTGTGATGGTCATCACGGCTGTTGAATCGACGAGGAGAAAAGTGAGATTTCGCTATTGACTCGCCCATCGGTATGGCGGAGAATCCGTCTTGTTGAGACTGAGTCTCAATCTAGCTTACGCATCCGCACGTACTTCGAGGAGTCAAATGCACCCCCTCTTCTCAACCAGCAGAGCCCTCGCTCTCCCTCTCGCACTCGCTGCCCTTCTCTGGGCCGCGCCCGCCCGCTCTTCCGAGAACGCCCCGGAACCTGAGGTTCCTCCCGCCGCTTCGGAGGCGATTCCCGAGGAGTCCACGGACGTTCAGCAGCCCGCGCTCTTCGAGCAGCTCACCATCGTCGGTGGCGCCGAGAACGTCGACAGCATTCCCGGTTCCGCTCACTACATTTCCGAGGCGGAGCTCGAGAGGCAGGACTACACTGACATCCATCGCGTCCTTCGACAGATTCCTGGCGTCAACATTCAGGAAGAAGAAGGATTCGGCCTTCGTCCGAACATCGGGATGAGAGGCACCGGCGTCGAGCGCAGTCAGAAAGTCACTCTGATGGAAGACGGCGTACTAATCGCCCCGGCTCCCTACTCGGCGCCTGCGGCGTACTACTTTCCGACCACCGGCCGGATGGAAGCGGTCGAAGTCCGCAAGGGCTCGACCTCGATCATCCAGGGTCCTTACACCACCGGCGGCGCGATCAACATGATCTCGACCAGCATTCCCTACGAGCTGGGCGGCCGGGTCGAAGTCACCACGGGTGAGTACGGCACGGGTCGCGCCCATCTATCCGTCGGCAACTCGTCGGAGAGGTTCGGTTGGCTCCTGGAGACGTTTCAGCTTCAGTCTGACGGGTTCAAGGAGATCGACGGAGGGGGGGACACCGGCTTCGACCTCAATGACTACGTCGGAAAGATCCGATTCAGCAGCAGCTCGTCTTCACCCACGCAGCAGGCGCTCGAGCTCAAGCTCGGCTACGTCACTCAGAACGGCGATGAGACCTACCTCGGCCTCACCGACGGCGACTTCGAGAACACGCCGTTCCGCCGCTATGCAGGTTCTCGGGCCGACTCGATCGACACGGAGCACGAGCAGGTTCAGCTTCGCCACTTCTTCTCGCGGTCGGCGAACTGGGATCTGACGACGACTGCCTACCGGAACGACTTCTTCCGCAACTGGTACAAGCTCGACTCGGTCGGCGGCGTCTCCATCTCGTCGCTTCTGGCCAATCCCGCGGAGTACGACAACCTCATGGCGAGCGTGCGCGGCGAGCGCGACGACGAGCAAGGCTCGTTCAACATGAGGAACAATCGTCGCGACTACTATTCGATGGGCATCCAGTCGGTCGCGGCCGTCCGCCTCGGCAATTCCACCGGTGTCGCGCACCAGATCGAGCTCGGCGTCCGGTATCACGAGGATGAAGAGGACCGCTTCCAGGAAGACGACCGCTGGGGAATGAGAGACGGGGAGATGTTCCTCGTCCGGCAGGGGCAGCCTGGAACGAACGCGAACCGGGTCGGCTCGGCCGAAGCCGTCGCCGTCTTCGTCCAGGACACGATCTCCCTCGGACGGCTCACCGTGACTCCGGGTGTGCGATTCGAGACGATCGACTTCACCCGCGTCGATTACGGCAAGAACGACCCCGATCGCAACGGCTCGGCAGCGAGCATTCGCGAGAACTCGGTCGAAGCCTGGGTTCCAGGCCTGGGCCTGAGCTGGGAAGTCTCGCCGGAATGGCGCGTGTTCGGCGGTGTCCACCGCGGCTTCGCTCCTCCCGGACCGGGCGCCGACGCGCGTACCCGTCCGGAGCAGAGCGTCAACTACGAAACGGGCGTCCGCTGGGCCGCGAATCGCTTCAACGGACAGCTCGTCGGTTTCTTCAACGACTACTCCAATCTGCTCGGCCGCGACACGCTTTCATCCGGCGGTTCGGGAACGGGCGACCTCTTCAACGGAGGCGAGGTCGAGGTGAAGGGTGTCGAAGCGAGCTTCGACACCGACCTGATGAGGATGTTCCGCGGCACTTCGGGGACGGTTCACGCACCGGTGCGGCTGGCCTACACCTGGACCGATGCCACTTTCGAGACCGCCTTCGAGACGAGTTTCGAGGACTGGGGTCCGGCCGTGGCGGCAGGCGACCGGCTGCCTTACCTTCCGCGGAATCAGTGGTCGCTCGGCGGCGGAGTCGATACCGAGCGTTGGATGGGCTACGCGACGCTCAGTTTCACGGACGAGATGCTGACCGAGCCCGGCCAGGGCGAAGTCCCGGTCACCTCGCGCACCGACGACTACCTGACTCTCGATCTTTCAGGAGAGGTAACCGTCTGGCGGAACCTCCGCGCGACGGCCCAGCTCCGGAACGCAACTGACGAGACCTATGTTGTTGCCCGGCGCCCCGCAGGGGTGAGGCCCGGCATGCCCCGAACTCTGCTTCTTGGAGTGCGCTGGGCGTTCTGATCTGTTGCAGCTTTCGAAGACGACCGCCGCTCGTGTCGAGCGGCGGTCGTTGCGTTTTCCGAAGAAAGGATAGGAATGACTCGTAAACCAGCCTTGCTAATCTGCGTCCTGCTCGCGATCCTTGTTTTCGCAGCATGCGGAGGAGAGCGAACTTCTCCCGCCACCCCTGCCGATTCGGCCGGCGAGACTCTCACCGTCTATTCGGGAAGGAACGAGAAACTCATCGAGCCGTTGATCGAGAGATTCCGGCAAGAAACCGGAATCAAAGTCGAGGTGCGATACGGCGATACCGCGGAGCTTGCGGCGACGCTGATGGAGGAAGGAGCCCGCACACCCGCGGCCGTCTTCATCGCGCAGGATGCGGCGGCGCTGGGAGCGCTCTCGGACCGTCAGGTATTCAGGCCGCTCCCGGAGCAGCTGCTCGGGATGGCGCCGGATCGGTTTCGATCGCCGAAGGGCGACTGGGTCGGGCTCTCGGGACGCGCGAGGAGCGTCGTGTACGATCCGGAGCGGATCTCGGCTGCGGATCTTCCCCAGAGCCTTGAAGCGGTGGGTGATCCGCGGTACCGGGGCCGCTTCGGCGTCGCGCCGACCAACGGATCCTTCCAGGCCCACATGGCCGTGTATCAGGCGGTCCACGGCCGAGAAGGATTGGAAAAGCTGCTCACCGCTCTCGTCGCGAATGAGCCTCGGCGCTATCCCAAGAACAGCACGATCGTCGAGGCGGTGATGAGCGGCGAGATCGATTTCGGACTGGTGAATCACTACTACCTCTGGCAGGCGAAGAAGGAAAACCCGGAGACGAAAGTGGCGAACTTCTTCATGCCCGAGGGGGAAGCGTCCAGCTTCGTGAACGTCGCGGGCGCGGGAGTCCTCGCAGAAAGCGAGAACGCAACGCGTTTCGTCGAATATCTCCTGTCGCCGGACGCGCAGCGCTACTTCGCGACCGAGACCTTCGAGTACCCACTGACGGATGGCGCCGAGCCGGTTGCGGGGCTGCAACCCCTCGATGACATCCGGACGCCGGACATTTCGATGGGGAAGGTTTCCGACCTTCTCGGCGAGACGCTCGTCCTCATTCAGCAGAGCGGCCTGGTTCAGTGACGCCGTCCCGGCTCGCGATCGGCGGTGGCGTGGGAGGGGAGAACCTCCCGGCCGAGCCGCGTCTTTCATCGCGAGCCGGGACTGGACGGCGAACGTCGCCAATCCTCGTGCTCCTGTCGGTGGGAGCCGCGGCCCTCGTCTCGATCCCGCTGCTTTATGTTTTCATCCGCGCGCTGGACCAGGGGTGGCGCGTATATCTGCAGGCGCTCTCGGCGTACGACGGACCCGGTCTTCTGGTCCGAACCGTCCTGCTGGCGCTCGGAGTGGTCGCCCTCTCCCTGGCCATCGCCGTGCCGATGGCGTGGCTCGTCGCGAGAACCGATCTCCCTCGCAGAAAGCTATGGGGGCTCATCGGCGCGGTGCCGCTGATCTTTCCGTCGTACATCGCGGCCTTCACGCTCGTGGCGGTTCTCGGACCGAGGGGTTACCTGCAGCAGGCGCTGGGGCGATTCGGGATCGAGGCTCTCCCCGAGATCGCCTACGGCTACAGCGGCGCTCTTCTCGCGCTGGCCCTCTTCACGTATCCCTATCTCTATCTTCTGCTCATCGCGGCCTTTCGCGAGAGCGATCCGGCGCTCGAAGAGGCGTCACGGGTTCTCGGCCATCACGGCTGGTCCCGATTCATCCGGGTCGTTCTTCCGCAGGTGCGTCCCTCCCTTTATGGAGGCAGCCTTCTGATCATCCTCTATACGCTCTCGGACTTCGGAGCGGTGTCGATCGTCCGCTACAACACCTACACGCTCGCGATCTACAACGCGTATCGCGGCCTGTTCGACCGGACGATCGCCGCATCGCTCGCAACCGCTCTGATCCTGCTGACGGTCGCCTTCATCGCCATCGAGGTTGCTCTCGTTCGAAGGGTTCGCCCTGCTCCGGCGCGGCCCCGGCGTGCTCTGCGTCCCGTTCCCCTCGGATCCTGGAAGATCCCCTCTCTCGTGTTTCTCTCCGCCATGGCGTTTTTCACCGTGGCGATCCCGGTCGGGACGATGCTTCACTGGGGCTGGAGAGCGCTCGAGTACGGACGGGGGCCCGGGGTTGTCCTGCAGCCCGCCCTCAACTCGGTCGGTGTCGCGGCTGCGGCGGCTGGCGTTGCCGTGGTGCTGGCGCTGGCCCCCGCGATCTGGAGCGAGCGTGGTCGGAGCCGGACAGCGATGGTGGTCGAGAAGCTCGCCGCCGCCGGCTTCGCACTTCCCGGGATCGTCATCGCGCTCGCGCTGGTGGTTTTCTCGCTTCGCTTCCTCCCCTGGGCCTACCAGACGCTCGCCCTGCTGGTGGCTGCCTACGTGATCCGGTTTCTTCCGGAGGCGATCGCCGCCGCGAGGTCGGCGATCGCGGCGGTGCCCCGCGAGCTCGAGGAGGCGGCGCGGGTTCTCGGGCGAAGCACGCTGGGAACCCTCACTGCGGTGACCGTTCCGCTCATGCGCCGGGGAATTCTGGCGGGAGCTTCGCTGGTCTTCCTCACTACGATGAAGGAGCTTCCCGCGACGCTGATTCTCCGTCCGATCGGTTTCGAGACCCTCGCGACCAGGATCTGGACCACCGCCGCGGAAGGGTTCTATTCGGAGACGGCGGCTCCGGCTCTCATTCTGCTGCTCGCCTCCGCACTCCCGGTGTACTGGTTCGTCATCCGGCCGGTCCTCTCGGATCGTCCGCTCGCTGATGGAGGAAAGCGGTGAGCGTGACGGTGTCCGATGTGGTCGTGGCGTATGGAGACTACGTCGCCGTCGATCACGTGTCGCTGGAAATTGAGCCGCGGAAGCTGACGGCGCTTCTGGGACCTAGCGGATGCGGCAAGACCTCCCTTCTCCGTGCAATCTGCGGGCTGGAGCCGATCGCATCGGGGTCCATCCGGATCGGGGGGAGGCTCGTCGCTGCTGACGGTGTGTCGGTCGCACCGGAGAAGAGGCGGATCGGCCTGGTGTTTCAGCAGGGCGCGCTCTTTCCGCACATGACGGTCTGGAAGAACGTGCTCTTCGGGCTGCGCGGGGTGGATGACGCGGATGAACGGGCGGAAGCCGCGCTGCAGCTCGTGCAGATGTTCGACCTGCGCCGCCGCTATCCCGATCAGCTGTCGGGCGGCGAGCAGCAGCGCGTCGCGCTGGCGCGCGCGATCGCTCCTTCCCCTGAGCTGGTGCTGTTCGACGAGCCGTTCGCGAATCTCGATGCCGCGCTCAGGCTCAGGATCCGGGAGGAGGTGCGGGAGATTCTGACGGCGGCCGGGATCACCTCGATTCTCGTGACTCACGATCAGGAAGAAGCGCTTTCCATCGCAGACATTGTCGCGGTGATGGACCGGGGGAAGGTTCTGCAGGTTGGGCCGCCCTGGTCGATTTACCGCCAGCCTGCTTCGAAGCAGGTCGCCGACTTCATCGGAGAGAATCAGTCGATCGGCTGCCTCGTGAACGACGGCGTGGCGACCTGTATCCTCGGATCTCTCCGGACGGACGCCCCGGCAGGGCGCGCGGCGCTGCTCGTTCGACCGGAGGAGATCGAGGTGGTGGCCGCCGGAAACGGAGCAGCCTCCGCGACGCTGCTCGAGCGCCGGTTTTTCGGGCACGACGTTCTCGACCGGCTGGAGCTTCAGGACGGAACGCGCCTCCAGGTTCGGCGCCATCCCGAGGAATCATGCGATCCGGGCTGCGTGATCGGCGTGCGACTGAGGCCGGGCGCGTTCACGCTCTTCTCCGAGGCCGGCGTCGTCTTTCGAGCGCGCCGCATCTAGAGCGCTTCCGGTTCGTTTCTTGCTGCAGGCCATTCCCGTGACGACCCGTCGCCGCCCGCTTCTGATTCTGCTCTTCGCGGCGATGCTGTCGGCTTCCTGCACCACCGTCATCCACCCGCCGGCGAAGCCCACCGATCCCGCCATCGTCCTTCTCGTCACCCATGGAAAAAGCTCGTCGCTGATCCTTCGTGGAGGCGAGGACGCGACGAGGTGGGCGTACGGCGACTGGCGCTATTACGCGCTTGGCAGGAAGGAGAGCTCCGATGCGCTCGCCGCCATTCTCTGGCCGACCCGCGCGGCCCTCGGGCGGCAGACGATCGAGAAGGCGCCGTCAGAGCCCCACGATCTGATTCGCCGCCTCGGGATTGGAATCGACGACATCTTTCCGATCGAAGTGAGCCGACAGTCGGTCTTGCGGCTCGAAACGCGGCTGCAGCAGCTGTTTGCCGAGAATCTCGATTCTCTTCTCTACAATCCCGGGCCGCGGCTCGAGTTCGTCGAGCATCCGCAGCGGTACAGCCTGGTCAGCAACTCGAACGGAAGGGTTGCCGCGTGGCTGCGCGAGCTCGGATGCGCGACGTCGGGCGTGCCGATTCTTTCGAAATGGAGAGTGGAGCAGCGGTGATCCTGCGCAAGCGGAACCGGACCGGGTAGCCACCGAAGCGATCGATGTTCAGATGTACTGGGAAGGGGTCATCACGCGGAACGGAAGGCGGCCGCGCACGCTCAGCAGGTCGCTGTCGCTGGTGATGAGGATCGCACCGGATGCGGCGGCGAGAGCTGCGTACTTCCGGTCGTCCGGATCGGGCACGTAGCCGAAGGAAGCAGGATCGGTTGCGCCGGTGAATCGATGCTCGTCGCGAAACAGCTCGGAGATCTCTTCCCACGAGAGCGGAGGGATCCTGGTTACGATGTGCCTCGTTTCCCGGATCGTCGCGTCGTTCCAGATCATCGGAATCGAGCCTGCCCGCACGGCCTCGACGATGCGCGCCGACGGACTGTTGCGGTTGAATCCCGCCGCGACGAAGACGTTCGTATCGAGAATCACCGGATCTTTCAATCGACGAGAACGATACAGGATTGCGCGGTGCCGCACGCCGGGCCCTCACAACGGACTCTGCGGGCCTGAAACGCTTCGTTTGCAGGTCGTGACCCCCCCTTTTCGAAGGCGGAACATGACTTGCTCTCCATCGCCAGGGAAGCACATTCCTGTCTGGAGGTCGGTAATGAACGCGAAAGAAGTCGGAGAGAAGCTCGTCGCGTATGCGCGGCAAGGGAGGCACCTGAAAGCGATCGAGGAGCTCTACAGCCCCGACATCGTGAGCATCGAGGCGATCGACGGGGAGGAAATCCCGGCAGAGATGCGGGGTATCGACAAGGTCCGCGCGAAGAACGAGTGGTGGATGGAGAATCATGACGTGCATTCGATGACGGCCGATGGCCCCTATCCCCATCGCGACAAGTTTGCGGTCAGGTACTCCTTCGACGTGACGCCGAAAGGCGGATCGATGGCCGGCAAGCGCTTCGAGATGTCCGAAATCGCGGTCTACACCGTGAAAGACGGCAAGGTCGTTCATGAGGAGTTCTACTACGGGTGAGCGCCGACCTGGGCGAGTTCAACATCGAGTGGACGGCCCGGCGTGCGGCCCCGCAGAGGAAAAGATCCTCTGCCACGGGGGTCGGAGGCTGAAGCCTCCGCCACTGGATGCGCTATCTTCCCCGCGGAGGAACGATCCGATGGTGCAGCAGATCTTCCAGGTGGACGCATTCACGCGGGAGCCGTTCGCCGGCAATCCCGCGGGTGTATGTATCCTGCCGGCCGGCTCGACCGAAGAGCGCTTTCAGGAGATCGCGCGGGAGATGAATGTCGCCGAGACCGCCTTCGTCGTCCCCCGCGGCGAAGAGTTCGGCCTGCGGTGGTTCACGCCTTCAGCCGAGGTCGATCTGTGCGGGCACGCGACGCTGGCCAGCGCGCACGTGCTGTGGGAAACGGGGATTCTTGCGCGGCAAAGGGAGGCGCGCTTCCACACGCTCAGCGGAATGTTGGTGGCACGCCGCGCGGGCGGTCGGATCGAGCTCGATTTTCCCGCCGAGCCCCCCGAAGGATGTGCTGCCCCGGACGGGCTTTTCGAAGCTCTTGGGATCGAAACCCCCTTGTTCGTCGGCCGGAACAGGCTCGATTACCTGATCGAAGTCGAGAGCGAAACGGTGGTGCGACGACTCGCGCCCGATTTCCGGCGCCTCGCCGGAGTCGCTGGTCGCGGCGCCATCGTGACCGCAGGCGCAACCGACAGCCGCTTCGATTTCGTCTCGCGCTATTTTGCCCCCTCGGTCGGTGTGGACGAGGATCCCGTCACGGGGTCGACGCACTGCTGTCTCGGTCCGTGGTGGAGCGAGAGGCTCGGCAAGAGTGTGCTCTCGGCCTGGCAGGCTTCGCGGCGGGGCGGAGCGCTGGAAGTCGAGCCGCGCGGAGAAAGGATCCTCATTCGTGGCGAGGCAGTCACGGTTCTCCGGTGCGAGCTGCTGGTGTAGCTTTCGTGGAAAACGGTCATGACACGGAGAGAGCCGTGCACCGTCACCGCGGAATCCCGAACCGTTCTGTATAAGAGCATCAAAGACGTAGGGACGAACTGCCGTGCACGCGTCTTGAAGGGTACAGAAGCTGGTTGAGGAGGTATTGATGCGTAGCAACGGAATGTTCCTGGTTTTACTCGCCGCCGTCCTGATTCTGCCCGCTTGTGCAACGGAAGAGGCGGAAACTGACGAGCGGGTGGTCGAAACGACCACGATCACCGAGACGGTCGTCCCGACGACGGATCCGATGGTGACGGCAACACTTACCGAGACGGTGACGGAAACGACGACGATCGTCGATCCCCCTGCGGCGACGGCAACACGGACTCCGGTCCAGACCGCGCCCCCTGCAGTGACTCCGACGACGACGCCCACCGCGGCTCCGGCTCAGCCGGCCCCGCGACCGGTCGCGGTGCAGCCCGCTCCCTCCCAGCCCACGCCGACGCCGACGCCGGCGCCTGCGCCAGTGACGAAAGAGCCCGCCCCGGTTGCCGCGGCCCCAGCTCCCGAGAAGGCCGCCCCGGCCGCCGGTAAGACCCCGCCGAAGACCCACACCGTCGATCACGGCGGCGTCATGCACGCGGCCGGCTCGGACAATCCCGTCGCGCGCTGCGGCGCGTGCCACGGAAAGGACCTGAAAGGCGGCAAGGTCGCGTCCAGCTCCTGCTACAGCTGTCACGAACAGGTCTGGTAGGTTGAAGACCGGCGCTCGCCGCCCCGGAACCGGTCCGGCGAGCGCGATTCTCCTCGCATCCAAGCAGCACCCTGAGGGCAATGTTCCGCCGCCCGCAGCGGTTTTTCACTCTGTGGAGCGAGATCTCAGCACACGGGAAGACATCGACCTTTTGATGGCCCGCTTTTATGGCCGGGCGATGAGCGACCCGGTCATCGGTCATTTCTTCACCGAAGTGGTCAAGCTCGATCTCGAGCACCATCTTCCGGTCATCGGTGATTTCTGGGAATCGACGCTGCTGGGAACTCCCGCATACCGGAAGCACGGCCGGAATCCGCTCGTGATCCACGCCGGAATCGATCGGAAGGCTCCGCTGCTGGAGGAGCATTTCGAGCGTTGGCTGGAGCTCTTCAGTGAGACGGTGCAGGAATCGTTCAGCGGGCCACGCGCCGGATTCGCGGTCGAGCGCGGACGGGCCATCGCTCGCCGGATGGCCGAGTTCCTCGCCGACTCGAAGTAGAGAACGCGTTCGAAGCGGTCCCGCGCGGCTGAAAGCCGCGCTTCCTGTGAGCGAAGCTGAAAGCTTCGCCTACGACATCGTGGTCCAGGTTTCGTGGACGACGAGCTTCGTCGTGTCGGCGGGCCAGAGGGGGGAGATCATGTAGAAGTAGCCGTCTCCCATCCGCCTCGCCTTGCGGGTCAGCTCGCTCACGCTGCGGCAGAGTCCGGCGCTGCGGCGAACGGTGCTGCGCGGAACGGTCTTGCCAGTGCGCTCGGCTACTCCCTCGAAAACCTGGATCTCGTCGAACAGTTGTTCTTCAGTCAAATCAATCTCTCCAATCCGGGTCGCGTCTTCGCTCTGGAGCTCAGTGCGGTATTCGAAGTCAGCGGCGTTCTCTGCTACAACAGCCCGAAAGATCGATCCATTGCCCCAGGTGTCGGAGGGTCGCCGAAAGCCTCCTGGCGAACCGGGCTGGAACGCAGAGGCTCCTAGCGGCTGCGCTCGAGCAGGGCAGGCCAGTTGGTGACCATGCGCAGCTCGGCCGGCTCGTTCTCGCCGAGAATGCGCATCGCCAGCATCCGCTCGCTTCCGGGCACGATCTCCA
>Ga0209347_1001703_pt1 | contig 33442 bp, 26 predicted proteins | sample AutmiccommuBRH23_FD_187382 | JGI IMG/M metagenome (GOLD analysis project Ga0209347, IMG submission 187382) | Deep subsurface microbial communities from Mt. Terri, Switzerland - Autotrophic microbial communities BRH/23 (SPAdes) (version 2) | ecosystem: Environmental > Aquatic > Deep subsurface >...
GAACGCAAAGCAGAACTCTTCAAGGAACTCCACGTAGCCGTAGTGGAATACGAGGAGGACCGGGTCGCCGTCGCCGCCCAGGCCGTGGTGGACGAAGGTATCGACGCCTACGAGGCCATCATGGACGGCCTGGCCGCCGGTATGGAAGAAGTGGGAGTGCTCTTCGACAGCCAGGAGTACTTCGTACCTGAAGTCCTCATGTGCGCCGACGCCCTCTACGCCGGTCTCGACATCCTCCGTCCCCACGTGGACATGACCGGTCGCGAGACCGTGCGGGGTGAAGTGGTCATCGGTGTGGTGGAAGGCGACGTACACGACATCGGCAAGAACCTGGTGAAGATGATGTTCGAGGTGGCGGGCTTCACCGTGCACGATCTCGGTGCCGACGTGCCTCTGGATCAGTTCGTGGAGAAGCAGATCTCCACCGGTTCGGACATCGTGGCCCTCTCCGCCATGATGACCACCACCATGATGGGTATGAAGAAAGCCATCGTGAAACTGAAAGAGAAGAACCCGGACGTCATGATCATGATCGGCGGCGCTCCCGTCACCGGTGAGATCGCCGACATGTTCGGGGCCGACGGCTACTCCGAGAACGCCTCCAACGCCGTCTCTGAAGCCATCAAGATGGTGGGTGCTCTGCGGAAGATGTAGAACCCGAGCGGCGGCCGTCTCTACCGGCGGCGGAACGGACCGGACCGGTCCGTTCCGCCGCCGGTTTGCGTCACTCGGGTGAGGCGGGCGTCGCTCCCCATTGGCGCACTTCGATCGCGAGACCGTCGGGATCCACGATCTCGGCGCGGAGACCCGTACCTGACGGGTAGGGCGGCCGGGTGGGCTCGATACCGCGTTCGGCCAGATAGGCGAGAGCATCGTCCATGCTGTCCACCTCGAGCGCCATCATCCGGTAACCCACACGCGGGCCCTCCACAACGACAGGCGGGGCGGGGTCGTCGAACTCGAGCACCTCGAGCACCGTGTCGCCCAGTTCCAGGAACAGGACATCCCGCAACGGGGGCACCCCCACGGTCCACCGATCCCGTAACGTGAACCCGAGCACGTCCATGTAGAAAGCCAGGGAGCGGTCGAGATCGGAGGGTATGATCTCGACGTGATCGATGCGGCGGAACACGCTCATGATCCGCGCTCGTCCAGCACCCGTTTGGTCTTGCCTTCCGAACGCTCGAGGGTGAAGGGCTCCGCCACGCGCACGGACATGCGGAAGCCGATCTGTTCCCGTAGTCGGCGCTCCACGAGACCGCATACGCCGGCGCCCCCATCCGAGCAGGTGACCCACCAATCCGAGTGCGGCTCCACTTCCACGTGCACCACCTCGCGGCGGTCAGCGGTGCGTAGCCGGATCATATAGTGGGGAGCCAGTTCCTCAAAAGCGCTGAGCACGCCCTCCACCTGCGACGGGAAGAAGTTCACACCGCCCACGATGAGCATGTCGTCGGTGCGGCCCAAGATGAGCCCGTGCCGAGCGAGTGTGCGCCCGCACGAGCAGGTGTCTCTGGTGAGACTGGTGAGGTCGCGGGTGCGGTAGCGCAGCACCGGGTTGCCTTCTTTGGCCAGTGTGGTGAAGACCATCTCTCCAATCTCGCCCTCAGGCAGAGGTTCACCCGTCGTCGGGTCTACGATCTCGGGGAAGAAGTAGTCCTCGTTGATGTGGTAACCGTCTTGTGCTTCGCACTCTATGGAGACACCGGGGCCGCCGAGTTCGGTGAGGCCGTAGTCGCGGGCCACACGATAGCCGAGCCGCGCCTCCAATTCGTCGCGCAAGCCCGGGCTGGTGGGCTCCGCCCCGTGGGTGCCGATGCGCAACGAGAGGTCGCCGGGACGGAGGCCCATCTCCTCAGCCTTCTCCGCTATCACGAGCGCGTACGACGGCGTGCAGTGGAGCACCGTCGTCTTGAAGGCCTGCATCACCTGGATCTGCCGCTCGGTGAGCCCCGAACTGGCGGGGATGACCGTGCAACCAAGCCGCTCGGCTCCCAGATGGTGGCCGAAGGCGCCCGTGAAGAGCGTGTACTTGAATGCCACCTGGCACACGTCGTCGGGTGTCACGCCCGCGGTCTCCAGATTCCGAGCCATACAGACGGCCCAGTCATCCATGTCCTTGGCCGTGTAGCAGGTGCTGATGGGATTGCCGGTGGAGCCGGACGAGGAGTGGATGCGCGAGATCTCGTTCGGTGCGACGGCGCAGAGACCATAGGGGAACGCCGCCTGGATATCGCTCTTGTAGCTGAACGGGACACGCGGCAGGTCGTCGAGAGAACGGATGTCGCCGGGGAGAAGACCGATGCGATCGAAGGCCTCCCGATAGAACGGCACCCTCTCGTACGCGTACGCCACCATCCGGGGCAGCCGCTCGTTCTGAAGAGCCGCGAGCTCTTCCCTCGACATGTACGTCGTGCGATCCACTGTTGTCATGCTTCTTCTCCCATCCGGAATCCCCGCCGCGAACAGAGTAGCAGGAACGTCACCCATCCGCTCCGCGGAGCTGGATGCAATGGGCCAGACACACGTTGTCGGCACAGGCGGGCAGCAACCCGCGATCGATCCGATGGTGGCACAGGTTGCACTTGGTCGCCAGGCGGGTGGCGCGATCGAAGGTGATCGCTCGGTACGGACAGGCGGTGACACATGCCTCGCAGCCGGCGCACCAACTCTGGTCCAGCACCACGATACCGTCGGCCCGTTTGGAGATGGCCTGGAACTGGCAGGCCTCCACGCACTCCGGCTTCTTGCAGTGCCGGCAGCGACGCACCCTGAACTGGAACGCGAGACCCTCGTCGGTGAGTGCGGGGCCCTCCTCGTCCACGCGGATGAGTTTGATGCCCGTCGGGGCGCCGTTCTCCGCTTTGCAGGCCACCTCGCAGGTCTTGCAGCCCCAACACAGGGCCTCGTCGATGCGCAGGTTGTAGCGCGTCATCGGGGGCCGCCTTGTCCGGCGGACCCCGGATCACCGGCAGACGCCGCGGTGGCGGTGACGCCGGCCGGGGTCGCGCCGGGGTCGCCGCCCGGCGGCCGCTCGGCCGCAGCCGGGCCGGCCGCTCCAGCGGCGACGTTCTCGGCGATGCCGGTCAGACGCTCGCGGTCGGCGTCGGTCTCGGGCCGGATGCGGCAGAGCAGGGTACGGATGGAAGTGGCGCCCATGGCGGGGTCGCAGCTCGAGTAGTCGTTGTCGATCAGCACGTTCACGTTGCTCTCGTCCCAGCCGTGGCCGGGATCGCGCTTCTCCGGGAACCACCACGCGTGCTGGGCGGAGACCACCCGGGGGTCGAGACCCTCGCTGAGCTTGGCCCGCTGGCGGATGGCTCCGCGCGGCGACTCGATCACCACCCAGTCTCCGGCCGCGATGCCCTCACGGGCGGCCGTCTCGGGGTGGATCTCGACTTCAGGGTCGGGGTGCAGCTCGCGTAGCCAGGGCACCTGCCGGTTCTCGGTGTGGAAGAAGCCCGGTTGGCGCGCGCCGGTGATGAGGATGTAGGGGAAGTCGGCAGCCAGGTCGGGGCGGCTCAGCGGACTCATGGGCGGTTCGCGGAACTGCGGCAACGGGTCGTAGCCCCACTCCTCCAACTTGGTGGAGTAGAGCTCGAACTTGCGGGTGGGCGTGCTGAAGCCCCGCTGCTCGTGCTTGCGGTAGGTGATGTCCCCCCGCATACGATCCTTCTTCAAGAAATCCCGGAACGTGATGCCGCTCGGCTCGAGGATCCAGTCGAGGCCCTGCTCGAAGTCGTCCCACCAGTGCTCGCCCTGACCCACCCGGTGCGCGAGGTCGTTCAGCATCTCGTGGTCGCTGCGGCACTCCCCCACCTGGATCACCTTGCGCCGGGGCAGCAGCCAACCGTGACGCTTCCAGAAGTCGCCGATGTAGTCCATCTCCAGCCAGGTGGCGGCGGGCAGCACGATGTCGGCCAGTTCGGCCGTGGGGGTGATGAAGAAGTCGGCCACCGCCATGAACTCCACCTTCTCGAGAGCCGCGTGCACCTCGCGGGCGTTGGCCCGGGTCATGAGCGGGTTGGAGCTGATGAGGAAGAGCGCCTTCACCGGGTAGGGCTCCTCGGTGAGGATGGCGTCCCACACGTACTTCGGGTTGATGATGCCGAAGTTGCCGGCCAGACGGAAATGGTCGCCGCCCAGACGCTTGGCGGCCTGCTCCGGGGACAGGGCTTTGTGGGCCCCGAACTCACTCACGTTGCGGATGGGCGGTTGACGGAAGAGCATCTGGCCGCCGGGCACGTCGATGTTCCCGGTGATACCCATGAGGGCGAGGAGCGCTCGGTTGTTGTCGGCGCACGTGACCTGCTGCTCGATGGCCACCCCCCACTGCACCACGCCGGGCTTGGTGGTGGCGAAGAGGCGGGCCGCTGCGCGGATCTTCTCCTCGGGCACCCAGGTGATCTCGGCGGTGCGGGCGAGCGGATACTCGGCCACCCGCGCCTTGAACTCCTCCCAGCCGTGCACGTGGTTCGCCGTGAAATCCCGGTCGTAGAGTTCCTCCTCCACGATCACGTTCAGCATTCCCAGGGCGAGCGCGGTGTCGGTGCCGGGACGGAGCTGCAGCCAGATGTCGGCCCGGGCGGCGGGGCGGGTGAAGCGCGGGTCCACCACGATCAGCTTGGCCCCGGCGTTCAGGGCCTGGGAGAAAGGCTCGCCCTTGTAGCAGTCGGGGTTGCTGATGGTGACGTTGTTGCCCCAAACCATGATGCAGGCCGGGTGGTTGTCGTAGTCGGCGATGGGGTTCGAGCCGCAGGTGATCACCGTGGTGGCGATGCGGGGACCGTAGCAGAAGTGGCCGGCGGTGAGCACGTTCGGGCTGCCCAGGTAGTTGGCGAAGCGGTAGATGGCGGCCTCGTTCTCCCGCCCGGTGCCGTACCCCATGACCACCGACTCCGCCCCGTACTCCGCCTTGTAGGCGAGGATGCGCTCGGCGATGGTGTCGAGAGCCTCGTCCCAGGTTATGCGCTCCCAGGTGCCGCTGGCCTTGGGCCCCACGCGCCGCACCGGGTGGGTGAGCCGGTCGGGGTGGTAGGCGATCTGGGGCGCGGCGAGACCCTTGCTGCACATGGTGCCGTGGTTGATGGGGCAGTCGGGGTCGCCGGAGACCTTCTCCACCCGCCCGTCCTTCACGTACACGAGCACCCCGCAGCCGCCGTGGCAGCCCCGGCAGTGGCTCTTGACCACGCGGTCGTAGCCGTACACCTCCATCTCGAGGGGAGAATTGGCGTAGGTGAAGTCGGTCACGGGGTCCTCACGACCCGGTCTCCAGGTAGGGAGCGAGCGCGACGCTCATCGCGCGAGCGGCCGCGGCCGCGCGCCGCCCATGGGCGGCCGCGAGGTCCGCCGGGAACGTGCCCACCAGGATGAGCGCGGCAGCCGGCTCGCCGCGCGCGTCGAGCACGGGCGCGCTCACGGCGCTCACGCCGGCCTGCATGCCGCCGATGTCTACGGCGAAGCCGCGGCTGCGCACCTCGTCGAGGTCGGCGGCGCTCACCGACACCCCGGCGCCGCCCAGCACCACCGCGCGCCGCTCGGGCGGCATGAAGGCCGCGATCGCCCGGCCGTGAGCTCCCCATCCGAGCGGATAGCGGTGCCCCACTCTGATGGTCACTCCCACCGCCCCCCCCGGCGTCTCCCGGCGGGCCACGATGAATACCCGCCCGGCTGTGATCAACCCAAGGAGTGCCGTACAGTCGGTGGCCGCCGCCGCCTCCGCGAGGTAGGGCTCGGCGGCCGTGGCCAGACCGGTGCGATCGAGGAGGGACCGCGCGAGTGTCAACACGCCCGGACCCAGCGAGTACAGCTTGGCCTGATCCTTGCGCACGACGAGCCCGGCCGAGCGCAGCGTCGCCAAGATCGCATGGCCCTTGCTCAGGTGGATGTCCACGGCCCGACAGATCTCGGTGAGGGTGGCGTCACCGGAGGGGACTGACGCGAGATGGTAGAGCACCCGGGTGGTCTGCTCCACGGCGGGTACCTGGCGGCCGTAGCCTTCCGTCATGCCCCGTTCACCGCCGTTCGGACGGCGGTGACAACCCGGCTCTCTTCTGTACACAGAATAGTATTCCGCATGTGCATGAGAGAGACCATACTGCGACCGGGCGTTCCTGTCAACGGGGGCGCGCTGCGCGCGGCGGGGGAACTACATCTGTGTCATTCGGGACCGACCGACCGCGGACCTGGGGCCGGGGCGTCTGTCCGCAGCGCCTGCCGCACTTCCTCCCTGTCATTGAAGATCTTCACGGTGGGCATGGCGCCCAGCCCGCTGATATCGAGGAGACGCCTCACTCCACCTCGCGGTTCGATGACGCCCACCCAACCCTTCTCCAACGCCCGCACCACATCGAAGAGCAGGGCGAGGCCGCCGCTATCCACATACGTGACGGCGTTCAGGTCGAACAAGACGACTTGGTCGGGGCCCGACAGCTCACCTTCGATAGCCTTGCGGAGCATACGTGCACTGAAATGATCGATCTCGCCGGTCAGGACGAAGAGAGGTGCTTCGAGTTCGCGCAGAGTCTCTATCGAGAGTGCCGGAGGTTCGGACTCACCCGGCGACCGGGAAAAGATCTTATGGAAAACACTCGGCACGGCCGCTCCCGCTTCTCGTGAAAGGTGGTCATCTCGTGGCCGGTAGACTTCCCTGGGCAAGAACGGAGCAAACCTACACCACCTCCACCACGGACGACTCACGGTACCCTGTGACCACTTGCCTGTAGCCGCGCAGGGAAGCGTCGACCTCGGCGTCACCGGTGTCCACTCGCATCCGGTGGAACGGCAGGCCCACGAGTTTGCCCGGCGTGGCTATCACCCGCACGTTGTCGGCGCCCACCCGCCGAATCACCTCCGGGCTCAGCTGCTGGTTGCCCCGGCCGAAGATGAAGCCCTGGCCCCCGATCGGGGTCACAAACATCTCGGCGTCGCGACCGCCGCCGAGAAGGTCAAGCAACTCGCGCTCGCCCACGTCGGCGGCCACCAGCCGGCCGTCCCGCACCACGTCGATGCCCAGAAGCGTGTGCGGCAGGTCGAGCCTCCGCATGATCCCCCGCGGGGTCGTGCCAGAGCCGACGAGGTACAGAGCGCCCGGCCGCATCTCCTCCACGATGCGCTCGGCGATCGAGGTCACGGTGGCCTCCTCCGAAAGCCCGCGGCCGCCCGCCTTGGACCCCTGGGTGAGGCGGGGCTCGTGCGGCACGCGCAGGTAGCCGTGCAAGCGGGCGCGGAGTTCGTCGTGGCGGAACGCCTCCTCGTCGATGTCCATCACCTCGAGCTCCGTGGTACGCGTCACCACACCCTCCAAGAAGAGGCGGGCCAACTCCCCGGCGGCGCGCGGAGTTCCCGCGAACACCCCCGAGTGGATCTTGCAGCCGCTGGGGATGCCCAGCACAGGTGCACGATCGCCCACCACGTCGTAGACATCGCGGGCGGTGCCGTCGCCACCGGCGAAGAGCAGGAGGTCGACACCCAGCTCGAGCATCCCGGCAGCGGCACGCCGGGTGTCCGCGGACGTGGTGCGCACGGGGTCTATCGAGCCGAGCACAATCGGCGCGAGTCCCGCCGCGGATGCTTCCTCCTCCCCCATGGGGCCGGAATAGGTGACGAGTTCGAGGTCGACCGCGAGCGAATCCAGGGAAAGCAGCGCTTCGGTCGCCCGCCCGGGCGAGAGGCACACCGCCCCCAGTTCGAAGGCCCGGCGGACGGTCTCCTCGCCGTCGCTGCCCTTCAGACCCACCCGCCCCCCGATGCCGGCCAAAGGGTTCACGATGAGGCCGAGACTCACCATCGCACGAAGCTGCAGGATCCCCAGGGAGAGGCCGGCGCGGCGGTCAGGAGGGGCTCGGCGATCCGGCGGACTTCCAGCCGTTCCTCGCTGGCGCGTCCAGCGCCTGATTCGTCCCGTCCCGGCCGGTTGCGCCTGCGCTGGCACCCCCTTCAGTCGAGGCCTTCTCGACCACCTCGGCGGAGTCCGCGGCCGGAAAGTAGATGCGGAACGTCGAACCCTCCCCAGGGCGACTCTCCACCGTGATGTCGCCACCACTCTGGCGCACGATGCCGTAGACGGTGGACAAGCCGAGGCCGGTCCCCTTGTCGACGCCCTTGGTGGTGAAGAATGGTTCGAAGATCCGCGCGCGCGTCGACTCGTCCATCCCGGAGCCGGTGTCGCGCGCCATGAGCATCACCCGAAAGGCGCCGAGTCTCACGTCGACGGGCGGCGGCACCGGCGTGCCCTCGGCCACCGACCGTATCTCGATGCTGAGCCGCCCTCCGTCCGGCATGGCATCCCGAGCGTTCACGACCAGATTCATGATCACCTGTTCCATGTGCAAGGGGTCGGCCTCTATCCTCGGAAGGTCCGCATCGAAGGCGGTCAAGAAGGCGATGTGCGCTCCGAGAATCCTCGACAGAAGCCCCTCCATCCCCCGAACCACCTCGTCGATAGCCACGCCGGTCGACCGGCGCGGCTGCATCCGCGAAAAGGAGAGGAGACGCTTGGTGAGTGATTCGGCTCTCCGGGCGGCCTCCTGGATATCCTGTACGTCCTCCCGGCGTCCCTCACCGGTGTCCCAGTCGGCCAACAGGAGTTCGCTGCAGCTGAGGATGGGGGTGAGGAGGTTGTTCAGGTCGTGAGCGAGGCCGCCGGCCAGCCTCCCGACGGCGTCCATCTTCTGGCTCTGGCGCAGCTGGACCTCCACCTCAGCTCTCTCGGCCTCGGCCAGCTCCCGCAGAGCAAGGGTCTCGCACTCGTGGTCCAGGGCGGAACGGACCCTCTCGGCCTCGGTGGCCAGATCCCCCACCGGTTTGACGACAAGCCAGTACAGGAGCGGAGCGCTCAGGAGAGCCAGCAGGACGGCGTCGATCACGTCACGGCCGAAATGCTCCACAGGGACGAAGCGGAGCATCACCATCACCGCGATCTCGAGAAGGCCCACGATCACGAGAATCCGCAGGAGCAAGGTAACGCGCAGCGCCCCGCCGCCCGGGCCGACTATCGCTCTCCGGAATACCGTCACGATCCGTATCCCCCCTGCCGCAACCTATCGCCTCTGGCCGACCGGAGCTGATCTCCTCCGCCTCTGTCTGGCCCGGCCCACCGGTGACGCCCCCTTGTTAACCATCGGCAGACACCCCCGGCGACTGAAGCCCGAGCCGCTTCCACACCCGCCACGTGGTGACCACCTTGTCGATCTCGTGGAGCGGCGACTCGTCCATGCGCGGGGCCGAGCTCTTGTGAGGCGCGGTCGCCACCACGTGGGGGTCGGCATACGCCTCCTCGGCCACGCGTCGAATGATCTCCGTGTACTCGTCCAGGTCGGCCCGAGAGTAGCTTTCGGTGGGCTCGGGAGTGAAGGGCTCGGGAACCACGAAGGGCTCGTGACTGCTGAAGTAGTTGTTCACGCCGTAGTCGAGGATGCGCCGCTCCACGTCCTCAGTGCCGATGCCGGTCTCGTCATGCAGCCTCCCCCAGCTGAAACGGGCCTCGTCCAGGCGACCGGCGTCCGGAGAGTAGGGAAGGTCGAGCCCCGGCACCTCCGCCCGCAGCCGCTTCATGAGGTAGCGGTTGTTGATGACGGCCGTCTCGGACACCCGACGCAACCCCTCCGCCCCCAGACTCATCACCCAGGCGTAGGAGCGCAGCACCACCTGCAGGTTCCCCAAGAAGGAACGTACCTTTCCGATGCTGTGTGGAAGGTCGTCGTCGAGGAAGTAGCCACCGTCGTCGCGGCGCTCCACCAAGGGCCGGGGCAGGAAGCGGCGCAGGTCGGCACGTACCATGACGGCGCCGCAGCCCGGGCCCATCGATCCGTGGGGCGAGGAGAAGGTCTTGTGCAGGTTGAAGTGGCAGAGGTCGAAGCCCGCCTCTTTGGCCCGGGCTACGCCCATGATGCCGTTCAGGTTGGCCTGATCGTAGGAACAAAGACCGCCCACCGCGTGCACGGCGTCGGTGAACTCCTGGATGTGCGGATTGTAGAGACCGGTGTCTTCGGGGTTGGTGATGAGCAGGCCCGCAGTACGCTCCGAGAGGGCGGCCCGCAGTTGCTCCAGGTTCGGGTAGCCGGTCTCGTCGGGGTACAGCACGATGAGCTTGTAGCCGAGGACGGCCGGAGTGGCCGAGTCGGCCGGGTGGGAGAAGATGGTGGTGACGATCTCGTCCCTCTGAGCGCCCTCGCCGTTGGCCTCGTGGTAGGCGCGGATGATGGAAGCGTTGGTGAAGATACCCTGGGCGCCCGAGGCGGGCTGGAAGCTCACCGCGTCCAGACCGGAGATCTCGCAGCACATGCGCCCGAAGCGATGGGCGATCTCGAGGATGCCCTGCACGGTTTTCGGCGGCTGCCACGGATGGATGTCCGCCATCTTGGGGCTCCGGGCCAAGAACTCGTTGACCTTGGGCGAGTACTTCATGGTGCAGGTGCCCAGGCCCAGGTCGATGTTCACGTCGGTACCCATGGTCATCTGGCTCAGGCGCAGGTAGTGCCGCAGCACTTGGGGCTGGGCGACCTCGGGGAGGGCGGGCGGCTCCTTCCGGGCCAGCTCCGACGGGATAAGCGCCGCGGGGTCGCCAACTGCGGCGCGGATGCCGGGCTCGAGCGGCGGCGGGAGGACGCCCCGTTCACCCGGGCTGCCCTGCTCCATGATCACCGGCTCCTGCCAGCGGGCGGCGTGGAAACCTTCGCGCAGATAGCGGTTCGTGGTCGCACCGTCGGCGCCGGACGCGCCGGCGCCACCGCCCGTCGATGCGAACCCGTCGGCGCTCATCGCGTGACCTCCGCGACGGCCGCGGCCAGGCGATCCAGATCGTCCTGCGTGTGCATCTCGGTGACGCAGAAGAGGGCACTCTCGCCGAGTTCGGGGAAGTCCTCCGAGAGGTCCCAGCCACCGATGAGGCCCCGCTCGAGCAGAGCCTCGTTCACCTCCGCAACCGTCGTGCCGGTGCCGGTGAAGTCCACCACGAACTCCTTGAATACGGGCGCGGTGAGAGCCGGCGCCCGCACTCCCGCGATAGCGTCCAACAGGCGGGCGGCATAGGCGGCCTTGGCCACGATGGTCTCGCCGAGTTCCCGCATGCCCTGCGGCCCCATGAGAGAGAGGTAGACGGCGGCCGCAATGGTCCACAGACCTGTGGTGGTGCCGGTGAAGTCGCGGGACTCCTCCCGTTTCACCCAGGAGGTCTCCACCCAGTTGGCCCAGCCGTAGCCCAGGCCGGTGCCGTCTTCCGTCCGTATGATCGAGGTGAGGAGCGAAGGGATCTCTGCCAGCCAGCCCGGGTCGTGCCGGGTGGCCACGAAACCGCCGAGTCCGCCGCCGTACTGCATGTGCACGCCCAAGGGCTGCACCTCGCCGGTGACGATGTCGGCCCCGTAGGCGCTCGGTGGGGCGAGCACGCCGAGAGAGATGGGGTCGACTCCCACCACGCACAGGGCGCCCCGATCGTGGGCCAGCCCCACGATCTCGGCACCTCGTGTCTCGAGGATCCCCAGGAAGCCCGGATTCTCGAAGTAGACGCAGGCAGTGTCGGCGGTGAGCTTGGAGCGCAGGTCGGCCAGGTCGAGCAGGCCGGTGCCCGTCTCCATCCCCACTTCGACGATCTCCACCGCGGAGCGCGCGAAGTTCTGCAACTGGGCGCCCTTGTCCGGACTCAGGGTGCGGGGCACGAGCACGCGGCCCCGGCCCGTCAGCCGCGAAGCCATCAGCAGGGCGCTTGAAGTAGCCGCCGACCAGTCGTAGGTGGTGAGACCGACGGCGTCCATGTCCAACAACTCGCCGAGCAGGCTCTGGAACTCGAAGTACGCCTGGTTCTTCCCGTGGTCGGAGTACCAGAGGCCGCCGTAGGCGGTGAGGAACTCCCCGCGGCCGACGATCTCGTCGCAGACGACGGGCACGTAGTGGTGCCAGCAGCCGCCGCCCAGGAAGCTCGGCGCGTCCTCTGAGCTCAGGTTGCGGTCGAGCAGCGAGGTCACGTGACGTCGCAGGGCGAGCTCCGATGGCAGGGCCTCGGGCAGGTCGAGCGGCCGGCCGAGGCGCAGGTGAGCCGGGATGTCGCGGTAGAGCTCCTCCGCGTCGGCGGCGCCGACGGCGGCCAGCATCTCCGCACGTACGGCCGGGGCCGAGTTCGGCATGTAGGGGTGGGCGGGGTCGGGCGCTGTCATGTCGTTACCTCCTTGACCGGCAGATGGGCCGCCGGGCGGTCGATCCGGGAGTCCGCGCCCCGCGTGTCGCCCGGGTTCGCGCCGCTTACATAAGCGCATCCGGTGACCCGCGTCAACACGGCGGTCCCCACATGGTCACCGCGGGCCAGCCACTGTCCCGCCCCCCGCCGGTACGGGCAGAGGCGCGCCGCGATTCGCAAGAGCCACGTGTGGGAACAGTGTCCCCTCCAGCAAGGAGGCAGGGCAACGTGAAGACGCACGAGGTGTTGACGACGGCCGGGCACATGGCCCCCCGAGGCACGGTGCGTGATCTCCTTGCCCTGTCTCATCGCCGCACCGCCCTGCTCTCCGTGGCCCAGCCGGGTCTGGCGGCGGTGTTAGCCGCAGGCGGTCTGCCGAACCCCCGGACCCTGGCCCTCGGACTGATGGCCGCCACAGCGGGGACGCTCTGTCTCTACGCGGTCCACGACCTCCTCGACTCAGGTGTGGACCGGGAGATCGAACGACGGGGCCCGGGGACGGGACGCACCGGAGCGGCGCCCCGGGACCGCCCCCTGGCCCAGGGCAGCCTCACGACAGGGTCGGCGCTGGTGTGGATCGTCATGCTGGCGGCGGCCGCCCTGGGGACGGCGTACGCGCTCCGGCCTGCCTGCGCCCTCATCTTCCTGTTGTGCGCCGCCGTGGAGGCGCTGTACTGCTCGCTGCGACGGACCACCTGGCTGAAGACGCTGCCCGCCGGTGCGGTCGTGGGCCTTGGCGGCTTGGCCGGCTGGACCGCCGTGCGCGATCCCGACCGAGGTGCCTTCCTGGTCGTCCTCTTGTTGGCCGCCTGGGAGATCTTTGGCCGCAACCTGGCCAACGACCTCGCCGACCTCTCCCTCGACCGACCCTTGGGCATCCGAACCCTCGCCACCACGCACGGCCCGGTCTGGTCGGCCCGAGCCTGCGCCGCCGGGTCTCTCGCCATGGTGCCGCTGGCGCTTGCACAACCGGGGGAATTGCCGCTCCGGGCTCTCCTCGCCGCCGTTGTTGTCGGGACGATGACCCTGCCCGCTATCGGGCTGCTCCGCCGGCCCCAGGAGAGCGTGGCCCAAGCCTACTACGACCGGGCCAGCCTGTTCCCGCCGGCGGCCTTGGGCGCGGCCGCCTTCTTCTTCATCGCATGGGGCGGCGCGTGACTGAGCGGACGCCCTCTCGGCCTCCCCGGTCCGCCGGACGACCTCCCGGCCACGGCCCGGGCATCCGCACGCCGGCCGATCCCACCTACCTGCGCGACCTCTTCACCCGCAGCGCCCGCTTCTACGACCGCGTTAACCTGCTCACCAGCCTCGGTTGGGTCACCCGCTGGCGCGACCAGACCGTGGCGTCGGCGGCGATCGAGCCGGGCGACCGGGTGCTCGACGCTTTCAGCGGCCCGGGAGGACTGGCCGAGCAGGCCCTTCCCCGCATGGGGCCGGGAGGCGAACTGCTGCTCGTCGACATCAGCCCGGTCATGCTGCGCGAGGCGCACTCGCGCCTGGACCGCCAACTCCGCGGTCGCCGAGGACCGTCACCCAACGTGCGGTTCATCGTGGGGGATCTGCTCCGCGACGACCTCGCCCTCGGCACGTTCGACGTCGTTCTCTTCGGCTGGGGACTCCGCTACGTGCCCGACGTCCGCCGGGCGCTGGGGGGGCTCGCGGCGCTACTCCGTCCCGGGGGGCGCCTGGCTTTGCTCGAGTTCACTCGGCCGGGCGCCTCAGGCTGGGCGCTGCCCCTGCATCTCTACTTCCGCTACGCGGTGCCGGCCATCGGAGGACGTCTCGCCGGGGACCCCGAACTCCACGAGTACTTGCGTGAAACGAGCGCGACGTTCCTCGACACCCCGGCGCTAACGGCGGCCGTGGAATCGAGCGGCCTGCGGATCGTCGGGCGGCGCAGTCGGCTGGGAGGATTGGTGACCACGCTCGTGGCCGTCCGGCCCCGGCAGGAGCTGAGCGGGGCCGCAGCGACCAACCGGGCTCAACCGGCCGCGGTGGGATCCTCGAACAACAAGGGCTCCGGGTAGGTGACTCCCTGGCTGAGCCAGCACGCGCCGTCCACCAGGATCTGAGCGCCGGAGACGAAGGACGATTCGTCGGAGGCGAGGAAGACGGCCGTCCAGGCGATGTCCTCCGGCCGACCGATCCGACGCAGCGGCGTGCTGTCGATCATGGCCTGGTGGAAATCGGCGTCCTCCAAGAGCGACGCCACCATGTTGGTGTCGGTGAGACCCGGCAATATGCTGTTGGCCCGAATGCCTTTGTGGCCGTACGAGTAGGCGATGCTGTGCGTGAGGCCGATGACGGCGGCCTTCGAAGTGGTGTAGGCGGCGCAGGGCCCCGAGAGCGGTGGACCGCCTCCCTGGATGGCCGCCACAGACGACTGGTTGATCACCGAGCCGCCGCCGCTCTCGATCATCGCCGGGATGGCGTACTTGGCGCAGAGATAGAAGCCCTTGACGTTCACGGCCATGGTGGCGTCCCAGTCGGCCTCTCCGGCCTCCACGGGTCCGCCGTACCCCCTGACGATGGAGGCGTTGTTGTAGAGGATATCGAGGCGTCCGTAGAGCGACACGGTCTTGGCCACCATGTCCTGGACGGCAGAAGTGTCGCTGACGTCGGCCTGGATGAAAGTGCCCTCACCGCCGTCCTCCCGCAACAAGCGTTCGGTCTCCCGGCCCCTGTTCCCGCCCCAGTCGACCACCACCACTCGGCAGCCCTCACGCGCAAAGAGGAGCGCCGACGCACGACCGATGCCGCCACCGCCGCCCGTGATGATGGCCACCTTACCCGCCAGCCTTGGATCCGCTCCGCTCACATCGTCCCCCTTTCCTCCCGCCTGACCGCTACGAGGTGACTCCTCCCGGCGACCCCGGCGCCGCCAGCCCCCACTCGGTGAGCCGGGACCCCCCATCCACGACGATCTCCGTGCCGGTGACGTAGTCCGACCACTCCGAGGCCAGGAAGGCCGCGACCCCCCCTACCTCCGCCACGCTGCCCACCCGTCCCCAGGGTACGGCCGCGCCGAAAGCGGCCACCGCGTCGTCGTCGGCGGGCGGGCGCTCGTCCACCACCGCTTGGCCGTCGGCGGCGTGCCCCGCGCCACTCAAGCTCCAGCGCAGGAGGGGCGTGTCGATGGTGCCCGGCAGGATGCAGTTGACGTTGATGCCGTGCGGGGCCATCTCCAGGGCCAGGTTCCTCGTGAAACCGAGGAGAGCTCCTTTGGTGGCGGCGTACATCGTGAGTCCGGGGATGGCCGTGAGCGGGCCGGTGATCGACGAGATCACGATGATCTTGCCCCTCTTTCGGCGGATCATCTCCGGAAGCACGGCCTTGGTGCAGTTCATGGCGCCATCGACGTTCACACGCCACACCCGCTCGCGCAGGGCGGGTTCCATCGCGACGAAGGGCGCCTCGGGGGCCACGGCGGCGTTGTTCACCAGGATGTCCACGGTGCCGAAGGCTCGGATCACGTCGGCCGCGGCCGTCTCGACCGCCGGCGCGTCGCCGATGTCAACCTGCCAGGCCCGGGCGGGCCGTCCGTATTCTGCCGCGATTCGCTCGGCCGTCCGCGCGGCCGTGCCCAGCACGTCCCACAGGCATACGGTGGCACCCTCGGAAGCGAATACCCGAGCGATACCCTCGCCGTTCCCCCGGGCTCCACCGGTGATCACGGCCACCTTGCCCGTCAGCATGTCGGCCACGATCCCCCTCCGTTCGCAACGTTCTTACTCGGTGACGTCGTCTACTCCCGGCCCGCCGGGTCCGGCCACGTAGCCGACGATCTCCTTGAGCAGCCGCCCAACGGACTCCAGATCCACCCCTTCCGGATCCAGTGCCCATTGGATCGCAAGACCGTCTATGACCGCCACGAAGAGCGTGGCGAGACCGCTCAAGCGCTCCGACTGCGCGGGATCCACGTCGGGGTTCAGGCACTTGGCGTTGACTTCCCGGTACCAGGTGTAGAGATTGGCCAGGCGGGCCCGGAGATCGTCGTTACGGAACGCAGCGGGGGCAACGTCGAGGGTAGCCAGGAACTCGGGGGTCTGCATGAGCTTGAGTGTGGCGTCGACGTGGGCCTCGAGTCGGGCCTCCCCCTCCGGCAAACGATCAGCCTGCGCTGCCAACTCCTCGACGGCCTCGTGGATCAGAGAGTCCACCACCACGGCCAGCATGGCTGCCTTGCCCCCGAAATAGTAGCTGACCATGGCCTTGTTCTGACCGGCGGCCGCCGTCACCTTCTCGACGCGCAGCGCGTCGATCCCGCGGTCCATCAGCAGGCGCTTGCTCGCATCCACAAGCGCTTGAGCACCCGGAGCCAGTTCCGGGAGTAGCCCGGTGTATGTACCGTCGCCGGAAGTCATAGCGGATGGACCCCCCTCCGTCCTCGACGCGCCCCATTGTACTACCGCTTGACAAGTCAATCAAACGTTTAGATAATGACTTTCGATGCATCCTTCCCCGAGCGGCCATCGGACCGCAACGGGCAGGTTTCTTCGGCTGAACGGCGATCTCGGGGGGGAACGCCAGTGACCCAGGGGGATCACGAACGTATCCAAAGACACACGTGGGCGTCACCACGCCTTCACGGTGCCGCGTTTCACTCTGCTCCATGCACGTACGACCCCTCCGCGACCGTCCCAGGCCGGGAGTCCCACCCACGTATAGTCTCCACCTACCGAACGCGAGGAGAGTGATCATGGCGGCAAAGACACCGAACACCGGCATCACCGAAGGCGAGATCTCTGAGTTCAGCTACCCCGACGCCCCGAAGATCGTCACCGAGACGGTGCCGGGCCCGAAGACCAAGGCGATGTGGGACGACGCCATGAAGTACGAGAGCCCGACGCGTGTGGGCGGGGTCTATCTGCCCTTCGTGTGGGAATCGGCTCTGGGCTCCACCATCAAGGACCCCGACGGCAACGTTTTCGTAGACCTCACCGGCGGCCTGGGCACCAACAACACCGGCCACACCCACCCCCGAGTGGTGCAGACGATCATAGAGCAGGCACCGAAGCTCATGCACACCCTCGACATGCCGAACCCCCCGGAGATCGAACTCTCCAGGCGGCTGGCCGAGATCATGCCCGGCGATCTTAAGAACAACTGCTTCACCTGCTATGCCACCAGCGGTTCCGCCGCCGTGGAGATCGCCATCAAGTTCGCCAAGTACGTGACCAAGAGGCCGGAGATCATCGCCTTTCAAGGTGCCTACCACGGTGTCTACAACGGCTCTCTGGCGCTGACCACCTCCTATCACTACCGCAAGGACTTCGGTCCCTTCATGCCCGGCGTGACGCATCTGCCGTACGCCTACTGCTACCGCTGCTTCGCCGGCCTCGAGTACCCGAGCTGCGGCATGCAGTGCGCCAAGTACGCCGACGACGTGATCAACGGCCCCTACACCGGCGTTTACGAGCCCGCCGCCGTGATCGTGGAGACCTTCCAGGGCGAGGGTGGCTACCTCGTTCCGCCCAAGGAGTTCTACCAGATGATCCGCGAGACGTGCGACAAGGCCGGCGCCCTCATGATCGTGGACGAGATCCAGTGCGGCTTCGGGCGCAGCGGCAAGATGTGGGCGATCGAGCACTACGGCGTCACGCCCGACATCGTGGTGTGGGGTAAAGGCGTGGGCGGCGACCAGCCCCTCACCGGCATCTCCATGAACTCCAAGTACCAAGGCATGCTCGACCCCGGCTCGCAACCGGCGACTTTCGTGGGCAACGCCCTCTCTTGCGCCGTGGGCCTCACCAACATCGACATCATGACCGACCCCGCCGACAACCTGATCGGGCGGACGGCCCAAGTGGGCGACGAGATGCTGGCCATGATGCACGCGGCCGCCAAGGACAGCGCCGTGATCGGCGAAGTTCGCGGCACGGGCTTCTACCTCTCGATGGAGATCGTCAAGAACAAGGAGACCCGCGAGCCCGCCGACGGCATGAAGATCTTCGGTCTGATGATGCAGATGCTGCAGCAGGGCTACGTCTCCTTCGTCTGCGGACGACACGGGAACGTCTTCCGCTTGATGCCACCGCTCACCACCTCGCGCGAGTACTTCGCCGCGGCGGTTGATACGCTGGTGGCGACCATCAAGCGCAACGAAGCCGACCTGCAGATCTAAGGAGGACTACATGGCCGACATCATCAGAATCGATCTTGCGACCGGGGCGGCATCCGCCGCCCCGCTGACCGGCGACATGGCCGGTCTCGGAGGCCGGGGCCTCACCGCGGCACTGGTTTCCGCCGAGGTGGACCCGACCGCCGATCCGCTGGGCCCGGACAACCTGCTGGTCTTCGCGGCAGGCATCCTCGCCGGCACCTCCGTGCCGAACAGCGGGCGTATCTCGGTAGGGGCCAAGAGCCCCCTCACCGGCGGCATCAAAGAAGCCAACGCAGGCGGACAGACGGCCCGCAAGCTCGCCAACCTGGGGGCCCGCGCCGTGGCTGTGAGCGGGGCCGCCCCCGAACTCAGCCTCATCGAGATCGACAGCGCGGGCACACGCGTGAAGGCCGCACCGCAGCTCAAGGGCTTGGGCTCCTACGCCACCATCGAGGCACTGCGCGCCCAGTACGGCGACGACGCCACCTTCGTGTGCTGCGGCCCCGCCGGCGAAATGGGCGCCAAGGCGGCCGCCGTCATCACCACTACGCCCGACTTCCTGCCCCGCACGGCCTCGCGCGGCGGCCTCGGCGCGGTGATGGGATCCAAGAACTTGAAAGCGCTTGTCATCAGCGACGCCGGAGCCGGCCGAGCCGCAGTGGCAGACGCCGACGCCCTCAAGGCGGCAGCGTCGGGACTCTCCGAAGGCATCCGCTCGCATCCACTCATCGGCGGCCTCGAGGCTCTGGGTACCGCCATGCTGGTCAATGCCTCGAACGCGATCGGATCGCTCCCCACCAAGAACTTCTCCGTGGGTCAGTTCGACGGTGCGGAAGCAATCAGCGGCGAGACCATGCTCGAACAGCAGAGTGCACGGGCGAACTCCAAGGCCAGCCACCGCTGCATGACCGGGTGTGTCATCAACTGTTCGCAGGTCTACACTGACGCCGACGGCACGTACGTCACGTCCGGCTTCGAGTACGAGACGTTGGGAATGGTCGGCGCGAATTGCGGCATCTCCGATCTGGACCAACTCGCCCGGCTCGACCGACTGTGCGACGACCTGGGGCTCGACACCATCGAGATAGGGGTGGCGATCGGCGTAGCCATGGAAGGCGGCCTGCTGCCCTGGGGCGACGGCGCCGCGGCGTACGCGCTCCTGGAGGGGCTCACCACCGGCAACGCCGACGCCCGCACGATCGCAGACGGCTGTGTCGCGACCGGCGCCAAGCTCGGCGTGGCCCGCATTCCGGCGGTGAAGGGCCAGGGCATCCCGGCCTGGGAGCCGCGCGCACTCAAGGGCACGGGCACCACGTACGCCACCAGCCCCATGGGCGCCGACCACACCTGCGGCAACATCCTGCCCGGCCCGAACATGCCGGACTACAACCCGAACGTGCCTGAAGGCCAAGCGCAGATGTCGCAGTTCGTACAGGCCTGGTTCGCCGCGATGGACACGCTGGGATTCTGCCTCTTCGCGGCTCTACCGCCTCTGGACATCCCCACGCTGCCGCCGCTCTTGGTGCAGGCAGCGGGAGCAGTCCTCGGCGAGGAACTGTCGGAGGATTACCTCGGAGCTCTCGGCACCAAGGTCATCATGATGGAGAAGGACTTCAACCGGCGGGCCGGCTTCACGACCGCCGACGACCGGCTCCCGGCCTTCATGACCACCGAGCCCCTGGCTCCGTCGGGTAACGTGTTCGACGTGAGCGAGGCGGACCTGGACAGCGTGTTCGCAGCCTGACGAAACGCCGCCGGGCTCTTGGGGGGCGACGCCGCTTCGTGCGGCGTCGCCCCCAGCCCTGGTGCGACATCCGCGGCTGGACCTCCACACCGCGGGAGAAGAGGAGGAGTAGGTGAAGGTCGGGGTCCCCAAGGAGATCAAGAGCAGGGAATACCGGGTGGGGATGGTGCCGGCAGGCGTGCGGGCGCTGACCGCCCGCGGCCACACGGTCAGCGTGGAGACGGGCGCCGGACTGGGCAGCGGTATCAGCGACGCCGAGTATGTGGACGTGGGTGCCACCATCGCGCCCGACGCGGAGACCGTCTTCGCCAACGCCGACATGATCGTCAAGGTCAAGGAGCCCCAGTCGGTCGAGTTCCCGCTGCTGCGCGAGGGGCAGGTGCTCTTCACCTACCTACACCTGGCTCCGGCACCGGAGTTGACCAAGGCGCTTCTCGAACGCAAGATCGTGGGCATCGCCTACGAAACCATCCAACCGCCCGACGGCTCGCTGCCTCTGCTCACCCCGATGAGTGAAGTCGCCGGACGGCTCTCGGTGCAAGTGGGAGCTCACCGCCTGGAGACAGCGCAGGGCGGTCGCGGTCAACTCCTCGGCGGCGTGCCGGGAACGAGACCGGGGAAGGTAGTGATCCTCGGCGGTGGCGTGGTCGGGCTGAACGCCGCCAAGATGGCCGTCGGTCTCGGCGCGCAGGTCACCATCCTCGATCTCAACCTCGATCGGCTCCGGGCCCTGGACGATATCTTCCGCGGCCGGGTGGTCCTCATAGCGAGTTCGGAACATGTTATCGCCGAAGAGATCTCCGACGCCGACCTGGTGGTGGGTGGCGTGTTAGTGGCCGGCGCCCGGGCGCCGCGCCTCATCACCCGGGAGATGCTTCCGCGGATGCCCGAGGGTTCCGTGATCGTAGACGTCGCCGTAGACCAAGGCGGCTGCGTGGAGACCACCCGCGCCACCACCCACGACGACCCCACCTACGTGGTGGATGGAGTGATCCACTATTGCGTGGCCAACATGCCGAGCGCGGTGGCCCGAACTTCCACTTTCGCCCTGTCCAACGCAACGCTGCCGTACGCTCTGAAGCTGGCCGACAGCGGCTACAGACGGGCCATGCTCGACGATCTGACACTGCGGAAGGGGCTGAACGTCTTCGACGGCAAGGTGACCTACCGGGCGGTAGCCGAGGACCTCGGCTACACCTTCACCGAGCCCGAGGCAGCACTCGCTCTGCTCTGACCATGCCGCAACGCCACGGCGAATCCGCAAACTGCAAAGGAGGTGATGTCCGCGCCCGGGGGAGGGCCATGGATTCCAAGGATCGGTGTTGAACCGTACACAGGGGGAAACTAATCATGACTACTCATGAACTGAAGAGGGTGATAGGCCTACCGGCAGGGATCGCATCCGCCGTCGGTTTGGTGGTCGCCTCGACCACATTGGTGCTGCAAGGTCAGGGCTTCGGGATCGCCGGCCCGGGCTTCATCATCGCCATGCTGGTGGCCTTGCTTGTCAACCTCTTCGCGATGTTCTCGTTCGCGGAACTCTCGGGGATCGTACCGCGGGCCGGCTCCATCAACCACTACACGCAGGCCGCACTCGGGCCCTTCATGGCCATCGTGGCCGTACTGGCCTCATACTTCATCGTCAACATCTTTGCCGGCAGCGCCGAGGCGGCGGTGCCGGGCATCATCTTCCACGATGTCTTCTGGGACGGCATGCCGCCGCGGCTGTTCTCCACGGCCATCGTCCTGATTCTCGTGTTCACCAACCTGCAGGGCATCAAGTGGTTCAGCACCATCCAGCTGGTGACGGCCGGGGGCATGATCTTCTCTCTGGCCGCGATCGGAATCATCGGCCTATTCGGACTAGGGAGTGGCGAGCCGGTATCAGGCGCTTTCGACACGTTCAATCCCATGGGCTGGGGCCTCGGCAGTGGGATCTTCTCCCTGGTGGCGCTCGCGTTCTGGTTGTTCGTGGGGGCGGAGTTCGTCACGCCGCTCGCCGAAGAGATCAAGAAGCCGCGAATCTACATTCCGCTCTCGATGTTTCTCGGCCTGCTGATCATCGCTGTGGCGGGCAGCCTCTACGGTCTCGCCTCGATCAAGTACGTTCCCGCCGAAGAGCTGGCGGGCTCGCTGACACCTCACGTGGACGCCGCCACGGCGATGCTGGGTCGTACGGGCGAGATCTGGCTTTCGTTAGCCAGTATCCTGGCTACCATCACCACCCTCAACACCCTGCTCGCCGCCCTGGCCAGGATGTTCTACGGCATGGCCAAGAAGGGTCAGCTGCCGTCGATCCTGGGGCACATCAACAAAAAGGCGGTGCCGGACTACGCGACCTTTATGGTGATGCTCATGATCCTCACTCCCCTGCTGATCGGAGTGGCCACCAAGGAGCGGTTCGTCACGTTCATCCTCGCGGCCACCTTCACCTGGGTGGTCGGCTACATCATCGCCCACGTGGACCTCATCGTCTTGAGGTACAAACACCCAGAGATCCGCGGAGGGTTCAGGACTCCCCTGTATCCCCTCCCCCAGATCCTGAGCTTGATCGGCCTGATCTGGATGCTGTTCAAGATCGCACCTCCCGGCTCCGGGCTGGGCAAAGACATCTACACGATCGCCTTCATATTCCTGGGCATCTCGATTGTCTACGCAGCCTTATGGGTGACCCTCAAAGAGAAGAAGGGACTCTTCCAGACTACGCCGATCGCGGAATTGGTGGAGGATTTCGCGGACGACGAAAAGTAAGGGTATCCGCCGCTGGGCCTTGCCCAGAACGGCACTCCGCCCGAGTACGAGCGAGGAGATCTCGCCACAAGGGGCCGGCATTTGCCGGCCCCTTGCTTCTTGGGCAGGCCGTCTCTCCGCCCGCGCGCTCTGCCCGCGGGCGCCCGTGACTCTCCCGACCGTTCATCGATACTTCGGCAGACGATTTGTACCCGAGGCACCCACGATGATAATTTATGTACTAACTGCACGAAACAATCGAAACCGGATGCTTCAGCGCTTTCGTGGCGCCTGCACGACCGCTGATCCGGGAGGTGACAGCCTTGAATCCGAATCTAGCGTGGGAAGAGACACGAGCCAAGCTCGCGGACTACCGACGCGAGGCCGATCATCGACATATGGAAGGCGAAGCGCACAGGGCATGTGAAGCCTGTGGCCTGGCGAACACTCCAACGGCCCATCACTGCGAGCATTGCGGTGCGAAGCTGAATGAGCCACGAATCCTCCTCTGGGGCTGGCCGACGGGCCCCTGACGCCGCGACGGCCCATCGCTCCAGAGACTGAGTCGGCCACACTTTCGGACACCGCCTGCGGGCGGTGTCCGAGCATCGTACTTGACTCCGGTTCGTTGTGCCCTTATACTTGCATTATGGTGCAAGTATGCAAACACATGGCGACTACGCGCCCCCCGCCCTCGACATGAGTTCGGAGTGCCGGGCGGCGGCCGAACGGGCGCGGAGAGCGCTCGACGACGTGGTGGAGACCGGCCTCTTCAAGGCGCTCGCCGATCCCACGCGGGTAGCGGTGCTGGGCGCCTTGTTGGACGGCGACCAAGCCACCGTGAGCGAAGTGGCACGCTGCTGTCCGGTGGACCTTTCTGTAGTCTCACGGCACCTGGGAGTACTCCGCGATGCGGGAGTGCTCGGGTCTGAGAAACAGGGGCGCGAGGTGCGCTACCAGCTTCGGGTGTCCGCGTTGGTCGACGCCCTGAGGGAACTGGCGGACAGCATCGAGCACTGCTGTCCCCACGATGCCGATCTGCACACGGAGAAGGAGGAGGAATGATGGAGAAGACGGGGGCCATACAACCGGACACGGAGACGGAGACGAGCGACCGTCCCACAGACCGCCGGGGAGACTCGACACGGAAGAGCGTGTCCGAAGCCTACACTCGGGCGGTGGGCTCCGCGGGGAGTTGTTGCGGGGGGAACGAACCCAAGGGCGTGGCGGCGAAGCTGGCGGGCTACACCGCCGAGGAGACGGCCGTTCTGCCACGTGACGCCGTGGAGAACTCGTTCGGGTGCGGCAACCCCTTGGCCTTCGCCGACGTGAACGAGGGCGAAGTGGTGCTCGATCTCGGGTCGGGTGCCGGTATCGACCTGCTCCTGGCCGCCCAGCGGGTGGGGCCGTCTGGTCGCATCATCGGCGTGGACATGACCGACGTCATGATCGAACGCGCGCGGGCGAACGCGGCGGCCGCCGGACTCGACACCATCGACGTGCGCAAGGGGATCATCGAGGACCTACCTGTGGAGAGCGGTACGGTGGACGTGGTGATCTCCAACTGCGTCATCAACCTTTCCCCCGAGAAGGACAGGGTCTTCGCGGAGATCGCACGTGTGCTCAAGCCCGGTGGACGCCTGCGGGTGTCCGACATCGTGGTGAAGGAGTTGCCTGAGTGGGTGCGCGAGAGCCCCGAGCTCTACAGCTCCTGCATCGGCGGCGCCATATCGGAGGATGCGTACGTGGACGGCCTGCACGCGGCGGGTCTCACCGATGTGAAGGTCGCCGAGCGCCTCGTCTACGATGCGACACAACTCGAGGCGCTGGTGTCCTCGGAGATCATCGACGCGCTCGACGCGCAGGATGGATGCGGGTGCGGGTGTGGGCCCGCCACGCTCCCCGAAGGGATCAGTCTGGGGAGTGCCATCGAAGAGCTGCAGGGGAAGGTGTGGAGCGCGATATTCCTGGCACGGTCGCCCGCCTAGCAGACTGCCGAAAAGTGGCGGCGCGCTCAACCGCCGGCGATCGCGAGCACTCCCGCCAGGGCCAAGACCACACCGGCGAGCTGCTGCCGCTCCAACCGCTCGCGCAAGAAGAGGAACGCCAGCCCCACGGTGAAGACCGAGGCCAGCGACGAGAGCACCGAGACCAGGCTGAGCAGTCCCTTGGTGCTCGCAACCGAGAACAGCGTGGCCGCCGTGAGGTGGAACAGCCCGGCGGCCACCGCCTTGAGACGGGCACCGGCCGGGAGCCAGTACCCGACACCCGCCGCCGGCGGGTGTTCTCGAGCGGCGCGAGGGGCCGAACTTCCCACAAGGCCGGCGCGGGCAGCCCCCAAACGGGCGAGCCTCCCCCGCAGGACCGTCACCAGAACCAGGAGCACGGCCACGGACATCAAGCGGCCGCCGACGGCCGGCCACAGGGGGTCGTACTTCGCGGTTTCGGCGAAGCCCACCATAGTCAGGCCGAAGAGGACGGCGGCGAAGACCGCCAACAGTGCCGCCAGGCGATTGCGCGGGCCCGCAGACACCGGCCGCGATCCGAGCGGCACGCTCACCCCCACTTCGATCGTGCCGGTGACGGAACGGCGAGCGTTCCGCTCGTACACAGCGAGGCCCACACCGATCACAGCCGCCGCCACCCCGACGGCCTGCAGCATGCTGGGTTGCTCGCCGCGACCAAGGCCGAGCGCGACCGGCACCACCGCGCCGGCACTCGCGATAGGCGCCACCACGCTCATCGTGCCCACAGCCAGCGCGGTGAAGTAGGCCACAGCCCCAAACGCGAGGGCAAAACCGGCAAGAAGCGACGGCAGCATAGCCTCGAAGCCCGGCCACGGCCGTCCCAGAAAGAGGAGTACCAGCACCCCGACACAGAGGCCCACCCCGTGTCCCACCAGGGTAACCGACCACGACGAGGCCCTGCGACCGGCCACACCGGCCAGGAGGTCTCCGGTGCCCCAGAAGAGCGACGCCGCTACTGCGAGGAGCGCGGCTAGCACGAGCGCGCACGACAGGGGCGCCCGAGAGGCTGAACCTCCACGCGCGCCCCCCGGACATCGATCGCCTCCATAGCGCGACACTCCAATCGGTGGCGGGGCAAGAACGCAGATGATAGCAACACAGCGCAAGAGGCTTGCATAGATATGATACAAGTGTTGGGTGGCGAAGGCTCGGCACCGCTTGGGGGGGAGAGAAGAGAGGTTGGGCGAACCACAGGAACCGCCGGTTTTCGCAACCGACATACTCGACGCGCTGCCCTTCTCCGCGCTCCTCGTGGACGACCGGCGTCGCGTGTTGTACGCCAATTGCGCCGCACGATCCGTCTTTGGGGACTCGAAGGCCGACGGCGACTCACTCTGCTATCGGCTGATCCACGGCACGGAGACCCCGCCCCCGGAATGCCCGCTCCCCAAAGTGATCGCGACCGGCCAGGCGATGGAGTGCACCGTCTGCACCGAGGGGGAGGATACCTGCCTGGTGTTCGGTCTCTACCCCACCGGTCGTCGAACCGCGCACGGACAGAGAATTCTCCTCCACACCGTCCGAGACATCAGCGAGGAACGGGCCGCTCAGGAAGCCCTGGCCGCCAGCGAAGAACGCTACCGCACCCTCGCCGAAGCGGCCGACGACATGATCTTCATCATCGACGACCAAGACGTGATCCAATACGCGAACATCAACGCGGCCGGCGCATTCGGCCTTTCGCCGGCCGAGCTCGTCGGGCGTCAACGATCCGAGGTCTTCCCGCCCGACATCGCGGAAGGGCAGCGCGCAGGTCTGCGGGCGGCACTCGAGACCGGGCTCTCAAGCCGCGCCGAGAGTCAGGTGATGTTCGGTGACCGCCCGGCATGGCTGGACACGATACTCGTTCCCCTGACGACCCAGGAGGGACGACCGCGCACAGTCATGGGCGTATCGCGCGATTTCACACCACGTAAGCTCGCCGAAGACGGCATGATGGCAGCGGAGGCCGCGGCGCGTGAGAGCGAGGCTCGACTCCACCACCTTCTCGACACCAGCCCTACCGTCACCTACGCCCTCGCGGTGGTCGGGACTGAGACCACCGCCACCTGGATGAGCCCGAACACGCACCGGGTCTTCGGATTCAACCCGCAGGATGCGCTCCAGCCGGGTTGGTGGCTGCCCCGCCTTCATCCGGACGACGTGGAGACCGCCGCGGAGATGCTGCCGGCGGTCCTCTCGAATGACGCAGCGTCGCGCGAGTACCGGATCGCCCGGGCGGACGGTACGTACCGCTGGATCCTCGACGAACAACGGCTGGTCCGAGGCGAGAACGGCGAACCTCGCGAGATAGTAGGTACGTGGCTCGACATCACAGACAAGAAGGTGGCCGAAGCCGCTCTCGAGGAGGGCGAGAAGCGTCTGCAGCACAGCCGAAGGATGGAGGCGATCGGCACCCTGGCCGGTGGCATCGCCCACGACTTCAACAACCTGCTCACGGCCATCGGCGGCTACGCCGATCTCCTTCTGGACGCTCAGGCCGCCGGCGAGGGGGAGCGTTCGGAGGTCTTGGAGATACGAAGGGCCGCGCATCGCGCCGGAGACCTTACCCAGCAACTTCTGGCCTTCTCGCGTCGTCAGACGCTTCAGCCGGTCCCGGTCGACATCAACCAGATCGTGACCGGCATGCGACCCATGCTCGAGCGAATACTGGGAGAGGACGTAGATCTTTCAACCGCTCTCGACCCGGATCTGGGTTTCGCCGAAGTCGATCCGAGTCAGTTCGAGCAGGTGATCCTCAACTTCGTCTCGAACGCGAGGGACGCGATGCCAACCGGGGGCCGGCTCGCGTTCGAGACGACACACATGTTCCTCAACGAGGAGTACGTCCGCTCGCACCCTGACGCGCGGACCGGCGACCACGTCTGCCTCATCGTTCGCGACACCGGTACGGGCATGAATCCGGAGATTCTCGCCCACGCGTTCGAACCCTTCTACACCACCAAGCCCCAAGGTCAAGGGACAGGGTTGGGATTGGCCTCCGTCTACGGGATCACCACCCAAAGCGGTGGTCACGTGACGTTGGAGAGCGAGGAAGGAATCGGGTCGACAGTGCGCGTGTACCTGCCGCGGATTCCGCGCCCCGACACGGCCGAGACGCCCCCGGAGCGCCCCGCTCCGGTCGAGCGAGGCGGCGGGGAGACGATCCTGGTTGTGGAGGACGAGCCGGCGGTCCTCCGCTTCGTGACCCGGGTCCTCTTCGGTCTCGGATACACGGTCTTGAGTGCCGGCGGCCCCCAGGAAGCAAGGGAGGTAGCCGGCAGCCACCACGACCCGATCCATCTTCTCCTCACAGACGTGGTCATGCCGGAGAAGGGAGGCCGGGAATTGGCTCTGGAGATCTCCGCGAGCCGACCCGCAATGCGTGTGCTGTTCATGTCCGGTCACACAAGAGACGCGATGATCAGAAGCGGTCGACTCGACGACGGCATGGCCCTTCTGAACAAGCCCTTCACCCGTGAGGAGCTTGCCGCAAGGATCCGACACGAACTCGACATGGACCAGGCGGATGACGCTCCTCCCGATCGGCAGAACTGAGGCGCCGACATGCCCCGCGCTCTGATCGTCTACTTCTCTCAGGGAGGCACCACCGCCCGGGTGGCTCGTCGCATAGCCGCGGGCTTGGAGGAATCCGGCCACGAGGTGCACCTCCACAACCTGAGCCGCGAGGCGGCCCGCCTCTCCGAGACTCCGAACGCTCGAGAGTACGACCTCCTGGGTGTAGGCTCCCCGACCCACTACTACCGCCTGCCCCCACCGGTCGCAGACTTCCTGGCTGGGCCGGCCTGCAGTGCTGACAGGATTCCCACCTTCGGGTTCCTGCTCTACGGAACCTACTCAGGATGGGCGGGAAGAGCCCTGGTGCGCGCGCTCGGAGGCGAGGAGGAGTCCACTCTCGGCTTCTTCTCGTGTCGCGGCGCCGACAGATACGTGGGCTACCTCCGCAAAGGACACCTGTTTTCCCCCGGGCACCCAACCGCGCGAGAGCTGGCCGCGGCGGAGACGTTCGGGCGGGCCGTCGGACGCGGGGCGAGTGCCCCCGCGGGCACGCAGATCGTCGAAGAACAGCTCGGTTGGGTCTACCGTCTCGAGCGACACCTCACAGCGCCCTGGCTATCGCGCCACGTGTACAGCCGCCTTCTCCGCGTGAACGCCGATCGGTGCACCTCGTGCGGTGCCTGTGTCCGCCGCTGCCCCACCGGGAACGTCACCATATCCCCCTCGGGCACACCCACGTGGGGCCGCGACTGCCTCTTTTGCCTCTACTGCCAGCTGGTCTGCACGGAGGAGGCCATCTCTTCACCCGTCACGTGGCCGCCCTTCGACGTGCTCCTGTCGCACAACGTGAGGCACGCGGCCGCGGACCCGGACCTGGACCATGTGCGCGTAGTCCACACGAGCGGCCGCACGCACCTGCTCTGACCGCCCTCGCTCTAGGAGGCTGCTGAAAAGCGAAGCCTTGGCCCCCAGAGCGCGCTGGGCGGCGCGATACAGCGTCCTCGGTCGCGCCCGTAGCGCTGCTACGAGCGCTTCCTGCGTCCTTGTCTCGCACTCGCCCATCGCGCTCTGAAGGCGCGGCGTCACTTTTCAGCAGCCTGCTGGGTGTCACGGAGCCAGGAGGCGGGCGAGCACCACGGCCACCTCGCCGCGGGACGCCGCCGCCCACTGGATCCCCGGCGCTGCAGGATCGCTGAGTCCCGCCCGCGCCGCCACCAGGGCCACCTGGCGGCGCGTCACCGAGGCACGGGGTGCGAATCTCGGAGGATCCAGACTCACACCCCACAGGAGGCCGGCGGAGAAGGCCGCGGCTATGAAGTCGTCGGGATAGAGATCGGCGGGCCCCGAGCGCTCGACGTCCAGGAACGGGTGGTAACCACCCTCCGGCACCGGGAGACCCAGGGCTCCAACCAGCATCTTGGCGAATTGTGCGCGTGTCACCGGCTCATCAGGTCGAAACTCGCGCAACCCTCCGGGCCCGGCGTACCCCGCCACCACCCCACGACCAACGAGCGCCTGCACCGCGTCGTGGGCAGGATGACCCACGGGCAGATCGGCGAAGACCGGGGGCTCGTCTCCTGAGTCGCCGCCTCCCTCGTCCGACCCATCTCCCGGGTCCGTCGGTCCGCCACCCGCCGCCACCACCGTCAACGCCACCTCGGCGGGTTGTCCCACGCGACGCGGCTGGAGGGTGACAGCCTTCCCGGCCGCGTCACGCGCCAGAGGACGCAGGGTGAACGCGCCCGGGGTCCTCGGGATGAACGTCCCTGTCCATCTACCGGACTCACCGGGCCGGAGATACATGCCCGTGCCACCCCCCTCCGACTCCAGCGCTCCACCCGGACCCCACAGCTCGGCGTCCACATCGAGGAGTCGGACCGCACTGCCACCGGCGTTCTCAACACGGAACTCCGCCTCCACCACCTCGCCGGCCGCCACCTCTACCTCTGCCTGAGCTCCAGTCTGGGAGCCGGCCCCCGCCTGGGCCCACGCCGTCACTCCCGGCTCGGCCAGGAACACGGACGCAACTCCCACGTCGTGCGCGGCCGCAACGGGACGCCCGTCGGCAGCGGCCACCACGCGCCAGTGCACCCCGTCGAAGTACTCTGCCCATACCGCCACCCATCCCGGGGTGGGCGTGGTGACCGTGCCATTCAACGCGGTGTGGCCGGTTCCCGAAGCGACCACCCGTACCGCGCCGGCGGCGTCCAGGGACTTCAGCCGCACCGGTGCTTCAACCGGCAAAGCGCCACCCATCGGGGCCCAGGCTGCGGCGACAGGCAGCAGTTGGTGGCTCAACAACGGCGAACGGACATCCACCCCCGCGCCCGTGGAGGCGAGCGCGCCGGACTCGGCGATCGGCGCGGGCGGAGGCGGCACGTACCGGTTCCGCGAGACGGGCGCAGTCCCAAGGGTGGGAACGCCGACCTCCGGGAAGGCGACGGCGAGGGACCGGCCCACCGTCGGAAGTTCCGCCCCTTGCACCTGGAAGTGCAGATGTGGGCCGGACGAGAACCCGGTGCTCCCGCTCAGGCCGATACCTTCGCCGGCCTCCACCCATTGCCCGGGAGACACCAGCACCCCCGCCGTCGCTAGGTGCAGGTAGAGTGAGTACCGGCCGTCGGCGTGCATGACGAGTACGTAATTCGCACGCCCCCCGTACAGATCGGAGACGCCTCCCCCGCTCATGCGCGCCTCCACGGCCACGACCCGGCCTGCCCGTGCGGCCACCACCATGGTCCCTTCCCCCATCAAAAAGTCCCACGCGAACTCCGAAGGACCGCGCGCCTGGTGGGTATACGGGCCGGCGTTGCCCTGCGTCACGCGGAACGCCGAGCCGGCCGCGTAGGGCAGCTGAAACAGGGGCAGCTCCACCACTTCTGGAGGTCGAAGCGTGGTGCTCGTGACGGGCGGCTCGATCGCCGCTGCCGGCGACCACGAAGAGCCGGCCAGAAGGGCACTGCAGACAGCGATCAAGAGCACGGCGCCCACACGGCGCAGCCGCCACGGTTTGCACCGCGGACAACCCCGGCCCAAGAGTCTGTGCACCCAGGCACTCATGGCTCTACGCTACCACGACGGAGGCGCACTCGATCTCGGTAGGATAAGCTCTCTACGATGATCGGTCACCTTCAAACGGCTATCACCTCCGGTTCGGACCCGGCGCATTACGGCAGCGCGGCCGCGACAATCGTCGAGACGATATTCGGGGAGAGCACCTCGCCCGACGTGCTCCTCCTCGTCACCTCCATCCTCCTGTGGCTCGGCTACCTCGGCCTGCGTATCTCGAGTCGACTGCGGGTGCCCCTTGTCACCTCCTTCCTTTTCATGGGCGTGGCATCCGGCCCCAGCGGACTCAATCTGCTTTCCCAGCCCATACTGGACGCCCTCCGCGTCATCGAACCGGTGGCTTTGGGCTTGATCACCTTCTCTGCGGGAGAGCAGTTGGTGCTGCGCGACGTCGTGGGGTTGGCCCGCAGGAACATGCTGGGTGTGGGGCTGGAGACGCTTCTGCCCTTGGTTCTCGTAGCCACCGCTATCTTCGCGGTCAGCGGCCGCCTCGAGCTCGCCCTTCCCCTCGGCGCGATCGCCGGAACAACCGGGATAGCGACCGTGGTGGCCACCCTGAAGGAGAAGGGCGCGCGGGGGTCCTACACCCGCCTGCTGAGCGTGGCCATCGCGACGGACAACGTCTTCGCCATCCTGGCCTTCTCGGCGCTGTTGCCCATCGCCATGGCCCTCGAGCACGCCGGAGGGATCGGATCGCTCTACCTCCGCTCGCTCGGCAGCATCGCCTTCTCGGTGCTGGCGGGCGGCGGCGCCGGCGCCCTCCTTGCCCGCTACATCGGTCGCATCCGCTCATCGAGCGAACTATCCATGTTCGTGCTCGCGCACCTTCTGCTGACCGTGGCGGTGGTGGACATCGTGGGAGGCTCCGTCCTCCTGGCCGGCCTCACCATGGGGATCGTCGCCGTGAACCTTTCGGGAGACTACCGAGAGCGCGAGTGGCTCTTCACGAGCCTGGCTCCTCTCGAGGCCCCGCTGATCGCCGTGTTCTTCCTCTGGGCGGGTGCGGGCCTGCACATCACCGCACTCGCGGACGTCGGCCTGCTCGCCCTCGCCTACTTGGTCGCACGCGCAATCGGGAAGTGGTTCGGCCCACGGCTGGCAGCGCTCGGGCTCGAGCGGGAGAACCGGGAGGCTTGGGAGCTACGCGCGCTCGGCTACGGACTCATGCCTCAAGCCGGAGCCGCCATCGGTCTCGGCATCCTGGCCCGCGACTCGCTGCCCGTGGCCGGGAACGAGATCCTCACCATTGTCCTAGGCGCGGTGGTCGTCTTCGAGCTCACGGGACCGCTCGCGGTGTCGAGGGCGGTGACGGCAGCCGGAGAGGCCACGGAGGCCGCGGAGGGTGGTCCGATGACCCTGACCGAAGCCGTCCGTCAGCTGGAGGAGCGCAAGGGCCTGCTCATGGCGGTGACGGACCCCACCACCAGCCTCTGGCAGCTCGCCAACATTCTGAATCTGGCGCGCCGCCTGCAGACCGACGTCCTCCTCATGCCCACCGAGGAGCCGCCCAGCGCCCGCCGGAACGCGGAGTCCGGCGCCTCCCGCGACCCGGTCGAGCTCCTGCAGAACTACGGCGACGGCCACGATCAGAACGTGACGGTGCTGCCGGAGTGCAGCGGAGACATCGCCGCGGGCATACTCCACGCGGTCGCGGAGCATCGCGTCGACCTGCTCATCCTGGCCTGGGGTCCCTACCGGCGGCGGCTGGCGCCGCGGGTGGTAGAGGGAGCGTCCTGCCCGGTCGTGGAGCTGCCAAGTCCGGGCGCCCCTTCTCGCGTAGACGTCGCCGGCCTGACCGACACGGCCCGCAGGTGGATGGGCGGCGGCCTCGGCGCCGTCGCCGGAAGGCTACTGGGGGGCCGCCGAACGTCTCAGGGAAGCGTGACAGCTCCGCCTCTGGAGCGCGACGGGCCCTACGACGGCCTCGACGATCCGGAACCCCCTCCGGAGGAGGGCGGCTGAGGCTCTGCCGACCTCGCCCGGCTCCGCCGTGCCGCTCACGCACCCCCTGGCGCCCCGGCGCCCCCCCACGCGCCCCTGGTACCCCCCTGATGTATGCTCTCCCCATCGTGACCGACGTCATCCCCATAGAGCCCGGA
>Ga0209347_1001704_pt1 | contig 33442 bp, 30 predicted proteins | sample AutmiccommuBRH23_FD_187382 | JGI IMG/M metagenome (GOLD analysis project Ga0209347, IMG submission 187382) | Deep subsurface microbial communities from Mt. Terri, Switzerland - Autotrophic microbial communities BRH/23 (SPAdes) (version 2) | ecosystem: Environmental > Aquatic > Deep subsurface >...
CCGAAGGCGACACGTTTCCTGGAAAACCTTGCGGCCTCCGGCCGCCGGACCGGCGCAGCCGGTCCCTACTCCAGGTCAGGTCGCCGAAGGCGACACGTCTTCCCGAAAAAACCTCGCGGCCTTCGGCCGCCGGACCGGCGCAGCCGGTCCCTACTCGTCGAGCGCCGCCAAGGCGTCGAGGATGCGGCTGATTCGCGACCTCACCTCGTGGCGCTCGTTCTGGAAGCGGTCGATCTCGCTCTGCAGCCCGCTCAGCTCCTCGGCGGCGTTCCCATGCTCGGCGATCTGTTTCTCGACCTCGTCGAGCCTGGTCCGAAGATCGTCACGCTCTTTCCTCAGCTTCTGAATGGTGTCGACCGCGCGCTCGACCCGTTCGGTGAGACGCTCGAGCAGTTCTCCCGCTTCCTCGTCGAGCAGCATGGTTTCGTCTTCGGCCTTCGCGTTCTTTTTCATGGAGTCCTTCATTGATGGATTGGGCTGGCGCATTCTACGAGAGGATGGTCACGGGGAGAAGCTCGGCGAGCCGTTTCGCGATGAGCGCGTGCGAATCGGCGATCTCCTCCTGCGTGAGCGACCGATCGAACGCCTGGTACCACATGCCGAGGGCGGTCTTGACCTCATCGCCCCCCTCGGGAACGAACCGATCCCACAGGCCGACCTCGGCGAGATGAGGGATGTCGAGTGAGCGAATCGTCTCGACGATGGTCTGGAACGGCAGGTCGGGCGCGTGCATCATGGCGATGACCATGGGAACGCCCGGATGCCGCGAAACGGCCTCCATCTTCCAGTCGCCCTTCTGCTCGAGAAGAGCGTCGAGCTCGATCTCGCCGAACCAGACGTCCCCCTTGAGCTCCCACTGAGCGAGCGTCTCGCGCGCGACCGACGCGGCGAGGGCCACCTGGCGACCGCCCGTTAACGCGACCGCCGCGGCGCCCGGACGAGCCCATCCAAGCTCCGCCGCGGGCCGCCACTCCAGCTCGACGTGGAGCATCGCGGCGATCGCCTCGACCATCCCCTTCAGATCGAAGAAGTCCCACGCGCGCCGCGCTTCGCCCCACTCTCCGCCCGACTGGCCAAACAGCACGACGCCGGCGCGAGGGGTCTCGATGATCCCGTGAGCCCCCCGGTGATAGGTCCTGCCGATCTCGAACAGCCCGCCGTCGCGATTGCCGTAACTGCGGTTGAAGGCGACGCTGGAGAGCAGCCCCGGAGCGAGAGAAAGCCGCATGGCGGAGATGTTCTCCGTGAGTGGATTGCTGAGCGTGAGCTGCGTGTCCGGGGAGAATCTCGAGTTCTGCTCCGGATGGATGAAGCCGTAGCTCATCGTCTCGGTGAGGCCCGCCGCGACCAGGCGATCGCGAACGAGATCCTCGAAATCGGCGACGGGGTTGCGGACGACGTCGCCCGAGGTGACGCGCGGAAGGCTCGACGGAATCTCGTCGTACCCGTAGAAGCGGAGCGCCTCTTCGATGAGGTCAGCCTCTTCGGTGATGTCCTGCCGCCATGTCGGGACGACGACGGTGAGACCGCCATCGACGGACCGGGTCTCCATGCCGAGAGCGCGGAACAGTTGGAGCGTCCATCCGAGGCCGATTCGTCCCGCCGACATCACGGACAGGCGCGATTCCTCGAGCATGATCGAGCGGGGCGGCACGGGCTCGGCGACCACATCGACCAGATCGCCCAGCGTCCCTCCCGCCTCACCGATGATCAGATCGGCGCACATCGAGATCGCGCGCACCGTGTCCGCGGGGTCGATTCCGCGCTCGAAACGGTAGGAGGCGTCGGTCTTGATCCCCATCCTCCGGGCCGCGCGGCGGATGGAGGGAGCATGGAAGTGCGCGCACTCGAGCAGGACATCCGTCGTGTCATCGGCGATCTCGGAGTTCTCCCCTCCGATGATTCCTCCGATTGCGACGGCGCGCTCGGCGTCGGCGATCACGCAGGTACGGGAATCGAGGGTTCGCTCGACGCCGTCGAGAGAGCGAAGCTTCTCACCGTCGCCGCCCGCGCGGACGAGAATCTTCTTTCCGCGCACCTCGCGCAGATCGAACGCGTGCAGGGGGTGCCCCAGAGCGAGCATGACGTAGTTGGTCGCGTCGACGATGTTGTTGATCGGGCGGAGGCCGGCCGCTTCGAGCCGGCGGCGGATCTTTTCGCTGGACGGGGCGACTTTCACGCCCTTGATCACCTGCGCCGTGTAGCGGTCGCAGAGGTCCGCGGCCTCGATGCGAACCTCGACCTCGGCAGAAGAAGATGGCGCCCGTTCGGTTCCGGGTCGCCTGGCCTCCTTACCAATGGCCGGAGCGAGGTCGCGAGCGAGCCCGTAATGCGACATCGCGTCGATCCGGTTGGCGGTGAACTCGACGTCGTAGACGGTCGCGCCGCCATGCTGCTCGACCGAGTCGATCGCGTGTCCGATCTCCGTGAGCCGCTTTCCGAGGTCTTCGTCGGAAAGAGCTTCCACGTCGACGTAGTCCGAGAGCCATTCGCGGGAAATTTTCATTTCAGATCCATTCCATTCGGCGGGCGGCCGCCGATTACCTGTCCGTGTCGAAATGCACCCGGTCGAGCAGTTCCGAGGCCGCCTCGCGCGGACTTTCCTCTTTCCTGTGAACCCGCTCGAGGAGTGACTTCCATCCCTCCGCCCCGATCGTCCCCTGGATCAGCCGGCCGACGAATCGCTCCTTGAGCTGGGTCTCGATCCGGATCCGGACGCGCTCGAGATTTCGCCGGTCCAGCTCGCCCGAAGTCACGAGATACCCGCGATGCTTCTCGAGCGCGGCGTCGAGCTCCTCGATGCCGTTTCCCTTCGAAGCGATGGTCTTGACGATCGGAGACACCCAGTCGCCGTGCTCCTCGACGAGCGACATCATCATCATGATCTCGGTCACGGTGCGGTCCGCGTCGGGGCGGTCTGCCTTGTTGACCACGAACACGTCGCCGATCTCCATGATGCCGGCCTTGATCGCCTGGATGTCGTCTCCCATCCCGGGAACCAGGACGACGACGTTGGTCTGCACCGTCCTGATGACCTCCACCTCGTCCTGACCCACGCCGACGGTCTCGACGATGATGATGTCGAACCCCGCAGCGTCGAGGAGGTCGACGACGTCGTTCGTGGCGCGGGCCACTCCCCCCAGGAATCCGCGGGTGGCCATCGACCGGATGAAGACACCGCGGTCGGTGTAGAGCTCCTGCATGCGGATCCGGTCGCCGAGAATCGCGCCGCCGGTGAACGGAGACGTCGGATCGACCGCGATGATGGCGACCTTCTTCTCCTGCTTCCTGTAGAAGCGGGCGAGTGAGTTGACCAGGGTCGACTTTCCGGCGCCCGGAGATCCGGTGATCCCGAGAATCCGGGCGCGGCCGGTGCGGGGGTGGATCTCGGCGAGCAGCCGGTCCGACTCGGGCGCGTCGCGCTCGACGAGCGAAACGGCGCGGCCGAGCTCCCGGGACCTCCCGATCTTTACCCCTTCTACGATCGCGTTGAGAGAATCGCCATCCATTGGATCATTCCGCGAGCAGGTTTCTCGCGATGACCATCCGCTGGATCTCGCTCGTCCCCTCACCGATCGTGCAGAGCTTGACGTCGCGGTAGAATTTCTCCGCCGGGAAATCCTTGATGAAGCCGTATCCGCCGAAGATCTGAACGCCTTTCTCCGTGGCGCGGACGGCGACTTCCGAGGCGTAGAGCTTGGCCATCGCCGACATCTGCGTCGTGCGCGCCCCCTCGTCCTTCATCACCGCGGCCTTGTAAGTGAGAAGGCGTGCGGCTTCGATCTCGGTCGCCATGTCGGCGAGCATGAACTGGATCGCCTGGAAGTCGGAGATCGTTTTGCCAAACGCCGTTCGCTGCTTCGAGTAGTCGCGCGCTGCCTCGTAGGCGCCACGGGCGATTCCGAGAGCGAGGGCGGCGATCGAGATGCGGCCGCCGTCGAGGACTTTCATCGCATCGATGAAGCCGTACCCTACCTTTCCGAGCACGTTGGCGTCGGGAACGCGGCAGTCCTCGAGAATCAGCTCTGCTGTGTCCGAGGCGCGCATCCCGAGCTTGTTTTCCTTCTTGCCCGGACGGATGCCGTCGCGGTCCATCTCGATCGCGAAAGCCGTGATCCCATGCTTCTGATCGGACCGGTCGGTGACCACCAGGACCACCGCGATGTCGGCGTAGGTCGCGTTCGTGATGAAGTTTTTGGTGCCGTTGATGACCCAGTCGTCGCCGTCCTTCACCGCGACGGTGCGCATCCCCGAGGCGTCGGAGCCGGATCCCGGCTCGGTCAGTCCCCAGGCGGCGAGCCACTCGCCCGAGGTCAGCTTCGGGAGCCACTTCTTCTTCTGTTCTTCGTTTCCGGCGAGGTAGATGTGCCCCGTGCCGAGCGAGTTGTGCGCCGCGACCCCCAGGGCCGTCGAGCTGTCGACGACCGCCAGTTCTTCGATCACGTGCACGTAGTCGACGTAGCTCAGGCCGGCGCCGCCGTACTCCTCCGGAAAGATCACGCCGAGCATGCCGAGCTCGCCGAGCTTCTTGGTGGCTTCCATCGGGAAGGTCTGGGCCTCGTCCCACTCCATGACATGGGGACGGATCTCGGTCTCGGCGAACTCCCGGACCATCTGCCGGATCTGCTGCTGCTCGTCTGTAAGACGGAATTCCATTTGTTCTCCTTGGCTGGGCTATGAGAAATCGAGACGGCGCGCATTCTAACAGGTGGGGTTAGGACGAAGGACCCATAGGACGAATAGGACCTACAGGACAAGCCAGAAGCCAGAAACCAGAAGCCAGAAGAAAAGTCAAAGGCAACACCCGGCGAATCGGGCGAGAGCACGAGGTTCGAACAGTCTCCGGACTCTGCCTTTCTTCTGGCTTCTGACTTCTGGCTTCTGGCTTGTCCTTTCTGTCCCCCCTCCCCTCCCTACCGATACTGCTCTCTAACCCAATCCGCCTCTTCCCGCGAGATCGCCTCCCCCACCCTCGCGGCGGCCTCGGCCTGGCGCGGGGTCCGCTGCCCGAGGAGGACTGTCGAGGTGGGGGCATCGGAGCGGAGGGCGCCGATCAGAGGTCCGAGCACCGGTTCCTCCCTGTCGGCGTACCGCTCGCGGAGCGCGGCTGATGCCCGCTTCATCCGGGCGATCGCCCCGGCGTCGCGGAACTCCGGAACGTTGCTGCGGAAGTCCCCCTCGGGAAACTCGACCGGTTCGTCGTACTTGCCGAGCAGCAGCCCGTGCTTGATCGGCGAGAAGAAGGCGACGCCGAGATCGTTCCGGTCGACCCAGTCGCGAAGCCCGCTGGAGACGTAATCGTCGTCGACCACGTTCCGGCAGGGCTGCACCACGTCGGGCTGGATGCGGTCGATGAATTTCATGATCTTCGTCGCATCCCAGTCGGAGAGACCGAGAAACCGGAACTTCCCTTCCTCGCGCAGCCGCTGCATCGCATCGAGCGCGTCGTCGAAGTAGCGGCCGCCCTCCCCGAAATCGCAGTGGTGGAAATAGTGAAGGTCGATCACGTCGGTGCGGAGATTCTTCAGCGACCGTTCCATGCGCTCCCGGATCAGGTTCGGGTGGTAGAAGTGAGGGTAGTCGCCCCGATCCCAGCCGACCTTGGTGGCGAGGAAGATCTCTTCGCGGGGAACCTCTCCCCACATCGACCCGATCAGCCTCTCCGCCTGTCCGTCTCCATAGACGTCCGCCGTGTCCCAGTGAGTGATCCCACTTCTCCACGCGGTCAGAATCGCTTTCTTCGCCGCCGCCTCGTCATGGCCGGCCCAGCCGACCGAGCTTCCATCCGCGGTGACTCTCTCGCCGCCGTGCCCCCATGTGCCGAGAGAGACGAGAGGCACGGAGACATTGGTTCTGCCGAAACGAATCGTTTTCACTTCAATGTCCTTTCTTCAGTACCGCACGAGCAGCTCCGCGGCGCGGACGACTTCGTCCTCGCTGACCAGGAATGCCTGCTCGAGCGGCGGGGAGTACGGCACCGGGGTGTCGAGGGCGCCGAGGATTCGCACGGGCGCGTCGAGCCACTCGAATGCTTCCTCCTGAATGATCGCGGCGACGCTTTCGCCGATTCCGCCCGTCCGAGTGTCCTCATGGACGATGAGAACCCGGTTGCAATGCCGCGCGAGTGCGAGGATCGCCGGGCGGTCGAGCGGCGAGAGCGTGCGCAGGTCGAGCACGCTCGCTTCGATGCCCTGGCCCGCCAGCTTCGCGGCGGCTCGCATTGCGACGTGCGTGTAGGCGCCGTACGAGATGATCGCCAGGCCATCCCCTCGCCTGCGGAGGGCGGCCTTTCCGATCGGCACGCTTCCCGGCTGATCGCCGAGCTTCTGGCGAACGCGCGGGTCGCGGTAGAGCGCGATGTGCTCGTAGTAAAGAACGGGGTCGGGATCGGCGACGGCCGCCGCCATCAGAGCCCGGGCATCGTGCGGCGTCGAAGGAACCACGATTTTCAGCCCCGGCGTCCGGTAGAACCACGCCTCGGTATTCTGCGAGTGATAGGGCCCGGCGTAACGAAGCCCTCCCCACGGCATTCGAACGACCATCGGAACGGATTCACCGAAGCGGTAACGAACCTTCGCCGCGTTATTGACGAGCTGATTGAACCCGGTCGCGACGAAGTCGTTGAATTGCATCTCACCGATCGGCCGCATCCCTGCCAGCGCTGCGCCGACGCAAACGCCGAGCACTCCTCCCTCGGCGATCGGCGAGTTGATGATCCGTTTGCCGAACTCCGGCAGAAGCGGCCGCAGCATCAGAAAAGCGTTTCCGTACTTCCCCCCGACGTCCTCCCCGTAGACGAAAACACGCGGGTCGCCGCGCAGAGCGTCACCGACGCCCATCATCACCGCCTCGAGAAATGTGCTTCCCTTCGGATCGTGCGGGGGCCCTTCCTCGACGGGAGGCAACTCGGCGGAAATCTCGTCAGCGCGCTCGAGGACCTCGACTCGCGGGCGTGTTGCGGGTCCGGCAACGACGCCTTTTAACACCTCCGAGGGTTCCGGCCAGGAAGCGGCGATCACCTTCTCCGCCTCTCCCTCCACGAGCATTTCCGCCTCGATCTTCCACTCGGCGACTTCGCCGGTCTTGACGATCCCCTCCGATTGCAGCCTCACGGCATAGCTCTCGATTGGATCCTTCCTGGACCAGTAGGCGTAGAGCTCGGGGTTGGCGTAACCCTGATCGGTCAGGGGGGGATAGTCGAACGACGGCTGTGGATCGCGGCCGAGGTAGAGCATGTCGTCGTGGTGAGCATGCCCGCACATGCGCATCGAGATGAGCTCCAGCAGGGCCGGCCCTTCCCCGCGCCGCGCGCGGTCGACCGCCCATATGAACGCTGCCGCGACTGCGTCCGCGTCCGTGCCGTCAATGGTGATGCCGGGGATGCCGTAGCCTGTCGCCTTCTCCGCGAAGACGCGGACGGCGGCCTGGTCCTCGACCGGCGTCGACAGCGCGGTCTGGTTGTTCTCGAGGCAGAAGACGATCGGAAGCTTGCGGACGGCGGAAAGATTGATCGCCTCGTGCCATTCGCCGAGAGAGGAGCCACCTTCGCCGATGAAGGAGATCGCGACGCGATCCGATCCCTGGAGCTGGAAACCGAACGCCATGCCCGCGGCCGTCATCGTGGAGATCGTGAGTGGAGCGGCAGCGGGGATGATCCCGTGGCCGAGATCGCCGATGTGAAGGTCCTTGCCGTTCATCGGCGGACCGGACTTCGCCATTTGAGCGCTCAGGACCATCCGGATTGTCTCCCGGCCCGGCCGCATGGCAAGGGCGGCGCCGAGGTCGCGGATGATCGGGGCGATGACATCGCCGTTCCACCGTCCATCGGTGCCAACCCATCGCTCGCCCCGCCTCAGCCGGATGGCGGCGGCGTAGATCGCCTCCTGTCCGAGCGAGCGGAACCCTTTCCCCTGGAACGAGGCCGATCCCCACCGGACCTCTCCGCCCGTGAAAAAGGACTTGAGCCGGTTGTCCACGGCGCGCGTGACGATCATTCCGCGGAGGATCTCGCGACGCTCCTCGGGAGTCAGAGTCGCGGCGATCGACTCGCGACGCAGGAACCCGTCGCAGACGGCAAGGAGGTCGCTGCGAGCCTGGGCGAGCCGGCGTCCGGCCTCGACTCCCGGGGTCGTCTCGCCGAGGATCATCGCGGCGCCGGTGGTGGCGGACTGGATCCGGTGAAGCTCTTCGAGCCGGCGCGCCAACTGAGATCGAAGGGGCTCGCGAAGGGCGTCGATTGCTGCCGGATCGCGTCCCGGAGGTCCGTCCGGACCGAGGATCTGCTCGAACGACTCGATGGCGATCCGGGCCGCGAACGGATAGCGCTCGGCGACAAACGCTCCGAATCGCTCGAGAAGAGTCGTCGACCGGGGCAGCGGGATCATCGTCATGAGAGACGAGATGGTAGCAAAGAGACGCCCGCAAGAGCCCGTCATCCTGAAGAGGCGCGAAGAGTCATCCTGAGGAGGCGGCGAGAGAACGAGCTTGCTCATCCGGGACGAGCGCGCCGACGAAGGAACTCAAAATGAGAGGATCGCGTTGGCCGGTGCGGGGGACGGCGCAGGTGGCGGGATCCTGCAATTTCGAGATCCTTCGGTCGCGCGCTCGCTCCGCGTGATGTGAGAGTTCAGCTCGGCGCTCCCTCAGGACGACAGAAGCGCGGCACTCCCTCAGGATGACCAGGATGGAATTCAGCTCCGCCGCATTCTCTTGTGGCCTTTTGATCAAAAAAAACACGGCGTTCGTTATCGGACGCAAGGAGGTCAGATGCAGCAGGCAAAACGCGGCGACACGGTCCAGGTGCACTACAAAGGAAGACTCGCGGACGGGACGGAATTCGACTCGTCCGAAGGACGTGAGCCGCTGCAGTTCCAGCTCGGATCGGGACAGGTCGTTCCGGGGTTCGAAGCCGCGGTCGACGGAATGACCGAGGGGGAGAAGAAGACCGCCACGATCCCCGCCGACGAGGCTTACGGCGAGCGGCGCGAGGACCTGATGTTCCAGGTTCCGAAGAGCCAGCTTCCCCCGGGAGCGGAAGTCGAGGTCGGTGACATGCTCCAGGTCGGCCTGAACAACGGAGAGACGGTTCCGGTCCAGGTCGCGGCGTTCGACGACGAGAACCTCACCCTCGATGCGAACCACCCCCTCGCGGGGAAAGACCTCACCTTCGACCTCGAGCTCGTAAAGATCGGCTGATCGCAGCATGCGCAGGAAATGAAGAGGGCCGCCATCATGGCGGCCCTCTTCTCGTTCTTGCGGGCTCCGCCCGCCGGACGCGGCAGGCGGTCCCTACGCCGGGTGGCCGAACGCATCAACCGGGGCCGGCGCAGCCGGCCCCTACATCTTCTCGACGATTGCGCGCGCGAACTCCATCGCGGGAGCGCGCAGATCCCGAGCGCTCCCCATGTTCGAAAGATACGCGATCAGGTAGCGATCTCCCTTCTTGACCGCGATCGTCGAGCCGTTCCATACGGCGATGTCGCCGAGATCGCTGATCGTCGGCTGGCCGGCCGACTCGAACTCCCAGGCGTTCACGTCGTCGGTGACCTTGAAGTCGACGCTGATGCCGGCGCCTTCCTCGACCGGGTCGATGATGCAGTTCGAGCTTCCATCATCGGTCGTGCTGCGATAGCGGGATGGCTGTCCGAGCGCTGCGGTGGCTTCCTCCTCGGTGATCCAGGAGCATGGCGGCACTCTCCCCTCGTCCGCCGCGGGGGCTGCCGCCACCGGATCGGCCGGGGCCTCCGGCGTGGCCGGCTGCTCGGATGAGCATCCGAACGCCAGCAGGACCAGCAACAGCAACCCGAGCAACTTCGAAACCGAAACCTTCATGCAATCCTCCTTCATCTCTGACAAATGCGGCGTCGCCAGGGGTGGCCGCGTCTCAGCGGCGGACCCGCTCGTACACCACGAACGCGTAAGGCCAACGGTTCTTTTCGTCCGGCTCGTGCTCCTCGCGCGACACTTCGCGCCACTCGCGCGAGTCGAACTCGGGAAAGAACGTGTCGCCCTCGAACTCTTCATCGATCCAGGTGAGAATCATCCGGTCGGCTTTGGGAAGCGCGTCGCGGAAGATCGCCTCCCCGCCACCGATGAACACCTCGGAGTCGAGCTCCCGCCCCATCGCGATTCCCTCGTCGAGCGAGCGCGCGACCCGGATTCCGTCTCCGCCGTAATCCTTCGTCCGGGTGACCACGATGTTGGTCCGGTTCGGCAGCGCGCCGCCAAGAGACTCGAACGTCTTCCTCCCCATCACCAGCGGGTGCCCGGTGGTGGTCCGTTTGAAGAATCGGAAATCCGCCGGAAGACGCCAGGGGAGGTCTCCGTCCTTGCCGATCACGCGATTGCGGCTCACCGCTGCGATGAGGGTCAGAGTCATACCGCGATCGGCGCCTTGATCGCCGGGTGTGGATCGTAGTTTTCGACGGTGATGTCTTCGAACGTGAAATCGAAGATCGAGCTCACCGCCGGGTTCAGCCTCAGCGTCGGAAGCGGCCGCGGATCGCGGGTGAGCTGTTCGCGCGCCTGGTCGACGTGGTTCAGATAGAGGTGAACGTCCCCGAAGGTGTGAATGAACTCCCCGGGGCGGAGTCCGGTCACCTGCGCGACCATCATCGTCAGCAGGGCGTACGAGGCGATGTTGAACGGCACGCCCAGAAAGACGTCCGCGCTGCGCTGATAGAGCTGGCAGGAGAGCTTTCCGTCCGCCACGTAGAACTGAAAGAGAGCGTGGCACGGCTGGAGGGCCATCCGGTCGAGGTCGGCCACGTTCCAGGCGGAGACGATGAGGCGCCGCGAGTCGGGGTTCGCGCGGATCTGCTCGATCACATTCGAGATCTGGTCGATGTGCCGCCCATCGGGCGCGGGCCACGACCGCCACTGATAGCCGTACACCGGCCCGAGCTCGCCGTTCTGATCGGCCCACTCATCCCAGATCGTGACCTTGTTCTCGTTCAGCGACCGGACATTCGTCTCCCCGCGAAGGAACCAGAGCAGCTCGTGAAAGATCGAGCGGGTGTGCAGCTTCTTCGTCGTCAAAAGCGGGAACCCGGCCTCGAGATCGAAGCGCATCTGATGGCCGAAGACACTCAGCGTGCCGGTTCCGGTGCGGTCGGATTTCTTCGCGCCACGATCGAGGATGTGGCGGAGAAGATCGAGGTAGGGCTGCATGACCCGGATTGTAGTTCACCGCCCAGGCAATTCGCACCGCGCGGTACCATGAGCATCAGATCCCAAGGCTCAGGAAATGTCCTCCACCGCCCAAAATACCCGTCTCGGCATCATCGCGGACACTCATGGTCAGCTTCACCCTCGCCTGCCGGAACTGTTTTCGGGCGTCGACGCGATCCTGCATGCAGGCGACATCGGCAAAGCGTCGGTGCTGGAAAAACTTCGAGAGATCGCGCCGGTGCACGCTGTGGCGGGCAACGTCGACGACTTCCGGCTTGGAGACGCCGGGGAGGATCTCCTCGTCGAGATCGCCGGGAGCCGTATCTACCTGCGGCACATCATCGGACGTCCACACCGGCTCGACCCTGCGGCGGCCGGGGCGATCGCCCGGCTCCGTCCCGAGATCATCGTGTTCGGGCACAGCCACCTGCCGCACGACGAGGTGGTCGACGGCGTGCTCTTCTTCAATCCAGCGAGCGCGGGGCCGCGCAGGTTCGATTATCCGAGGTCGGTAGGGTTTCTGGAGAAGAGGCGCGGTGGCTGGAGGGGGCGACACGTCGCGCTCGATGGCCGGGACGAGGCGATCGTGAAGCGAATGAATCAGCTTTCGCGGGGCTCGTAGCGAGCGCTGTCGCGAGTAAATCGTCGCCTTCGGCGACCGGACCGCCGCAGGCGGTCCCTACACCGCCACCCGCGCGAACATCCCCGCCCGATACGCCGTGATTTTCCCCGTGAAAGCCGAGGCCGCGACGGTCAGCGGCGACGCGAGCCAGAGTTTGCCCGGGCCCGAGCGCCCCTTGAAGTTGCGGTTGATCGCGCTCACGGTGACCTGCTCGGAGACCTCGGAGACGCCCGGTCCGCAGCCGATGCAGGCGCCGCAACCGGGATGAAGGATGGTCGCCCCCGCTTTCTCGAACGTGTCGAGGAGGCCGTTGGCGCGGCAGAATTCCTCGACCGCGGCGGAGCCGAACTGGATGAAGAACTGCACGCCATCGGCGACGCGGAGGCCGTTGTCGACCGCCTCCTTCGCGACCTGGTGGTAGAAGAGAAGGTCGTCGATCTTTCCCGCCGTGCAGCTTCCGGCGTACGCGATGTCGATCGGAACCTCTCCGATCTCGTCGACGAACGCGCCGTTTGTCGGATCCGAGGGGATGCCGTGGTCGGGGTCTCCCGGATGCGCCACCATCGGGCGGATCGTCGACAGATCGATCGTGTGCACGCCTCCCGCGTATTCGGCATCCCGATCGGGAGCCACCGTGCGCCCGCGCAGCCGCTCGAGGTCGGCGTCCTGGCGCATTGAGTCGATCCACCGCAGCAGGTCCTCATCCGCTTCGACGATCGCTCCCTTGGCCGAGCACTCCGTCGCCATGTTGGCCAGCGTGGCGCGCTCGTCGAGAGTGAGCCCGCGCAGCCCCTCCCCGGTAAACTCCATCACCCGGTTGAGCGTCTTCTCCGGGCGGGCATACTCGTAGAGGATGTGAAGCATCACGTCCTTCGCGGTGACGTTGTCGGCGAGCCGGCCGACCAGGTCGAAGCGAATGGCCTCGGGGACTTCCACCTGGGTGAAGCCGGAGTGGACGAGGTTCGCGTACTCCGTCGCGCCGACGCCCCACGCCAGCGCATTGTTCACTCCCCCCATGCAGGTGTGACTGTCGGTCGCCTGGATGAAATCACCCGGATCGATGAACAGCTCCCGCGCGACCTCGTGGCAGATGCCCGGCGAGATGCCATCCTTCGCGGAAAAATCGCGCACTCCCGTATGCGCCTGGAACTCCCGCTGCAGCGCGCGCAGCGTTTCGATCTTGTCGATGAAGGGGCGCATCTTCGCCACGTCGTCGGCGTAGATGAGGTGATCCTCGAAGACGGCGAACTTCTGCGGGTTCTTCACCCCGTAGTCCGCCCCGTACTCCTGCTCGAGGAAGTAATGAACCTGCGCCGTGGTGAACTCGTGCGAGTAGCCGCCGTCGACCGCGACCAGGATCGCGTCGCCCGGCTTGACGAAGATCGCCTTCGGATCCTTCGCCCCGATCAGATGGCGGGCGAGAATCTTCTCGGTCATGTTCATCGGCCGCGCGCCCGTGTCGGGAATCGGGAGAGTGACTTCGCCATCGACCAGCGCCTTGGCGAACGGAAAGAGCCCGCCGTGCCGGACGATCAGCTGTGTGATCGGGTCGTAGTCGCGGTAGAACTCCTCGAGCGGAATCCCCTCCCCGTTCTGGAGTCGGCGGAGGACGTCGTAGCCGCCCATCAACACGCCCTGGTTGATGTTGTTCGCCGCGTGGATCGGTGCGAAGGAATCGGCAATCGCGATTCGGATCCCGCTCCATTTTTCAGCCTGCACCGCGGTCTCGCGCGAGCTGCCGACACCCTTCCGATGCCCCGAGACGATGACCTCGAATCCCCCGTGGATCAGCTCGTCGCGCTCGAAAATCCGCTTTCCGTCCACCACCAGTCCCGCGTAGGCATCGCGCGCGAGATCTTCCGGCTTGTGGTTGAAACAGACCCACGCGGGCGTCATCACGTCCGTGTTGATGTCGTCGAGCAGGTCTTCGGGGGCTCTGAGGTCATCGAGCGTGAGGTTGAGCTCGCCCGTGAGCTGTCGCCGGATCAGCATCGGATCCTTCGTCATGAAAAGCACGCGCTTGCCGGGAGTGAGCGTGACGATCTCTGGCGGTTTCATTTGTCTGTCCTTGGAAACGGAGTTGTCGGGAGCGACATTCTACCGGAGGGAGATCGCTCCTCCCCTCAACCTCTAAACGCCTCCCTCCGGAGCCTCGGCACGAGCACGCTCCGCGCCACACTGGGGTTCGGCTTTTCACCGCGCCTCCGCTGTGGCTAAATAGTCGCGCACCGAAAACCCAAGGAGAGCACGCGATGCCCGAGCCTCGTCATGTCCGCCCTTCCAGCGGCGATACCCTTCTGCTCGTCGGGACGATGAAAGGCGCCTTCGTCTTCCGCTCCGCCGACCGGGGAGCGAAATGGGAGATGGGCGGCCCCTATTTTCCCGGCAGCGCGGTCTACGCGATGGCCTACGACGCGCGCGGCGGGCGTCGCCGCCTCTGGGCCGGCGCCCAGAGCATGCACTGGGGCGGCCTCCTCCACACGAGCGATGACTTTGGCCGGACCTGGACCAATCCCGAGGAAGCGAACGTCAAGTTCCCCGACGCGGCTGGAGTTGCGCTTCAGCAGATCTGGCAGCTCGTGCCGGGACCCGAGTCCGAGCCCGGCACGCTCTACTGCGGAGTCGAGCCGGCTGCCCTCTTCGTCTCCCGCGATGCAGGCGAGAGCTGGGCTCTCGACGAATCGCTCTGGAATCACCCGCAGCGGTCGCGTTGGGAGCCTGGCGGCGGAGGGCTCTGCCTCCACACGATTCTGGTCGATCCGGATGATCCGCGCAGGATCCGCATCGCCGTTTCCACCGGCGGCATGTACGTGACCGAGGATGGGATGATGTCGTGGCGGCCGTCGAATCGCGGGGTTCGCGCCGAGTTCCTTCCGGAGAAGTTCCCCGAGTTCGGCCAGTGCGTGCACAAGGTCGTTCAGTCGCGCTCGAGGCCCGAGCGGATGTATCTGCAGAATCACTGGGGGCTCTATCGCAGCGACGACCGGGGGGAGAGCTGGAGCGACATCGCGAACGGCGTTCCTTCCGATTTCGGATTCCCGATGGCCGTGCATCCGCGCAATGCCGACTGCGCCTGGATCGTGCCGCTCGAGTCGGATCAGTTCCGCTGCACGCCTGAAGGCAAACTGCGCGTGTATCGAACCCGCGACGCCGGGGCCAGCTGGGAGGCTCTCAGCGCGGGGCTGCCGCAGGAGGATGCCTTCGAGACCGTGCTCCGCGACGCGATGAGCGCGGACGCGCTCGACCCCGCCGGTCTCTACTTCGGTACGCGCAGCGGCAAGCTGTTCGCCTCGGCCAGCGAGGGAGACAATTGGTTGCTCGTTGCCGATGGCTTGCCGCCGGTCGTTTCGGTGCGCGCGGCGCTGGTGGGAGACGAGGCGAGGGGCTGATGGCGCTTCGATTCCTGATCCCGGGGCCGCTCCAGCAGTTCTCGGGAGAGCGGCGGGAGATCCTCATCGAGGGCGCGCCGGCGTCGCTCTCGGACGCGCTTGCAGTCCTCTGGCAGGAGTGTCCGGCGATCCGCGACCGCGTCGTGACCGAGACCGGAGAGGTCCGCCCTCACGTGAACATCTTCGTCGACGGAGAGAGCGCGCGGTACACGGGAGGACTCGACACGCCGCTCGGCGAGGAGTCGGAGATCGCGATCTTCCCGGCGCTCAGCGGAGGGTGACGGCGCAGGGTTCATTTCCTGGACGGCGACGATCCGGGTGTCACGCCCTTCCTCCCTGTCCCGCTCTGCGGGACCGGACCGGCGCAGCCGGTCCCTACGAGAGTTGGGCTGGGGAGGAGAGGGACCGGGAAGCAACGAAGACTTCCCTGGCCCCTGACCCCTGGCTTACCTCATCTGCGGCTCGATCCCCATCTCGCGCATCAGGTTGTGGGCGCCGTCGATGGCGTCCATGACCCAGAGCATGTAGCGGGAGTCGACGTGAATCGACCGCGAGATTTCGGGATCGACGATGTAATCCGACCCCATCGCTTCGTAGTTTCCGTCGAAGGCGAGTCCGGTCATTTCGCCGCGCGCGTTGAGCGTGGCCGAGCCGGAGTTGCCGTTGGTGATGTCGCAGGTGCTGAGGAAGTTGACCGGCAGCGTGCCGAGGTCGGGATCGGTGTACGGTCCGAACCGGGAAGCGCGCACGGCTTCGAGCAGGGCGGGAGGTGAAGCGAACGGCTCCTCGCCGGTCTCCTTCTCCAGGAATCCTTCCGCGGTGGTGAAGGGCTCGTAGCGGACGCCGTCGCGCGGGGTGTAGCCGACCACTTCGCCGAAGGTCACGCGCAGCGTGCCGTTGGCGTCGGGCGCGAGAAGCCCGCCCCGCACCGCGCGAAGCGCGCGGATGTACTCGGGACGAAGGCGCGAGAGCGCGCCTCTTCTCTCTTCGGACAGGCGCTCATTCGCGTCGAGCATCGGCCGCAACTGGGCCGCAAACTCGATCATCGTGTCGCCGTGAGCCATGAGGGCCTTCGTCGACTGCTCGAACATCGCCTCGCGCACGCTCTGATCGGCGAGCTTCGTCCCGCCGTAGAGGCGGTCGAGGAACGCGTCCACCTGCGCCTCGGTTCCTTCCTTGCCTGTAGCCGCCAGCGCCGCGTCGACCGCCGGGATCCGCTGATCGGCGGGAAGTTTCGCGGCCTCCAGCAGGAAGAACCGCAGGCCCGCTCGATCGCTGTCGGGCTCGATGGTCCGCTGGGTGCGGGCGATTGATCCCTGAAGGCTTGCCCAGTTCCGCTGCTGAAATCTCTCGAGGCGGTCGAGATCCTTCTTCGCTCTCTCCCGGCTCTGCTGGTACAGCATGTCCGCCTGCGCGAGCATCGGAGAGGCCTGCTGAAGCCAGCTCAGGACGGTATCGCGCTGCGTCGTCGCGCGCTGCGCGGCGACGATCTCGCTGAGCTCGCGCATCACCGCCTCATGGGCCGTTCGAAGCTCGCCGTCGTTGGCGACGAGAGCCAGCATCTCCCGCTCCTCGGCCGCTTTCACGTTCGCCAGGTCGCCGGCTTCGAAGGCGTCGAGGGTCCCCTTGTACTTTTTCAGATAGTTGGCGAGACCGCGGATTCGTGTCGCGTTCTTGATCGCGATATCGCGTCCGCGCTCTCCCTCTTTGTCGAGGATGGCGATGAGCGCTTCGCGGTAGCGGATCGACTCGGGGAAGCTGTATTCGATCTTCATCCGCGTCTCGTCGGCGGTCTCGTAGCGGAACGTGATGCCGGGATAGCCGGCGACGATCATCAGATCACCCGGGTCGATGTCGCCCGTCGCGATCTTCAGCCAATGTTTCGGCTGGTAAGGGACGTTGTCGGGCGAGAAGTCGGCCGGCTTGCCGTCACGCCCGACGTAAGCCCGGAGGAAACCGAAGTCACCGGTGTGGCGCGGCCACATCCAGTTGTCGATCTCTCCGCCGTAAGTCCCGATTGCATCGCCGGGCGCGTAAACGAGGCGTACGTCGCGGATCTCGGTCCTGGTCGTCCGGAGGTACTGCGTCCCGCCGAAGTAGGCGTCGACGGAGCAGCGAAGCCCGCCCGGCTTCTCACACGCGGCGGTGAGCTCCTTGCGGCGGCGCTCGATCGTGTCGTAGCGGGCCGTGTCGCTCATCCGATCGAGGCGGCCCAGCACCTTGTCGGTAACGTCCTCGATTTTCGAAGTGACGTAAATGCGCGCGCCGGCTGAGGCCAGAACCTCTTCTCCAAGCTCCTTCGCCAGAAACCCGTTCTTCAACAGATCGCGTTCGGGAGTGGAGTTGTACTGGAGATAGCCGTAGACGCAGTGGTGGTTCGTGGCGACCAGACCCATCGGCGAGACGAAGGATGCGCTGCATCCTCCCGTCGAAACGATGGCTCCCATCGGGAAGCCGGTCAGGTCGGCGAACTGCGCGGGATCGAGCTCGAGCCCTCGCTCCTTCAACTGATCGGCGAGCTCGGGAACCTGCTGCGGCATCCACATCCCCTGCGCTCCGGCGAGGGCCGGGAGGAGACAGACGCTCAGTGCAATGACGAGTTTTTTCAAGTGGAGCTCCTTTCGAGGTCGAAGGGCGCGGAAAACTGAAGCGCGTCCGTGCCTCGCAGATTTTTCCCCGCAACCCTCCGGGGGTCAAGGTTCGATGAACATCGTCACGTGATGGCCCGACGCGTCAGACTCTGGCCAGAATCGCTTCGCCGGCAGCACGGGTCCCGAGCGACCCGCCGAGGTCCGACGTCGTTTCGCCCGCGCGGATCGCATCTTCGCAGGCCTTTTCGATTCGCCGGGCAGGCTCGTCCAGTCCCAGGTAGCTCAGCATCATCGCCGCCGTCAGGATCGCACCGGCCGGATTGGCGACGTCCTTCCCCGCATATTTCGGCGCGCTTCCGTGAATCGGCTCGAACAGCGAGATCTTCCCCGGATGGATGTTCCCCGAGGCTGCCACTCCCAGGCCGCCCTGGAGCGCGGCCCCCAGGTCGGTGACGATGTCGCCGAACATGTTGTTCGTCACGATCACGTCGAACATCTCGGGCGCCCTCACCATCTGCATGGTCAGCGCGTCGACGAACATGTGGAAATGCTCGATCTCCGGGTACTCGGCTGCCACCTCTTCAAACGTGCGCATCCAGAGGTCGCCGCCGAATCGCATCACGTTGTTCTTGTCCGACATGCAAACGGACTTGCGGCCATTCTGCTTCGCGAACTCGAAGGCGTGGCGGATGATCCGCTCGACTCCCTTCCGGGTCGAGACGTCCTCCTGGATCGCGATCTCGTCGGCCGTTCCCTTCCTGAAATTTCCGCCCATCCCGACGTAGGCGCCCTCGGTGTTCTCCCGGAAGATCACCATGTCGACGTCCGCCTGGGTCTTCCCCTTGATCGGGCAGAGGCGTTCGTCGATCAGCTTCACCGGGCGGTAGTTCACGTAGAGGTCGAGCTGGAACCGCATGCCCAGGAGGATGTCTGCGGCGTGCTTCATGTCCGGCACGCGAGGATCGCCGAAGGCGCCGAGATAGACCGCGGCGAAATTGCGCCGGAGATCGTCCATCGCGCCGGCGGGCATCGAGATGCCGGTCTTCAGGTAATTGTCGGCGTTCCAGTCGAAGCGGACGAACTCGAGCCCCAGACCGGAATCGGCGTTCACCTTCTCGAGAATCCTCATTCCGGCCGCGATCACCTCGGGCCCGATGCCGTCTCCGGGAACGACCGCGATCTTCTTCGTCATGTCTTTCTCTCCCGCGCTTACGTTTTGAGGGCGTAATGATAGCGGACGCGCTGCCGGCAGTTCGGAATCAGGACAGGACACCAGGGGTTCTCGGTCACGCCGTGACGAAAACGGGCCTCACACCCCCGCCTGCATTTCCGGCGGGCCCCCCGACCCCTCCCCCATGGCGCCGCATCTCCATCGCCCTGGTCCTCGCCCTGACGATGGTCGTCATCGTCTGGTTCTCCCCCCTTCGGGAGTGGATCGACCCCGTCCGAGTGACCGAGTGGCTCCGGGCCGCCGGCTCTTCCTGGTGGGCGCCGCTCGTTTTTCTCGGCGTCTACGTCATTTTCTCCCTCACATTCGTCCCCGTTCTGCCACTTGCGGTGGCCGCTGCGCTCACATGGGGGTGGTTCTGGGGAGGGATGATCGAGCTCGTCGTGGCCATCGTCGCGGCCGTCCCTCCCTACATGATCGCCCGGTCGACGGCATCTTCCTGGATCGAGCAGAAAATGAAGGAACGGTTCGGGATCAACTACGATCGCGTGCGCATCCGAGCCACTTCGACGCTTTTCCTTCTCCGCCTCATCCCGGTCCTCCCCTTTTCGGCGGTGAACTACCTGTCGGGGCTCGCCGCGATCCGGCCGCTTCCGTACATGGTCGCGACCTCGATCGGGATGATCCCCTCGGTGTTCATCTTCACGTACTTCGTCGACGCGGTCGCCTCGGCCGAGCTCTCCTGGGGAGAGGCATCGATCCGGATGATCGCGGCCGGCATCGGGCTCGGCGCTCTCTTCATCCTTTCCAGGGTCGTGGCCGCCCGGCTTCACCAGAAACACATCCATCGCTGAGCCCGGCAAAGTGGCAGAGGATCCTTTCCTCTGCCTCGGCCGTCTTGAAAAGGGGAGAGGAAACGATCCTCTGCCACTTCGGAGCCTCCAGCACGGCCGATGGTATGATCCCGCGCTGGCAGAAACGCGCAAAAAGGAGTCCTTCCGTGAGCAATTTCCCTGGTGTCGACTACATGGATATCGATTCGCTCTTCACCGAAGAAGAGCTGATGGTGCGGCAGACCGTCCGCGATTTCGTGGACGACGAGGTCCTTCCGATCATCGAAGAGGCCCACCGTCATGAGAAGTTTCCCGATCACCTGATCCCGAAGATGGCCGAAATGGGGCTGTTCGGCTCGACCATCGACGAATACGGCCTTCCCGGCCTCAACAACGTCGCCTACGGACTGATCATGCAGGAGCTCGAGCGAGGCGACTCCGGGCTTCGCTCCTTCGTCTCGGTGCAGTCGAGCCTGGTGATGTATCCGATCTACACGTACGGCTCGAAGGAGCAGCGGGACAAGTGGATCCCGAAGCTCGCCAGCGGCGAAGCGATCGGATGTTTCGGCCTGACCGAGCCCGACTTCGGCTCGAACCCCGGCGGGATGCGGACGCACGCGAAAAAGGACGGCGACTCCTGGGTGCTCAACGGAGCGAAGTCGTGGATCACCAACGGGTCGGTCGCCGACGTCGCGGTGGTCTGGGCGCGGACCGATGAGGGGATCAAGGGATTCATCGTGGAGAAGGGAACGCCCGGATACACGACCGCCTATCACATGGGCAAGTTCTCGCTCCGCGCGTCGGTGACCTCGCAGCTCTTCTTCGAGGATTGCCGGATTCCTGCAGAGAACCTGCTTCCCGAGACAGGCTCGCTCAAGCACCCGCTCGGCTGCCTCTCACAGGCGCGCTACGGCATCGCCTGGGGCGGAGTCGGCGCGGCGATGGCTGTCTACCAGACTGCCCTCGACTACGCGAAGTCGCGCATCCAGTTCGGTGGCCAGCCGATCGCCTCGCATCAGCTCGTGCAGAACAAGCTGGCGTGGATGATCACCGAGATCACCAAGGCGCAGCTTCTTTCGGTGCAGCTCGGCCGCCTCAAGGATGCCGGTAAAATCCAGCCGCAGCACATCTCGATGGGGAAGATGAACAACGTCCACATCGCCCTCGAGTGCGCGCGCATGGCCCGCGACATCCTCGGCGCCAACGGCATCTCGGATGAATATCCGGTCATCCGGCACATGCTCAACCTCGAGTCGGTCAAGACCTACGAGGGAACTCACGACATCCACAACCTCGTCATCGGTGAGGCAGTCACCGGGATCCCGGCCTACAACCCCCCGATGAACGAAAAGACGGCCCGCGAGAAAGCCGCGGCCGCAGCCAAAGAGTAGACACACGCCGATGCAGGCGGCCGAAAGCGGCTGCCGCGGGGGGAGAGAATGGAATCGAGTCTGGAGCTGGGGTTTCTCAGAGCCACGGAGAAAGCAGCCATCGCCGCCGCGCGCACGATGGGTTACGGCAATCGGAAACACTCCGATCAGGTGGCCGTCGAAGCGATGCGGGAGGAGCTCAACCAGCTCCGGATGCGCGGACGGATCGTCATCGGTGAGGGGGAACGAGACAAAGCTCCGATGCTCTACGTGGGCGAGAAGCTGGGTCTTGGTGATGACTCCCACACCGAGATCGACATTGCCGTCGATCCGCTCGAGGGAACGAACCTCTGCGCTCTCGGCGAGCCGAACGCCATCGCCGTGCTGGCCGCGTCGGAAAAGGGAGGGCTCCTCCACGCTCCCGATATCTACATGGAAAAACTCGTGGTCGGCCCGACCGGGGCCGAGGAGATGAGCCTCGACAAAAGCGTCAAGGAAAACCTGGCAGCGCTGGCCAAAGCATTCGGCCGCGACGTCAACGAACTGGTGGTCACGGTTCTCGACCGCGAGCGGCACGCCGACCTGATCGGCCAGATCCGCGCGGCGGGAGCGCGGATCAAGCTGATCAGCGATGGCGACCTTTCAGCCGGCGTCTCGGCCGCAGTCCGCGGCACCGGTGTCCACGTCACGATGGGAACCGGCGGCGCTCCTGAAGGCGTCATCACCGCCGCCGCCATGCGCTGCCTCAACGGCCGGATGATCGGCCGGCTCCGCCCGCTCGAGAAGTGGCAGGAGGACCGTCTCAAAGAGATGGGCTTCACCAATCCCGACAAGATCTACGACACCGAGGAGCTCGCATCGGGGAAGGACATCATCTTCTGCGCCACGGGGGTCACCGACGGCGACCTTCTCCGGGGCGTCCGGTTTTTCGCCGGCGGCATCCGGACTTCGTCCATCTTCATGTCGCTGAAGACGAACACCATCCGATTCGTGGACACGATCTACAAAGAAGAAGGCCCGGTCGCGGTCATGTTCCAGGGGTAAAGCTCGAAAACCCCGGCGACACGAAAAAGCCCGGCTTGCGCCGGGCTTTTTCTTTCCTCGCCTGAATCAGGAACTACATCGAGGCCCGGATCCGGTCCGCGAGCGTGTTGGCGAACGGAAGAGCCTCGGCTGCATGTCTGCGCGCTTCCGCCGCATTGCCCGCGAGCGCTGCGGTCCGAAGCTCCCGCACATGGTGCCGGAGATCGCGCGCGGCCTGGCGCGACTCGGTGCGCCACGACCCCGTGTTTCCATAGATCCGGTTGGCGAGAGCGTTCGCCTCGTTGCCAACGACTCTCCACGTTGCCGCGCTGAACTCGGCATCGTTACCGATGTCGACCAGAATGGCCTGAAGTCGTGTGGTGTCGTTCCAGACCCGCGTCATCTGGTTGGACATCTGCGCGACACCGACCGCGGGAATCAGGATCGACAGGACTGCGAGAACTACGAGCATTCTTTTCATCTGATCTCCTCCGGAATCGAGTTTCCGGGTCGGAGAATGCGAAGTTTGAGCCCGCGTAACTCGCGCGGTTGAGGTCGATGGAGGAGAGAGGACGCTAGGACGAATAGGACCTATAGGACTTGTCGAGCCGAGCGCTACCTGAACGACCCAAGGCAGGATATGGCCTCCGCCAGTCCAACGTCCTATTCGTCCTATTCGTCCTATAGGTCCTATCGTTACCCCACCCTCCCGAAAGCCGTCGGCACGTTTGACTCGAACGTCATTTTTTTCCCGGTCGTCGGGTGCACGACCGCCAGCCGCCGCGCGTGGAGAGCGAGGCGTCCGATGGGGTCGCTCTTTGCGCCGTAGCGGTCGTCGCCCGCGATCGGGTGTCCGCTCTCGGCGAGGTGGACGCGGATCTGGTTTTTGCGCCCCGTCTCGAGGGTCACTTCGAGAGTCGAGTACTTCAATCCGGGCCTGGTGGTCCGGTAGTGCGTCACCGCTGCTTTCGCGTTGGGGTAGCTGCGGGGATCGACACTGCGCACCAGAAGATCCTTCCCCTCCCACAGGTGCGACCGGATCGTGCCGCTCGGGGGATCGAGGCTTCCTTCGACGACCGCCACGTAAATCCGGTCGATGTCGTGCGCGGCGAACCGCTCCTTGAGCGCTTCCCGCACCTCGAAGCTGCGGGCGAAGATGAGGACTCCCGAGGCTTCCCGATCGAGGCGGTGCACGACGTGGATCCGGTCGGTGATCCCTTTCGCCTTGAGGTAGCGATTGAGGACGGCCTGCAGCGTCTGCTCCCTCTCGGACTCGGTCGAGACGGTCAGCAGCCCCGGCGGCTTCACGACGACGATGATGTCCTCGTCCTCGTGGAGCAGCGAAACCTCGGGAGGAAGCAGCGAGTGATGCTCTTTCCGGGCGAGCTCGATCGCGTCCCCCGGTCGGAGCTCACGCTTTGCGATTTTCTCCACCTCGCCGTTCACCCGGATCCGACCCGACGCGAGCATCTGGCGCAGCGTGGTGCGGGAAGCCTCCGGAATGACTTCCGCGAGCGCGTCGAGCAGCATGACCTCGCGGGTGACGGTCGATTTCATGCGCGAGAGGATACACCGCTGCGGAGGCTCCGCCTGAGCCCGATGGACGGGTCGACGGTTTCTCTCATCGAACCGTACTTGTTCAGGGAGGCACCTGATGAACGAGGCCCGCTGGCTGAATGTCGAGTTGTCGCGAAATGCATATCAATCGGACGATGCGGTCTCGTCGGCGATGCCCCTGGAGGCGTTCTTCGAGGTCGCGGCCCGCTGCAACCTGCGGTGCCAGATGTGCGCGATCAATCACGATCAGCGGTACAAGCCGCGGGCAGGCCGCCCACCGTTCTTCGAGCCAGAGCTCTTCGAGAAACTCACTCCCATCTTTCCCACCCTGCTTCGCGGATATCTGTTCGGCCTGGGAGAGCCCCTTCTCAACCGCCACCTCCCCGACTACGCGCGTCAACTCTCGTCGGCCGGGGCCGACGTCTGGTTCAACACCAACGCCACGCTCATCGACGATGAAAAGGCCGAAGCGCTCGCCCTCGCGGGGGTAGCGGCCATCACGATTTCCATCGACGGCGCGACCGCTTCGACTTACGAAGCGATTCGTGTGGGCGCCCGGTTCGATGCGCTTCTCCGCGGGATCCGCGCTCTGGCCGCGGCGCGCGATCGCCACGGACGTCCGGACCTCAACTTTTCCTTCGTCGCCATGGCATCGAACATCGCCGAGCTGCCGGCGCTCATGGAGCTCGGCCGCGAGCTCGGCATCGGCGCGGTTCACGTCGAGCCGCTTTACGCGCAGCATCAGGCGGAGCTCGAGATTCACTACGAGCGCGAAAACCTCGGCATCCTCGACCCCGCGCACGTGAGGAAGATTTTCGACGAAGCGGAGGAGCGCGGAGCCGCACTCGGCGTGCGCCTGGACAGTCGATTCCGCGAAGCAGACCTGGCCAACCGGTTCGATTATCTCGCCCGTTCGGCGGACTTCCGCCCTCCTTCAAAATGCAGCGAGCCGTGGTCCTCGATCTGGGTCACCTCCGCGGGCGAAGTCCGCACCTGCTGCATCAACGAGCACGTGTTCGGGAACCTGTTCGAGCGAAGTTTCGAGGAGATCTGGAACGGCAGCGAGTATCGGCAGTTTCGCCTCACCCATGCCCGGCGCGAAGCCGCGCCCGGATGCGCGAACTGCATCCGCAACGGGCGAGCGCGCCAATCGCCCTGGTACAACCCGGTGGAGCCGGTCACCTATCGCCCCCGCCAGCGCCACGTCGCCGGTCAGGGATTCGAGCTCGACTGGCCCGCTCCGGGAGCCACGATCACGGATCCCGTGGCGATCACCGGGCGGATTCGCGGTCCCGAGGAGTGGGAGCTGATGCTCGACGACACGGCGCTCGGACGCGTGCGAGGCAATCCGCCCGACGGAAAATTCGCCGTATCGGGCGCAATCCCTTTCGTCAGCGAGGGAGCACACGAGCTCTGGGCCCGCCGGCCCGGAAATGGGCGCGGAGGGCTGGGGCATCGCGACGTTCATGTCTGGCGCGTCGCCGCTTCGGACGCCACGCCCGTCACCTCGGCGGCGATCCTCCGCCACCGCGCACCCATGCGGATCTGGACGATCGCGGCCGAGATTGACGGAAGCCGATGGGATCGGGTCGAGTTCCTGATCGACGAGGACCCGGCGGCGCGAGTCGCCACCTTCGACCTTCGCGCCCTTCCCCCCGGCCGCCACGAGCTGATGCTTCGCGTGAACGGCTTCAGAACGAGACCGGTCGTGGTGGAGCGGCTTCGGTGACGCGAAGGCAGAAAGGCAGAAGGCAGAAGGCAAAAGGGAAAAACAGAAGGCCAGAAGAGGCACCGTCATCCTGAGGAGGCGCAGCCGACGAAGGATCTCAAAATACCAGGATCGCGTCGCGCGGGGCGGGGGAACCGTAAGGGTCAAGATCCTGCAATCTTGAGATCCTTCGGTCGCGCTCACCGGCAGAGCGAGTCTTTCCTTTTTCGCGACGCTCCCTCAGGATGACGGAGGTTCTGCAGTTGCTTTACTTCTGCCTTCTGCCTTCTGCCTTCTGCCTTCTGCCTTACTAGTGAACTACCGCCAGCTCCTGCACGCGATACTTCCGCGTGCCCGGCAGGCAGCTCTTGTGCTCGACGTGGTAGAGGAACTCGTCGCGAAACTTCTTGACCGAGGACATGACCGGACCGATCGCGGCGTCGCCGAGGGCGCAGAGGGACTTGCCGCCGATATTGTCGGACATGTCGAGGAGCAGATCGGCATCCTGCGGCCGGCCTCCGCCGTTCTCGAGCCGCCAGAGAATGGTCTCCAGCCAGTTGGTCCCTTCGCGGCACGGCGTGCATTGGCCGCACGACTCATGGGCGAAGAATTTCGAGAGCCGCCAGACCGCCTCCACGATGCAGGTGGAGTCGTCGATCACGATGATCGCCGCCGAGCCGAGCATCGAGCCGGCTTTCATCAGCGCGTCGAAGGTGAGCGGGATGTCGATCTCGTCGGGCGTGAGCATCGGAGCGGATGCGCCGCCGGGAATGACCGCCTTGAGCTTGCGTCCTTCGAACAGCCCTCCGGCGTGCTCGTAGATGAGCTCCTTGAGGTTGATGTCCATCGGGAACTCGTAGACGCCGGGCTTCTGGATCTGTCCGGAGATGCAATAGAGCTTCGGCCCGGTGTTCTTCGGGATGCCGAAGTTCTTGAACCACTCCGCGCCGTGCTTGATGATCAGCGGAACGCAGGCGATGGTCTCGACGTTGTTGACGACCGTGGGGCCGCCGAACACGCCGACGATGGCCGGGAAGGGAGGCTTGACGCGCGGCTGCCCGCGCTTGCCTTCGACCGATTCGATCAGCCCTGTTTCTTCGCCGCAGATGTACGCGCCGCCTCCGCGATGGACGGTGATGTCGAAGTCGAAGCCGCTTCCGAGGATGTTCTTTCCGAGGAAGCCCTTCTCCCGCGCCTCGGCGAGCGCCTTCAGCAGCACCTGCGCGCCGTACCAGAACTCTCCGCGGATGTAGATGTACGCCATCGGGCAGGAGCGGATCGCGTACGCGGAGATGATGATTCCCTCGATCAGCAGATGCGGATCCCGCTCGATGATCACCCGATCCTTGAACGTCCCCGGCTCCGCCTCGTCGGCGTTGCAGAGGAGGTAGACGGGCATCTTGCCGTCCTTGGGAACGAAGCCCCACTTCATCCCGGTGGGGAAGCCCGCGCCTCCGCGGCCGCGAAGCTCGGAGTTCTTGACCTCTTCGATGATCTGGTCGGGCGTCATTCCGAGAGCCTTCTTCAGGGTCTCGTAGCCGCCGCCCTGGAGGTAGGTCTCGATCGAAGCCGAGTTCGGCTTGTCGACGTTCGCAGTCAGTACTTTGATTTGCTGCATCGGGTCTCCGCGGAGCTCACTTCAGCGTGGCGAGAAGCTGATCCATCTTCTCGATGGTCTGATCCTCGTGATAATCGTTGTTGACCTGGACGACCGGCGCCGTGGAGCAGGAGCCGAGGCACTCGACCTCCCCGACGGTGAACTTCCCGTCGGGCGTGTTCTCCCCCGGATGGACGCCGAGCTTCGAGCAGAGGTGCGCGTAGATGTCGTAGGCGTTCCGGAGCATGCACGAGAGGTTCGTGCAGACCTGCAGATGATATTTCCCCACCGGCCTCTGATTGAACATGTTGTAGAACGAAACGACCCCGAACACGCTGGCGGGCGCCTGGTCGAGCAGCTCGGAGACGTAGAGCACGGTCTCGGGCGAGATCCATCCCCACGTCTCCTGGGCCAGGTGGAGCGTCGGCAGCAGGGCTGCCTGCCTGGTCGGGTAGCGGGTGAGGATCTCCTCGAAGCGCTTTTTGACTTCCGGCGGGAACTCGACCTTCTTCGAAGAATCGGGGAACCGCTCGGGGGCGTAGGGATTGTCGGGATGCAGCTCGGCCATGGTCTCAGGTCCAGTCGAAGGCCCGCTTCTTCCAGACGTAGACGTAGCCGACGCCGAGAAGCAGGATGAATACGAGCATTTCGAGGAAGATGAACCAGGCTACTCCGTTGGGAGTGATCGTCGATTCGCGATAGATCACCGCCCAGGGGTAGAGGAACGCCGCCTCGATGTCGAAGAGAATGAAGAGCATCGCGATCTGATAGAAGCGCACGTTGACGCGTTTTCGCGAGCTGTCGAGCTGGGGAACGCCGCTCTCGTAGGGTGCGAGTTTCGACGGATTGCGCTGATGCCTGCCGACGAAGACGGAGGCGGCAAGCAGAATCGCCGCGAGGATGACCCCGAAGGCGAGCAGCATCAGAATCGGAACGAAGGATTGTGTCATGACGGTCTCCGGCGCCCGGCAGGCGCGGATCTCCCGGGACGGGCGCGCAAATGCTACTCGTCGCGAAGGCGCGAATCAAGCGCAGCCGGCGCTCAGTCCTCGTCTCCGGCCGTCAGATAGGCGACGGCCTGATCGCGGGCATCGAAAATCCGGAACACGGAATCCAGCTTGGTGATCTTCAGAAGCGCCTGGATGCGGTGATTCGGCCGCAGCAGCGCCATCTTCCGCTTCCGGTCCTCGAACTTCTGCAGGTAGCCGATCAGCTCCCCCAGCCCCGTGGAATCCATGTAGTTGATTCCCTCGAAGTTGATCAGGACGGGGCCGGTGTCTTCGTTGAGCACCTTCTCGAGAAAGCCCGAAAACTCGCGCGCGCTCTCCCCGAGCTTGATGACACCCTGGATATCGAGAACGGTAACCCCGTTCTCCCGGTTTTTCACGATATGCACGTCGCTGGTTCCTCGGTCGGTAATCATAGCAGTCTCGGGGCGGGCCAGCCTCGGCTCATGCCCCCTTCTCTCCTCCGCCGATTCGATTGGTCACCAGGGAGATCAATCCCAGTATCAGGGCGCCGACGAGCGCCCACCCGAACCCGTCGATCCGGAATCCCGGCACCAGCAGCGCCGTCAGCTGCAGCATCAGCCCATTGAGCACGATCAGGAACAGCCCCAGCGTCAACACCGTGAGCGGCAGGGTCAGCCAGAACAGGATCGGCCGGACGATCGCGTTCGCGATCCCAAGAACGGCCGCCGCGATCAAAAGCGCCATTATCGAGTCGTATGAGATGGCCGGCACCAGCCAGGTGACGATCCAGAGCGCGAGCGCGTTCAAAACCCAGCGCAGCAGGAGTTGCATGACCGGCAAAATATCAAAGGCAGGGGTCAGGGGCAAAGGCAGGGACTAGGGGCTAGGGGCTAGGGACTAGGGACTAGGGAAAGACAAAGGCAAAAACCAGGAGCCAGAAGAAAAGGCAGAAGGCAGAAAGAAAGGCGAAAAACAAAAAGCAGGGGCAAGAGCTCAGCCCTCGACCCTGCCTTTGCTTTTCCTAGTCCCTAGTCCCTAGCCCCTAGTCCCTGCCTCTAAAGAACTCCGGGTTGTAGTCGACTTTGGCGTTCTTCACGAGGGCGTCGATCTCTTTCTCGAGCTGCAGCTGGCGTCCGCTGCGGGTGAGCGCTTCCTCGAGCTCTTCGAAGGTGCGATTCTTTTTCTCGTCCACGCGGAAGACGTGGATGCCGAACGGAGTGGAGATCGGCTCGCTGATTCCGCCGACCGGCAGCGCAAACAGCTGCTGCTCCACCTCGTCGTCGAAGGCGCCGCGGCCGACCTCACCGATCCGCCCCCCCTGCTCCGCCGTCTGGGCGTCCGCCGATTCGGCGCGCGCGACGGTTGCGAAGTCCTCACCACCGCGGACACGCTGCGCGATCGCGGACGCAAGCGCCATCGCCTCCGGTTCCTTGGGAGCCGGCTTGCCCTGAGCGATCACCGATCCCTCATAAGGAACCACGACCTGGCTCAGGACCATCGTCTCGAACTGGTCGCGGTTCTGGTCGTAGATCTCGCGGGGAGTGAGCGGAGCGAGAGATGCAAGCTTGTCGCGCAGCGCGGCGGTCGCCAGGATCTCTCCCTGGGTGACGGCCAGAGCGGCCGCGACCTGAGGCTGACGCGCCAGGCCCTTGTCGCGGGCGTACTTCTCGAGCACCTTCCGCTTGACCAGTTCCTCGGCGAGGATGTCCCGCCCCCCGGGATTTGCGAGCGCCGCCTGCATCTGCTCGGGGAGGCTCTGGAGCATCGCGGCGAACTCCGATTCCCGCACCTGCGTTCCGTCCACGGTCAGGACCACAGGATCATTCGCCGCGGCGGGAGTTGCCCCCGCATCGGCCGACGCGACCGTCTCCGCGGGCTTGAAATCATCGTCGATCGTTTTCCAGAGTGAGACTCCGAGAAGGGCGATCGCCACCAGAAGGACGATCGTCACCAGAAACGCGGCCGCTTCGCCGGGACGCCTGCTCGCTTTTTCTTCCCGATGCTCGCCGGAGTTTTCGTTGTGAGAGGGATTGGTCGTCATCGCCATCGTTGCTGCTTTCCGTCGAAGAATGCGCCCTTCGGGCGCGGCACGACGGGGGAGACAACGGGCCGGTCATTAACAGCATTCCGGGAACCCAAGATCCCGCGGACCGGCCAAGGCAGAAGGCAGAAGGCAGAAGGCAGAAGTAAACGCAACGGCAACCCCCTTGGTCATCCTGAGGGAGCGCCGCGCTGAGCGTGGCTTCACACGGAAATCGTGGGCGCGACCGAAGGAACTCAAAATTGCAGGATCAGGCCACCTGCGCGTTCCCCCGCACCGGCCAACGCGATTCTCCATTTGGAGATCCTTCGGTCGCGCCCACCGTGGGTCGAGGCGCGAAAGATCTCTGCGGCGCTCCCTCAGGAGGACGGGCCGCCGCCTTTGATTTTCCTTCTGCCTTCTGCCTTCTGCCTTCTGCCTTTCCTTGTCGTTGACCGCCTCTGGTCAAATCAGTATCCTCCCGCCTTGTGAAACTTTTCACGGCTCAACTCCCTACGAGCCGTTACCGATCCCACTCAAACCCACGGATGTTCAGCGACTCGTTATGGCCAAAATCACCGTTGACGGCATCGAAGTCGAAGTCCAGGACGGAATCAATGTCGTAGAGGCGGCGAAGGCCGCCGGGGTTCACGTCCCTCACTTCTGCTATCACCCCGCTCTCTCCACCGTTGGCCAGTGCCGCATGTGCCTGGTCGAGATCGAAGGGATGCCCAAGCTGCAGGCCGGCTGTGCCACCGCCATCAAGGACGGCATGGACATCCACGTCTACAACGAGAAGGTCGACAAAGCGCGGAAAGGGCAGATGGAGTTTCTGCTCATCAACCATCCGCTCGACTGCCCGATCTGCGACAAGTCGGGCGAATGCCCGCTTCAGGACTACTCCTTCAATTACGGCTCGGTGGACAGCCGCTACGGCGAGGTCAAGCGGACCTACCCCGGCATGGACCGGACCGCGATCGGCCCGCACGTTCTCCAGAACATGAACCGCTGCATTCACTGCACGCGGTGCATCCGGTTCACCGACGAGATCACCGGAACCGGCGAGCTGGGGTTCTTCAAGCGCGGCGCCTCCACTGAGGTCGGCGTGTTCCCGGGGACGCCGCTGGACAACTGGATGAGCGCCTGCGTCACGGACATCTGCCCGACCGGCGCGCTCACCACGCGCGAGTTCCGCTTCGAGTCCCGCGTCTGGAACCTGGCCCAGAGCGAATCGATCTGCAACGGCTGCGATGTCGGCTGCAACATTTTCATCGAACACCGGCAGGGCAAAATCTACCGGTACAAGCCGCGCGTGAATCCCGAGGTCAACGACTTCTGGCTCTGCGACTACGGCCGCTTCTCTCACGAGCGTTACGAAACGGACCGGGTCGTGGTCCCGCGGGTCCGCCGCGACGACTGGCTCGGCGTGGCGACATGGGACGAGGCTCTCGAGGAGATCGAGTCCCGGCTGGAGGGGCTGACGGGCGGGAAGATCGCCGCCATCGCCTCGGCGCAGATGACCAACGAAGAGGCGTACCTCTTCCGCAAGCTTTTCAAGGATCATCTCGGAGCCGCCGTCGATGTGATGGTCGATCCAATCGGCCCGATCCCGATGAAATCGCGCGACGGCTGGATCGAAGGGACGCAGGCGGGACCAAACTATCGCGGCGTCCGGAACGTCGGCATCGAAGCCGGAGAGCCGGCCCTCGCGAAGCTGCTCGAAGACGGAGCCGGCGGAATCGACTTCCTCTGGGTCTCCGACGCTGGATTCAGCTCCCGCTCGGCCGAGCCCGAAGTGGTGGAGCGGCTCCGGAAGGCGAGTTTCCTCGTCGTGCAGGCCACCGCCGAGCACCCGCTGGCCGAGGTTGCGGACGTCGTTCTTCCGTCGGCGATCTTCGCCGAAAAGAGCGGGACCTGGACGAACCTCCAGGGGCGCGTGCAGCGCATCACCCGCGCCTACTCCCCCAAGGGCGAAGCGCTCGAGGACAGCGAGATCTACCGCCGCCTCGGCGCCAGGATCGGCGCCGGGCCGGAGTTCGGCCATGCCGAGGCCGGCCAGACTTTCGATCAGATGAGAAACGAGCTTCCCGCGTTCCGGAATCTCCAGTGGAACGAGGGTGAAGGGTTCGGCGTCGCTTCCGGCGAGGGCGCCTGATAGTCGCCTCACTATGGCCTTCGACACAACTGACATCGTCCTGACCATCGTCAAGATCGGACTCGTACTGTCGATCGTGCTTTCGATCACTCCCGTGATGGTGTGGGTCGAGCGGCGCGGCAGCGCGCTGATCCAGGACCGCCCGGGACCGAACCGGGTCGGGCCCCTCGGCCTGTTCCAGGCCCTGGCCGACGCTCTGAAGTTCGTCCTCAAGGAAGACGTCGTCCCGCAGCAATCCAACCGCTGGCTGTTCACCCTGGCGCCGGTGTTCGGACTGATCCCGGCCGTCACCACGATCGCGGTGGTTCCGTTCGGACGCTCCTTCGTGATCCCGGAGATGACCATCTTCGGACGGACGATGTTCGAAGGGGGCCGTCTTTTCGAGCCGATCATCGCCGACGTCTCGATCGGAATCCTCTTCATCTTCGCCCTCGCATCGATGGGCGTTTACGGGCTGGCGATCGCCGGCTGGTCCTCGAACAACAAGTTCTCCCTGATGGGCGGCATCCGCGCCTCGGCCCAGATGATCTCCTACGAGCTCGCTCTCACCCTCGCCGCCGTCGGCGTGCTGATGAGCGCAGGCTCGCTCCAGCTGACCGACGTGGTCTACCGGCAGACCGGCTATTTCGTGCTGTTCGGGATCGACTGGCTGAAGATTCCCGCCTGGAACGTCTTCCCGATGTTCATCGGATTCATCGTTTTCTACGTGGCCACCTTCGCCGAGACCAACCGGCTGCCGTTCGACTTCGCCGAGGCGGAGGCCGAGCTCGTCGCCGGATACCACACCGAGTACTCGTCAATGAAGTTCGCGATGTTCTTCATGTCCGAGTACATGGCGATGGGAACGATCTCCGCCCTGACCGTGACGCTCTTCTTCGGCGGTTGGGACATCCCCTGGGTCGACGAGAAGCCGACGTTCCTCTGGTTCGCGCTCTCGGCGCTCGCCTTCATCATCAAGGTCACGGTGATTCTGTTCATCTTCGTCTGGGTGCGCTGGACGATTCCGCGGCTGACCTACGACTACCTCATGAGGCTCGGCTGGAAGGTCTTCCTTCCGCTGGCGTTCCTCAACATCCTGATCGTGGCAGTGCTCATCGCACTGGGGTGGATCTGACGTGCTCGAGTTCGCAATTTTCTTCCTCTTTGCGGCCGTCGCGGTGATCGGCGCCCTCACCGTGGTCCTGCACAGGAACCCGGTGGTGGGAGCGATCTCCCTGGTGGCATCCATGTTCTCGCTGGCGGTGATGTACGTGCTGCTCGAGGCGCCAT
>Ga0209347_1001706_pt1 | contig 33432 bp, 27 predicted proteins | sample AutmiccommuBRH23_FD_187382 | JGI IMG/M metagenome (GOLD analysis project Ga0209347, IMG submission 187382) | Deep subsurface microbial communities from Mt. Terri, Switzerland - Autotrophic microbial communities BRH/23 (SPAdes) (version 2) | ecosystem: Environmental > Aquatic > Deep subsurface >...
GTGTTCAGACTACCCGCCACGGTGTTGCCATCCGCAGCGTTGAGGGTGTTGTCGATACCCGACACCGTGTTGGCGTTGGAATCAATCACCTCGTTGGAGGTACCGGCCACGGTGTTGTCCAGCGCGGTGTCGAGGGTATTGGTAGAACCGGACACAGCGTTGCCAGCAGAGGCGTTCAGGGTGTTGTCGGAACCGGACACAACGTTGCTGTCGGAACCTGTCAGAGTATTGTCATTGCCGGTAACACCATTTGCGTTGCTATCGACCAGACTGTTCAACACACCTGTAACGGAGTTGTCATTACTGTCGATCAACGTGTTATTGGTACCCTCGACAATGTTGTTTGAGCTGGGATCGAGATAGTTACCTGTACCGCCAACAATATTGTTGTTGGAGTTATCCAACACCTGATTGCTGTCGCCGCTGACACTGTTGCCGGAACTGTCTATGACGGTATTGCTGGTGCCGCTGACGGCGTTGGAATTACTGGTACCGCCAATGGTATTTTCATTGCCTGCCAGGATGATGTTGTCATCCTCGGCATCGATGGTGTTGCTGTGTCCTCCGATGATGGCGTTGTGGGAACCACCGAGGATCTCATTGTCGGCTCCGCCAAGAACGACATTGCCCTCACTGTTCTCATCGCCGCAAGCGGTTAGGCCATTGCCGATAGCGATATTGCCGTTGCCGCACACCTCGTTGTCGCCACCGATGGCGATATTGTTGTCGCCATCCGCCCGGTTATCGTTGCCGACGATGGTATTTCCTTCACCGTTCAGGGGCAGGGTGTTTTCCACCAGGTTGCTGTTGCCGACGACATTGCTGTTGGTTGCATCATCCAGTGTATTGTCTGCGCCAACGACTGTGTTGGTTTCAGACCCATTGATCAATGAGTTGCCATTGCCTGAGACCTGATTGCCACCGGAAGTTGCGTCCAGTGTGTTGCCATTACCACTGATCAGGTTGTCATCACTCTCCACCGCGTTGCTGTTGCCAAAGACATTATTGGTATCGCCGCCAATAGCGTTTTCATTGCCTACGAGCAGATTGTCACTGGCGCTATCCAGGGTATTGGCTGCACCCACTACGGTGTTGTTTTCAGAACCGTCCACCAGGGTGTTGCCATCGCCAACCACCTGATTGGTGCCGGAGGTGGCGTCCAGGGTATTGTCATTGCCATAGATACCGTTGTTATCGCTATCAACGGCGTTGTCATCACCGAAGACACCATTATTGCTGCCTGCGACGGCATTGCCGGCGCCATAGATGCCTCCGTTGTCGTCGCCGGATACGGTGTTGTCGGTGCCGTAAACATCGTTGCGATCGCCGGACACTTCGTTGTCCGCGCCGACCACCACATTCTCCTCACCACCATCCAGGCTGTTATTGGTGCCCACCACCATGCTGGCATCGGCGCCATTCACCAGGGTGTTGTCCAAACCACTTACATAGTTGGCATCGCTGGCATCAAGGCTGTTGCCCGAACCGTCGATCACGTTATCCAGGGAGCCGTTGGTGAGGCTGTTGTCATCACCATCGATATCGTTGCCATCCGAGCCACCGGTTATAAGGTTGCTGTTGCCCTCAACCTGGTTCAGGTCACTGGCGTCGATGGAGTTGCCGGAACCGTCAACGGTGTTGGTCAGTGCGCCGTTGGTCAGCTCGTTGTCGTCGCCGGTGATGTCGTTGCCGTCGGAACCACCGCTGATTTCATTGCCGTCGCCCGCAACCTGGTTGTCACTACTGGCATCGATGGTGTTCTCGGAGCCATCGATGGTGTTGGTCAGGGCAGCATTGGTGAGGATATTGTCGTCGCCATCGATCTCGTTGCTGTCAGAGCCACCACTGATCTGGTTGCCATCGCCCGCGACCTGGTTCAGGACACTGGCGTCGATGGAGTTGCCGGAACCGTCGATGGTATTGGTCAGAGAACCGGTGGTCAGCTCGTTGTCATTGCCGGTGATGTCGTTGCCGTCGGAACCACCGCTGAGTTCATTGCCGTCACCCGCAACCTGGTTGTCACTACTGGCATCGATGGTGTTCTCGGAGCCATCGATGGTGTTGGTCAGGGCAGCATTGGTGAGGATATTGTCGTCGCCATCGATCTCGTTGCTGTCAGAGCCACCGCTTATTTCATTGCCGTCGCCCGCAACCTGGTTGTCACTACTGGCATCAATGGTGTTCTCGGAGCCATCGATGGTGTTGGTAAGGGCAGCATTGGTCAGGATATTGTCGTCGCCGGTGACATCATTGCCATCGGAGCCACTACTGATCTGGTTGCCATCGCCCTCGACCTGGTTCAGGTCGCTGGCGTCGATGGTGTTGTTGGATCCGTCGATAGTATTGGTCAGAGAACCGTTGGTCAGCTCATTGTCGTCGCCGGTGACATCATTGCCATCGGAGCCACTACTGATCTGGTTGCCATCGCCCTCGACCTGGTTCAGGTCGCTGGCGTCGATGGTGTTGTTGGATCCGTCGATGGTGTTGGTCAGGGCGCCGTTGGTGATCTCATTGTCATCGCCGGTGACGGTATTGAAATCAGCGCCATTGGTCAGCTGGTTATCGTCCCCGGTTACCGTGTTCGAGGATGCGCCGGTGGTCAGAGTATTGGTGTCGCCGATGATGGTATTGGAATCAGCGCCATCGATCAGCTGGTTATTGTCTCCGGTAACAGTGTTTGATTCTGAGCCAGTGGTCAGCGTATTGGCCTCACCCATGACCACGTTGTCATTGGCCCCCGTTTCCAGGCTGTTGGCGTCGCCAATAACCAGGTTGTCCTCGGCGGCATCAAACCAGTTGGTATCGCCTATTACCGTGTTGTCGCTGCTTCCGTTGATCAGGGAGTTGTCCAAGCCAATAGCGACGTTGTCGTCGGCACCCGCATCTGTGTGGTTTTCATCACCGATCAGCTCATTGCCCGTGCCATTGTCATAGTTGGCCGCCTGTACTGCCTCGGGGGCGGACATCAGCATGAACGCGCCGAAGAAAAAGGCCGCCGCCACCACCCGTCCCTGGTACTTGATCAACCGGTAGGATGCCTTTCTGATCCTCTCCCAATAGGCGCGTTGTTGGTCCTGGTTCAGGCTGGTTGTCTGATTGTCCTTGCTTTTCATGGTTCGTCTCCGTAAAACGTTGATTCTTTTTTTGAACCGGGACAGCAAAACCGCCGTACTGGCGTGATTCATTGCTTCAACTGTGCAGGTTAATGTGATTGAGGCTGGCCCAAGCGGGTCAGTGGCGGCAAGGTTTGCAGGGGATAGACTGTCACAAGCTGGCTTAACCTGTTGATTTAACTCAATCTTCAGATCGGCGCCTCTCCCCCGACACGCACTTTTCGCGCCTGTTTCAATCTGTTACAAACCTAGACTAGTACCATGACACCGCCAAGACAAGATGCTGCACGGATATTTTTTCCTTTTATCGCTAAAATTGCTCCGACTGTCGCGTCAAGCTGAGTTTTGCTAGACAAAGCATATCGTTTATGTTCAACGATTTACCCTCATATCCTAAGCAAGGGGAGAGAAATGCTTTACAACCTGGGCGAGAGACACGTTATCCTCCGCGGCGAGCACTTTATTGCTCCGGGCGCCGCAGTAATCGGTTCGGTAGATATCGGCGAGCGTGCCAGTATCTGGTTTAACGTGGTGATTCGCGCTGATAACGATGCTGTCATCATCGGTGAAGAGTCCAACATTCAGGATGGCTCGGTCCTCCATGTCGACGATGGTTACCCTATTATTATTGGCCGCAGGGTGGTCATCGGCCATAAGGTGATGCTGCATAGCTGCACCATTGGGGATGGCAGCCTGATCGGCATGAATGCAGTGGTGCTGAGCGGCGCCAGGATTGGCAAGGGTTGCCTGATCGGTGCCAACACGCTGATACCCGAGAAGATGGAGGTACCAGACGGCTCTCTGGTGCTGGGCTCTCCCGGCAAGGTACGGCGCATGCTGACAGACAAGGAGCAGCAGGATATTCTTGACGGCGCGGATCACTATGTCCGCAAGGCCGCTCTCTTCAGGGAGCAATTAAAGCCCATTGTCTGATTTTTCAGCAAAGGGCCATTCCACAGGGGCTGGATAGCCCGGTGTTCCGGCGGGCTTAGAAGTTAACCCCTAGAGGAGGACAAGGGTTTTGCACATCCATTATCTCCAGCATGTGCCTTTTGAGGATCTTGGCAGCCTGGAGGCAGCCCTGCTTGGCATGGGCCACACTATAGGCTGTACCCGGCTATACGCTGATGACCCTCTCCCAACGATTGATGATTTTGATGCACTGATCGTCATGGGTGGGCCTATGGGTGTTCACGACGAGCCACTCTATCCCTGGCTTGGTGATGAAAAGGCTCTGTTGCGATCAGTGATCGGCGATACACGAAAACCCCTACTCGGTATATGCCTTGGAGCGCAACTTATTGCCACAGTGCTCGGCACCGAGGTGCGCCGCAACCCGCATCGCGAAATTGGCTGGTTTCCCCTGCAGCTTGATCCGGCATTTATAGCCAGCCGCTGGGGCGATTGCCTGGCTGATGGTACCTTTGCTTTCCACTGGCATGGTGATACCTTTACCATGCCGCAAGGCTCACTTCCCATAGGCAGCAGCGAAGCCTGCCTGACCCAAGGTTACATTCTCGATGGGCGGATTATTGGCCTCCAGTTCCATCTTGAGACCACTGCCAATTCAGCCAAAGCCCTGATCAGTGAATGCGCAGATGAGCTGGATGACAGCCCCTTTGTCCAATCTGCCGAAACCATCATGGCTCATTCTGAGCACTTCACCCGCATCAACACCTCAGCAGCAGCGTTGGTCAAGCAGTGGCTGAGCGGAGATTCCGAACCATGAGTGGCAGCCCAGTAACGAGCCAAGCAACCTCAGAGCAGCTCCTGCAACAGGCGCTGGCCGCAAATGCCCGGGGCGATGTCGATAACGCCCTGCGATTATTCGGCGAGGCTATCGCCCTGACACCCGGCAACGCCACCCTCCACAACGAGCTGGGTGTCCACTACTATCATCGCGGCATGATCCCCGAAGCTCGCGATGCCTTTCATGAAGCCGTGCGCCTGGATCCACAGTTCAGCAGGGCGCTGACCAATCTCGGCGCCTGCCACAATGAACTCGGCGACAACCTCGCAGCGATAACATGCCACGAAAAGGCCATGACCGTTGACCCCACCATGGTTGACGCCTGGGCCAACGCCGGCAAGGCCTGGAATGAGCTGGAAGAATTCGAGATGGCCATTGCCTGCTACCGCCGCGCTATGGTTATCAACCCCCGGCCGGACGTGCAGCGCGGCCTCGCCAAGGCGTATCGCAAATCCGGTCGCTACGACCGCTCCCGCCAGTTACTGCTTGACGTTGTACAGCAAAAGCCAGCTGATGCCGATGCCCATTTCGGCTTGGCTCTCACCCATTTTCATCTCGAGGAATACGCCGAGGCGGTCAAGGAGTTTGAATGGCGAATGCAGGTCAAGGAAATGATCCAGCACCGCAAGGACCTGCACCCAATTTTCGACCGGCCCGCCTGGAGCGGTCAGGATCTCACCGACAAAACGCTGCTGATACACACCGAGCAGGGCTTCGGAGATAACCTGCAATTTGCCCGCTTTATCGAGCTTGTACGCCCCCATGTGGGCAAGTTGGTGATGTGGTGTCGCCCCGGGCTTGGCCGATTATTCAAGCACTGCTTTGATGTAGCTGATATTTCGGAAAACGTGTTTAAGCTGCCCGCCTTTGATTATCAATTGCCATTACTCAGCATCCCTTTTCATTTTGATCCTGCCTTGGCAACCCTTGACAGCTTCGCTCCCTATATCTGCGCTCCAGCCAGGGATAAGCCGCTCTTTGTTACCGAACCGACAAGCCTGAACATTGGCCTGGTGTGGGGCGCCAGTGACAGCGGCTTTGACCACCAGAACAAAAAGGTGCCACTCAACCTGCTCAAGCCACTGCTGGACATTCCCGGAACAGCCTGGCACTCCCTGCAGGTGGGCTCCGACAAAACCGATATTAGCAATGCCGAAGTGGCAGGCAAGCTGATTGACCTTGCTCCCAAACTGGGAGATTTCGCTGATACGGCAAGTGCTGTCGACCAGCTCGATCTGGTGATCAGTTGCGACACTTCCGTAGCCCATCTTGTCGGCGCCATGGGCAAGCCATTGTGGATGATGCTGAAGAAAAATCCTGACTGGCGCTGGCACAGCGACGGGGAGAATACAGCGTGGTACCCGACAGCACGACTCTATCGTCAGGATACCTGTGGTGATTGGTCCAGGGTGGTACGCCGGATCAGCCGCGACCTGATCCACCAGGTATCCGCGCACCAAAAATCAACCCAGCCCTGAACCGGCGCAAGGAAACCCATGCCCTCATCCACCAGCAACAGCGCCCTGCAAGGAATGTATATCAACCTTGCCAGATCGACAGAGCGCAGGGAACTGTGTGAGCAACAACTTGCTGAAGCTAAGCTTGCCGATCGCTATCACCGCCTCGAAGCGGTTGATGGCGCACAGCTGAAAGTCCAATCAGGGTCAAACCTCAGCCCAGCTAAAATAGGTTGCTGGCTGAGCCATATCGATGCACTGGAGCAAGCTATTCACTTCCCAGGGCACACCCACATCCTCGAGGACGACTTCCAGCTGACCCCGGTGTTTAGCGAATTTATCGGCGATCTTGCCAAATACACCGCCAAACTCGACAGCTGGGACATACTATTTACCGACATTGATCTTGCCGGCATGCTCAACGTCTCGGCCATGAAGAATCTGGTCGCGTCAGTTAATTCTCTGGCTCAAAATAACAACATTGAGCTGAGGGATGCGCAACCACTCTACGCTGCGGCAAATAGCTCTTACATAGTGAATGGCGCCAACCGTCAAAAAGTGCATGACTTGATGAAAGATGGGCTCGCCAGCAACCTGCCCAATGATTTGTGGCTGAGAAAACTGATCCGGGAAGGATCAATCAAGGCCTATGTAACACTGCCGTTCGTCACCACCGTCAACCCTGTATTTAACAACAGCACGATACTGGGCAATATTGGCAGCAACAATCCCTCCATCCTGTTTGCTACCCTGTTCAGGCAATCTCTCGCGGCTGGTGCTGACACGCAAAAATTACTCACTTCATTCAAGAAGCAATTAGGATCGATGCCTGCCATTAATGACAGGAGTATGATCTATGCTCATCTGGTTGCCCACTTTATGAGTGATGACTTCAAGGCCTACTGACTTTATGATCGACGACACAGAGCAATCAGCGCCAGGCAGCCCATGGCGGTCAAAGAAATATATAAAGCTGACGAACGATGAGATTCTCGAGCTGTCCCTCCGGAAGATGCCGGATAAAGACCGCTATTATGTGGTACAGGAGCTGGAATACCGAGGCCTCAGCCATGCTGCCGCAAAGGCAAACAGAACCGCGACAAAGAAGGAGATGCGCAGCAAGTCCTGGTGGAAATATATTCCTTTACTGTTTGCCTTAAGTTTTTTGGTTAAGCAGATGTTTGATTCTTTTAATCCATAAAGTTAAATCTAATCTTTAAACTGGAGGATTTATAGTGAAAAATTCCATAGAAAAAGAGATTAGGATTATCGAAAGCCTGTTAAAAAAAAACAGATCCAAGTCTCCATCTTTTAAAGTAGCAATAGTCTCGACTCCGCGATGTGGTTCAACTATGTTTTGCGACACTCTTGAGAAAACCGAATTATTTGGCTGGCCTGAAGAATGGTTTCACGATCATTTTATAAAAGCATACGAATCAGTTCTACAGAAAAAATTCGACTACAAGGATTACTTGGACTTGATCACAAAGAAAACGACAACAGACAACGGATTATTCTCTGCTAATTTTCATGTAAACCATTACATTTATTTTAAAGAAAGGGGGATTGATTTACTGGATCTAGATTTTGATAAAGTTTTTTATTTACAAAGAAATGACAAGATAAGCCAGGCAATATCGCTCACTATCGCACGAATTACAGGGCAATGGACACAACACCAACCGCCAGCCAATACTGTAACGGAAATAGATGTTTCTCACTCAAGCATCATCAATAATCTTCATGAAATCATGCTTTACGAAGAATTTTACCAAGAAAATCTTAAACATTATGTAAACAGGGAATATGGCTATGAATCTTTTACAAAAAATTCCGGTGATTTTTTGGATATCCTAACACAATGCAAAGTGCCTATTTCAGAAAAACACCAATTCTACACCAGTCTAAAAATTCAAAGAAATCAGTTAAACGATTTAATTAGATCCAAATTATTTATGCGCCTAGGGATTACCGGCTGAGCACAAGTACACACTTAATTGAGAATGCACTCTAGATACCATCAACACATACCTCCACTACTTTGAGCGGTTCTCCGAGCGGAATCAGGTCTATATTTTTGGAGGGCTGGCATCCCAAGCATTCATCACGACGCTTCATCTTCACGGTCTGGATAGTTGTGCTCTCAATCTTAATCTTGACGATCAACAGCTTCTTGAAATCCCTAAATAATCAGGCATTCCATCCTATGAGATACCGATAATGTTTGTCGCGTTTGGCAAAGGGTCAGTAAGGCTGTTATATAGCCATGTCAAGTCGAGATCAATCTAGCAGCCCCATTTGCCACTAACCGCTCTATGACCATTTCTATAATACCCATTCGTATTGGGCAGACTTGTAAGCTACCTTGCGAGTTGCATAGAGTTAAAAAGTTTTTCATCCCTTATTAACGAGTAGGTATCAACAGCCATCCCCCCATCTTCTAAAAAAAACTCTTTCAACGTCGTTCTTCTTTTGTTGAAATTTTGAAGCCACCAACCATCTCCAGCCGGATCAAAAAATTTTGTGGACGTCCTGGATAAAACGCCCGTATAGTCGATAAATCCGTGGAAACGGAACATTGCATCCTCTCGTATGATGTCAAACATTCTTCCTATTGTAGGAATATGTACATCGTCAATTAGAAGAAGGGCGTTTTCGTTAAGCCAAGGATAGACATGATAGAACTCGAGATCCGGAAAGGGGTAGCCGTGAGGGCCATCTAGTAAAACAACATCATATCCGTGCTTGTGCTGATAGACAGGCAATGTTATCTGTGTTGGACCAAATTCAAAGCAAACGTTTTTCCTCTTATAGACATCAAATACCTCAAGATAATTGACAGAGGAATTTTCATAAATCCTATCATCAATGCAAAAGGCTATATGCTGGCTTGAGAGATTCGAAAACAAGACCGTTGACTTCCCGCACCCTGTCTCCATCGTTGGCCCTACATTTTCTGAACGAAAATGGTGCTTAATATACCTCTCGATCCTCAACAACTTGTCATTTGAAATTGCACCAGCACGGTGAGACTGTTTGCTGATTTCATTTTTTTTGATTTGCTCTGTTATCATCAAAAATTCCTTTAAATATCCGAATTTTATAAAACTGGTGCATTCAATCAATATCCATCAGGTTCGAAAGCTGATCATGGCATCAGCCTTTTCAGATAGAGTTTTCATTCTGCCATAGGCAACTTCAGCTTCTGAGTTCTCAAAAATGTTTCGAAAAAGATCCGGTATTTCCATCCTAGATCTATTAAGCTCTGCCGAATCCATAAACGGGATATCTGCTATTTTAACCTTAGCAAACGCAGCAACTCTTTTTCGGTACTCGGGATCGGCAAGCTGACCCCCTTCGATGAAAACCGTTCGGGCAGGACGAACATTATAAAAATCAATGAACAGATTAGCGAGTCTGGCATACTCAGTTATAAAAGTTTCTGGCTTTGTCGACAATGAATTGCCAGTACTTCCAAAACTTGAAGCCAAGGAAGCCCATTGATCAAAAGGATGTTCAAAAACTATAAGGAAAATTGAATTTCTGTAGTGCCGTGTCAAGGCAAGCATACTGTTCATACTTTCTATATCAGATTCTGCAAGAAGAGCCCTGTAACGATCCTCACCGAATGCGTAGAGTGAGTCAAAAGCTGAAGCCATCAGCCCGTAGCTTGTCTGATATTGTGATAAGGAAGCCTTGGCTGTACTGCCCAATTTTTGGTTGGGGAGCATATCTAAGCTTGCAACTCCTTTTAGCTTTTTCCCAAAATCTTCGTCGGTATTACTAACAATACTGTCGTGATAAACCCAGAAAAGATTGCTAAATGCCTCGGTTATAACAGCAGATGCTTCGCAAATTTGGAATTCATTGTCTCGCTCTACAAGTTTCTGCAGTGCGCCAACATAGGAATTCTCTCTGGGACTAAACACAAGGATATGATTTCTTTGATTGAAAGGGCTGACCTTTTCAACGTTCGTACTGGACAGGGCTAATTCGATTGTTTTAACACACTGACTCTTTATATTGTCAACTTTCGACAACATGGCCGCTTGGGCTCTTACTCCTTCATGAGCTGAAAGCCAGAATTTTTCATCCTTGCCAAGCCTAATGCACCAATCTGCAAGCTGGCATGGGTCCTCGGATACGAATATCCCAAAAGCGTTATCCAGCCCCATCCCTTCCACGGACTTTGCGGTACCAACAATTGGTGTTCCTGTTGCCAAACAGTCCAATATCTTCGTCTTGACTCCAGCCCCCGTCACTGTTGTCACTAACTGCATTTTGTAATCAGATATTTTTTGTTGCAAGTTTGGCACTTCGCCAAACTGCCTTATTCGACTTCCGTGCGTTCCGTCATTTTTGGCTTTGAAAATCAGCTTATCTGTGTGTTGTCCAAAAACATGGATCTCGGTGTCGAGTGATCTGCTAGCTATAAGAGGCCACACTGAGTCCAGTGCATAGTTGAATGCACGCTGATTGTGCGGATGAGATGAACCTGCCATACAAACCTCATGCGGCCGATCATCAAAGCCTTTCTCTGAAAGGGTCACCTGAGGCCTGAATGGAATAGGAATGGAGACCAATTTATCTTTATCTATTCCATAATATCTTTCGGCTTTCCAGGCTTCGTCCTCGGAAACATAAACAACGCAGTCAGCGGAATGCACAAGTATTGATTCGAGGTATGCCGTGATTCTTTTTTCTTGATCACTAAGCATGCTGTTGTTGGAAAGGATGACATCACAAAGGTCAGCGACTATCTTGATCTGCGGCTTAAGTCGCCGAACTTGGTCAACTATTCGCAGTGCACCAATTAGTACATGGTTTGACCAAAAGTGCGAAAGCCATACAACATCACAATCAAAGATAGATTGCCAGTTTACTTTCTCCCAATAAAAGCCTGGTTGTTTTAGCTTGATCGCTTCGAGTACATCCTTAGTCTTACCTTCTGAGAAAAATCCATGCTTCACATCATAGTTTGAGTCAATAAGCGCTTCCACGATCCCTTGCGCTCGAATCATACTACCTGAGAATTTTTCCAGCTGGTCCGCCGTAACAAAATATATTTTGATGTCCTTGCGCATATTAACTACCGCGTCCCACTTATCTAGAATAAATCTTCTACGGACAAATACCGCTCCCCAGTATCATAGCTAAACACCAGCACCTTGCTGCCAGCCGGTATCTCCGCCAGTTTGTTGTTAACAGCAGCAAGACTCGCGCCTGATGAGATACCTATGAATATGCCTTCTTCCCTGGCGCAGCGGCGTGTCATATCAAAGCTGTCGGCTTCACTGACCTGAATGGCACCATCGAGTATTGCCGTATTGAGCACTTCCGGGATAAACCCTGCGCCAATTCCCTGTATGCGGTGCAAGCCTTTCTGGCCGCCGCTGATCACTGGCGATTTTTCCGGCTCTACGGCATAGACCTTGAGTGAAGGGAATTTCGCCTTGAGCACGTCTGCACAGCCGGTGATATGACCACCAGTGCCCACGCCGGTGATCAGGTAGTCAATGCCGTCGGGGAAGTCGGCGAGGATTTCCTGAGCGGTTGTGTCGCGATGTATCTGCACGTTGGCCGGGTTGGAAAATTGCATGGGCATCCAGCTGTTGGCATTTTCGCTGATCAGCTGTCGGGCCTTTTCGATGCAGCCGCCCATGCCCAACTCTTTGGGAGTCAGCACCAGCTCAGCACCCAGTGCCGCCATGTATTTGCGGCGTTCGATGGACATGGATTCGGGCATGGTGAGGATCAGGCGATAGCCTTTGACGGCACACACCATGGCGAGGGCAATGCCGGTATTACCGGAGGTGGGCTCAATGATGACAGTTTGCTGGTTGATCAGGCCCTGCTTTTCCGCATCCTCGATCATTGCCAGGCCAATACGGTCCTTGATGCTGGCACCTGGATTGGAACGTTCCGCCTTCATCCATACTTCAATGTTGGCCGGGAACAGGCGGTTGATACGTATACAGGGAGTGTTGCCGATCGTCTCAAGGATACTGTCGTATTTCATGGCGGTTCCGTCGTTTGTTGTTAATTGGCTGTGCCTGTAGTGTGCAGCAACCCCATGCTCACTATCTCTTGTGGTTGGCGCGACTGGGTTCTGTGTTGTAGCGTCTGGTCCTGCCCTCGGGGCTGGTCTTGAAACGCTTATATTCCCACTGGTATTGCTCGGGTGCAATCAGCACACTGCGTTCGACCAGGTGGTTGAGGGCAGCGACGGCGATCTCCTGATTCTCATCCTTCAGGTTCGCATCGGGCTCCAGTATTTCCATGTCAAAACCAGTGGGGGTTCGCCGCGCAAAGGCGAGCAGCAATCCGGCACCTGAGCGCTGTTGCAGATTGTGGGTCAGCGTCATGGTCAGAGCAGGGATGCCGAAAAATGGGGCAAAGATGCCACCACTTTCGTCCGGCTCCATATCCGGCAGGATGCCGGTGAGTTCGCCTTTTTTAAGCGCCTTGATCAGCGCCGAGACGCCGCGCAGGTTGGTGGGCACCAGGGTTGCTCCTCCCTGACCCCGCCCTTCGCGGATGATGTCTTCCAGTTCTGCCTGACGCGGAGGCTGGTAGAGGATAGTGGTTGGTCCGAGGCTGGACACCCACATCCCGGTCAACTCCCAGTTGCCCAGATGGGGGCTGACAATAATCGTGCCCTTGCCGCTGGCGAGTTGCTCGCGAACCTTTTCTTCGCCATTCACAGCACCGACCAGATCAAGGGCTTTGACCCCTTTGCGCCAGATAATGGGTATTTCGAAGATGGTCATTCCCCAGTTTTGCAGGCTGGCATGAGCCAGTGCATCCCGCTCCTTGCTGTCCATCTGGGGGAAGCACAGCGCGAGGTTAATGCGGGTGACATGCGCAGCCTGTGATCTTGAATACCAGGCGATGTCGCCTACCCATTTGCCGATTAGCCTTCCGATCCGCAGGGGCAGGCATGAGGCCAGGGTAATAAAGAGTCTGAATAGTCTAGCAAGCATCATTTTTTCTCCTGGCGAAAGGATACCTGATTCAGGTTTGTTTGTCGGGATAGCCACAGCGTGAGGCACCTCATCGTCCTTTCGCCTGTTCTGCATATTGCAACTAAGCTCGACCCTGACCATGCCAACCATGACTTCACACCTGTATGTCAATATAATTGCCGCCTTTGTATTCAACAGGTGAAATTTGTGGCTGAACAAGCACCGGACGTGTCGACCTTTCAGGGCCTGATCCTCGCCCTCCAGCAATACTGGGCCAAGCAGGGTTGTGTCATTCTGCAACCGCTGGATATGGAGGTGGGTGCTGGTACCTTCCATCCGGCAACCTTCCTGCGGGCGGTGGGTCCTGAGGTGTGGAACAGCGCCTATGTGCAGTCCTGCCGTCGTCCCAAGGATGGCCGCTACGGCGAAAACCCCAACCGGTTGCAGCACTACTACCAGTTTCAGGTGGTATTGAAGCCCTCTCCCGATAATATCCAGGATCTGTATCTCGACTCCCTGCGCCTGCTCGGCATTGATACCCTGGTGCACGACATCCGTTTTGTGGAGGACAACTGGGAATCCCCCACCCTCGGCGCCTGGGGCCTGGGCTGGGAAGTGTGGCTCAATGGCATGGAGGTGACCCAGTTCACCTATTTTCAACAGGTCGGGGGGATTGAATGCTTCCCGGTCACTGGCGAGATCACCTATGGCCTCGAGCGCATCGCCATGTACCTGCAAGGCGTAGACAGTATCTATGACCTGACCTGGACTCTCGACCCCGCTGGCAACAAGGTCACCTACGGCGATGTGTTCCACCAGAATGAAGTGGAAATGTCCCGTTACAACTTCGAAGAGGCCGATGTGGATTTTCTGTTTCAGAGTTTTGAAGTGTATGAGCGCGAGAGCCAGCGCCTGATTGCCAAGGGATTGCCCCTGCCAGCCTATGAAATGGTGATGAAAGCCTCCCACGCCTTCAACCTGCTGGATGCTCGCCACGCCATTTCCGTCACTGAGCGCCAGCGCTTTATCCTGCGGGTGCGTACTCTCGCCCGCGCCGTCGCCCAGGCTTATTTTGACTCTCGCCTTGCTCTTGGCTTCCCCCTTGCCGACCCGGCACTGGCCCGGTCTGTGATGGACCTGCACCAGGAGGCCGGACAATGAGCGCGGATTTTCTGGTAGAAATTGGTACTGAAGAACTGCCACCCAAGGCCCTGCTGTCGCTTTCCGAGGCCTTCGGTGAGGCGATTTTGCACAGCCTGAAGCAGGCAGGACTGAGCCACGGTGAAGTCAAACACTTCGCCGCCCCACGTCGCCTGGGGCTGTTTGTCGCCGCGCTGGACGAACACACACCCAGCAAGGAAATCATCACCTGGGGTCCGCCTGCCAAGGTTGCATTTGATAGTAATCACTTACCTACTCGCGCTGCCGAGGCTTTTGCCAGCAAGAACGGCATAGCCCTGGCAGACTTGGCGAACTATATCGAGAACGACGGCAGCCAGGACAAACTCTGCTACCGGGCCACCAGTGAAGGACAACCGGCGAGTACGCTACTTGGCGATTTTGTTAATGCTGCCCTGGCGTCCCTGCCCATTCCCAAGCGCATGCGCTGGGGTGCCAAGCGGGTTGAATTTGTGCGCCCTGTCCACTGGGTGGTCATGCTGTTGGGTGATGCCGTTATTGATACACCGGTACTATCCCTGATTCCGGGTCGCATCAGCCGCGGCCATCGCTTCCACAGCAGCGGCGTCATCACCATCCAGTCTCCGGCCAGCTACTGTGAAGATTTGCGTCAAGCTTTTGTGCTGGCTGATTTTGCTGAACGCAGAGAGTTGATTCGGCAGGGTGTGACCCAGGCCGCACAGCGGGCCGGAGGTAGCGCCGTAATCAGTGACCATCTGCTGGATGAGGTCACAGCCCTTAACGAGTGGCCCGTCCCGCTGGTGGGCAGCTTTGAGCAACGCTTTCTACAGGTTCCCGCCGAGGCGCTGATCTCCTCGATGAAGGAACACCAGAAGTATTTCCACGTGGTGGATGCCGACGGCAACTTGCTGCCCCTCTTCGTGACGGTCGCCAATATCGAAAGTCGCGAGCCGCAGCGTGTGATCGAAGGCAATGAAAAGGTCATCCGTCCGCGCCTGTCCGATGCGGCTTTCTTTTATGAAACCGATAACAAGCATAGCCAGGCTGAACGCCGCGAACAGCTGCGCACTATCGTATTCCAGGAGAAGCTGGGGACGATTTACGACAAGACCACCCGTATAGTAGCCCTTGCCGAGTATCTGGCCCCGGCCCTCAACGCCAACCCTGCATGGGTCCGGCGTGCGGGTGAACTGTGCAAATCGGACCTGGTCAGCGAAATGGTCATGGAGTTCGACGACCTGCAGGGCGTTATGGGCCGTTACTACGCCCTCAATGATGGCGAGCCGCAAGAAGTGGCCGAGGCCATGCTGGAGCAGTATTACCCCGCCTTCGCTGGCGACCGCCTGCCCGCTACCGCCACCGGAACAGCCATAGCCCTGGCAGACCGCATTGATACCCTGGTTGGCATCTTTGGCATCGGCCAGCCACCCTCCGGCTCGCGCGATCCGTTTGCCCTGCGCCGCGCCAGCCTGGGTGTTTTGCGCATCCTGGTTGAAAAGAAAATCGATCTGGATCTACTCGATACCCTCGCCTATGCCGCCGGTCTTCACGCTGATCTTAAAGCTCGGGACGGACTTGAAAGGCAAGTACTCACTTACCTGCTGGAGCGCTTCAAAGCCTGGTTTGATGAGGATTCCATCCCTGTGGAAGTCTTTATGGCGGTACAGGCAAAAGACCTCACCAACCCGCTGGAATTCCACCTCCGCGCCCAGGCCGTGCACCGCTTTTACCTGTTGCCTGAGGCGGCTGCCCTGGCCGCTGCCAACAAGCGGGTATCCAATATCCTGAACAAGGCAGAGGGCGGCCTGCCTGTATCCGTTGACGGAAACCTCTTCGAAGGCGATGAGGAAAAGACCCTGTTTTCCACCATCCAGTCTGTCTCAGCCACGGTACGCCCGCTGATTGCTGCCCGCGACTACAATCGCGCCATGCAGGAAATGGCTCAGCTCAAGGAGCCGGTGGACAGCTTCTTCGACAATGTCATGGTGATGGCCGATGACCCCCATGTACGAGCCAACCGCCTGTGCCTGTTAAATGGTTTGCGCGAACTGTTTCTCGATATAGCTGATATATCTCTCTTGGCACCGGCTAAATAATGGCCCCAATGCCGCTGGTTATTCTGGATCGGGACGGGGTCATCAACGAGGACTCCGCCGATTTCATCAAATCCTTGGCGGAGTGGATTCCCATCCCCGGTAGTATCAAGGCCATCGCCCGATTATCCCGGGCCGGCTTTACCGTGGTGGTGGCCACCAACCAGTCCGGTCTTGGCCGCGGCCTGTTTACGGTTGAGGATCTGGACGCCATGCACCTGCGTCTCAGCAGCCTCGTCGAGGAGTCAGGCGGGAGGCTGTCCGGTATCTACTACTGCCCTCACCGTCCGGACGAAGGCTGTGATTGCCGCAAACCCGCTCCCGGTTTGCTGGATGCGATTTCCCGTGATCTGGGGATTGAGCTCCATAATGCCGTCATCGTCGGGGACAGTTTGCGTGATCTCCAGGCTGGCCTGGCAAGGGGCTGTGAACCGATCCTGGTGCGCACCGGCAAGGGTGCAGATACCGAGGCCAGCCTGCGGGCTGCGGGCAACCCCCTTGTGCAAAGTCTTAAAGTATTTGATTCACTGCAATCCTGCGCCGATTATCTTATCGCGCGGTGTACTTCCACCCGCAAACCCCATTGATCAGGCGCCACGTCCCATGAACACAATCATACTCACCCTGCGAACCCTGCTTTTCTACGCTGGCTATGCGGTTTTTGTGTCGGTCTTCAGCTTGCTGAGCTGTACCCTGGGTATGCTGCTGCCCTACAAAAAGCGCCAGACTTTAGCGACTACCGGTAATTTTCTGATCCTCCACTGGCTCAATCTCGCCTGCGGTATCAGAGTAAGGGTGACTGGCTGGGAGAATCTGCCTGCGGCACCTTTTGTTGTACTCAGCAATCACCAGTCGCCGTGGGAAACCTATTACCTGCAACGCAACCTGCGGCCGGTAAGTACTATTCTCAAAAAAGAACTGCTGAAAATCCCGGTGTTTGGCTGGGGACTGGCGTCGGTGAAGCCTATCGCCATCGACCGCGAAAATCCCCGCCAGGCCATCAGGGATGTGATGGAGCAAGGCAAGGACAGACTCGCCGGTGGGAGCAATGTGATTGTCTATCCGGAGGGGACGCGCATGGATCACGGCCAATACGGCAACTATGCCCGCAGCGGGGCCGCCCTTGCGGTGGCGGCTGGCGTACCCGTGGTGCCTGTTGCCCACAATGCCGGAAAGTGCTGGCCGGCACGGCGCTTTCTCAAGTTTCCGGGCACCATTCAGGTGGTGGTTGGCACAGCGCTGGAAACCGGCAACGGGGACAGCAAGCTATTAACAGCCCGTGCTCAGGAATGGATTACAGCGCAGCAGCGGAAAATACAATAAATAGTTATAAATCAATAAGTTGAAAATAAAAGGCAGAGGCAAAGCTGCCTCCACCCGCGGCTCTACTTCCTACACATCCAGATTAGCCACTGAAAGCGCGTTGGTTTCGATAAACTCCCGACGCGGTTCAACGCTGTCACCCATCAGGGTGTTAAACATCTGGTCGGCACCAATGGCATCCTCGACCGTCACCCGCAGCATGCGACGGGTTTCAGGGTTCATGGTGGTATCCCACAACTGTCCGGGGTTCATCTCACCCAGACCTTTGTAGCGCTGGATAGAGTAGCCCTTGCGCGACTCTGCCATCAGCCAGTCAAGCGCCTCGCTGAAGCTGCTGATCTCCTGTTTTTTGTCACCTCGCTGCACATAGGCACCTGATTCAACCAGGTCTTTGATCTGATCTCCCAGGTGCAGGATCGCCCTGTATTCACCGGAGGCAAAAAACTCCCGGGTAAAGGTAAAGGCATTGGCCATGCCGTGGGCAACGACCTCCAGGGTGGGCAGGTAGATATGGCGCTCGGTGTCTTCAACGCCACTCACTGTGTAGCGGTGGCTGCCCGAGCGGGTGTCCACCCCGAGTGAGCCTTCAAATTGCTGGCACCACTGATCCACAACAGCCTTGTCTGCAAGGGATTCCACCGCCAGGGCAGGCAACATGATCATGCTCTCCAGGGCAAAGGTGGGATAAACCCGCGACATACGGTCAATCATGGCCATCACCCGGCGGTAGTTCAGCACCAGGGATTCAAGGGCGTTGCCACTGATACCCGGCGCCTCGGCATTGACATGCAGGCTGGCGCCATCAAGGGCTGTCTGGGTCAGGAACTCGGTCAGAGCGGCATCATCCTTCAGATATTGTTCCTGCTTGCCCTTGCTGATTTTGTACAGGGGGGGCTGAGCGATAAAGATATGGCCACGGTCGATGATCTCGCGCATCTGCCGGAAAAAGAAGGTCAGCAGCAGAGTACGGATATGGGAACCGTCCACATCGGCATCCGTCATGATGACCACGGTGTGGTAGCGGAGCTTGTCAACGTTGAACTCTTCGGGACCAATGCCACAACCCAAAGCGGTGATCAACGTGCCTACCTCAGCGCTGGAGAGCATCTTGTCAAAGCGGGCTTTCTCCACATTGAGAATCTTGCCCTTGAGGGGCAGGATCGCCTGGGTCTTGCGGTCCCTGCCCTGCTTGGCAGAACCACCTGCCGAGTCTCCTTCCACCAGATAAAGCTCTGATAATGCGGGATCTTTTTCCTGACAATCCGCCAGTTTTCCGGGCAGACCGGCGATATCGAGCGCGCCCTTGCGACGCGTCATTTCACGAGCCTTGCGGGCCGCCTCGCGAGCGCGGGCAGCATCAATCATCTTGCCCACCAGGCTTTTGGCATCCTGGGGATTTTCAAGGAGGTAATCGCCAAACTTGGCGGCCATTTCCTGCTCTACCGCAGTTTTTACCTCGGAGCTGACCAGTTTGTCCTTGGTTTGCGAGGAAAACTTGGGATCAGGGACCTTGACCGAAATAATGGCTGTGAGCCCTTCCCGGGCATCATCTCCTGTGGTGGCGACTTTCTCCTTTTTCGCCAGGCCTTCTTTTTCAATATAGGTATTCAGTGTACGGGTGAGGCCTGCGCGAAATCCGGCCAGGTGAGCCCCGCCGTCCCGCTGGGGGATATTGTTGGTATAGCAGAAGATATTCTCCTGGTAACCGTCGTTCCACTGCAGGGCTACTTCAACCCCAATGCCGTCTTCGCGCTGATAGGAAAAGTGCATTACTTTGTTGATGGTCGTCTTGTTATTGTTGAGATATTCAACAAAAGCGCGCAATCCACCCTCGTACTGGTAGACCTCCTCCTTGCCGGAGCGCTCATCCTTCAGGACGATGCGTACACCGGAGTTGAGGAAAGACAGTTCACGCAGCCGCTTGGCAAGAATATCGAAGTGAAAGCTGATATTGGCAAAGGTTTCCGTAGAGGGAACAAAGTGAACCGCCGTGCCGGTTTCAGCAGTATCACCCACAATGGCCAGCGGGGCCTGTGGAACACCGTGGCGGTATTCCTGTTCGTAGATTTTGCCGCCCCGGCGCACAGTGAGCTGCAGTTTTTCCGACAGAGCATTAACCACGGACACACCAACACCGTGGAGTCCACCGGAAACCTTGTAGCTGTTATCGTCGAATTTGCCGCCCGCATGGAGCACCGTCATGATCACTTCTGCGGCAGAGACACCCTCTTCATGGAGATCAACAGGGATTCCACGGCCATTATCCGCCACAGAAACCGACTCATCGGGATGAATAACGACGCGAATCTGGGAGCAATGACCAGCCAGGGCTTCATCAATTGAGTTATCAACCAGTTCAAACACCATGTGGTGTAACCCGGTGCCATCATCCGTATCGCCAATATACATACCGGGGCGTTTGCGCACTGCATCCAGGCCTTTCAATACCTTGATGCTGGATGAATCATATTCGTGAATGGTTTCAGAACTCATAGTTAACCCTGCTTAATTACTCTATCGCTTGAATACAGCCTTGTTCCACGTGGAACACTTTTAACACTTTTTCCCTTCCATCACCCATCACTGCACTGGATGGCCAGGCGAATTGCAAATCATCGGCGTCCACGCCGGTAATCAGCACCTGGACCTCCAGCTCCTGCAAGAGCTTGCCGACCAGCTGACGATGGCGCTGATCCAGCTCTGCAGGCAGATCATCCAGCAAATAAACACACTGCACGCCTGTACTGCTGCGCAACAGATACCCTTGAGCAATTTTGAGGGCTGTTATCAGTATCTTGGTCTGGCCCCTGGAGAGGACTTCTGATGCCATCCTGCCGCCCACCTGAATTTTGAGATCAGCGCGGTGTGGGCCTGTCAGGCTATGGCCTGATTTAAGATCACGCTCCAACCCTGCCCGCAGCAAGTCCTCGAGGGGACTATCCTGATCCCAGCCTGGCATATAGCTCAGTGTGTACCCGAGATTAATGCCAAGGCGACGGCAAACATCCTCAAAAAATGGCTTAAAACTGGCCAGATACTGGCGACGAAATTCGGATATCTGCTCTGATATCTGTACGAATTCCCGATCCCAGACCGCAAGTTGCAAAGCGTCTATTCTACCATGGCGCAGGAGGGAATTGCGGTGTTTGAGACAGCGCTGGAAGCGGCTCCATAAATGGCGATACCCATGTTCCACGTGGAACACTCCCCAGTCCAGAAAGCTACGACGATGGGAAGGGGAACCTTCAAGGAGCTGAAAACTGTCACTGTTGAGCAACTGTACAGGCAGTGTTTCAGCAAGCTGCGCTGCTGAGCGGACCTGCTCGCCGCCGACCTTGAATACAAACTCACCGTCCTGGCCTCGACTGACGCCGATACCCAGGGCTGGCTTTAGCCCCTGATCATCTTCAAGACTGCCAAAACAGGTGCAATCACGGCGCTGGTGGTTGATAACGGAGCGGAGACTGCGGGTACGAAACGATCGCCCCCGGGAGAGGAGATAGACAGCTTCGAGGATGCTGGTTTTACCGCTGCCATTGGCTCCGTAAAACAGATTGGCTCCAGAGCCGAGGCTTATTTCGACACCCTGGAGGTTTCTCAACCCTGTAATAGCCAGGCGCTGCAAGTACATACGCGGTCAAAAAACAGGAGGTAGTGCGGCAAGAGGGGGCAAAGCCCCCAGATCATCAGACATTAAAGGCGCATGGGCATGATGACGTAGACAGAACCGTCTGCTTCTGGCGCCTCGAGGAGGGCGCTGCTGTTGGCATCCGAGAGTACCATCCGAAAATTTTCGCCTTTGAGAACGCCGAGTACATCCAGGAGGTAATTGACGTTGAAGCCAATCTCCAGCTCACCCTCCCCCTCATAGTCCACGGTTACCTCCTCTTCCGCCTCCTCCTGCTCGGGATTGTTGGCAGTGATCTTCAACAACCCGCTCGTCAACTGCAAACGCACACCGCGGTACTTCTCATTGGAGAGAATGGCCGTTCGGGCGAAGGCATGACGCAATAGCTCACGGTCTCCAATCACATATTTGGAGCCGCCCTTGGGCAATACCCGCTCATAGTCGGGGTAGGCTCCATCGACCAGCTTGGAGGTAAACCGGAAATCGTCGCGCTGAATACGCACATGGTTGCTGCCCAGCGTTACCGTCACATCGCCGTCGTCGGCGAGGATGCGGGACAGCTCAACAACACCCTTGCGGGGAACGATCGCCTGGATTCGCTCAGGGAGACTGAATGGCATTTCCTGGGATGACATGGCCAGACGGTGGCCATCGGTGGCAACGGCTCGCAGCAAACCGTTGGAAGCCTCCCAGAGCATACCGTTAAGGTAATAGCGCACATCCTGCTGAGCCATGGCAAAGGCTGTATCGTCGATCAGTTTTTTCAGCGCAGCGGCAGCAATGGTGAACTCCACCTGGCCAGCACCCTCTTCGACAGAAGGGAAATCACTGGCGGGCAAGGTTGAGAGCGTAAAGCGACTCTTGCCGCAGGTGATCAGCATGCGCCCACCATCTTCGCTGAAATTGATCACCGACTTGTCTGGCAGGGATTTACAGATATCCACCAGCTTGCGGGCGGGAACCGTAATCTCGCCTCCCTGGCCAGCCTGCTCCAGCTCAATACGCCCGACAATCTCTACCTCGAGATCCGTGCCCGTCAGTGACAGTAGATTGTTATCCAGGGTGATAAGCACATTGGACAACACTGGCAATGTCTGGCGACGCTCAACGACACTGACAACCAACTGGAGTGGTTTGAGAAAGGCTTCCCGCGAAATACTGAATTTCATAGGCTTAAATCATCCGGCTTTGTCGATGGATTCTGGATAAAACGGGTTACTGGTTTCAGCTATCGTCCCTCCAGTCCGTTTCACCAAGGCGGACCGGCATCATGCACGGGGCCACCAAAATTGTGCTATTTATCAACAGGTTGAAGTAAAATACGCCGCTGTGGGTTACTCAGGTTGTGAGCAGACGCAACAGATTTTTCATATCTTCCCTGATGTCATTGTCGCTCTCCGACAACTCCTTCACCTTGCGACAGGCGTGCAGGACCGTGGTGTGGTCCTTGCCGCCAAACGCTTCGCCGATTTCCGGCAAGCTGTGGTTAGTCAACTCCTTGGACAGAGCCATGGCTACCTGGCGCGGCCGGGCGATGGAGCGACTGCGCCGACGCGACAGCAAATCCGAGAGCTTGATTTTGTAGTACTCGGCAGTGGTGCGCTGAATATTGTCTATGGTAACCAGCTTGTCCTGGAGCGCCAACAGGTCTTTGAGGGATTCGCGGATTAGTTCGATATCGATGGGGCGGCCGGTAAAGTGGGAATTGGCGATGACCCGCTTGAGGGCGCCCTCCAGCTCACGGACATTGGAACGGATACGCTGGGCAATAAAGAAGGCCGCATCGTTGGGCAGATCCGTGTTGGCCTGGCGTGCCTTCTTCATCAGGATGGCGGCTCGCGTTTCCAGATCCGGTGGCTCTACCGCAACCGTCAAACCCCAGCCGAAACGGGATTTCAGACGCTCCTCAAGGCCGTTGAGCTCCTTGGGATAGCGGTCACATGTGAGGATCATCTGCTTGCCGCCTTCCAGCAGGGCGTTGAAGGTATGGAAGAATTCTTCCTGGGAGCGGTCCTTGCCGGCAAAAAACTGGATATCGTCGATCAGCAGGGCATCAACCGAGCGATAGTACCGCTTGAAATCATTGATGGCGGACAGTTGCAGCGCCTTGACCATATCCGCCACAAAGCGCTCGGAATGCAGATACAACACCTTGGCGTTGGGGTTATTAACCCGCAGGGCGTTGCCCACAGCGTGCATCAGGTGGGTTTTGCCCAAACCCACCGCGCCATAGATAAACAGCGGGTTGTAGGAACCACCCGGGTTCTCCGCCACCTGCTGGGCAGCGGCGTGGGCCAGCTGGTTGGATTTACCTTCGACAAACGATTCAAATGTGAATGTGCTGTTGAGATTGCCCTCGTGGCGCAGGCCCCCTTCAACAGCAGGTATGCCTGCGTTATCAGCTGTAGGCGGCTTTATCGCCGGACGAGGTTTGCGCGCAATAAGCGCTGGCGCCAGCTCCTCACTGACCACCTGAACACTGTGGTCAGTGGCATTGTTGGGGGCGGCAACGGTGCGCGATTGTGTAAAGCCCGGGGCTTGACCACTGGCGCCGGATTCAACCACGACATGGTAATGGCGGCCAGAAATCTCCGAATACAGCTCGCGAATCCGCACCAGAAATTTTTGTGATACCCAATCCTGAACAAAGCGGTTGGGTGCCAACAAGCGCAAGGTTTGCTGGGTATCTGCACCGTCCTCAGGGGTTGCCTGGAGGGGTCGTATCCAGGTATTGAACTGCTGTGTTGGAAGTTCGTCCTGAAGATAATCAAGACATTGTTCCCAATACGCTTCTGTCAAAACCGTGCTCCGTTGCTTTTTTGTTGTCGTTTAGTTTCTCTAAAGAGCGAGGCAGTCTACCCCGAATTTTGGGAGTTATCCACACCTGAGGGCACTTTTTTTTCGCTCCTGATTTTTTTGAAAAACAAAACAAAAACAAATAGTTATAAATATATTTCGGCACTTATCCCGGCGCCTCTTGACAAGCAAAAACTGGCTATTTTTTAACCACTTTTGTGGATAACTTGTGGGCAAGATGTTGGCGGCTAGTGAATTAGCGGTGAGTTTGTACAGCAAGTGGCGTCAAGGCTCAGCTGGCAGAATTTGGCATGCGCCAATTCGCGCCTTACTTGCCTATACAAAAAGACGAGAAAATCCTGCCGAGCAGGTCATCGGAGGTAAATTCGCCGGTTATCTCCCCCAGGTGCTCCTGGGCATTGCGCAGGTCTTCGGCGGCCAACTCTCCGGCGCGGGAGTACACCAGCTGCGCACGGGCATCCGCAATCCGCTGCCTGGCCCGGTCCAGGGCATCCAGATGGCGGCGGCGGGCAACAAAAGACCCCTCCAGAGCACCCTGGTATCCCATACAGTCCTTGAGATGGCTTTTGAGCTGCTCAATCCCCACCCCTGTTCTGGCGGACAAGGGAATGACCGGAAAATCCGTGTCGATAATATCCTCCGCCACAACCGCCGTATCAGCCGCGTCTGTCTTGTTGAGGATAATAGTCAGATTGGTCATGCCAGGCAGGCGCTGGAAAAAAGCGGGCCAGATTTCTTCGGGTCGGCTGTGACTGTTGTCGGTGATGTCCACCACAAAGAGGATGCGGTCGGCCTGCTCAATTTCAACCCAGGCACGGCGAATTCCCTCCAGCTCCACAACATCATCACTGTCGCGCAGGCCGGCAGTATCGACAATGTGCAGGGGCATACCGTCAATATGGATACTCTCCCGCAGCACATCCCTGGTGGTGCCCGCTATATCGGTGACAATCGCGCTATCGCGCCCGGAGAGCGCATTGAGCAGGCTGGACTTGCCGGCATTGGGTTTGCCGGCAATCACCACAGTCATTCCCTCGCGGATCAAGGCGCCCTGGGCGGCATCAGCAATAATCCGCTCGAGATTGGCCGACAAAACATCGAGATCACTGACGATGCCACTCTCGGCAAGGAAATCAATTTCCTCCTCGGGAAAATCAATGGCCGCCTCGACAAAGACCCGGATATTGATCAACCCTTCAACAAGTTCATGAATCCGCCGGGAAAACTCTCCCTGTAGTGAGCGCAGTGCACAGCGCGCAGCTTCCCGTGATGAGGCGTCTATCAGGTCCGCAATCGCTTCGGCCTGGGTCAGGTCTATCTTGTCGTTGAGAAAGGCGCGCTGGGTAAACTCCCCGGGGCGGGCCGGCCTTGCCCCCAGCTCGAGCATGCGGCTGAGCAATGCATCCATAACCACTGGACCGCCGTGACCCTGCAGCTCGATAACGTCCTCGCCGGTAAAGGAGTGGGGGGCGGGGAAAAACAGGATAAGCCCCTGGTCGATCACCGCGCCGTTGGCAGCGCAAAAGTCGGTGAGGACGGCACTGCGAGGAGTAATCGCTTTGGGATAAAGCTGGGCGAGAAAGCGGGACAGATTCTGCCCCGAGACTCGCACAATCCCCACGCCACCGCGCCCCGGTGGCGTGGCCACCGCGGCGATAATGTCCCAGTCCGGTGCACTGATGGCGGTGGTCATGGCGTTGTCAGCCTTGAGCTGGTTGCTGTCAGCCTTTGCCTGCTTCGATGCGGCGGGTGATATACCACTGCTGCAGGATTGACAGCACCGAGTTGACCGTCCAGTAGAGGACAAGACCCGCCGGGAAGAAGGCAAACATGAATGAAAACGCCACCGGCATGATCTTCATAACCTTGGCCTGGGTCGGGTCCGGCGGCTCGGGTTGCAGCAGGGTGGTGATATACATGCTGATGCCATTGAGCACCGGCAACACATAATAGGGATCCTTGACCGACAGGTCGTTGATCCACAGGATCCAGGGCGCGTGGCGCAATTCGACGCTTTCGAACAGCACCCAGTAGAGGGCAATAAACACCGGCATCTGGATCAGGATCGGGAGGCAACCTCCCATGGGGTTAACTTTTTCCTTCTTGTAAAAGCCCATCATCTCCTGGGAAAGCTTTTGCCGGTCATCGCCGTACAGCTCCTTGAGGCGCGCCATTTCCGGTTGCAGCTTGCGCATCTTGGCCATGGAGCGATAACTGGTGGCGGAAAGTTTGAAGAACAGCAGCTTGATACACACTGTCAGCAGAATGATGGTCCATCCCCAGTTGCCCACCAGGCCATGGATAAAAGTCATCACAAAAAAGATGGGTTTGGCAATCCACCACAGCCAGCCGTAGTCGACAGTCAGGTCGAGATAGGGAGCAATGGCTTCCAGGCGGGGCTGGTCCTTGGGGCCCACATAGAAACCGGCTTTGATGGCTCCCGTTTCCCCTGCCGGCACCGTCAGCTGGGGCGAAGTGAAACCCAGGGTATACAGATCGCGGGAGCCGAGCTTTCTCAGCGTGAAACTGTTTTCCTGATCCTGAGCAGGCACCCAGGCGCTGATAAAGTAGTGCTGAACCATCGAGACCCAGCCACCGGTTTTGGACACCGTGAACGGCTGATCCTGCAGATCGGAAAATGTCACCTTCTTGTAGTTCTTCTCGGCCGTCGTCACAGCGGCACCCAGATAGGGTTGCATGCCAAAACCATCCCCGGTGGGAGGCTGCCAGGTATCGCGCTGAATCTGGCCAAACAGATGTCCCTGCCAGCTGCTCGAACTGCGATTATCGATGGCGTAATCCACACCCATCAGGTAATCACCGCGCCGTAGAATAAACTGCTTGGTGATAGTGACATCACCCTGTCGATACACCAGCGGTACGACAAGTTCATCCTCACCGCTATCCAGTGTGAAGTGGTTGCCCTGCACCTGGAAGAGCGGGCGTTCCGCTTTGTTGTCGGTACCATTAGGGCCAATCAGGCCGCTCTGGGCAATATAGGTGTGGTTTTCGGTGCGGTTAAGAATGACAAAAGGGTCGGAACCTGGTTTGAGAGTTTCCGGGTACTCCAGCAGGGCGGTGCGAACGATATCGCCGCCATAGGTATCAATGGTGACTTCCAGTACATCTGAGCGAATGGTGATCAGGCGGCTGTCTTGCTCGGGCTTGGGCGCTGGACTGGTTGCGGTTGCAGCAAGGGATGGAATGGCAAAGTCATCAGAACCCTCTGGCTGCTCGCCCGTGGGCGCGCTGACGTTGGCGCTAATCTCAGGAATGACCACATCTTGCTTGACGAAGCTCTCCTGAACCGGCTTGCGCTCCGCTTCAAATTCGTTCCAGCGAATAAACAGAAGCGCCAGCACCAGCACAATGGCGCTTATCAGCAGGTTGCGTTGCCAATCCATAATCAATACTTCTCGATATCTGCTAGTTTTTGGGGGGGTACAGGGTCGAAACCGCCGGGGTGGAACGGGTGACAGCAGGCAATGCGCCTGATCGCCAGCACAGAGCCCTTAAGGCTGCCGTGAATGTCGATTGCTTCCTGAGCATAGGCTGAGCAAGAGGGATAAAAGCGGCAATTCTGGCCCAAAAGCGGACTCAGAAGAAACTGATAGGCCTTAATCCCCGTCTTCAGCACACTTTTTATCGCCAGCGCCATTCCCAATCACTCTCTTTCGACTTTCCTGGCCAGTCGCTGCCAAGTGTCACGCATGATAGTGGTTTGTTGAGATGGTAACAGGGTGTCAAACCCTTTTCTGGCAAGAAAAATGATATCCAGTGAATCCAGGGATGGGTTGCTAAGACGGAAGGTGTCTCGCACGACACGTTTGATACGGTTGCGCTTCACTGCTCTGCGGATATTCTTTTTGCCGATAACCAGGCCCAAGCGGGGATGTCCCAAAGGGTTGCGGGTTGCCAGTACTAGGAAATGCTGGTGGCCGACCTTGTAGTGGGCTTTATCAAACACAGCCTGAAATTCGGCAGCTTTGAGCAACCGCCTGCTTTTATCAAACCTTGCTAGCGGCACAGGCAGTGCCCCGGTCAGGCGGGGCACATTCCATCAAACAATCAGGCAACGAGACGCAGACGGCCTTTGGCGCGACGGCGCTTGAGGACCAGACGGCCTTTGGCTGTGGCCATACGGGCGCGAAAACCGTGGGTGCGTTTGCGCTTGAGAACGCTCGGTTGAAAGGTTCTTTTCATGACTGGGTCTCTGTTGGGCTTGCAGTGATAGATGGTGCTGAATAAGGGGCGGGGATTCTAATAAAAATATACCGCTGTGGCAATCACAAGTTATTCACATGAAACCGGCGCCCGCTAACAGGAAAATCACAGGCTTCTCAACACTTGCAAGTAAAAGTGGATAAACCTGTGAATAGTTGTGGACAAAAACTGTGGTTCTCAGTGGATAACTTGGATCACTGATCACCGGCTTTTTACCCCTTGTGGATAAAGGCCGTTTTTTACACAGCTTGACCCTACCTGTAATGACAACCTGCAAAGAGGTTAGCCGACCGCTTATAAAGTGAAAAATTTGTTTTACTTCATAATGTTAATAAGCTTACCCACAGATCCTCGTGCCCTCTATAACAGCTTTAGATTTAAAAAAGTCTTTATATAAAGTAAATAAATAAAACAGTAATTAATAAGATCTTAAGAGCATGAAAAAGCAAAAAACTGCGTGGTTAAATTTTCGTCAACTTACCGTATAATGCCGTCCCCGCGACGAGGTCCAGGATATGCAGCACCCCGACAAGTTCGACGTAATCGTGATAGGCGGTGGCCATGCCGGCACTGAAGCCTGTCTGGCGGCGGCGCGCATGGGCTGTAAAACCCTGTTGCTGACCCATAATGTTGAAACCCTGGGGCAGATGTCCTGCAACCCGGCCATTGGCGGTATCGGCAAAAGTCACCTGGTGAAGGAAATTGATGCACTGGGTGGCGCGATGGCTCAGGCTACAGACCGCGGAGGGATCCAGTTCCGGGTACTCAATGCCCGCAAGGGCCCGGCTGTACGGGCTACCCGCGCCCAGGCTGACCGGGTGCTGTACAAGGCGGCGGTTCGTACAATCCTCGAAAGCCAGCCCAACCTGTGGATTTTCCAGCAGGCAGTGGATGACCTGATTCTTGATGGCGAGCGGGTGGCTGGGGTGGTTACCCAGATGGGGTTGCGCTTCCATGCCCGGTCAGTGGTGCTGACCGCTGGCACCTTCCTCGGCGGGTTGATTCACATTGGCCTGGAAAACCACTCGGGCGGACGCGCCGGTGATCCGCCCTCCATCGCCCTGGCGCGTCGGCTGCGGGAAATGCCCTTTCGGGTCGATCGCCTGAAAACCGGTACCCCGCCGCGCATTGATGCCAAAACCGTCGATTTCACCGGCCTCCAGGAGCAGTGGGGCGACGATCCTGTTGCCGTGATGTCGTTTATTGGCTCCGCTGCGGAGCATCCGCGCCAGGTCTGTTGCTGGGTGACCCACACCAACGAGCAGACCCACGAGATTATTCGCGGCGGTATGGATCGCTCACCCATGTACACCGGTGTTATCGAGGGTGTCGGCCCGCGTTACTGCCCCTCCATTGAGGACAAGGTGGTACGCTTTGCCGACAAGAACAGCCACCAGATTTTTATCGAGCCGGAAGGCCTCGATACCCACGAGCTGTATCCCAACGGCATATCCACCAGCCTGCCCTTCGATGTTCAGCTCAATCTGGTGCGGTCCATCAAGGGCTTCGAGAATGCCCACATCACTCGCCCGGGCTACGCTATCGAGTACGATTACTTCAATCCCCAGGATCTGCGCTACTCCCTCGAAACCCGGTTTATCGAGGGCCTGTTCTTTGCAGGTCAGATCAACGGGACCACCGGTTACGAGGAAGCCGCGGCGCAGGGGTTGCTGGCGGGCATCAATGCCGGTCTGAAGGTGCAGGGTCGCGACCCCTGGTGCCCGCGCCGGGACGAAGCCTACATCGGCGTGCTGGTGGATGATCTGATCACCATGGGCACCCGTGAGCCCTACCGCATGTTCACCAGTCGCGCTGAATACCGCCTGGTGTTGCGCGAGGACAACGCCGATCTGCGTCTGACCGAGCAGGGCCGCACCCTGGGCGTGGTGGATGATCAGCGCTGGCAGTTATTCAGTACCAAGCGTGAGTCCATTGACGCCGAGCGCGAGCGACTCAAAACCACCTGGGTACAACCCGAGTCGGCGGCCGCGCAAAAAGTAAATGCCATCAGTGCCAACCCCCTCAGTCGAGAGTACAGCCTGCTCGATCTGCTGCGACGCCCCGAGTTTGACTACAAGCTGGTGGGAAACCTGATCGGTGAGCCGGTGGCAGATCCCCGTGTCGCCGAACAGCTCGAGATCGAAGCCAAGTACGCCGGCTACATTGACCGCCAGCAGGACGATATCGATCGCCTGCGACGCAACGAGAACACGCCTATCCCCGCGGATTTCAATTTCGATCAGGTCAAGGGGTTGTCCAACGAGGTGCGGCAGAAACTGTCGCTGTCGAAACCCGACACCCTGGCGCGGGCATCGCGTATTCCCGGTGTTACCCCCGCCGCTGTGTCACTGCTGCTGATCTACCTGAAGAAAAACTCCCTGGCGTTTAACGCCAGTCATCGCAGTGCCTGATTGACGTGGTCACTGGCAGGGGGGATATCAGCTCGACTGATATGTCGGCAATCGAGAACGAGCTGCGGGAAGGTCTGCTGACTCTCGACATGTCACTGACGGATAGCCAGATTTCCCAGTTGCTGAGCTACCTCGAACTGCTGCACAAATGGAACAGGGCCTACAACCTGACAGCGGTGGAAGACCCGCTGGAAATGGTATCCCTCCACCTGCTCGACAGCCTGGCCATTGCACCCTACCTGCAGGGAAAAGGATTTATCGACGTCGGCACCGGCCCCGGTTTGCCCGGCATCCCTCTCGCTATTGCCATGCCCGACAGGCACTTCACCCTGCTCGATAGCAACGGCAAACGGGTAAGGTTTCTGTTCCAGGTGCGTACCCAGCTGAAACTTGCCAATGTAGAGGAAGTGCAGGCCAGGGCCGAAAGCTTTCAGCCGCAAGCGCTGTACGATGGCGTGATCAGCCGCGCCTACAGTTCCATTCGCACCATGGTGCAAAGCACTGCTCATCTGCTTGCTCCCCAAGGCACTTTTTACGCCATGAAGGGCCGCTTTCCCGACAGGGAGTTGAGCGAGCTGGTAAAACCCTATACTGTCACGGCCACACACCGGCTACAGGTTCCCGCCGTCGACGGGGAGCGCCACTTGATTGAGATCGGGACAGCACTTTGAGCAGCACCTTGAGCCAGATTTTCACTATCGCCAACCAGAAGGGTGGCGTCGGCAAAACCACCACCAGTGTCAATCTGGCAGCCTCACTGGCCCATTCAGGCAAGCGGGTGCTACTGGTGGATATGGACCCCCAGGGCAACGCGACCATGGGGGTCGGTGTCGAAAAAAACAGCCTCGAGCACTCTGTCTACGAAGTAATCATGGGTGAAACGCCGGTGGAGGAGGCAGTGCGACCGGTGGAGTCGTCGGGCTTTGATATCCTCCCAGCCAACCGGAACCTGACCGCGGCCGAAGTCGAGCTGATCAACCTGCCCGGCAAGGAAACCCGCCTGCGTCACGCCCTGCTGCGCGTCGCCAGTCGCTATGATTTCATCATTATCGATTGCCCGCCGTCCCTCAGCATGTTGACGGTCAACTCACTGGTGGCCTGTCACGGGGTTATCATCCCCATGCAGTGCGAGTACTACGCGCTTGAAGGACTCAGCGATCTGGTGGCTACCATTCAGCGGATCGGCAAATTGCTCAACCCGTCCCTGCGCATCGAGGGGATTCTACGCACCATGTACGACCCGCGCAGCTCACTGACCAATGAAGTCAACGCGCAGTTGCACAAGTACTTTGGCAACAAAGTTTACCGCATCGCCATACCGCGCAATATCCGCTTGGCCGAAGCGCCCAGCTACGGTCAGCCAGTGCTGGTTTACGATCGTCAGTCCAAGGGAGCGATTGCCTATCTGGGGCTGGCCGGAGAAGTGATCCGGCGCAGCAAGGAGCATCAGGTGGCGGAACTGCAAGGCACAGGAAACTAACATGTCAGGAAAACGTAAAGGCCTTGGCCGTGGTCTCGATGCCCTGTTGGGGCTGTCCCCAGCAGAATCCGCTGCCGCAGACACGGAAACCGGCAGCGGCGCCACTGCACCAGCCAGCGAAGACGGTACCCTCCAGCATTTACCGATAGAATTTCTCCAGCGTGGCAAATACCAGCCGCGCCGCGATATGCACCCGGAAACCCTCCAGGAGCTGGCCGAGTCGATCCGCAGCCAGGGCATCATGCAGCCCATTGTGGTGCGTCCGCTGGGACCAGACAGCTACGAAATCATCGCCGGGGAACGTCGCTGGCGCGCCGCCCAGATGGCTGGCCTCGACAAGGTGCCCACCCTGGTGCGGGATGTCCCCGATCAGGCCGCCATTGCCATGGCGCTGATCGAGAATATCCAGCGCGAGGATCTCAACCCTGTTGAGGAGGCCTACGCCCTCACCCGCCTGCAGCAGGAATTCCACCTCACCCAGCAGCAGGTAGCCGAAGCCGTGGGCAAATCCCGCGCAGCAGTGGCCAACCTCATGCGCCTGTTGGCGCTCGAAAACGAGGTGCGCATCATGCTTGAGCGCGGTGACATCGAAATGGGTCACGCCCGCGCACTGCTTGGCCTTGATGGCGAGCGGCAAATCACGGCCGCCCGCAGCGTTGCAGACAAAGGTCTCACCGTGCGCCAGACCGAAGCTCTGGTACGGCGCTTGCAACAGGAAAAAACTGAAGCCGGAAAGGCGCCAACGGCTGTTGATGCGGATATTCGCAGTCTTGAGCAGCGCGTGGGTGAACATGTGGGCCTGCCGGTTTCGATCCAGCACGGCGCTGGCGGCAAGGGAAAAGTAGTCTTCAGCTACAGTCGCCTGGAGGAGCTGGACGGCCTGCTGGAACGGCTCAGGGTGGGTGAGTGACGATTGAGGAGTTAATTATCTATAACTGCTCGGGTTTTGTTGAATAACCCTACTTTAGTCCCTATAATTGCGCCCCGCTCACAGGCGCACAATGTACATGGCATTTGCATCTTTTTTTGCA
>Ga0209347_1001707_pt1 | contig 33396 bp, 24 predicted proteins | sample AutmiccommuBRH23_FD_187382 | JGI IMG/M metagenome (GOLD analysis project Ga0209347, IMG submission 187382) | Deep subsurface microbial communities from Mt. Terri, Switzerland - Autotrophic microbial communities BRH/23 (SPAdes) (version 2) | ecosystem: Environmental > Aquatic > Deep subsurface >...
CCGAACGCGCCCATGATGCCGTTGATGCCGTCGCCCGGGTAGCCGAACACCCGCTGCACGCCCCACGCCGACAGGCGCTGGAGCAGGAAGTCGCCGACTGTGTCGCTCATGATCGTTCTCCGTCCCGGGCTTTCGGAATGCCGAATGCTGCAAGGTAGATGCCGGGAAGAAGATTCGGCCCCGAGACGAGCTGGTGCGCTCCGGTGCGCGGAAAACGGATTGCCGCCAGTGCCGCCCGGGCCCTGCGCTGCCCGCGACTGCAGGCCTTCGTCGAAAAGGCCTGTCGAAGACGCACCCGAACTCCGGCCTTGGAGCGTGCTGCGTCCGCAGTTCGTCGCCCGGCTGAAAAAACTACAGCGCGTTGAAACAATTTCCCGGTCGCGGCAGCGGTACCGGCGCTTGCGGCAAGGCTTTCACGAACGGCGGCGGCGAGGGAATACGGGAAGGGACCTGCGCGTCACGTTGGCGCCAGCCCGTCGGTCTTGGCCGCCATGATGAAATCGTTGTCGTGGAGACCGTTTATCTTCTTCGTCTGCCACGTCACGCGGGCCCAGCCCCAGCCGAAGCAGATGTCCGGATGATGGCCCTCGGTTTCGGCCAGCTCGCCGAGCTTCGCGACGAAGCTCATCGCGTCCTTGAAGTTGCCGAAAGCGAAGCTGCGCTCGATGCAGCGCCCGTCGTCCGAAAGGGTCCAGGCCGGTGTCTGCGCCAGCTGGCGCTGGGCCTGCGCTTTCGTCATCGGAGGCACGTCGCCGCGGCACGGCGTGCATGTCCTGGACTGTAGCTCGTCGCTCATGTCGGGGTTCCTCCAAAGACGAGTCCGGTGCGGGCGAACACAAACGCTGCGCCTCCCGACGAACGATCCAATGTAGATCGTCCCGGAGCAACGTTCAAATGCTGCGGCCGCCGAAGGCTGCAATGACGAGGGTGGAAGCGGTTTTGAGAGTGGGCCTACAATGTCCCGGGAGCAGATGTGAAACTTGATGTTTGATCATATTGGACGGATACATGTCGGAAGCGATGCTTCGCGCCGTCAAGGCCGATATCACCAGCTTGGCTGTAGACGCGGTCGTCAACGCGGCCAACGCGTCTTTGTTGGGCGGCGGAGGCGTGGATGGCGCCATTCACCGGGCAGCGGGTCCGGGCTTGCTCGCCGAATGCAGAACCCTCGGGGGCTGCAGGACAGGCGAGGCGAAGATCACGGGCGGGTACAATTTGCCGGCGCGTTACGTGATCCACACCGTCGGGCCGGTCTGGCACGGCGGCCAGGATGGCGAAGACCGGTTGCTCGCTGCCTGCTATTCGCACGCGCTCCGGCTTGCCCGAGAGCACGGCGTCGAGCGGATCGCGTTTCCGTGCATCAGCACCGGCGTCTATGGCTATCCGGCCGACCTTGCCGCGAAAATCGCGGTGGATACGGTGCGGACGGCGCTGGAGCAGCCCGGCTGCATCCGGGAAGTGATTTTCTGTTGCTTCGGTTCGGCGGATCTCACGCGCTACGACGCGTTGCTCTCGAGCGGTCCGGATCGAGTTCAGTAAATGAACGGAATCAGCTTGCGCACCCGCTGCTGGTATTCGATGTAGTGGGGGAAGCGCTCGATCAGCCAGCGTTCCTCGCGTCTGGACTTGATGTCGAAGAACAGCCACAGCCCGGCTGCGTAAATCAGCGTGAGCCATCCGTGGATGAACAGCGCCCAGCCGACCGCCATCAGTATCAATCCGCTGTAGATCGGATGCCGGACCCATCGATACGGGCCGGTAATCACGAGCGTCGCGTGTTCCTTGGGATGGGGCAGGGGAGTGAGGTTGGAGCCGAGGTGCAGTGCCGCGGCGACTGACATCGCCAGTCCTGCAGCGATCAGCAAGGCACCAACGACTGACGCGACGACGGCTGGGGTCTCCGGCCAGGGTGGCAGGCCGGGGGCGGTTCTCGGCCCGAACAGGATGAGGGCGAAGAGGAATGCCTGCAGGACGACGAACCATTCGCCGCGACGGCCTCTCCACCAAGGTTGTTTCGAAGAATGCATGTTTCCTCCTCCAGTCCGTCCATTCCGCCAGTGAGCGTCGAAGTCGTCCTTGCCGAGCTCGAGATGCAGATCCGAGCAACCGGCAGCTCGATGGTGGTGTAGGATTCCGGCCCCGTCCCGGGATAGCCGTGGATCGCCCCCAACCTCTGTCGGCAGCCATCGCGCCGGTCCTGACAGCTCATGATTACAACAATATTTCATCTTCGGTTTTTCGGGCGGTTCGGGGCTGACTCCCTGGGCAAAGCCGCGCGATTTCGCAGCGGATCGACAAACATATCCGGGTCGAACCCGGCGAGGGAGGTGAGATGATGTCTGCAACCCAGTTCGACGCGGCTGCGCTCGTCAACCGGTCCCTTCGTTGGGAGAGCGATACGCGTTACTACATCGCCTTCGTGCACCAGGACCTATTTGGCGATCTGGTCCTGTCGCGGTACTGGGGAGCCAAGGAAACGCGTCAGGGGGGTGAGCGGCACGAGCGCCTGACCTGCCTGGAAGATATCGCGGTGCGAGTGCAGGAGATCCTGCGGGGACGCGAGCGTCGCGGTTATCGGCTCGTGCCTTCGCATTGAGTGGGGGCGCAGCGCCAGTTATCCGTCGGCCAACAAACGAACTACTATTGCCGCTGACACCTCCTTCGGCAAAGGAGTCGCGGCATGTGTGGTCGCTACGCCCTCTATGGTCCGATTTCCCGGCTGCGCGAGCAGTTCGGCTGCGACATCGACCCGCTGGTCCGGGATCTTCCTCCGCGCTACAACGCCGCGCCGACACAGAAGCTGCCCGTCATCCGGGAGCTGGCGTCGGGCGAGCGGGTGGTGCATCTGCTGCGCTGGGGCCTGATCCCGTCCTGGGCGAAGGACGAGACGATCGGCGCGCGCCTGATCAACGCCCGCTGCGAGACGCTCGCCGAGAAGGCGAGCTTTCGCAACGCGTTCAAGAGCCGCCGCTGCCTCGTGCCGGCGTCGGGGTTTTACGAATGGCAGAAGGTCGCGGGCGGAAAACAGCCGTATTTCGTTCGCCCGGCGGATGACCGCCTGTTCGCTTTCGCAGGGCTATGGGAGCGCTGGAGCAAGCCCGACGGCGAGACGCTCGACACTTTTGCGATCATCACGACGGACGCGAACGACGCGATGGGGGAGCTGCACGAGCGCATGCCGGTCATCGTCCCCGAGGACGATTACGACCTGTGGCTGAGCAAAGACACCCATCCCGAGCTGGTCCGCCGGCTGCTCGTGCCGTACGACTCGGCTCTGGTGCGGATACACGCCGTGACGAAGCGCGTTGGCAACGTGCGAAACGAAGGCCCGGAACTCGTCGCCCCGCTCGACGCGCCTGCCCAATGAATATCTGGGGCCTTCCGAGCCTGCATTGAGGACCGGACGCCAGGGGGACGACGAGGCATGACCTGGCCGAGCACGACGGATTCAAGCATAAGCTGTCGGTGGAGTTTCTTGTTGCAGTGCTTGGGTTTTTGCCGTTTTTCATGAATGCTCGGCGTAGGGCCAGCCGAGATCGGGACGAGGACATCTGAAGGTATGGCGACAAGAATGACTGCTTCCATCCGTTGTCTCGCTGTTGCGCTCGCGGCAGCGCTCCTGTCTGCGCTGGCGCTGTCCGCATTGTCGGCAGACGTTCCTGTCGGGCAGCCACGGTGGCAGGGTGCGGCCTTCAGCAGCGACCGGACGGGGTTGAAGAAGCTCGCCGATGCGGGCGCTCGCGTCGTCCGGGTGTACAGCGAGGCAGACGCCTGGGTGCTCGACGAGGCCGAGCGCCTCGGGCTGAAAGTGGTGATGGGACTGTGGGTGGCTCATCCGCGGCTGGGCTTCCGGCTCGACGACCCTGCGATGGTGCATGCACAGGAGCAGGGCATACGCGAGTTTGTGCTACGGCATCGAAATCATCCTGCGCTGCTGGCGTGGGGTGTCGGCAACGAGGTGGAACTCGCGCAGCCGGAGCCGATGCCGGCCTGGCGCGAGGTGAACCGCCTTGCCGGTATCGTCAAGGCGCTCGATCCGGCGCACCCGACGTTGATGGTGGTGTCCGACAACAGCGACGAGAACCTCCGGCGGCTCGCTGATTGCTGCCCAAACGCGGATCTGCTGGGCATCAACGCTTTCGGCGGTTCGGCGTTCGAAATCGTGCGCCGGCTGCAAGCGGCAGGCGTCGCCAAACCGATCGTGATCGCGGAGTTGGGGCCGCTCGGTCAATGGCACGCCGGACGCAAGCCCTGGGGGGCGCCGGTGGAGCTCACCAGCACCGAGAAGGCGGTCTATTTCCGCGACGCGCTCGACCATCTCGCGCGCGAGCCGCAAGTCGTCGGGGTTTTCCCCTTCCTGTGGGGCGCGAAGCAGGAGCAGACCGAAACCTGGCACGGCCTTTTGCTGCCCGATGGCAGCCTCACCGCGATGACCGATGCGCTAAGCCGCGCGTGGGGCAAGCCGGTCCCCGAGTCCGCTCCGGTGATCCGTGGCATCGGCATTGCCGCCGACGCGTTCGCGCCAGGGCAGGAAATCTCGGCCGGCGTGGACGCAGTGTCCTTCGACGGCTCAACGTTAACCACCGAATGGAAGGTGCTGGCCGAGAGCCCCGGCTGGAAGCCGGATTCCGATACCGAGCCGGTTCCCGCTCGTGTTCCAGTGCACACGCTGCATGCCGACGCCGCCACTGTCCGTTTCGTGGCCCCCCGCGAGCCCGGCCCCTACCGGCTCTTCATCACCTTGCGCGACCGCAACGGCAAGGCTGCGACGGCAAACCTGCCGTTCCTGGTGCGGTGAGCCCCGTTGGCGGACAGGATCACGGGGGAAGGACAGCCAGGGTGCAACCGAGCGGCTGATGACCCACTGCGGTGAACGTGAAGCGGGGGCCGAAGCCCCCGCCAGCCGTCTTTGGTAACAGGGCTCAGGCGGCCCCGGCTGTTGCCTTAAGCGGCTACAGCGAAACGCTCATCGTTGGCGTTTGTGGATTTGCGCGGATTACGTCCGTCGCCTCTCGGGTTGCCTGCTCACCATTGCCCGCCCTGTCGAAACCGGTGCACCCCCACACTGGACACTCTCGAGAATGCCCACTGTGGAGGTGGCGGGAATCGAACCCGCGTCCAGAACGTCTCCGGGTTGCCGGAATTACAACCATGCTTTGCACTATAAGGGCAGTGCCCCTTGGATTCAAGTGCAGGGGAGTTTTTTTACACGCCGGCGCGACAATGATTTTCCTGATTGAAGCAGGCATTCAGGAGCCTTCTCGCCTTTTTCCTGAAAGCCGTTGTGGAGGTTCGTTTTTCCTTTCTGCAACAGCCGGTTGTGAACGTTTTGTGGGCAGCGGGCGGAAAACCGTGTTAATTCACGCTCGAGGCATTTTCCCGTTTGGCCGGCATATTTTCGCTCTATGCGAACATGATATTCGCGCAGATTTCTCGCGCGCCTTTCTCCCGCATCCTGCACCGATGCCGGAAGCGGACCACCAGGGCGAGAAAGATGGCGGACGGCAGCGGAGCGCGGGACTGCCGTCGCCGATCCGCTATCCTGTCGTCCTGATCGTGATCCGGACCCGATTTCGCGCATGCCTGCCCCCAATTCCATGCGATTGACAGCCTTCGAATCGCGCTGGCTGGCGGAAGCGACCCGGCTGCGCGAGGAAGCGGCGGGTCCGCTCGATGACCGCGATGCGCTAGCCGCGGTGCGCGTGACCGACGGCGGGGTCGAGGAGCGGATCGTGCGCCGCGCACTGCTGCTGGGCGAGCGCGACGGAATGGCCGGGATGATCGCGGCCTGGCGCGCGCGGTCCCGGCTGGTGCTGATGCTGGCGTCGGCCGTTGCGCTGGCGAGCGGGTTCGGCGCCGCGCTCGCGGTGCTCGGCGACGGCACGCGCGCGGTCAATGTCGTGTGGGCGCTTGGGGGTCTGCTCGGCGTGCACCTGCTGAGCCTGCTGCTGTGGGCGCTTGGATTGTCGTTTGGCGGGCGGGATGCGGGCGGGGCACTCGGGCGCGTCTGGCTGTGGCTGTCGACGCGGCTGTCGCCAGCCGGTCCCGCTTCAATGTACGTCGCGAAGGCGCTCGCAGGCCTGCTCGGGCGCGCGCGGCTGTTGCGCTGGTGGCTCGGGGCAGTGACGCACGGATTGTGGCTCGCTGCACTGTGCGGCGCGCTGGTCGGCCTGCTCGCGACGCTGTCCGCACGGCGCTACGGCTTCGCCTGGGAAACGACGATCCTGTCGGCGGACGTGTTCGTGCATCTCGTGCGCATCGTCGGCTGGCTGCCTGCACAGATCGGCTTCGCGGTGCCCGACGCGGAGCATGTGCGCGCGAGCGGCGCAGCTGCCGCCGTCGACGAAGCCGCGCGCATCGCATGGTCGTCGTGGCTCCTGGGCTGCGTGACGATGTACGGCATCGTGCCGCGGGCGCTGTTGTGGGCAATGTGTCTTGTGCTGTGGCGGGTCGGGCGCGCGCGCCTGCGGCTCGACCTGGCATTGCCCGGCTACGCGGTGCTCGCCGAGCGGCTCGCGCCGGCGAGCGAGCGGATCGGCATCACGGACGCCGATCCGGGGCGTCTCTGGGGGCCGCGGGCGGACGGCGCGCACCCGCTCGGCACCGGCTCGCCGCTTGCGGTCGGCCTCGAGCTGCCGGCGGGGGCGGGATGGCCGCCAGCGCTGCCGGCGGGGGTGCGCGATGCAGGAGTCATCGACAGCCGCGAGCAGCGCAAACGCCTCGTCGCCGAACTGCAGGCCGACCCGCCGGCGCGGCTGCTGGTCGCATGCGACGTGCGCCAGACGCCGGATCGCGGCAGCCTCGAACTGATTGCCGAGCTGTCGCGCCACGCGGCCGACTGCCGGGTGTGGCTGACAGGGGACGCCGGTGCCGGTGGCCATGCGCCCCACTGGCGGGAGTCGCTCGATCGCATCGGCATGACGGCCGACCGGGTCATCGACACGCCGGCGGCCGCAACGGACTGGCTGCGTGGCGCCGGGACAGGAGCCGAAAATGACTAGATCGCTGCGCATCGCCGTCGTCGGGCACACCAACACCGGCAAGACGTCGCTGATGCGCACGTTGACGCGCGACACCGGTTTCGGCGAGGTGTCGAGCCGGCCGAGCACGACCCGTCATGTCGAAGGCGCCCGTCTGCTCGCCGATGGCGAGGTGCTCGTCGAGTTGTACGACACGCCGGGGCTCGAAGACCCGATCGCGCTGCTCGAGCGGCTGGAGGCGATCGAGGCCCCCGGCGGCGAGCGGCTCGACGACACGGCACGGATCGAGCGCTTCCTCGCGACCCCGGTCGCCGGCCATCGCTTCGAGCAGGAGGCGAAAGTGTTGCGCCAGATGCTCGCGAGCGACGCGGCGTTCTATGTCGTCGATGTGCGCGATCCGGTCCTCGCGAAGCACCGCGACGAGCTTGCGATTCTCGGCGGCTGCGCGATCCCGCTGCTGCCGGTGCTGAACTTCGTGCGCGACTCGGCCGCCAACGAATCATCGTGGCGCGAGGCGCTCGCGCGGCTCGGACTGCATGCGGTCGTGCGCTTCGACACGGTCGCACCTGAGCGCGACGGCGAGCGGCGCCTGTACGAGAAGCTCGCGACGCTCGTCGATGCGCATCGTACGGCGCTCGAACGCCTCGTCGCGTGCCGCGAGCGCGAGGCGCGGGCGCGGCATGACGCTGCGCTGAAGCTCGTTGCCGAGCTGCTCGTCGATGTCGCCGCGGCGCGGGTTGCCGTCGCGACCGAAGCGCAGGCGATCGAGCGCGCGGTCCCGGCGCTGCACGCGCGCGTGCGGCGGCGCGAGCAGGCTTGCGTCGACGCGCTGCTCGCGCTCTACCGGTTCCGTTCCGACGATGTCGATGCGGGCGACCTGCCGCTGCTCGACGGGCGCTGGGAGAACGATCTGTTCAACCCGGAAACCTTCCGTGCGATGGGCGTGCGGCTCGGCACCGGCGCGGCGGCGGGAGCAGCCGCCGGAGTCGGCATCGATCTGATGCTCGGCGGGCTGACGCTCGGCACCGCCGCTGCGCTCGGGGCGCTCGCCGGGGGAGGCTGGCAGGCGGTGCGGCAGTTCGGCGACCGCGTGGTCGAGAAACTGCGCGGGCAGCGCGAGCTCAGCGTCGATGACGCGATTTTGCGGCTCCTTGCACTGCGCCAGCTGCGCCTCATCGACGCGCTCGAAACCCGCGGCCATGCCGCGGTCGCGCCGATCCGGCTGGTCGACCCGCAGCTGCAGCAATGGCGCGAAGGGCCGATCCCGGAGCCCCTGCTGCGCGCCCGCGCCCACCGGGAATGGTCGGGACTTTTCGGCGCCGGGCGAGCGGATGATGCGCGACAGGAAGCAGTCGACACGTTGGCGCAATCGTTGTCGGAAGCGGCAACGGCGAGCGCCTGAAAGCGGGGAAACGGGTCCCGCAGTCGATCACTGTTCCGGATTTTCCTCGACGGCCAAGGCCGGAGGAAACAGGGGGCGCCGCAGCGCCCCCGTGCTTGCTGCGTGAAGCGGTCGAGCCTATTTTTTGCGCATCGGCGGAATGTCGGTGCAGCTGCCGTGCGCAACTTCAGCTGCCAGGCCGATGGTCTCGCCCAAAGTCGGGTGCGGATGGATCGTCCTGCCGATGTCGACGGCGTCCGCGCCCATCTCGATCGCGAGGCACACTTCGCCGATCATGTCGCCAGCCGACGGGCCGACAATCGCGCCGCCGATGACGCGATGCGTCTCGGCATCGAAAATCAGCTTCGTGAAGCCGTAGTCGGCGCCGTTCGCGATCGCGCGCCCCGAAGCGGCCCAGGGGAACTTCGCCGTCTCGACCTTGCGGCCTTCGCGCTTCGCCTGCTCTTCGGTGAATCCGACCCATGCGACTTCCGGGTGCGTGTAGGCGACGCTCGGGATCACGGTCGCGTCGAAGGCCGACCGGGCGAGCTCCGACTTGCCTTGTGTCTCGCCGGCGGCGACTTCGGCCGCGACGTGCCCTTCGTGCACCGCCTTGTGCGCGAGCATCGGGTTGCCATTGACGTCGCCGATCGCGAAGATGTTCGGCACGTTCGTGCGCATCTGCGCATCCACCGGGATGAAACCGCGTTCGGTGACGGTGATGCCGGCCTTCTCCGCGCCGATCTTGCCGCCGTTCGGGCTTCGCCCGGCCGCCTGCAGGATCATGTCGTAGCGTTGCGGCCCGGCGGGAGCGCTTTTGCCACCATCGGCGCCCTCGAACGTGACCCACAGCCCGTCGTCCTTCGCCTCGACGGCGACGGTCTTCGTCTTCAGCATGATGTTGTCGAAGCGCTGCGCGTTCTGCTTCTCCCACACCTTGACCGCGTCGCGGTCCGGGCCCTGCATCAGCGCGTCGAGCATCTCGACGACATCGACGCGCGTGCCGAGCGTCGAATAGACGGTCGCCATTTCGAGGCCGATGATGCCGCCGCCGATGACGAGCATCTTCGCGGGCGCCTTGCCGTCGGAAGTGCGCAGCTCGAGCGCGCCGGTCGAGTCGACGACGCGCGGATCCTTCGGGATGAACGGCAGATGCACCGCGGCCGATCCGGCAGCGATGATGCACTGGCCGAAGCGCACGACTTTCTTCTCGCCGGTCTTGTCCTGGCCGCTGCCCGAGGTCAGCTCGACTTCGACGTGGTTCGCATCGAGGAAAGTGCCGAGGCCGCGCACGACCTCGACCTTGCGACCTTTGGCCATGCCGGCGAGGCCCGCGGTGAGTTTGCCGACGACCTTGTCCTTGTGTGCGCGCAACGCGTCGATGTCGACTTCCGGCTTCGCGAACTTGATGCCGGCCGAGGCCATGTGCTCGGCCTCGTCGATGACCTGCGCGACGTGCAGCAGCGCTTTCGACGGGATGCAGCCGACGTTCAGGCACACGCCGCCGAGCGTCGCATAACGTTCGACGATGACGGTCTTCAGGCCGAGGTCGGCGGCACGGAACGCGGCCGAGTAGCCGCCGGGACCGGCGCCGAGCACGAGCATGTCGCACTCGATATCGGCGCCGCCGGCGTGTTTGGCGGCGGTGGGGGCGGGCGCAGGCGGCGCGGCAGGAGCCGCGGGTGCGGCAGGCGTCGCTGCCGCGCTGGACGAAACCGGCGCCGCCTTCGCTTCGCCCGCCCCGGCCGGCGCCGCGCCGGCGCCTTCGGCCTCGACCTTCAGCAGCACCGCGCCTTCGCCGACGCGGTCGCCGACCTTGACGAGCACTTCACGGATGACGCCTTCGGCCGACGACGGCACGTCCATCGTCGCCTTGTCGGATTCGAGCGTGCAGATCGACTCGTCGATCTTGATGGAGTCGCCCGTCTTCACGAACAATTCGATGACGGGGACGTCGGAGAAATCGCCGATGTCCGGGACTTTCACTTCAACGATCTGGCTCATGTCGCGGTCTCCTTACAGCATGACCCGACGGAAGTCGGACAAGAGTTGGGCGAGATAGACGTTGAAGCGCGTCGCGAGCGCGCCGTCGATGACCCGATGGTCGGCAGTCAGCGACATCGGCAAGGTGAGGCGCGGCACGAACGCTTTGCCGTCCCATACCGGCTTCATCACCGACTTGTTGACGCCCAGGATCGCGACTTCCGGCGCATTGACGATCGGCGCAAAGTACGTGCCGCCGATGCCGCCCAAGCTCGAGATCGTGAAGCACGCGCCGGACATGTCGGCGGGCCCCAGCTTGCCGTCGCGCGCCTTTTTCGCGAGCTCGCCCGACTCCGCGGCGATCTCGAACACGCTTTTCTTGTCGGCGTTCTTGATCACCGGCACGACGAGCCCGTTCGGTGTGTCGGCCGCGAACGCGATGTTGAAGTACTTCTTGTAGACGAGGCTCATTTCACCACCGCTCGCGTCGAGCGAGGTGTTGAATTCCGGGAACTGCTGCAGCGCGCGCACCGACGCCTTGATGATGAACGCGAGCATCGTCAGCTTCCTGCCGGACTTCTCGTTCTCCTTGTTCACGGCGACGCGGAAGGCCTCGAGGTCGGTGATGTCGGCGTCCTCGTGGTACGTGACGGCCGGGATCATGACCCAGTTGCGCGCGAGGTTCTGGCCGGAGATCTTCTTGATCCGCGACAGCGGCTTCGATTCGATCTCGCCGAACTTCGAGAAATCGACTTTCGGCCACGGCAAGAGATCGAGCCCGCCGCCGAGGCTCACGCCGGCGCCGGCCGCGGCCGCCTTGCCCGGCACGATGCCAGACTGCATCGCGCCCTTGACGAACGCGGTGACATCCTCGCGGACGATGCGGCCTTTCGGGCCGGTTGCGCGGACTTGCGCGAGATCGACGCCGAGTTCCCGGGCGTAGCCGCGCACCGACGGGCTTGCATGCACCTTGCCGCCCAGGGCCACCGCGGACGGGGCGCCGGCCTGCGGCAACGCAGGAGCGGACAGCTTCGACTGCTCGAACGCTTCGGGTGCATCGGCCGGCGTCGCGTCGGCAGCTGCGATGCGGGCGGCGGCGGGCGTTGCAGCGGGAGCGGGCGTTGCAGGGGGAGCGGACGTTTCAGCCGGAGCGGTAGCCGCGCCAGCCGCGCTGTCGACGACGATCAGCACGGCGCCTTCGGAAACCCGGTCGCCGACCTTTACCTTCACTTCCCTGACGACGCCGGCGGCCGATGACGGCACGTCCATCGTCGCCTTGTCCGACTCGAGCGTCGCGATCGAGTCCTCGACGTTGATCGTGTCGCCGACCTTGACGAACAGCTCGATCACCGGGACGTCCGAGAAGTCGCCGATGTCCGGGACTCTCACTTCGGTGCTGCGGCCGGTCGCGGCGGGTGCGGGAGCACGGGCAGGCGCCGGGGCAGCGGCGCCGGACGGCGCGGACGCTTGCGACTGTTCCAGCGCTGCGTCGGAATTCGCAGGCGTCGCCTGTGCCGCCGCGTTGCCGGCGGCGTCCGGGGCCGCGGCGTTTTCGGCGCCGGCTGCCTCGACCTTGATCAGCACCTTGCCTTCGGCGACGCGGTCGCCGACCTGCACCAGCACTTCGCGCACGACGCCGGCGGCGGTCGACGGCACGTCCATCGTCGCCTTGTCCGATTCGAGCGTCGCGATCGGGTCCTCGAGCTTGATCGTGTCGCCAGGCTTGATGAACAGCTCGATCACCGGCACGTCGGCGTAATCGCCGATGTCCGGGACTTTCACTTCAATGAGTTCGCTCATGTTGTTGTCTCCCTGGGGCGCTCAGACGGTCATCGGGTTCGGCTTGTTCGGATCGAGCTGGTACTTCAGCAGCGCGGCGGCGACCTTGTCGCGCTCGATCAGGCCGTCATCGGCGAGCGCCTTCAGCGCCGCGACCGTGATCCAGCGGCGATCGACCTCGAAGAAGTGGCGCAGCTTCTCGCGCGTGTCCGAGCGGCCGAAACCGTCGGTGCCGAGCGTGACGTAGGTGCGCTTGACGAAGGGGCGGATCTGCTCGGCGAACAGCTTGATGTAGTCGGTTGCGGCAACAACCGGGCCGGTCGTGTCCTTGAGGCACTTCTCGACGTGGCTGACGCGCGGCGCATCGAGCGGATGCAGCATGTTGAAGCGCTCGACGTCCTGGCCGTCGCGGACGAGCTCGTTGAAGCTCGGGCAGCCCCACAGGTCGGATTCGATGCCCCAGTCGTTCTTCAGCAGGTCGGCCGCGGCGATGATTTCGCGGAAGATCGCGCCCGAACCGAGCAGCTGCACGCGCCGGTTGTTTGTCGACTCGCCGCCCTTGCGGAACGCGTACATGCCCTTGAGGATGTCGGCTTCGGCGCCGGCCGGCATGTCGGGATGCTCGTAGTTCTCGTTCAGCACGGTGATGTAGTAATAGACGTCCTGCTGTTCGGCGAACATCCGGCGCATGCCGTCCTGCACGACGACGGCGACTTCGTACTGGAAAGTCGGGTCGTAGCTGACGCAGTTCGGGATCATGTTCGCGAGCAGCAGGCTGTGGCCGTCCTCGTGCTGCAGGCCTTCGCCGTTGAGCGTCGTGCGCCCCGAAGTGCCGCCGATCAGGAAGCCGCGCGTGCGCTGGTCGCCTGCTGCCCAGCACAGGTCCATCGTGCGCTGCAGGCCGAACATCGAATAGAAGATGTAGAACGGAATCATCTGCACGCCATGCACCGAATAGGCGGTGCCGGCGGCGATCCAGTCGGCCATCGCGCCGGCTTCGTTGATGCCTTCCTGCAGCACCTGGCCGGTCTTCGATTCCTTGTAGAACATCAGCTGGTCATGGTCTTCCGGAACGTAGTTCTGGCCTTGCTGGTTCCAGATGCCGTACTGGCGGAACATGCCTTCCATGCCGAAAGTACGCGATTCGTCGGGCACGATCGGCACGACATGGCGGCCGATCTGCTTGTCCTTCATCAGCGTGTTCATGATGCGCACCACGGCCATCGTCGTGGAGAGTTCGCGGCCTTCGCCGGATGATTTCAGCAGCGCGGCGAACGTGGCGAGCGGCGGCACCGCCAGCGTTTCGGCCTGGCGGCGGCGCGCCGGCAGGAAGCCGCCGAGCGCCATGCGGCGTTCGAGCAGGTATTTCTGCTCGGGCGAATCGTCGGCGAACTTGAGGTACGGCACCTCCGCGATCTGGTCGTCGGGCACCGGCAGCTCGAAACGGTCGCGGAAGCGGCGCACGGCGTCGGTGTCGAGCTTTTTCTGCTGGTGCGAGATGTTCATCGCCTCGCCGGCCTGGCCCATGCCGAAGCCCTTGATCGTCTTGGCGAGGATCAGCGTCGGCTGGCCCTTGTGCTCGACCGCCGCCTTGTACGCGGAGAAAATCTTGAACAGGTCGTGGCCGCCGCGGTTCAAGCGCCAGATCTCGTCGTCGGTCCAGTCGGCGACCATCGCCTTCAGTTCCGGAGTGTTGAAGAAATGCTCGCGCACGTAGGCGCCGTTCTTCGCCTTGAATGTCTGATACTCGCCGTCGACGCATTCCATCATGCGCTTCTTCAGCAGGCCCTTGGTGTCGCGCGCGAGCAGCGGGTCCCAGTGCGTGCCCCAGATGACCTTGATGACGTTCCAGCCCGCGCCGCGGAATTCGGCTTCGAGCTCCTGGATGATCTTGCCGTTGCCGCGCACCGGGCCGTCGAGCCGCTGCAGGTTGCAGTTGATGACGAAGATCAGGTTGTCGAGCTTCTCGCGCGCGGCCATGCCGATCGCGCCGAGCGTCTCGACTTCGTCGGTCTCGCCGTCGCCGACGAAAGCCCATACCTTGCGGTCCTTCGCTTCGACCATGCCGCGGCTGTCGAGGTACTTCATGAAGCGCGCCGCGTAGATCGCGCACAAGGGCCCGAGACCCATCGACACCGTCGGGAACTGCCAGAAGTCCGGCATCAGCCACGGGTGCGGGTACGACGAGATGCCTTTGCCGGAGACTTCCTGGCGATAGCCGTCGAGCTGTTCGTCGGTGAGGCGGCCGAGCATGTACGCGCGCGCATAGACGCCCGGCACCGAGTGGCCCTGGAAGAAGATCAGGTCGCCGCCGTTGTCCTTCGTCGGCGCACGCCAGAAGTGCGAAAAACCGACGTCATAAAGGGCGGCGGCCGACGCGAACGACGCGATATGGCCGCCGACGTTGGTGTGCTTGTTCGCGCGCACGACCATCGCCATCGCGTTCCAGCGGATGTAGGAGTGCAGCTTGATCTCCATGTCCGGGTTGCCGGGGTATTTCGGCTGCTGGCTGGCGGGGATCGTGTTGATGTACTGGGTGGTCGCGGAATAGGGGATGTCGATCCCTTCCTCGCGGCCGGCCTCGATCATTTTCTCGATCAGGAAGTGGGCCCGTTCGGGGCCTTCGCTGGCGACGACGCCGGCGAGGGCGTCGAGCCATTCCTGGGTTTCCTGGCTGTCCTGGTCGGGCTGCAGGATCACGTTCGATGTAGCGGCCATTCTCTGTCTCCTCATCGATTGAGGTTTGCGGTTTCCGCTCTTGTGGAGCAGTCGGGGCTGAATCGTGGATCGCCAACCCTGCATCCGGTCAGCAAGTTTCACATTCTAAAATGTGTTTTCGTGATGCGCAATAAAGGCGCAGCAAATTTCACAGCGAATGATTCGTAGCGGGGGTCTTGCAGGCAGGTCGCAGGCAGCTCGTTGCGGGAAGCGAAGGGGCAGGTCGAACGTGTCTCGCAGCGACACGCGGCGCGGCGGTGAGGCGAAAGGGCTGGCGAAGGGGCCGGCGAAGGGGCCGGCGAAAGCGGTCGCGGCGGCGCGGAGCCGCGCAAAAGTGCGGGACGGCGGAAGAGGCGGACCAGCGGAAAAAAATCGGCCGGGGGAGAGGGAGGGAGGGAGAGGTCCCCCGGCCGATGGGTAAAACGGGAGAGGAGGCGCCCGGCTCATTTGCCTGACGCTCTGCGCCGATCCTCGTCGTAGGCGAACACCACTTTGCCGTTTCGCACCTCGCCCATGAAAATGTCATGGACGCTGGTGATGGTCTCGTGGTTGTCCTTCGAGAAGGGCTGGTGATAAGTCATGATGACTCCCTCGACCTTCTCGCGCAGTTCTTCTAGCGCCTCGCGTATCCGGTCGCCTTCCGTGCTGCCAGCCTGCCGGATCGCGGCGGCGAGCAAGAGGAGGGAATCATACCCTTGCGCCGCGGCCGGCGGCACCGGGATGCGCGCGCTGCCGCTGGATTTTTTCCACGCGTCGAGGAACGTGCGGCGCCGCGGCGTCGTCGGCTCGGCGATGAAGGTCTGCGGCATCCGCGCGCCTTCGGCGTTCGGCCCGGCGTTGTCGATGAAGTTCGACATCGCCAGCGTCCAGCTGCCGATCAGCGGCACGCGCCAGTTCATCCGCGCCATGCCGTTGGCGATCTGCGCGAGTTCGGGGCCGATGCCGTAGGTCAGGATCGCTTCGGCGCCGGCCTCGCGGGCGCGGCGTAGCTGCGTCGTCATGTCGGATTCGCGGATCTGGAAGCGCTCGACGGTGACCGGATGGACGCCGCGTGCGGCGAGCGCCCGCTCGAGGTCTTCGCGGCCGAGCTGGCCGTAATTGGTCGCATCGTGGAAGATCGACACTCGCTTCAGGCCGCGCCGGTCGATCGCCTCCATGACGATCATCGCCGCCTGCAGCGTGTCGTTCGCCGAGATGCGGAAGACGAAATTGTCCGGATACTGCGGCGGGACGAACTGCTTCGTGATGACCGAGCCGGTCGCCACCGACGTGATCACCGGGATGCGCGCATGCTGGTACGCGCGCTGGCTCGCGAGTGCGACGCCGGTGTTGACGATGCCGAGGCCGGCGACGACGTGCTCCTTCTCGATGAGTTCCTGGACGACCTGGGCGCCGCGCTCGTTGCGCGCCTCGTCGTCGCGTTCGACGAGTTCGATGGGGCGGCCGAGAATGCCGCCGCCGGCGTTGATTTCGGCCGCGGCGATGCGGATCCCCTCGCGCATCGAGATGCCCATCGGGCTCGAGCCGCCCGTGAAGGGGCCGGACACGCCGATCCGCAGCGGCGGCGCGGCGTGGACCGACAGCGCGAGCAGGCACAATAGGGCAAGGATCAGGCGTCGCACGCGGAAGTCCGCCAGGGTTGTCGTCGAAGGCGCAATTTACGCGGCATGCGTCGGGGCCAGAATTGGCGAAAACCCGCAGCGAAGGATTGCGCCCGTCGCGCGTGCGGGCCTCCTGAATCCGCGCCGATGGTAGGGGAAAGACCCGATGTCGCCGATGACGCGCCGCGGCAAGAATGCGCTCGAGCCATCGGGCGACGCTTTCGCTGCCCTGCGCTTCACTCCGGAACTGCCGTCTGCCCTGGCCTTCGCTTTCATGAACGACATCGATTCGTCCCGTTTCACGCGAGCCCGCTGGTACTGGACCGCGCCGTACGTGGCCGTGGGCGTGTTCGCGCTGACGATGCTCGCGCTGGTATGGCTGCTGCAGACGCGCGAAGCCGAGAGCGAGCGCAACGCGGTGGCGCGCGACGTCCAGTGGGCGGAGCAGACGATGCGCCTGCACATGCAGGGCACCGAGGAGTTTCTCGGGCAGCTCGCGCGCGACCTGGCTGCCGACGCGCTCGACATGGACGGCTTCCAGGTGCGCGCCAACCAGCACATCGCGAACAACGCCGAGCTGGTGAATATCGTGTGGGTCGGTCCGGAGGAAGCGGTGCGCTGGTCGGCGCCGTTCGACACCACCGACTGGCTCGTCGGCGACGGGCTGTCCGGCCTGCAGACGCAGGCGTTCTACCGTGCGCGCGAACTTTCACGGCCGAGCTACGGCGCGCCCTACGCGAATCCGCGCGACAAGGTGGTGCTCGAAGTCTATGTGCCGGTGCGGCGCGGGCGCGAATTCCTCGGCGCGGTGGTCGGCGTGTATTCGATCGACCGCATGGTCCGCCACCTCGTGCCGAGCTGGTTTGCCGAGAAATACCGGCTCGCGCTGATCAGCGACAAGGGCGAGAGCCTTGCCGTCAATTCGCGCGTGCGCGATCTCGACGAGAGCGTGTCGTACCAGATTCCGCTCGATCCGCCGGGCAACGGGCTGACGTTGCGGGCCACCGCGTTCCGCACCGGCAGCCAGCTGCCCCAGGCCTTGCCGACGGCGATGATCCTGGGCCTGTCGGTGATCGTGCTGTGGAGCCTGTGGCTGCTGCGCACCCACGTGCAGCGCCGCGTGCAGGTCGAGAAGGAACGCGACCGCCTCTTCAACCTGTCGCTCGACCTGCTGTGCATCGTCGGCCTCGACGGCGTGTTCCGCCGCGCCAACCCCGCGTTCGAGCGGATTCTCGGCTACGCGCCGGACGACCTGCCCGGCCATCCGCTGCTCGACCTGGTGCATCCCGACGACGTCTCGGCCACGGTCGAGCAGATGCGCCGGCTGTCAGGCGGCGAGGCGGTGAGCCTGGAGAACCGTTGCCGCTGCGTCGACGGCAGCTTCAAGTGGCTCGCGTGGAGCATCAACCCGGTGCGCGAGGAGAAGCTCGTCTATGCCGTCGCGCACGACATCACCGGCCGCAAGGCCGGCGAGGATGCGCTGCGCGCCGAGTCGTCGTTCCGCAAGGCGATGGAGGAATCCGTCCTCACCGGGATGCGGGCGATCGATCTCGACGGGCGCATCACCTATGTGAACGCCGCCTTTTGCCGCATGGTCGGCTTCGAGCCCGATGAACTCATTGGTGCGTCACGGCCGTTCCCGTACTGGCCCCCCGAGGACCTGCAACTGTGCAGCGACAACCTCGACCTGACGCTGCTCGGGCGGGCGCCGCTGGGGGGCTTCGAGATGCGCATCCGGCGCAAGAACGGCGAACGGCTCGACGCGCGTTTCTACCTGTCGCCGCTGATCGACAACAGCGGCACGCAGACCGGCTGGATGGCTTCGGTGACCGACATCACCGAGCCCAAGCGCATCCGCGCAGCGCTCGAAGCTGCACACGAGCGCTTCGAGGCGGTCCTCGACGGGCTCGAAGCGGCAGTGTTCGTCGCCGACGCGGGCACGGACGAGATCCTGTTCGCGAACCGCGCATTCAAGAGCATCCACGGTTTCGACGCCGTTGGGCGTACCGTGCGCGGCGTCGCGGTGCCGCAGCCCGAGCGCGGCGACTACCGGCTCGATCCGCGCGCCCTCAAGCCGGCCGACCTGCCGCGCGAACTCTTCGACGGCGAACTGCAGCATCCGCTGTCGGGGCGCTGGTACCACGTGCGCGAGCGCGCGACCCGCTGGGTCGACGGCCGCGTCGTGCGCATGGGGATCGCCACCGACATCACCGAGCGCAAGCAGACTGCCGAAGTCTCGCGCCAGCAGGCCGACCGCCTGCAGCGCACGTCGCGCCTGATCACGATGGGCGAGATGGCTTCGACGCTCGCGCACGAACTCAACCAGCCGCTGGCGGCGATCGCGAACTATTGCATGGGCTGCGTGACCCGCATCCAGTCGGGGAACGTCCGCGGGGAAGACCTGCTCGTGGCGATGCAGAAAGCCAGCTTCCAGGCCGAGCGGGCCGGCAAGATCATCCGCCGCGTGCGCGAGTTCGTGAAGAAGAGCGAGCCGCGCCGCAGCGCGGTGCAGATTTCCGAAGTGCTCGACGACGCGATCGGGTTTGCCGAGATCGATGCCAAGCGGATGAGCTCGCGCATCGTCGCGGACGTCGCGGCCGGACTGCCGGCGGTGTTTGCCGACCGCATCATGATCGAGCAGGTCGTGCTGAACCTGGTCAAGAACGGCATCGATTCGATGGCCGACCTGCCGCGCGACGAACGCGTGCTGGTCGTGCGTGCGCGAGCGCTCGGGCCGAGCGCCGTCGAAGTGTCGGTCATCGACCGCGGCCACGGCATCGGCGAGGATGACCGCGCACGCCTCTTCACGCCGTTCTACACGACCAAGGCCGAAGGGATGGGGATGGGGCTGAACATCTGTCGTTCGATCATCGAGTTCCACGATGGGCGTCTGGTCGTCGACTCGAACCCCGAAGGCGGTACCATCTTCTCTTTTACGCTGCCTACGGAGGTTGCCAGTGAGCCAGTCGTCCGGCGTGCCTGACCAGAACATCTACATCGTCGACGACGACGAGGCGCTGCGTGATTCGCTCGTGTGGCTGCTCGAATCGAGCGGCTACCGCGCGGTCGCGTTCGAATCGGCAGAGCAGTTTCTCGTCGCGTACCAGCCGGCGATGACCGGCTGCCTGGTGCTCGACGTGCGGATGCCGGGCATGAGCGGTTTCGAACTGTTCGAGGAACTGCGCCGCCAGCGTTCGACGCTGCCGGTGATTTTTATCACCGGGCACGGCGACGTGCCGATGGCGGTGTCGGCGGTCAAGAAAGGCGCAATCGATTTCATCGAGAAGCCGTTCGGTGACCGCGACATGCTCGGGCTGATCGAACGGTGCCTCGCGGCCGAACAGGAAAGCCGCGGCAAGCGCCAGCTCGAAGCCGACACCGCGCGCCGGCTCGGCAGTCTGACGCAGCGCGAACGCGAAGTGCTCGACCTGATCATCGCCGGCAAGCTCAACAAGCAGATCGCCGACGTCCTCGGCATCAGCATCAAGACCGTCGAAGTGCATCGCGCGAGGGTGATGGAGAAGATGGGCGCCCACTCGCTTGCCAAACTGGTTCAGCACGTCATTTCCGCCGAGCCCGACGCGGCACGCTGAGCGGTTTCACTCCCGGGAAGGCGCCGGCACGCCGGCGGGGGCGGCGCGCCTAAAGTTTCGCTGCGCCGGTCCGATAAGAACTCCGTCGGTTTCCGCTTCAATATTTCCCCCGGGGTGTTTCGTGCCAAGTTTTTTCCATCTGAAAGTGGGCACCCGCCTGCGTCTCATCGTCCTGATCGCGTTCGGGCTGTTCGCTGCGGTCATGTGGCAGTCGCTCGCCTCGCTGGGCGAAGTGATGCTCGACGAACGCAAGAGCAGCACCCGGTACGCCGTCGAGTCGGCGCATGGCGTGATCGAGCATTTTCAGCGGCGCGAACTCGCCGGCGAGATGAGCCGCGACGACGCGCAGGCCGCGGCGATGGCGGTCGTCAAGGGCATGCGTTACGGTGACGGAGAATACTTCTTCATCCTCGACATGCATCCGCACACGCTGATGCATCCGGTCAATCCCGATCTCGAGGGCAAGGACATGCGTGGCGCTGCCGATCCGAACGGAAAGCGCATGTTCATGGAATTCGTCGAAGTGGTCGGCAAGTCCGGTGCCGGTTACGTCGACTACGTGTGGCCGAAGCCGGGCAAGAGCGAACCGCAGCCGAAGGTGTCCTACGTGCAGGGGTTCGCGCCGTGGGGCTGGCTGGTCGGCAGCGGCGTGTACGTCGACGATGTCGATGAGACGTTCTGGCATCACACGCGCTACACCTTCGTCTTCGGCGCCCTTGCGGCGCTGCTCGTGATCCTGCTGTCGTGGCGCATCGGGCGCGGAATCCTGCGCCAGCTCGGCGGCGAACCGTCGGAGCTGCAGCAGGTGGCCGGACAGATCGCCGAACGCGACCTGACTTCGCACCTCAAGGTCGCGGCAGGCGACACGCGCAGCATCACGTATGCGATGGAGCAGATGCAGTCGCGCCTTGCCGAAGTGATCCGGCGGGTGCGTGACAACGCTCGCGACGTGACGGTGGCGGTGCGCGAAGCGGCCGATACCGGGCGCTCGATCCATGAAGCGTCGATGCGCCAGTCGGAAGTCGCGGGCGGCACTGCGGCGGCGATCGAGCAGATGGCGGTGAGCATCGCGCATGTGTCGGAGAACACTGAAGAAGTGTGCGGCAACTCGCAGCGCACGGTCGAAGTCGCGCTGCGCGGCGAAGGGCTTGCGCGCGACGCGTCGGAGGGGATCGCGCAGATCTCCGCCACCGTCACCAGCGCTGCGGCGCAGATCCAGGTGCTGCGCGACCGCTCCGGTGAAATCGGCAAGATCGCCAACGTCATCCGCGAGATTTCCGACCAGACGAACCTGCTCGCCCTGAACGCCGCGATCGAGGCGGCGCGCGCCGGCGAACAGGGACGCGGCTTCGCGGTCGTCGCCGACGAGGTGCGCAAGCTCGCTGAGCGCACCGGCGCCGCGACGACGCAGATCTCGCAGGTCATCGTCTCGGTGCAGGCCGAAACGGAGAGTGCCGTCGCCAGCATCGAGCAGATCGTGTCGAAAGTCGATTCGGGCGCGCGCCTGTCCAAGCAGGCGGCCGAGGCGCTGCACGAGATTCGCGAGGGCGCGCGGGACACGCTGGTGCGCCTCGAGGAAGTGGTGTCGTCGATGAAGGAGTTGTCCTCGGCGAGCAACAGCGTCGCGACGAACATGCAAGAAGTCGCCGAGGTCGCCGAGCGCAGCAGCGCCGAGATCCGCGGCAGCAACGAGTCGACGGCGCGGCTCAGGCACAGCGCCGAAGCGCTCGAGCAGCTGACGGCCGGATTCCGTATCGGCTGATTTCCGCTCCTGCCGCGACAACGTTGCGCCGCTTGATCTGGATCAACGGAGTAAAGTCGACCGATCGGTAATCTTTGCGCTCTTTAATCCCCGGGGTCCATGCAATGTCTGCGTCCCAGCCCGTGCCGGCAGCGGCCCGGCTTTTCCTGTCCGGTAATGAAGCCGTGGCGCGTGCAGTGTGGGAGGCCGGCACACGTGTCGCCGCCGCCTATCCCGGCACTCCGTCGACTGAAATTCTCGAGGTGCTGGCGAAGTATCCGGACCTGTACACCGAGTGGTCGGTCAATGAGAAGGTGTCGCTCGAAGTGGCGCTCGGCGCATCGATGGTCGGCGCCCGCGCGTTCTGCGCGATGAAGCACGTCGGCCTGAATGTGGCGTCCGACGCGCTGATGACGATGACCGTGACCGGCACCGAGGGCGGGCTCGTGATCGCCGTCGCCGACGACGTCGGCATGTCGTCGTCGCAGAACGAGCAGGATTCGCGCTACTGGGGGCGTTTCGCGCATCTGCCGGTGCTCGAGCCGGCCGACTCGCAGGAAGCCTATGCGATGACGCGCGCGGCGTTCGAACTGTCCGAGCGCTTTCGCACGCCGGTGATCCTGCGCCTGACGACGCGCATCTGCCACGTCAAGGGTGTCGTCGTCGCCGGCGAGCGCGAGGCGGTCGAGCCCGGCGGCTTCACGAAGGACCCGCGCCGCTGGGTGATGGTGCCGGGCAACGCGAAACCGCGCCTGCCGCTGATGTTCGAGCGCGAAGCCGCGGTGCGCGCCGAAGCCGAGACTTCGCCGCTGAACTTCGTTGTCGAGGGCAGTGACCGGCGTATCGGCTTCGTGACTTCCGGCCCGGCGTTCATGCACGTGCGCGAGGCTTTCCCCGATGCCCCGGTTTTCAAGCTGGGTTTCTCCTGTCCACCGCCGCTCGAAAGCCTGCGAGAGTTCGCCGCGACCGTCGACACCGTGCTGGTCGTCGAGGAGACCGAGCCGCTGCTCGAAACCGAGCTCAAGGCCGCCGGCATCGCATGCCACGGCAAGGATGTGCTGCCGCGCACCGGCGAACTCGCGCCCGACGCGCTGCACCTGGGCGTCGCCCGCTTGCGCGGCGAAGTCGTCGCCGAGCCCGAGCACGTCGTGCCGCAGCAAGTGTTCCCGCGTCCGCCGACGATGTGCGTCGCGTGTCCGCATCTGGGCGTCTATTACACGCTGTCGCAGATGCGCAACGTGATGATCGCCGGCGACATCGGCTGCTACACGCTCGGTGCCGGCCACCCGTGGAACGCGCTCGACTCCTGCATCTCGATGGGGGCGTCGATGGGCACTGCGCTCGGCATGGACAAGGGGCGCGGCAAGGTCGATGAGAACAAGAAGGTCGTCGCCGTGATCGGCGACTCGACGTTCATGCATATGGGCATGCAGGGCCTGCTCGACATCACGTGGAACCGCGGCAACGTCACGGTGCTGCTGCTCGACAACCGCGCCGTCGGCATGACGGGCGGGCAGGACAACCCCGGCAGCGGGCGCGACCTGCACGGTGAGGAAACCACGCGCGTCGATTTCGCCAAGCTGTGCGAAGCGCTCGGCGTGAAGAAGGAGCGCATCCGCGTCCTCGATCCGTACCAGCTGCCGGTGCTGTTCAAGGCGCTGCGCGAAGAGACGAAGATCGAGGAGCCGTCGGTCATCATCACCGATCGCCCGTGCGTGCTGATCGACCATTACGTGCCGACGAAGCCGTACCTGGTTAAGGAGGATCGCTGCACCGGCTGCGGCAACTGCGTCGATGTCGGCTGTCCGGCGATCCACGTGACCCGGCGCGACAAGGAGGTCAAGGCATCCGGCAAGGAAGTCGACCTGTCGTTCGTGCGCATCGACACTTCGGCGTGCACCGGTTGCGGCCTGTGCGTTCAGCCGTGCGCGCCCGAAGCGATCATCCACGCCGAGCCCGTGCAAACGCTGCAGCCCGTGCAGTTCGTCAGGAAATGAGCGACATGTCGAAAGTCACCAACATTCTCGTGTGCGGCGTTGGCGGGCAGGGCGTCATGACCGCCACCGAAATCCTCGCCGAAGCGGCGATCTCGCTCGGTTTCGACGTCAAGAAAACCGAAGTCGCCGGCATGAGCCAGCGCGGTGGCGTCGTCACGTCGCACCTGCGCTTCGGCGCGGAGGTGCTGTCGCCGCAGATTCTTCCCGGCGAGGCCGACCTGCTGATCGGCTTCGAGTCGGCCGAAGCGCTGCGCTGGGGTCACATGCTGCGCCCCGGCGGGGTCGCGCTCGTCAACAGCGGGCGCATCGTGCCGCCGGTCGTCAATATCGGGCTGTTCGACTATCCCGAGGAACCGGTCGCGCAGATGCGCGCGCTCGGCCTGCGGGTGCACGACTTCGACGCGACGGCGCTCGCGGTGCAGCTCGGCAACATCCGGCTCGGCAACACCGTGATGCTCGGGGCGAGTTCGGACTGGCTGCCGTTCCCGGCGGAAGTGCTGCGTGACGCAGTGCTGGCACGCTTCGGCAGCCGCAAACCGAAGCTCGTCGACGCCAATCGCGAAGCGTTCGAAGCCGGCAGGCGGGCGGTCGCCGGAGAAACGCTCGCCCCGTGAGCGTCGCACGCGCACAAGCCCCTGATCGTGCGATAAAATCGTCGGTTTTTGGGATAACGACGATGACCGCTCGCATTCTTGACGGCAACGCCCTTTCCGCACGCGTCCGCGGCGAACTCGCCGAGCGCGCCGCTGCCCTTGCCGGCCGGGGTGTGCAGCCGTGTCTCGCGGTGATCCTGGTCGGCGCGAATCCCGCGTCGGCAGTGTATGTGCGCAACAAGGTTGCCGCGTGCGAGAAGGCGGGCATCCGTTCGCTGCGCTTCGATTTCGCCGCCGATGTCGATGCCGTCGAAGTCATGGCGAAAATCGCCGAACTCAACGCCGACCCCGCGGTGCATGGCATCCTCGTGCAGCTGCCGTTGCCGAAGCAGTTCAATGAAGCCGAAGTGCTCGAGGCGATCCGCGTCGAGAAGGACGTCGACGGTTTCCACGCCGAGAACGTCGGCCGCCTGTCGCAGGGCCAGGAAGCGTTCCTGCCGTGCACGCCGCACGGCGTCATGAAGATGCTCGAAGCCGGGGACGTGCCGGTGCAGGGCGCCGAAGCGGTCGTCATCGGCCGCTCGAACATCGTCGGCAAGCCGATGGCGATGCTGCTGACCAACGCCGGTGCGACCGTCACCGTCACCCACTCGAAGACGCGCGACCTCGCGTTCCACACCCGCCGCGCCGACATCCTCGTCGCCGCGATCGGCAAGCCGCGCTTCGTCACCGGCGACATGATCAAGCCCGGGGCCGTCGTCATCGACGTCGGCATCAACCGGCTGACCGAAGGGCCGGATGCGGGCAAGCTGTGCGGCGACGTCGACTTCGAATCGGTGAAGGAGGTCGCGTCGCTGATCACGCCGGTGCCGGGCGGCGTCGGCCCGATGACGATCACGATGCTGCTCGCGAACACCGTCGAGTCCGCCGAGCGCGTCGCGCGCCGCAAAGGTTGAGACGATGAGCGACAAACCTCTCGTCGGAATCATCATGGGCTCGAATTCCGACTGGCCGACGATGCAGGCGGCGGCGAAGATGCTCGCCGAATTCGATGTGCCGTACGAGGCCCGCGTGGTGTCCGCCCACCGCACGCCCGACCTGATGTTCGTCTATGCCGACAGCGCGCGCGAACGCGGCCTCAAGGCGATCATCGCCGGCGCAGGCGGCGCGGCACACCTGCCCGGCATGGTCGCGGCGAAGACGACGCTGCCCGTGCTCGGCGTGCCGGTGCAGTCGAAAGCGTTGGCGGGGCAGGATTCGCTGCTGTCGATCGTGCAGATGCCGAAAGGCATCCCGGTCGCGACTTTCGCGATCGGTGAAGCCGGCGCAGCAAACGCGGCGCTTTTCGCCGTCGCGCTGCTCGCGAACGAGGACGCCGCGCTCGCCGAAAAGCTCTCCGCGTTCCGCGCCCGCCAGACGCAGGCGGTGCTCGACATGACCCTGGACCAGGCATGACAGCCCCCACGCCTGCGGCGATGGCCGCTACGCTGGCCCTGAGGGCGAACGTCCTTCCGGGGCTGCCCCGGCGGAGCGCGCGATGATCCTCCCTCCCGCAACCCTCGGCATGCTCGGTGGCGGCCAACTCGGCCGCTTCTTCGTTTCTGCCGCGCACGAAATGGGTTACCGTGTGTGGGTGCTCGATCCGGACCCGCACAGCCCGGCCGGCCTGATCGCCGACCGCCACCTCGTCGCGGCCTACGATGACTACGCCGCACTCGACGAGCTCGCCGCGGCCTGTGCGGGGGTGACGACCGAGTTCGAAAACGTCCCGGCCGGGACGCTCGATTACCTCGCCAAATTCCTTTCAGTGCACCCTTCGGCGAGCGCGGTGGCGGTGTGCCAGAACCGCATCGCAGAGAAGACTTTTCTCGCCGACAACGGCCTGCCGCACGGCCCGTTCGCAGTCGTGCGCAGCGAGGCCGAAGTCCGCAATGCCCGCACCGGCCTGTTCCCTGCAGTCCTCAAGGTGGCGCGCTTCGGCTATGACGGCAAGGGGCAGGCGCGTGTCGCGAACCCTGACGAAGCTTTGCACGCGTTCCACCAGTTCGGCGGCGAAGCCTGCGTGCTCGAGAAGATGCTGGAGCTCGATTGCGAATTGTCGGTCGTCCTCGCGCGCGACGAGACGGGCAACGTGCGCTGTTTCGACCCGTCTGAAAACCGCCACCGTCACGGCATTCTCGACGTCACCATCGCGCCCGCCGGGGTCGCCCCGGCGCTCATCGCGCGGGCCCGTGAGGTCGCCGGACAAATCGCCGGGAAGCTCGGCTATGTCGGCACGCTCGGCGTCGAGTTCTTTGTCTGCGGCGGCACGCTTTACGTGAACGAAATGGCGCCGCGCCCGCACAACAGCGGCCATCACACGATCGATGCCTGTGTCACCAGCCAGTACGAGCAGCAGGTAAGAGCGCTGTGCGGACTGCCGCTTGGCGAGCCGCGCGCGCACAGCATCGCGGTGATGGTGAATCTGCTCGGCGAACTCTGGTACGACGGCGCGCCTGCCGGCAGCACCTACCGCGAGCCGGACTGGTCCGTGCTCCACGCAGTGCCGAATCTCCGCCTGCACCTGTACGCGAAACATCATGCGCGCGCAGGGCGAAAAATGGGGCATTTCACCGTGATCGGCGACGACGCCGAAAGAACGCTGGCCGCAGCGCTGCACGGGCGGGCAGTGATCGGCATCCGCGATGACGAGCGCTGACGTCGCTCCGGCGATCCCGGACGACGAGATCCGCCGCGCCGCCGGGCTGCTGCGCGCGGGCGAACTCGTCGGGATGCCGACCGAGACGGTCTACGGGCTTGCCGCCGATGCGCTCAATGTTGCCGCGGTCGGCAGGATCTTCGCCGCAAAAGGCCGTCCCGCCGACCACCCGCTGATCGTCCACCTGCCCGACGCCGGCCATCTGGCGCGCTGGGCGCGCGAGATTCCGGACGACGCTTTCGCGCTCGCCCGCGCCTTCTGGCCCGGGCCGCTGACCCTGATCCTTAAGCGCCAGCACGGCGTGCCCGACGCCATCACCGGCGGCCAGGACACGGTCGGCCTGCGCGTGCCGGACCACCCGGTCGCGCTCGCGCTGCTGCAGGCTTTCGATTCCGGCATCGCTGCGCCATCCGCCAACCGCTTCGGGCGCATCAGCCCGACCACCGCGGAGCATGTGCGGCAGGAACTCGGCGACAAGGTCGCGTTGATCCTCGACGGCGGCCCGTGCGTGGTTGGCATCGAGTCCACGATCCTCGACCTGTCACGCGACGCACCGCAGATCCTGCGCCCCGGCGCGATCTGTGCCGAAGACATCGCCCGCGTCGTCGGTCGCCTCCCGCGATCCCGCCCAACCCCGACTGGCGAGGCCAGTACCGGGGACGACAGGGACGGCGACACCGGCGACAGCGAACCGCGCGTATCGGGCTCGCTGTCGGCGCACTACGCGCCGCGCACGCCACTGCAGATGGCCGCCGCTTCGCAACTCGTCGAACTCGCGGCAACACTCGCCGCCGAAGGAAGCCGTGTCGCGGTTCTCGCGCACCGCTGCGACGACCCGCAGGATGCACGCCTGATCTGGCGCGCCACACCGATCGACGCTGCCGCCTATGCCCACGCGCTCTACGCGAACCTGCGCGATCTCGACGCCTGCGGCGCCGATTTCATCGTCGTCGAAACCCTGCCCGCCACCGATGAGTGGCAAGCCGTCAACGACCGCCTCGGACGCGCCGCCGCCGGCTCGGGCGACGCCGACGAAACGTGAAAAAGCCCTTTCAAAATCAAAACGTCACCGCTATAATTCGCCGCTCTTGAGGGCCGATAGCTCAGCTGGGAGAGCGCTGCGTTCGCAATGCAGAGGTCGAGGGTTCGATCCCCTTTCGGTCCACCAACACTTGAGGCCAGCCTTCGCGCTGGCCTCAGTCATTTCTGCCGCAAACGCCAGTGTTGGCGCGGGTTTCAGCCGCTTGCGGTGGCGCGGTCGAGCAATCTCAGGGTCATTATTCGCCCCTTGGCGCGGCGAATCCTCTCTTTTCTCCGTTTGAGCTGTGGCTGGTCGCGGCACTGGCCCGTGAAAAATCAATGGGTTGCAAGGTGGTGTTTGTGTCAACGATGCCAGCCGGCCTGATGCGAAGGACGAACTTGCGCCGATCTGACGCTGATCGGCCACGAGAGGGCGCTTGGCAAAGTTTCAAACTACTGTCTCCTAACGCGACAGGTCCGTCTCCGGCATGCCAATCCCAACAGGTTGAGGTTGCGCGCATCCGCAGCATTCCTCTGTATCTCCGATGAGATCTAAGCCGCGCGTAGCGATGCTATGATGACATGCGCGTGTGATCGTCGCCGCGGAGGGCAAGGTGAGCGAGTGGGAAGATTTTTGCGAACATATGGGAGTCAATCCGGGGTGCCCGGAAGACTACGACCGCCTCATGGACATGGTCGAGAAGGGCGGCCGGCGAAAATGCTACAACACGGCGACGGATTGCGCTGAAGACGAATCAGAAGAGCTCATCGAACTCCGGTTTAGCACCTTCCGAGAGGCAGCGGAGTGGGCAAAAAGGAAAAAAGGGCGGTCCTTTACGCGCAGCGCTGATGGTAATTACTTTGTTGCGAAAGGGGGGGGCAGTCGATGCGCCCGCAAAGGGCGATGTGCCAGCGTTCTGCAAGGGAGATTACCTACCTCCGGGGTCCAGATGGATACCAGGAACTTTCCCCGCGACAGTAGAAGATGAAGAATTATCGAGCTTGGATTATGCGCATAAGCGCCGCACGTTCTGGCCTCGGCTCCGAAAGCTAGCCCCCTCAGTGGCTCGGCTAGGGTTAGCGGGAAACTATTCGACATTTTCCCTCAACGCCGCGGCGTTCCGGTTTCGTGAGAACACCCTTTGTGAACTGGACGAACTCCGAGCCCTCCTGGCTGAAGTCCATGAACGTACAATTCGCTGGTACACCACGCAACGGGAGTGCCGGCTTGGGAGAATCGCCGAACGTGAAAAGTCGGGCTACACGAAAGAGCCGTGGCTGAAGGAGCGCGATGAGAAGTACAAGCGCTACGAGAAAATACCGGATGAGCTTCTCTTTTGGGAGAAAGCCCTGTCGTTAGTCGAGGACGAACAATACTGGCGAACAGAAAACTTCGCTTAATGCGGAGGCGACCGGAGGGAATACTGGTTGCCACGCAGCAACCCATACCAGCCGGTAGAACAGCAGACGCGCGGGGCCCTTTCCAGATCTCGAGAGCGTCGCGGGCAGGCAATGGACAGAAGACTTCATTCTGTCCAACAGCATGGTGCATCAATCTAGGGAACCGCTGATTTATTCGTTCCCAGCCGGCCCGCGATGGCATGCATTTTATATAATGTCGGCTGTTGTGTGACGACGAGACTTCGAACGATGCAATCGAGCTTTTCCGACCTGAATTACTCTATATAGTTGATTGGGAGGGAAGGGGCAGCAACGGGTCGTCACGCATCAAACCCCTTGAATAACGCCTCCTGCGCCTTTTGGTCTCGAGAGATGGATGCGTTAGTCGCGCGAAACGAAAAACGCGGTATCCTCGCGGCAGTTGCTTCTGGAAGGAGAGCAGAGTGGTTACTTGGGGATTTGAGAGAGCGGGTGACAAGACCTGCTCGCAGTGCGGCTCGGTCTACGAAGTCAAGTATCACCAAGTCCCTGTGAAGGACATTGACTCAGCGAACTGCGTGGTTTGCGGCTGCGAACTTGATCGCTGGAAATCGACGAGATACCCAATCTTCACCCTTAAGACTCGCGCGCAATGGCCTAAGGAAGGGGTGAAAACCTGAGCAACACGTGCCCATGCTTACGACGGGCCAAGCAATTGCAGGCGTTCGTGTAACGGAGCAGAAGCGCTGATTCTCGCCTTCCAGTTATCGACCATGTCCCAAGCCGCTACCCATCAAACCCCTCGAACAACGCCTCCTGCGCCGCCCAGTCCTGCGGTACCGCATGATTCTTGAGCCACAGGAGGCTCAGCGTTTTCGGCTGGCGGCCGTCGAGAATCGCCCGCATTATTCGTGGCGACAGCAGCGTGAGCCGCAGTAGCTCGTTGACGGTGGTGTGATGCAGTCCTTCGCGCCGCGCGATGTCGGTGCCGCTCTCAACCACGCCTTCGTCGATCAGCCGCTGCCAGTGAAACGCCCGCGACAGCGCAGTCAGGATCGGCGCGTCGTGCTCGGCCTCGGCGGTGGGCGAGTGGGTCGCCGCAATCACGTGCTTGCGCCCGCCGCGCCGCTTGATGCGGATCGGCAGCACGGTGCGAATGCGAACTCCCTCGGCGCTTTCCTGCCGCGCCTGGCCCGTCTGCTGGATCTTGCTCATGCGAGTGCCTCCTGTTCGTCCTCGATCTGCAGCAGTTCGCCGCCGATCGTGTTCGCGCGCAGCTCACCGACCAGTTCCCGCCAGCCCGGCTCGCGCCAGACAATCTCCAGCGTGTCCTCGGTGACGACCACTTGTTCGATGAGCAACTGCACGATGCGCTGCTGCTCGGCGGCGAAGAGTTGCCGCCAGACACCCGCGAGAAGCCATTATTCCGCCTCGGCGAAACAGGACTTCTCAACGGCACGTCGACTGGCATCGCTACAAGGCGCGCAACCTCGTTGAGCGGTTCTTCAACCGACTCAAACAGTTCCGACGCCTGGCCACGCGCTACGACAAACTCGTTCATCGGTTCAACGCCTTCTTGCAACTGGCATGTGCCTACATCCGGCTACTGTGAACACCGGAGTTCGACAGTTAATCTCGTAACTATCTGATTTCGCTAGAGGCGACTTTCAAACGTGCCCCTACAACAGCGTCAGCTGCTCAGGCGCGACCGGTTTTTTCACCCGCAGGGCACTGAGGACCTCGTTCTGGTGTGCGTTGATGGAAGACACCCCCGTCACAGGTTCGGCGGCGCCGAGCCGGACGCAGTGGTGCTGGATGCGATGCAGCTGCTCGAGCGCCCGCTCGGGGGTGAGGCCGGTGTGCGCGGCGCGCAGCCGCGCGCGCATGATGCGGTGCAGGATCAGCGCCATGAAGCAGATCGAGGCGTGTGCGCGGATGCGTTCGGGCAACCGGTGATAGACCGGCCCGATCTCGATCTCGGATTTGAGCACCTTGAAGCCGCGCTCGATGTCGGCGAGCGCCTTGTAGCGCGTGACGACGTCGGCAGGGGCGAGATCCTTCGTGTTGGTCACGAGCAGGAGCTTGCCGTCCATGAGTTCGGCAAGCCGCCGGGCCGTCTCGTCGATTTCGTAGCTGAAGAGCTCGGCCTTGAGGTCGACGCGGATGATCTTGGACAGATGCGCCTCGCACACCGCGTGGTAGAAGCGCGCCTTGGCCCCGCTGTCCGAGAGTTTGCGGCCGCGGTGCTTGACCCCGCCGTCTTGCTCGACGAGCTTGCCGGCCCAGGCTTCGCCCTGCGCGATGAGCGCGGCGATCTCGCCGTTGCGCCGTGTGCTCTGCACCGCGGCTGTCGCCGGAGCGTGGGCGACGATGAGCCGCAGCCCCTGCCAGGCGAGTTCGCCGGTCACCTCGGCCCTCGCCTGCGTGCAGTGCGTGCGCTGGAAGGGGCCGAGGAGCTCGGCGAACTCGTGATAGCGCCGCCCCGGCACCGCGATGATGAACTCGAGCGGCTCGCCGCTCGCGAGCCGCACCGCCTCGAGCGCCTCGAGGTTGTCCAGGCTGAGCAACCCGCGGTCGGCCACGAGGATAAGCCGGCGCACTTCGGGGAAGCGTTCGAGCACCGTCGTGAGGGTGGGCAGGAGCGTCGTCGTCTCGGCCGCGTTGCCCGCGAACACCTCGTGATAGATCGGAAGCCCGTCGGCCGTCTGCACCACGCCAAGCATGAACTGGCGGGCAATGAGCCCCTCTTTGGCCATGCCGAAGGCGCGTACGTCGCCGGCCACGTTCGTGAGCCCCTCGGCGCGGATCGTCGTGAGATCGTAGAAGACGACCGACAGGTCCTGATCGACCAGCGGGCGCAGGAGTCCCGTCACCACCGCATCGACCGCCGCCCGGTGAGCCATCAGCGCATCCATGCTGCGCAGCAATTGCTGATGCGTGATCGCCTTGACGTCGACCTCGGGCAGCGCGACCGTCTCGAGCCAGCGCAGCACGCCGAGCTTGGAGTCCGGATCGCACAGGCGGTTGAGCACCATCACGCGGATGAGCGCCTCGACATCGGTCGTGTGGCGCGTACGGCGAAACACCCGGCGCAGCGCCCCGAAGCCCAACTCCTTCCACAGCTCGGTGAGCGCCCACACGTCGCCCAGCGCGCGGGCCGATTCGAACGCGACCGAAGGGGTCGCCGGGCGCTCGCCCATGGGTTCTCGGCCGGAGATCCTGAGGAGTCCGTTGATCACGGAATCCAGCTCGCCGCCGACCTGGTCGAGGCGACCGAGCGTTGCCACGGTGCGCTTCTTCACCCGCCCGGCATCGTCCCGATAGGACTGGACGAGTTGAAGGTAGCGGCGGCCGCCGGAGGTGGTGATCTTGACGAACATGCCGCCACTTTAGCAGCACAGCATACATCGTCAAGCAAGGTCGTAGCTGTTACAAACGTGCCACCACAAGAGTTTCGGAAAAATCGGGCTGAAACCCGCATGAATGCTGAGGCGGGTTTTAAAAAACGGCGTTTTTCGGGCTGAACTGTCGAACTCCGGTGAACAGGCCCTAGCTTCTCTAGCACCAATTGCTCGATGGTCTCGCTGATTTCGTCGTCAACCCCCAGGTCTGGATTGTCTGTGTCTCCCCAGGCCACAAGTCTCTCCTGGTAAATCTTTCTCAACTCGAGCGCCGTTATTGACGGGTTCCTTGCGACGCTTTCAGCGTCGGCAATCAGGTGTCGATGACTGGCTAGGTCCAACTCCAGACCGTTTCGTCCGGGTTCAGGTGCGGCGAATACGGCGGCAGGTAGAACAGCTTCAGTCGGCCGCCGAGGCTGTCGACATAGGTCTTGATCAACTTTGCCTTGTGGATCGGATGACCATCGACGATGACGAACACCGGCTTCTGAGCGCCGATCATCAAGCGCTTGAGGAACTCCAGAAAGACCT